>Ga0302140_10005466_pt1 | contig 16041 bp, 10 predicted proteins | sample I_Bog_E1_1_FD_202095 | JGI IMG/M metagenome (GOLD analysis project Ga0302140, IMG submission 202095) | Peat permafrost microbial communities from Stordalen Mire near Abisko, Sweden - I_Bog_E1_1 | ecosystem: Environmental > Terrestrial > Soil > Wetlands > Peat | place: Sweden: Abisko, Stordalen...
CGGCTTGGGGCCTGATCGGGCTCTGGTTAACCGGGCTGGGTTTCGCCCGGTTCGTCGCGCAGCAAGGTCCTCTCGAGGCGGACACACAGAGTGTCGCCCGCCCCAAGCCGAGTGCCCAATCCAAATCCGTGATGACTGCGGCCGGAGCGCAAGCCCCCTCGAAACAGCAGGCTCCCGCCCCGGCAGTCCCGTTCAAGCCGGACCCGTCCGCGACCTCCAACCAGGACGATGCGCCGCTGTTCCGCTCCGATGTCCGTTTGGTGCGCATGCTCGCCACGGTGCGCGACGGCGAAGGCAAACTCGCCGGCAACCTCAAGCGTGACGATTTCCAGATCGTCGACAGCGGAGTCGCTCAAGAGGTAGCCGTGTTTGAAGCTACTACGGAGAAGCCGCTCTCCGTGGCTCTGTTGATCGACTGCAGCGCTTCCACGCAGCGCGAGCACCGCACGGAGCTCGACTCCGTGCGCACCTTCGTCCGCTCCCTGTTCCACGCTGGAAACGCAGGCGATGCGGCGACGCTCTATTCTTTCAACGCCGACGTCACTTTGGAGGCGTCCTGGACACGCAGCGTGGAGCGCATCGAGCGCGCACTCACCCGGCTCCATAGCGAAGGCGCGACGGCGCTCTACGATGCGATCACCTTTGGTGCGCAAGACCTGAAGGCGCGCGACGGCAGGCATGTCGCGGTGATCATCAGCGACGGCGGCAACACTTTTGGGAAAACCACTTACATGCAGGCCTTGGAGGCGGCACACAGCGCGGACACCGTCGTCTATTCGGTCGTCATCGTGCCGGTCGCCGAAGATGCCGGCCGCAACACCGGCGGGGAGCACGCGCTGACAACGCTCTCCGCCTCTACCGGCGGACGAACTTTCTTTCCTGGCACGACAAAGGACCTGGATGGAGCGTTCGCGGAGATCCTGCGAGACCTGCGCACGCAATACCTGATCGGCTACTATCCGCACGGACTGAGCGCGACTCGTGATCGCTTCCACGAAGTGAAGCTCTCCTTGCGGCGGGCCGGCTACACCGTCTCCAGCCGCCGGGGCTATTTCGAGCCGTCGCCAAGCCGGGGCTTTCGCGCCGTGTCGCGATAGAGCGTTGGGATGGCCGATCTCCAGATCGGCTCTTTTGAACGACCGTAAGGAAGTGCATCGAGTTGCCGCTGACGCGGCAATCGGTGCCGATCTGGAGATCGGCGGTCCCAGGAGGCTCCATGTTACTCAGGCTTGTGAAGATTCGGGTGGAAGCCGGGGCTGTCCAAAATCGCTTTGATCGACTTCGTCACCTGGGCGGCGAGGACCGTGTTGCCGTCGTCGTTGAAGTGCACGCCATCGTTCACGTGATACGCGGGATGATCCTTCACCAGCGTGAACAGGTCATCGACGGGAATGTCTTTCTTCGTCACAATCGCGGCGGCGGCGGCATTGCGCTGGACCGAGCGTTCCGTGTCGGGGCTGACGGCATCCAGATGATCCTTCTGGCGGACGTCCGTTGAGCTGGCCCAAACGAGCCGGGCGTCCGGGTCGTAGTGATGCAAGACGGCCAGCAGTATGGGCAGTGCGGCGGCGTACTCTTCCTGCGTGTAGTCCTTCCCGTGCAATCCATTGTTGAAGTGGATGATGTCGAAGGACTGCTCCTGGAGCACCAAAGCGACCTCCATCATCAGCGCCGGGTCTCCGAGCGATTTTGAGGTCGCAATGCGGCTGACGTAGGCGACCCCCTTGAGATTCGCTTCCACCCGCGGGCCATAGCCGCGCGTGATCGAATCCCCAATGAGCAGGATGCGGGGCAGATCGTGGTTGTTGGTATTGGGCAGCCACACGTCCAGCCATTCAATATCCTCGCGGACGATGTGACCCTTTTGAATCGCAGGAGGCGCGGCTGAAACGGCCGGCGGCGCCAGGAAGAAAGACACGGCCAGCAGCGTGACGGCTGACATCAGGGCGATGCCCCGAGTTTGAACGAGAATTGCTTTATGCATGGATCCTGCCTCCTATTTTGGACCTTTGTGCAGCCCGGCGGGACAGGAGGGAAGCGGCAATCCTTGCGATTCGCCACGTAAGAACCGGCTACAACCTGGTCCCCGGACCGCTCGCGCGCGCTGCAGCCTATCAGCCGCCGGGTGAGACCCCGGACATGAAGCCGACATGCTTAAAGCCCGCCGGTGGGTCCACAAGGTATGATTAGGCAGATATTTTACAAGGTCGAAGATGCGCTCCCTTGTTATGACACAGCGCTACGTAAACGCGGCGGGAGGTCACGGTGGCAGGAATTGTCACGCGACCGGCACGACGGCTGCCCGAAGCCGCGCGGGTTTCCCGATGATCCGGTGGGCTGCATGGGCCTTGTTGGCCAGCTTGTTGGGTTGTAGCCGGAATGCTTCCGAAGGTGTTCTCACGACGGTTAGCCAGATTCGCTCCGCTGCCAGCGCGGAGGACGCGGGCCCGCGCAAAGTTCGATTCCGGGGTGTGCTCACACTGGTCGACCTCGAGTATCGAACCCTGATCGTTGAAAATGCGTCAGGCGGACTCAGGGTTGAGTGCCCCGAGAACGGCGAGGATTTACAGCCGGGGCAACTTGTTGAGGTGACAGGCTCGGCCGCGGGCGGCGCCGATCCGATCATCACCCGTGCCAGCGTAAAGTTGCTGGGCCACGCCGCGGAGCCCAATCCGGTTGTTCCCACGGAAGCCGATCTGTTCGCTGGACGGCTTGAGTACCGCCAGGTGAAGGTGCGCGGTGTAGTACGCGCGGTCTCGAAACAGTGGACGGGACGCACCGCGATCGACCTGTGGACCGGTCACGGGACTGTCCAACTCCGATCGCTCCTGACCAGCAGTCCGGACTGGAAGTCGCTGGTGGACGCTGAGGTCAGCGTGGTTGGGGTGGTGAACTCCATTCACGACGCCGAGGGCAAGCCGAGCACGGTGCGAATCTGGATGACCGGGCCCGGGAGCATCCACGTGGAGCGGAACGCCGAAGAGCCGGCGGCGCTGCCCGTTGTTTCCGTGGGAAGCGTCCTTGACCTGGATCCCCGCCAGCTACCACAGCATCGCGTCCGCTTGGTCGGCAAGTCGATCCGAACGTCTGGGAACTCCGATGGGACATTGACGGATAGCACGGGGAGCATCGTGCTGCACGACGCTGCGTTCCTGTCTCCCGGCGACTCCGAACCGGTGGACCTGACGGGGTTCGTCGAATTTGAGAACGACAGAATCGTGCTGAATCATTGCTCGCAGATTGGCGCGAGTGTTGTTGAATCCGGGCCGCAGGCTTTGCCCGTGCTCCGAAGCACCTCCAGGATTCGCAATCTGAGCGTCGCGGAAGCCGGCCGGGGTTACCCGGTGAAGCTATCCGGCGTGGTGACCTATTTCGATGAGATCGAGCGCCTGCTTTTCTTGCAGGACCACGAAGGGGGCATTTTCGTCGATCCGCCTGTCTCTCTTGCTGGCCCTCTGGACGCGGGGACTGAGGTCGAGATTGACGGCGTGAGCGAGCCCGGCGATTTCGCTCCGTCTGTCCTCGCTTCGCGAATCACTCCGCTGGGTAAGGGCCCGTTGCCGTCGCCGTTCAAGGCCTCGATGGAGGACATTCTTCGCGGCGCGGCGGACAGCACTTGGGTGGAACTGGATGGAATCGTTGAATCGATTTCGCCCGATCAGGGCCAGTTCGCGCTGGATGCCACCCTCGGCGACCATCACTACAAAGTCCGCCTGCGCTCGTCGCTTGCCTTCGCGTCCTCACTGCGGAACGCGACGGTGCGGCTGAGAGGCGCGTGCGGCAGCCGTTTCAATTCCCGGCGGCAGCTCTTGGCGGTTGAGGTGTTCGTCCCCGGGCCAGAATTCGTTCGCGTTGAAAAGGCGGCGCCGGACCTGGCGCAAATGCCGGTCAGCCCGATCGGAGACCTTCTTCAGTTCAAACCCGGCGAGTCCGGAGGGCATGCCGTCCGAATCGCAGGCGTCGTGCTGGATAGCCACTCCCAAGGGCCCACGTACGTCCGCGATTCAACAGGCGCGGTGTTGATCGAGCATCACCGTCCCGTCAAGCTCAAAGAGGGCGACGAGGTCGAATTGCTGGGCTTCCCGCGGCAAGGCGACTATAGTCCCATTATCGATCACGCAGTCGTGACGAAGCTGAAATCGGGGCCGCCGCCCAAGCCGGTGCGTGCGGATCCCGAGCAGATCCTGGATCTGGGGCTCGATGCGCAATTGGTCGAGTTCGACGCCTATCTGGTGGATGAAAACGCCAACCCGCTCGAACAAGCGCTGATCCTGCAATCCGGCTCACGGCTTATTACCGCACGCCTTCAGGATACTTGGGCGATCGGGAAACTGGAGCCGGGCAGCCTGTTACGGGTTCGGGGCATCAGTTCGATCGGGGTGGATCCAAACTCCCGGGTTCAGTTGCCGACTACGCTCAGCCTACTCCTTCGCTCGTCGAAGGATGTGACCGTCCTCAAGTCCGCGCCATGGTGGAACGGCCGGCGGGCCCTTCGGCTGAGCCTGGGATTGCTCTTCCTGATTGTCGCGACTTCGGTCTGGGTGCTCGTGCTGCGAGGGCAGGTAAAGGTGAGCACCCGGGAATTGCGCGCCGCCAAGGAAGAGGCTGAGGCCGCCAACCGGGCGAAGAGTGAGTTTTTGGCGAACATGAGCCATGAGATCCGAACTCCTCTTAACGGCGTGATCGGCATGACGGAACTCGCTCTCGGCACTGCGCTCACCGCGGAGCAGACGGAGTACCTCAGCCTGGTGAAGAGTTCCGGCGAGAGTCTGCTGGCGGTCATCAATGACATTCTCGATTTCTCGAAGATCGAGGCGGGCAGGTTGGATATCGAGTTGATTGATTTCGACCTGCGCGACTGCCTGGTCGACGCGATGCGGGTGGTATGCCCGCGCGCTCATGAGAAGGGATTGGAGCTGGCTTGCGACGTGGCTGACGACGTGCCCGAGATCATGGCCGGCGATCCAATGCGGCTGCGCCAGATTGTCGTCAATTTGGTGAGCAATGGTGTCAAGTTCACGGAAACCGGCGAAGTCGTTCTGAGTGTACAAGTCGACCGGTCGGAGGCTGTAGGAGATGAAGAGTCCTACCAGTTTGCGCGAACGCTTCTCTTCTCCGTGCGAGACACCGGCATCGGGATTGCCGCCGACAAGCAGCAACTCGTTTTCATGCCATTCCGGCAAGCCGACGGAACCACGACTCGCAGGTTTGGGGGCACTGGGCTTGGACTTTCCATCTCATCCCATCTCGTGCACATGATGAGCGGCCGGATCTGGCTGGATAGCGAGACGGGGCAAGGAACCACGGTTCACTTCACCGCGCGGTTCGGCTTGAGCCAAAGCCCGGCGCAGCATCCCACTCACAGAAATGGCAGCGAGCTTGCCGGGCTGACTATGCTGATCGTGGATGACAACACGACCAACCGCCTGATTCTGGAACGCCAGCTTCGTTCGTGGCAGATCCTGCCCACGCTCGCCGGCGGCGGCGTCGAAGCTTTGGGCATCCTGGAGCGTAGTGAGTACGAGTTCGACACGATCATCACGGACTGCCACATGCCCGGGATGGACGGCTTCGAATTCGTGCGCCAGATGAAGACGCGCTGGCCGTTCTATCCGCCCCGGACGCTCATGCTTTCGTCGGCCAGCACGCAGGGCGATGCCTTGCATTGCAAAAGCTTGGGAATCAACCGCCACGTCCTGAAACCGTCCAAGTCCCAGGAGCTCTTTAGCGCCCTTTGCCAGGTAGTCGAAGAGTCCGCGACGGGCGCGGATCAGGCGTCAAGCCGGGTGTCCGCACAGGGTTCCGGCCAGCGCCTGGGTGGTCTGAGGCTGAAGGTCCTGCTTGCCGAAGACAACGCAGTCAACCAGCGCGTCGCGCAGCGCATCCTCGAGAAGTCCGGGTATTCCGTGGTCGTCGTTGATAACGGCAAGAAAGCCGTGGACGAGTTCTTCCAGCAGCACTTCGATCTGGTTCTGATGGACGTCCAGATGCCAAAAATGGACGGCTTCGAAGCGACGGCCGCCATTCGTGAGCGCGAGGAATGGAGTGCTAACAGAACGCCGATCATCGCGCTTACCGCACACGCCATGAGCGGCGACAGGGAGCGCTGCCTGGAGAGCGGCATGGACGCCTACGTTCAAAAGCCGATCGACGCGACGGAGTTGCTCTCCACCATCGAGCGGCTCTTTTATCCCTCCGGGAGCGCGTAGACCGGAGCGGACGGCGCTTTCTCCCGAGCCTCCCGGATCCATTGGACCCGGTCTCGTGGGGCACGCGCGCAGCCCCGCCGCGGCACACCTCCCTTGCCGATACAATGGCGGGATGAGACGACGTGAGTTTCTGGGCGCCGCGGCGGCGCTGCCAGCTTGGCAATCCGGCGCTGCCCAAACGGCACGGCCCGAATCGACGAGCGCCGGCAAAGTCCGGCTCGGTTACGATGCGTACTCTATTCGCGACCTGCACTGGCAGGCGTTACAGCACATCGACTACGCGGTATCCCTCCAGCTTGACGCCGTACAACTCTCCATCCCCGGCGATTTTGAAAGCCTCGAACCGGAGCATCTGCGGAAGGTACGGGACTATGCCGCCCGGAAAGGCATCGAGCTTAGCGTGGGCGCGGGCTGCATCTGTCCTACGACGCCAGCGTGGAATCCCGTTAACGGGTCGCCCGAACAGTATCTCGCCCGCAATGCCTCCGTGGTGAACGAACTCGGCCTGAAGTTCTTTCGAGTCTTCATCGGCGCGCCCACCGACCGCCACGCCAAGCTGCCCATTGAGGCGCATATCGAGAGTACGCTCAAGGGTCTGCGGGGCGCGCGCGCCCGCCTGATGGACCGCGGTCTAAAAGTCGCCATCGAGAATCACGGCGACCTGACCGCGCGCGAGCTGCGCCAGTTGATCGAAGCCGCGGGTGCGGACCTGGTTGGCGTGAACTATGACAGCGGGAATCCGATGTGGGTCATGGAGGACCCAGCGCTCACACTGGAGGTTCTCGCGCCCTATGTCGAGACCAGCCACTTTCGCGATTCGGCTCTGTTCGAGCATCCGCGTGGCGCGGCCTTCCAATGGGTGGCGATGGGCGACGGTTCCGTAAACCTGCCGGACGTTGTGGACCTCTACCGGCGGCTTTGCCCAGGCAAAAGCATTCTGCTGGAGATCATCACCGGACGGCCGCCGCAGATGCTCCCCTATCTCGAAGACACATCGTGGAACGGCTTCCGCAAACTGCCCGCTCCCGATTTCGCGCGCTTCCTCGCTCTGGTGAAGAAGGGCCGTCCCTATCTGGGGCCGATGGTGATCGGCGGGCCCGGCGAAAAGGATGAAGCGATTGTGGCTGCCTTGCGCGAGCAGCAGCGGCTCGATCTGGAGCGAAGTCTCAAACACTGCCGGGAGACGCTGAAGCTGGGGGTCCACGCAGCAAGCTGACAACGGACGGGACCGTGCTCATTGCCCGGCGGTCTTCAGCGCACGCAACACGTCGGAAGAGAGCGCCGTCGGGCACCAGTATTTCTCGATGTGCTGGATCACGAGTTCCGTGCCTGCCTCGTGGCTGACGTAAGGCCGGTCCTTGGGGCTGTACATGGCGTCGGTGAGATCGCGCAGCAGGATGCATCGCACGCCCCACTGCGTCATCTGCTTGATGGCAAACGAGCGGTTCAGAATGCACATGTTCGTGTGTACGCCGGCCACGAGTAAGGTATCGATGTCGCGCGCCTGCAGCGCATTGTAAATCTCCGCGCCATTGTCGGAGATCAGGTCCTGCGCGGCGATGCGGATGGCCGCATGCTGCCGCGTCCAGGCCTTGTATTCGCGATCGCCTTCGGTGTCGCATCCGCCGCGCGAGTCATCGATGGGCAGAGGCGGGGCGTCGATCAGCTTCTGCGCGGGCGGCTCACTGTGCGCGATCTGCAGGATGGCCTGCCGCTGCGAATAGTCCTTGTAGAAATCCATCGTGTCCGACGGAGCGTGGATGATCAGGACGCCGCTCTTGCGCGCAGCTTCCACCACGGTTTGCATCCGGGGCGCCAGCACAGCCACCCGCGAATTGGCGCCGCTGCACCAGTGTCGGTCCCACATGTCGCACAGCACCAGCGCGGTGTGAGCGGGATCGAAGCGGTAGTGAATCTGCGTCTCCTGCCAGTCCCCGCTACCTTTGAATGCCTCCACACGGCTGCGCAGAACGACCTCCGCCGGCGCGGCCAGCAAGGGCAACGCGAGAAAAGTAAGCCATGGAGATTGCATATCGGACCTCCAGAATTCCGAGCTTCACGCACTTTGCTTTGTGACGAACGATTCTACACCGTTCCTCTCACGCGAGCGTTTCTGGCCTGGAACTCTCGAGCAACGCGGGTAATCGTTGAGCGAAGCCGATCTGGAGATCGGCGTTCCCAGGGACGGGCTCTGCGATGATCGGCACCTATTGCCGCGGCAGCGGGGACTTCGAGTGCAAGCTGCCCGGGTGGGTTCGATCCCCGCGCCCGGCGCCAGATGCTCCAGTAGACACACTGGGGACATGCGCTGGCGAGTCTTGCGGATTCATTTGCGAGGTCGCGCTGGTTTATACTCGATGGGCGCCAGGAGAATTCAATGAGCATCGATGGTCCTGATGAGATAGCCGGTAAAGCAAGCCCGAAAAGGCTTGAGGGTGGGTTTCCTGGCCCCCTGCGCGGAGTAGCGTTCACCGCGGTGGTGGCTGGGGCCGTGGGCTCGCTTGGCATTACGCTCTGGGTAGGTCATCGTAACCCTTCCCCGGCCCTGATGGTGCTGTTTGCAGGCTGGGTACTCTCCCCGTTCATGGCCCTCCTGTGGGCCGGCATGGCTTCGAAGCGTTGGGCGGTGATGACCCGCACGACGCTTTATGGCTTGATGCTGGTTCTCACGCTGAGTTCACTGGCCCTTTACGGGGATGTTGTTTTGAGGCCCCCCAGGTCGACGCCGGCTGCCAGGTTCCTTCTCGTTCCCCTGGGGTCATGGCTGCTGATGGCGATCGTTATCCCGTCGGCCGCGTTCCTGTCAGGCAGGCTGTCACGCCGGGGCGCCGGGAACGGCCGGCAACATTAGGCGCCAGTTCAAGACGCGCGTCAATCCTGAATCCGGGCTTCAATGAGACGAGGCCCGCGCAGCGCTAAGGCCGATCGGAACGCGCGCTCGAACTCTCCGGCCGTCCCGGCGCGCACGGCCTGCACGCCCAGGCTCGCAGACAGCGCGACCCAATCGATTTGCGGCCGCCCGATGTCGATCATGGTTTCCGCGACCGGGCCGAATCCGCGCGCGCCGGTGCGCTGCATCTCGATGTCGAGAATCCGGTAGCGGTTGTTCGCGAAGATCACAACCGTGACGTCCGCGTTTTCGCGCGCCATCGACCACAACGCTTGCGGCGTGTACATGCCGCTGCCGTCGGCCTCCAGAGCCACCACCTTGCGACCGGGGCATGCAATCGCGGCGCCCAGCGCGACGGGCAGTCCTTGCCCGATCGACCCGCCCGTGACCGGCAGATAATCGTGCGGCGCGGCCTGCGCCAGATGCGGCCAGACGGCTGCCGAGGCCGAGACCATCTCGTCGGAAACGATGGCGTCGTCCGGCAGCAGCGCACCGACGATCGCACCCGCGGTATCCGGAGTCAGCGCGCTCTCTGCCGCCCAGCCTGCCGCGACATGCTGCTGCCTCGGCAAAGGCGAAGCGGCAGCTTTGCATCCGGCGGCCAAAGCTTCTAGCGCGGCCGTGCCGTCTTCGTCCAGTTCCGCGAGCGTGTGGATCCGGCAGCCCGCTGGTGCGAGAAAGCTGGGCTGGTCCGGATAGCCGAAGAACGAGACAGGCGCTTTCGCCTCCACGAGAATCAAGTCCTGAAGCGCGCTCAATTGAGCCGTGGCCTGCTCGGGAAAGTAGGCAATCCGCGGCGGCTGGAAGCGTCCACTGCCAGACTCCATCCGTGCGGCGTTGCGGTCCGCGAACACTCGCACTCCGGTCGCGCCTGCCAGGCGTGCGGCGGCCTCCAGCCCGCGCCGGGTGAGCGTCCTTCCGCCGAGCAGCAGGCCGGCCGCGCCGGACTGAAGCCGGAGGGCCAGTTCATGCACGCGGTCGTTTCCCGGGACCTTCTGAATTGGTCGTGGCACAACTGGTCCCGGCAAGCCAGCCTCGCTCCACGAGAAGTCGGCCGGCACGATGAGCATCGCCGTCTGTCCCGGAGGACGCAAAGCTGCCGCGATCGCCTCCGACGCATCCGCGCCGATTTCGTGGGCTGTGGCGACCGTCCGCACTTCGCTGGTGACGCTCTTCGCGAACGCAGCAATGTCGGCGCTGAGAGGAGCATCGTAGCTCTGGTGTTGCGTGGAATGCTCACCCACGATGCTCACAATCGGCGACCGTGCTTTGCGGGCGTTATGGAAGTTCGCCAGGCCGTTCGCGAGACCCGGTCCCAGGTGGAGCAGCGTTGCAGCGGGGCGTCCCGTCATCCTGGCGTAGCCGTCCGCGGCTCCCGAGCAGACGCCTTCAAACAGGCACAGGATGGGCCGCATGCCGCCCACGCGATCTAGCGCCGCGACAAACTGCATCTCGGACGTCCCCGGATTCATGAAGCAGATATCCACGCCATTCGAGACCAGCGTTCGCAGCAAACACTCCGCACCGTTCATAAAGCAATTGTCATTCAAATTGGCGCCTCATCCGAAATTGCCTCGGAGCGAGAACGGTCTCACAGGTAAATGCGGCGCCGCTGTTTTCAGAGCGGATGGCTGGACGGATTATGATTGCAGGTGCAGCCCCACGCATGACGCTACGCCTACTCACCAGCTCCGACCTATCGCAAGCGCTCGAGCTCTCCTCGTCCGCGGGTTGGAACCAGACTGCCGCGGATTGGCAGAGATTGCTCGACCTCGCGCCTCAGACCCGCTTCGGCATCGAGTTGGACGCCTGCCTGGCAGCTACCGCTACGTTGTTGCCCTACGGCCGTGGTCTCGCCTGGCTGGGGATGGTACTGACGCGACGCGACTATCAGCACAGGGGGCTGGCGAGCCAGTTGGTGACGCACGCACTTGAAGTGGCCGGAGCGCTGGGCATCGAAACCGTCAAACTGGACGCAACCGATCAGGGCCAGCCGATTTACGAGAAGCTTGGGTTTGTCGCCGAGCGGCGCATCGAACGCTGGACTTGGAATGGGAGTTGCCACGCGAACGCTGACACCGCATTGAGTGTTCCGCTCGAGTCGCTTGCCGGTCTCGACTATGCTGCGTTTGGCGCCGACCGCATGCGCCTGCTCAGGCTGCTGGCCGCGCCTGGCCGGTCCACTGCCGCGGCTTCCGGCTGCGCTTCCACGCCTCTGGTGACGGAGAATGGCTTTGGCCTTTGGGGACCGGGCCGCGTCGCAAACTACCTCGGCCCTTGCGTGGCGCGCACCAAGGACGCCGCGCGTGGCCTGATTGCCGGATGCCTGGCGCAGGCAGAGGGATCATGGATGTGGGATGTTTTTCCGGATCACGCGTCGGGGCTCGAACTCGCCCGGCAGTTCGGGTTTCAACCAATCCGTCGGCTCGTGCGGATGCGCCTTGGACCTGCCATCGCCGAACACCCCGAACTGGTCTACGCCGCGGCCGGATTTGAACTTGGATAGGTTTGGACTAGGAGCGCCCTGTGATCGAAACGGTGGAACAACTCGAAGACCTCTTGTCGCTGCCGAGCGAAAAGGATGTCGCCGCGATGCGGTCACTCGAAGGCGATCTGCTGATCCTCGGAGTCGGTGGCAAGATGGGGCCTAGCCTCGCCAGGCGCGCGCGGCGGGCGATCGATTTGGCCGGCGTCCGCAAGCGGGTCATTGGCGTCGCTCGCTTCTCTAACGGGGGCCTGGCGCGAGAGCTGGATTCGGCGGGGGTCGAGACAATCCAAAGCGACCTGCTCGACACCGGCGCGCTGGCCGCGCTGCCCGACGTACCGAATGTGATCTTCATGGCCGCAAAGAAGTTTGGCACCACGGGCGCGGAGCATTCCACGTGGGCGATGAATACCTTCCTCCCGGGCCTGGTTGCCGAGCGCTATTGCGCTTCGCGCATCGTGGCCTTCTCCACGGGAAACGTCTACCCGCTGCGTCCGATCGAACAGGGCGGAGCAATCGAGACGACTCCCGTCGCGCCGGTTGGTGAGTATGCGCAATCGGCCCTCGGTCGCGAACGCATGTTCGAATACGGCTCCGACCGTTGGCGTACTCCGGTGACGCTCTTGCGGCTCAACTACGCCGTTGAATTGCGATACGGCGTCTTGCTCGACATCGGGTTGGCCGTGAAGGAAGGCCGGCCTGTCGACTTGCGCATGGGCGTGGTCAACGTGATCTGGCAGGGCGACGCGAATTCGGTTTGCCTGCGTTCGTTCGCCCACTGCCAGACGCCTCCGCTCGTGCTGAACCTGACCGGTCCGGAGACACTCCCTGTGCGCTACATTGCCGAGCGCTTCGCGGCACACTTCAACGTGCAGCCCGTGTGGCAAGGCGTGGAATCGCCCAACGCCCTGACCAGCAATGCGTCCAAGGTGCAGCAGCTTTTCGGCTACCCCTCTGTCACGCCCAACGACATCATCGATTGGACCGCGGATTGGATCGCTCGCGGCGGAACGACGCTCAATAAACCGACGCACTTCCAGACCAGGGATGGGAAGTTTTGATGACGCTTCGCGAACGGCTTCTCCAAGGTCTGGTGATCCCGGCGCATCCTCTCGCACTGGATGCGAACAGGCAGCTCGATGAGCGGCGTCAGCGCGCTTTGACCCGCTATTACCTCGCAGCCGGATCGGGCGGCATCGCCGTAGGCGTGCACACCACGCAGTTCGCAATTCGCGAGCCGCGCTACGGCCTGTTCCGCCCGGTGCTCGAACTCGCGGCCGAAGAAATGCGCGGCAGTAACGCGCTCAAGATTGCCGGCATTTGTGGACCAACGCCGCAAGCTACCGCCGAAGCGGAACTCGCCCGCTCTCTCGGCTATGATGCCGGCCTGCTCAGCCTCGGCGCGCTGAAGAATGCTTCGGTCGAAGAACTCCTGGCCCACGCTCGAGCCGTGGCTTCTATCATTCCGGTCATCGGATTCTATCTGCAGCCAAGCGTCGGCGGACGCCTGCTGCCGTTCGAGTTCTGGCGCTCGTTCGCGGAGATCGAGAACGTGGTCGCCATCAAGATGGCCCCGTTCAACCGCTACCAGACGCTTGACGTCGTGCGCGCCGTGGCGCTCTCGGGCCGGGCCCGGGAGATCGCTCTCTACACCGGCAACGACGACAATATCGTCGTCGACTTGCTGACCGGATTCCGCGTTGGCGGCGAGCCTCTCAGGATCCGGGGTGGACTGCTCGGCCACTGGGCGGTGTGGACGCGAAAAGCCGTCGAACTGCTGGCCCGCCTGCGGGCCATTGCCGACTCCAACTCTCCGATTCCACCTGATCTCTTGACGCTGGCCGCTCAGACCACGGACGCCAACGCGGCCCTCTTCGATCCTGCTCACTCGTTCCGCGGCTGCATTGCGGGCATCCACGAGATCCTGCGCCGGCAGGGCCTCCTGGCTGGCCGCTGGTGTTTAGATCCCGAGGAAGATCTCTCGCCCGGTCAGGCCGAGGATCTCGATCGCGTCTGCTCGCTCTATCCTGAATTGACGGACGACGATTTTGTCGCGGCGTCCCTCGACGAGTGGCTGCGCTAGCCATCCACTCTCTCGCGAGGATGGCGCGCAGATCCTGGTTGGCGCCAGATTACGAGCACAGAACCGTGAAGGGCAGAGAGCGGTCACCCGCCCGTTACGTGACCGCTCTCTGCCGTTCGCGGTTCTGTGCTGGGGAGCGGGTGGTCGATTTCCGACCTTGGGGTGAACGGTCTGCCGCTCATGGAGAGATCTGTGCTGATCCGAATGGACACAACAGAATCGCCAGGGCGCTCTACTTGCTAAACTCAGCGTCGAGTGGGGGTGGATGGTCTTCAATGCGGATTCTGGTAACGGGCGCGACCGGTTACATTGGTTCGGCGGTTTGCGAGACTTTGCAGGCCAATGGCCATCATGTCGTCGCTCTGGTGCGCAGCCCTGAAAAGAGAGCGGTCGTTGAAACGCTAGGCTACGAGGCGATATCCGGCGACCTGACGGATCTCTCCTCGCTCAGGAGCGCGGCCGCGGGCGCCAATGGCGTCATCCACACCGCCATGGCCGGCGGAGCGGACGCCGGCGCGGTGGATCGCGCGGCCGTGGCAGCGATGCTCGATGCGCTGGCCGGCTCAGGCAAGCCCTTCGTCTATACCAGCGGCGTTTGGGTTTACGGCGACACGCAGGGCCGGGTTGCCGGGGAAGTCTCGATGTTGCGCCCAGCCGCAATCGTCACCTGGCGTCCCGCAGTGGAGGAACTGGTTCTGGAGTCGAAGTCGCGCGACGTGGCCCCGGTCATCCTGCGCCCAGGAATGGTCTTCGGCCGTGGAGGCGGGTTCGTGGGCATGATGTTCCATCAGGCGCTCACGGACGGCAAGGTGACTATCCCCGGCGACGGAGAGAATCACTGGTCCTCGATCCACGTGGAAGACCTCGCCGATCTCTACGCTCACGCCGTGGCGGATCCGGCGGCCGGAGAGCTTTTCGTGGCCTGCGGAGGAATGCCGCAGCCGCTACGTAAGATCGCGCTTGCCGTGACCAAGGCATGCGGCATCGACGGAAAAGTAGAGCGATTGCCGCTTCCCCAGGCCAGAGCGAGATTCGGCCCGGTGGCCGATTGCATGGCCATGGACCAAAAAGTCGCTTCCACCAAAGCTGCACGCTTCTTCGGCTGGACGGCGAAGCGGCCCTCTATCTTCGAAGAGATCTTCTCGGGGTCTTACCTGATCGCTCCGCCGGGGCGCTGAGTCTGTTCTCTCCGCGCGCACGTGAGCTTCTTCGGTCGCGTCCCGCTGGTAATTCAGACTCCGGGTTTCCGCATTTCTTCTGGTGGGCGAGGAAATCGGCAGCGCCCTCCTTCCCGAGGTAACGCTCCAGGAACTTCGGCTCAGTCCCAGTCAGGCCGACGACTATCCGCCCTTCCAGAGTCTGCCCGAAACTGTAGTCCACGTGGAACGTGGCGAAGCGCCCGCTCGATCAAACGTTAGGCCTTGGCTTGGTCTTCAGGCCTGAACTCCATCCGGCGGCTGCCCCGCAAAAACTCCTCCATCTGCTCAATGCTCAACGGCCCGGCTTGCTGCACCTGAAATGTCATCCACCTGCATCATCGGCCAGCTCGCCCCTTCAGGCTCATCCCGCATTGGATAACTCTGCCGCTAAACAGGGGCGGTTCGCTCGATGGAGAATGGTCAGGAATGGGCATCTTCAATCGGCAATAGCGAATGAAGCGTTCGTTTGCGTGAGTGCCGGGGGACAGGATCGTTCTCCCATTCAGTACGCACGAGTTTGCGGCTGGACGGAGTGTATTAAGCTGGCACTATGAGGACTTTCGTATCCGTTTTGAGCGTATCGCTCCTGAGCCTTGCGGTGCTCGCGCAGACCCCTGCCGCGAAGGCCCCCACCAAGGCGCCGGCCAAGAAGGCGGCGGCGGTTGCCAAGGCGCCCGCCGCGCCGAAAACGCCCCGCCCCGACGGGTTGTACACGACCATTTCGACATCAATGGGCGACATCACGTTGAAACTCTTCGACAAGGAATCGCCCATCACCGTAAAGAACTTCGTGAACCTCGCCTTGGGGCGCAAACCCTGGACCGATCCCAAGACCCATGCGCGCGTCAGCCGTCCGCTTTACAACGGATTGATCTTCCACCGCGTGATTGAAAACTTCATGATCCAGGGCGGCGATCCGACGGGCACAGGCATGGGCGGCACGGACGTCATCAAAGACGAGTTCGATCCGTCGCTCAAGTTCGACCAGCCGGGCCGTCTAGCCATGGCCAATGCCGGTCCGCACACGGGAAGCTGCCAGTTTTTTATCACGGAAGTGCCGACGCCACACCTGAACGGACTGCACCCGATCTTTGGCCAGGTGGTGGAGCACCAGGAGCTGGTGAGCCAGATCACGCACGTTGCCAAGAACGGCGAGGGCCGGCCGAACACGCCGG
>Ga0302140_10005467_pt1 | contig 16041 bp, 14 predicted proteins | sample I_Bog_E1_1_FD_202095 | JGI IMG/M metagenome (GOLD analysis project Ga0302140, IMG submission 202095) | Peat permafrost microbial communities from Stordalen Mire near Abisko, Sweden - I_Bog_E1_1 | ecosystem: Environmental > Terrestrial > Soil > Wetlands > Peat | place: Sweden: Abisko, Stordalen...
CAACAGGGGAACGAGATCGGCTATCTCGGTCACGTTGCGGAGAGTGGACGTGTGCAAACGGGCCTTCGGTCGTTCCAATTGTGCGGCGAGGTGGGCGACCGCCTGCATGAGACGCGACCACAACTCGCACATGCCGCGCGTGAGGGACTGCTTCACGTGCTGATCTATTTCGCGGGCAACGCGAGCTTTCTCCTCCTCGCCAAGCGTGACGCGGAAATCTTCGCCACAAGGTATGGGGAGAATGTCGGTTGTCAGATCAAACTTCTCAGTAAGCTTCGACCAGTCCGGGTAGTCGCTATCGCGGTAGAGAAGGCCAAGGCTGCTGCGGGCCTGTTCGCGATAGGTCGGATAGGCGTCGAGAAACTCTCGCACCAGCCGTTCGTACCCGGTCTTGAATTCGCTCATCTGGTTGGTGAACTCGAAGTAGAGGTGGGACGGGAGCAAGCGATACCCCTCATCTGACCAGGGCAGAGTCACCTTGTAGAAATACTGGCGAATCTGGCTTGCAAGTGTACGCAGTTCCTCCAGCTTTTCGGCCTGATCGAGCAGATGCTTGTTGTAGCGGCCGGCATTCGTGTTTGCTTCGTGGGACTGTGCTACTTCCTCGGACACACGCTTGTCGTGCTTGCGTGCTGTCCACATCGTGATATGGAGGCAGATCAACATGGCTTTGTCGGAAATCATTGGGTATAAGCTCCTGACGTAGCTCAAACTGACGGGGCTACGTGAGTGAATTGTTATGGGGAAGCAAATCGGCCGGCTGGATTGCGGCAATCGCCAGCCAACCGCTGACGGGAAATGGAACTTAAGCCGCGATCAGTGGAGATGTTTGCTTGCGTCAGAAGGTTATGAACTAGTGCGCAAATCCCTAACCGCTGGGCTTGGCCCGCAACACCCCATGCGCACCACCTGAAGTGCCGCAATCGCCCCAAGCTGGTGCCGCAATGCTGGCCGCCTTTACGTTCTGTGTCGCGCTCACCTTCCGCAGCCGAATGCAAGCCGAATGGCCTAGGAATGACTTTCGAGCTACCATCGGTGAAGACCATGAAAAAGCAAACGACTAGCCGCCGAAAGGCTCCGAAAGCTTCACCCACCGCCCCAGATTCGCTGAATGAACGAACGGATGATGCGAATGGGAAGAGCAGCAGGACTGCGACGACCGAATCTACGAAGTCGAGTAGCATGTTGGTTCGCGCTAGCCGAGACGGCGACCAGTTCCATTACTGGTGGGCCGCTAGACGCTGCCTGAGGCTACTTTCGCCGACTTCTGGCCTCACTGCCGTAACAATTGAAGGTGCATCTTCGACCGAGTTCCCTGCGGGAAAACCAGTGGAGGATGGTGAGGAAATCATCGATGTTGGGGAGTACTTCGGTAGCGAAGACGTCACGCTGGCGACTCTGGTGCGATACATCCAGCTCAAACACTCTACTTTGCACGCGGATGAGGCTTGGACGCCCAGCGGGCTTGAGGCGACAATAGGTAAGTTTGCTAAACGCTATATTGGGCTTCGGAAGCGCCTGGGGGAAGAACTTTCCGTCGGAAAGTTGGAGTGTTGGTTCGTCTCGAACAGACCGATTGACCCCGATTTTAAAGGAGCAATAGAGGACGCTGCTGGCGGAATTCCTGCCAGAAGCGCATCCAATCACGAGAAGCTGGAGAAGTTTACTGGGTTACATGGATCTGAGCTTGGACTGTTCTGCAAGTGCCTTCGGATTGAAGGCAGCCAAGAGGGATATTGGTCGCAACGAAACCTGCTCTTCCAAGATTATAGTGGGTACCTTCCGGAAGCCGATATTGATGGGCCTGTCCAGCTGAAGGAACTCGTAACTCAGAAAGCTCTTTCCCATCATGCTTCCAGCCCCTCCATAACCAAGATGGACGTGCTCCGGGCCTTAAAGACAGACGAATCAGGGTTGTTCCCGGCGCCGTGTTTAGTAACGCCAGTCCCGGATGTAGTGCCGAGAGAGCAGGAATCAGAATTGGTGGCCAAGATCGTTGGCGCAGAAAAGCGTTCGGTCTTGCTCCATGCTGCGGCGGGCGTTGGCAAAACGGTCTTCTCAACTCGTATCCAAGCGCTCCTACCGGCTGGATCGATGTGCGTTTTGTACGATTGCTTTGGAAATGGTGAATACCGGAGTCCAAGCCGTTATCGACATCGTCACAAGACAGGGCTAGTCCAAATCGCAAATGAACTAGCTGGGAAGGGTTCTTGCCATCCGCTCATCCCGGCAGCGAGCGCCGACTCTTCTGCGTATTTACGTGCGTTTCTTTATCGCTTGAAGCAGAGCGTAGCAACAATCAGAGCGGAGAATCCTGCAGCCCTGCTTTGCATAGTGGTCGATGCGGCAGACAATGCTCAGCTTGCGGCAGATGAAATTAGTGAGCCCCGGTCCTTTATTCGCGACCTGCTTCGCGAAGAGTTACCTGAAGGCGTTCGCTTGGTTGCTCTCTGCCGAACGGAGAGGCAAGCTCTACTAGACCCCACAGCCATGGTCTTGCGTCTCGAGTTGCGTACCTTTAGTCGAGACGAAACGGCCATTCACCTCCGCCACTGCTTCCCGCACGCATCGGAACGTGACGTGGATGAGTTTCACTCACTGAGTTCACACAATCCTAGAGTGCAAACAATGGCAGTCTCGCGAGGCCTGCCCCTAAGCGACGTTCTACGTTTGTTAGGCCCAAACCCTACTACGGTTGAGATGGCGATTGGAAGCCTGCTCGAAGACGCTGTTACGAGAGTCCGCGATCTCGCCGTACCAGCCGAGAGGATGCAGATCGAAAGCGTCTGCAGGGGGTTGGCCATTTTGCGACCGCTCATCCCAATCTCGGTGCTCGCGTCGATGTCTGGTGTAAGCGAAGCGGCTATCATGAGCTTCGCCGTCGATCTCGGACGCCCGTTACATGTCGCTGGCGCCACAATTCAGTTTTTTGATGAACCAGCGGAGACCTGGTTCCGGGAACGATTCAAAGCGACGTCCTCTGATCTCGTCGCGTTTCTAGAGGTACTGAAGCCGCTTGCCTCATCCAGTCCTTATGTCGCGTCTGTGGTGCCGCAGCTGATGTTGGAGGCTGGCCAGATCGGAGAGTTGGTGGACATGGCTCTGTCCTCCGACGGGCTGCCGAATACGAGCCGGATTGAACGTCGGGACATTGAACTCCAGCGCCTTCAATTCGCTCTCAAGGCAAGCTTACGGAGGGGGCGGCACGCCGACACTGCAAAATTGGCTTTGAAAGCGGGAGGTGAGAGCGCGGGGTACGGACGCGAGGCTGAACTCCTTCAATCGAACACAGACTTGGTCGCAAAGTTATTTGATACGGATCGGATTCAGGAGATTGTCTCTAGAAGAACCTTTGGGTCTGGTTGGGTCGGATCTCAAAATGCCTATGAGGCCGGGCTGATGTCGGGCAAGGTTGAGCTCGTTGGCGAGGCCAGAAGTCGGCTTCGAATGGCCGAGGAATGGCTCTGGAACTGGAGTCGACTCAATGATGAGCAAAGAGGGGAGGAGGAGATATCAGACCTAGACATCGCGGAATTGGGAATGGCGCATTTCCAGATTCACGGGGCGGAGGGTTGCGCCAAGAGCTTCCGCGGATGGACGCCACGAGAAGTCTCCTTCCGCTCAGGGAGAGTTCTAGCTCGACGATTTGTAGATCATGCCAGATACTCAGATCTGGATGACCTTGCCACTGCTGCTGGGAATGATATCTGGCTTCTCCTCGCCATCACGCTTGAGCTCAGAAATATCCACAGGAACCCGCCCTCCAGCGTCGTAAGGAGGGCCCTATCTCTATTGGCTCCTCCCAACGAAAAGCTAGAAGAACCGAGCCGATGGCAGGGTGAGCACGAGCTTCTTGCTGCCGTTGTTGCCGTTGTTGAATCGGCCATAGAGCTTCCGGGCTTCGATCAGGGTGAATTGATACAAATTCTTACCCGGTATCTCCCGGATTCCCCGCCCCGTGGTCTCAGTTCCAGATATGGAAGATCAAGGTTTACGCTGTTACGCGTCTATGCGCTACGCGCCGCCTTAACGAATCAAGTCATCGGCATAAATGATCTCGCTTATCCGGAGCTGCGCCAAAAAATGGAGCGTGGCGCCTCCCCGGACTCGCAGGAGGTAAGAGAGTTTCGGGAAGGTGTGGGTGCACTGTTACCCTGGCACACGCTCTGGGCTGATGCGTTGCTGGGACGGGTGGTGCCCGATGCGGTCTCGGCGACTTTGGCCGATGTTCGAGCAGCATCAGCAAATGCGCGTGGTAATGGCTACCGGGAGGATTGGGACATTTCCAATGAGATTGCACGACTCTGGCTAGCGGTTCTGCTGATAGCAAACTCTACCGACGCATCGTCAGTGAGCGAACTTCACCAATGGATTGCCTCGCGCGAGCGCCCTCTCTTCACACCTACCCTGACGGAGCTTGCGCGACTGTCCGCTCGGACCGGGCCGCTACACCAGTACGCACACGGATACGCACACCAAGCATTCGTGATCATGCGTGACGCACGAGAGAATGCGGATTCAAAAGCAGAGGTGTACGTCGACTTGGCGAGGGCGCTGCTGGCATTGAGTGCGCCAGAGGCTAAGGCGTATTTCGATGAAGCGATAGAAGTAGCTGGAAAGGTTGGAGACGAGAACCTCGCCCGCTGGGCCGCAATGCTTGATCTGGCGGATAGTGCAGCTGATCGGGAAAATCCCGCGCCTAAAGCCGCCTACGGACTTTCCCGCTGTGCCGAATTGACCTATGAATACGTCGTGAGGGACAAACACTTTGATTGGATGGGATCAGTTAGGGCGATCGCCGGTCTCTGCCCCTCTTCTTCATTGACGATTCTTAGCCGATGGCGCGATAGGAGATTCGGAAGGGATGAGAGACTGTTGCCCGCGACCATCGAATTCCTCCTAGAGCGCTGTGATATTGATTGTGGGACGGCGCTTGCATTCCTTGGTTTCCGCGCCGAATGGGATCCAGTGAACCTGGTCGAGCGTGCGTTGAGAGCGTCTGTTTCTACGGCGGAAAAATCGGCCTTGGCCAATTTCGCATTTCACTATTTGGTGCTGAACGGCTATAGCAGTAAGACATGGCAAGAGTTGAAGGCATTGCTTGCTTCGCACGGGCTGACAGTGCCCGGCGTCGATGAACTGGCTAACCTCAAAAAGAGAACGGACGAAGCGAGCAGTACCAAGCCTAGTGGCGATAATGGCGTTGAAGTGGAGATACAAACCGAACTCAGGAACTGGGACGTTGTTTTTGAGGGAGTCAATCTCACCACCGCTGAAGGTGTGTCGCTTGCGTACACTCGATTCCGAAACGGGCCACATGTTGGGGGAATGGCGGGGTTCTTCGAAGAGGCTTGCGAACGCATTCAGGTCGGAGCCGAAGCAGAGTTCATTCGCACCCTACCTAGTCTGAAGGACGCAAGTCCTTATGAAGTGCGCGTGTTTATCGAGCACGTACCCGACTCTTGGCGAAACCGATTGTCCGTGAGGGACGCGCTACGCCAAATGCTCGAAGATTTTTGCCGCGTTCACTGCTTGGAGATTAGGAGTGGTCGAGGCTATGATCTGTTTCCATTCGATCTGGCGGCCGAACTGTGCAATTTCACCAAGGTTGACGTCGCTGATCACGTTTTGTCGGCGCTGGGGCAGGGGACGGATCCCCTACGTGCAGAACGTTTGTTCTCGCTGGTCGGACTGGTTGCCCTGAAGTTGTCGAAGAAGGAAGCCCTCGAGGCGCTCACATTCGGCTTGAACCTGTACGATGACGTGCTCAAGGAGAACGACGGCGATGGTCCCTGGTCTGCGCGTATTGAGCCCCCGCTAGATGTGGAGGGTGCAGTTGCGGGTTACGTATGGGCGGGACTGGCAGCACCGAAGACTAGTGTTCGATGGGAATCGGCGCACGTGGTTCGAGGATTGTGCGCCTTGGGACGCGAGAATGTGGTGACACAACTCCTCAATCTGGCCAAGGCAGATGCGGGCGGAGCCTTCGCCGCAACTGGCCTGCATTTCTATAATATGCATGCAAGATTGTGGTTGCTGATTGCTTTCGCACGTGCGGCGAAAGAGAATCCAAGTATCCTCGCTCCACATTCGGACTTCCTACTCAATGTAGCGTTGAACAGCATGCCTCACGTCCTAATTAGGGCAATTATATACTTGACATACCACGCCGCCTAAGGTCTTTGGCGCTGGCGCTAGGTGTGTTGCTGATACTCTGCGGGGCCGCAAGCGGTAAATCCCTTGTCGGGAAAGTAGGCATAGCACCAGCCAGTCTCGTGGATAACTTTAGTAGTTGCCGACTCAAAAACATCTTCGTAGCAAATACGTCCATAAAACACGAGATACTCCTCCCGGTTTTTAACCAACTGCCACTTATTGTTTTGGTTAAGGATGCTATCAGGGTCAAACTCGGGTTTAACCCCGAAGCTGTCTTTATTTACGATAAGGGTGTTACCCGGCATAGTAAAAGAGCCGGAGTATATCGGTGGGACAGGGAGGTTATCGGGGTTAGAAACAAACAAATGCGTAGAACTCCCACCTACAATTTGGGCTGGAGTTCTGCCCTGATTAAGGCAGGAGAAAAAGCAGAGACTATCATCGCTGCGGGATGTTTCATGGGTTACCGCCATCCAAGCTCTTTCGGCGTTGATGATGTATTGAGCGGTCAATCGGGCAGCTTTGGCGTTGTCACCAGCAGCTCGGGCAAGCTCCTCCAAACTGGTTCTATGCTGCTCCATAATGTCCGCTTGCTTACCAATTTGTCTGAGTGTGAAGTAGAAAACAACGGCTTGGCCGACCAGCGCCACCAACTGCAAAGCACCGACCAAAACCAAATACCCTGTGAACTTGGCGAGTTCCTCGTCGGTCTGGTTGGCGAGTTCCTCGTCGGTCTGGTTTGCATGTGCGTCATGTTCTGGGGAGGTGTTCTGATTATTGATGACGACAATTCCGTTAGGAAGCGGGCTTGTGGTGTGTTGCTGGTTCTTATCAGCTTCGCTGTGCTGGTTAGCACCTTGGCCGCCGCTGCCTTTGGCAACCCCTCTGTCGTTTTTGGTTTGGCAAACGCCTAAGGTTGTGATTGCTACTGTGCAGAGCAGAGCAAGTGCGACCGTGGCTCGTTTCATGTAGAAGACGCTCCCAAGCGCGTACATCAGGAGAATAAATCTATAATGCTACAGGTACATATCTGACAGGATTTATAGAACCGGAGTATTATACTTTAGATGAAACCCCACCCTGAAATGGACGAAGGACAGCCCGCCGCAGTGCGATTTATAGAGGCGCTGAAGGCGGTGCTGTCGGTACCCAAGAGTCAGGTACCGAATCCCTTCAGCAAGAAGGCGGTGCTGAAGAAGAAAAAGGCGAGTCGTTCTCACCCAAAATAAATTATCATCGGTAAGCCTGTCCGCTGGCTCATCAACTATGGTTGATACTTATGTATCAGGTTTAGCGCGGGGTATCGAGGTACTCCTTTCGCTGCTCGGCTTGCTGCTTCCTCTGCCGAAACTCTTGCCACTCCCACGGAGCGACTGCTTCTTTCCAGTTTGGAGAGAGTTGCATCCGGCGGGGAATGCTTTGGCATTCGCGCACTGAGCTACACTTACCCAGCAACAGAAAATAGCTCCGGTACTCGCCGTGATCGCCATACCGAAATACTACGGTTTCCCCATTGCGGCCAAAGCGATATGGTTTCCCGACTTCGATTTTGGTCGGACACTCACTTCCTACCAAGTGATCGTCAGGATTATAATTCGGTTCGTCACCTAACGACACATTAAACGCATAAGCAAGCGTTATGTACCCACCATCTTGCGTTTTTAACGTCCATTGGTAGAAGCTGGAATCTGTCCGGACACCACCAAAAGGTGCGTGCCACGGCTCGGAGAGGTTAACGGTAACTTCTTTTTCTAAGCAGTCTACAGGCTGCCCGATTGTTCCGCATTCATTTGGTACCGGGGTGCCCACAAACGATGCGACATCGTGTTTCGGGTCGATGATTCCTTCAATTTCGGCGGGTTTCTCTACTTCCTTCGTGGGCGTAGCTGTCGCACTAGCCACTGTGTGTTTCGCGGGTACAGGCACGTTGGTAGCAACTTCCTTTTGTTTCTCGGGCACACCACCTACTCTCAGGTTGTGCATCGCCCAATAAGCGCCAAACACAAACACGAGGATAACAAAGACAGCAATAAGGGCATGTTTCATCGGTAGACCATCCTGTTTTCAGGCTGCAAGGAATCGCTCGAATTCTACCGATTATTGAGCAACTTGCAAGATTAAAATAAATCCCCAAATTTCTCCGCGACAGGTGAGCAGGGCACAGTATTAATACTTCAAGGGCGATAATGTGCTCGCCTAAGTCGAGAGTAAATAAGCCGAGGTGTGAAATGAAGGTATTCTGGTGGCAGTGCGGACTACACATTGAACCTGAGAGTAACGAGGAGCACGCTGCATTATGCTTGCTCCTTGATACAGTTAAATTTACATCAATTGCTGCTGACAGCCCTGAGGAACTGACGAAGTCAGTTCAAACTTCGAGCGTACTTTGTCAGCAACTTTCGGAAGAGGTCGTCACTGACCTTAAGGTTAGTCCAAAAGCATGTGTCATTGTTGTCGAAAAGCTCGCAAACCAATAGACGGTCACCCTTCTGAAGATGCGATTTTATTCTATCTACCAGACCAGATGCCTTCTCAGTAAAAGGCACAGCGTACTCGGAATAGAGAATTTTGACAGCGCCAAGATTACCGAGGTAGTCCCAAAGTTCTTGGTATTCATCACGATTCTTTTCGGCGATGTCATAACTGACGAGATAGAGGGGCATTGATGGTAATCCTCCTGAGTAGGTTCTAAAAAGTACATCTACTGCACTCGTGCTTTCCCGGTTAGCCGTTGGTAGGTGAGCCGCTTGCCTACAATCTGAGTCAGCGCCAAGGTAAAGCGGTTGGCATCGTTCATCGGGTTGTCTTTAGTAGCACGGTTGTTATAGCGGAAGGATTGCTCGTCAAGGTATCGGAACAAATGGAAGGGTTCTACACTTACATAGGTTCCGGAGATGCCGCGCTTGAGTAGCGACCAGAAGTTCTCAAGACCGTTGGTATGAACCCGACCGTTTACATACTCAACGGCGTGGTCTACTACTTGGTGGGCGTATTCACCACCCAGCCCTTCATACGAGAGCAGGGCGTCCGTGTAGAGCGCAGCGCCAGCTTCTACGTGTTTCTTGACTTCCGATTGAAGGGCTGCTTTCTTACGGTTAGGAACTACAACGGTACGGACTTTGCCCCCGCGCTCCAACATACCCATGACGGCGGTCTTATCTTTACCGCCCGTCCCGGTAATCCGGCGCTCACGTTTATCGACGTGCATGTTGCGGGACTTTCCACCGATGAAGGTTTCGTCGGCCTCTACTTCACCGGAGAGGAGGTTGAAGCCGCCATCTTTCAGAGCAAAGCGCAAACGGTGAGCCATGAACCATGCGGTCTTTTGCGTTACCCCGAGGTCGCGGGATAGTTCGCAGGAGCTTATTCCGTTCTTACAGTTCACCACCAGCCAAAGGGCAGGGAGCCATTTATCAAGACCGAGCGGAGAGTCCTCAAACACCGTACCCGTCTTGAGCGAGAACGTAGGCATTTGATGCCCGGCATAGCACTTCCATACCCGGTTCTTGGCGAGGTAGGTAACCTTCTCAGCGCCACAGCGAGGGCAAGTAACCTTGCCATCTGGCCAGCGCAGTTTAATCATCAGCGCGTAGCAATTCTCGTAGTTGGCGAAGTGGAGAATGGCTTCTTGGAGTGTGTTTATGCCGTCCATGAAGTAATCATAGGGCTTTAAGTATGGTATGTCAAGTATATAATTGCCCTAATTAGAGAGTTTGCCGCTAAAGCGGTCTTGGGACTGATAGAGAGTGGCGCGGTCCAACGGAACCCAGACCTGGAACAATCCCTAGCTAACGTCAACGTGTCACCTTTCCCGCCAGTCGCTTCCAAGTACTACGATCGACTGCGCCGAGATAATGGAGACAACGGTACTGAAGGCAAAGATAATCCGCTTTATTTTGGGATCGATACTGGTAGCGAATGGTTTGCTCCATTGGGAGCATGCTTTTCACTCTCAGAGAAAGCGGTAGAGCGCGCCGCCAAGAGAGTGATTCGGACGGATTGGAAGGTTGCCGGTAAGAATGGATGGGATCCTGACGAGCGCCATAAGCGCAAGATATTCGATGACCGTGAGACTTGGAATTCCCGATCCGACCCGAGTACGCATGATTTACAGTTCTATTTTTCCTACCATGCAGTGATGGTGGTTGCAGGGGAACTGCTCGCGAAGGTTCCCACGCATTGCGACCCAGAGGATTCCTCGCGAGACTTTGCCCAGTGGCTGTCAGATTGCGGGCTAACCAGACCCGATAGGGGCTGGTTGGCGGATCGAAGGGATCCGCTCCCTCTTGCCACGCCTGCCTGGAAAGACGGAACACGCAGGGACACTAATTGGCTTTGGTCTATTACTAGAGGCGACTTTGACAGAATGCTGATCTCGGAAGATCAGCGTGTAAATGTTTGGGGCGACTGGATAGTTGGTTCGAGTGACAGGCAGGAATCGTTCACCGTCCGCAGCGCGCTTACTGGGCCGGAACGTAGCGAAGCTCTACTCCGTGCTCTGCAGTCATCCCAGTCGCATTGGTTCGACCTTCCGGCTGCAAACGACGACCGTCTTGAAATCGCAGAAGGCAAGTTCCATCTGAAGGGATGGATAGCTGAACGGCATAACCTCGCCGGGTTAGACCGGCATGATCCGTGGGCTGGCGATATTGATTACCCGCCTCACTCCGCGGCGCCATCTGTAATCAGCGGGATGAAACTTGAACCCGATGCTGAAAGTCGCCAGTGGTTTGTCTCCGGCGATCCGCAAACCACCATTGGCCTCTGGTCGCAAGTTTGGGGAGAGTATCAGAAAACACAGAACGAGGACGGCCGCGAGAGCGGGAACCGTCTACAGGCCTCATCAAGCTTCATTTTCGAGCTTTTACAAAGATTCCAAATGGACCTAATAGTGAAGGTTCAAATCCATCGATGGGAGCGGCAACCCCGATATGAGGTCAACCATGAAAGCAGATACCAAGAGTCAAGCGCCCGGTACTTCCTCTTTCGGCGGGACGGCGGATTCTTTACGATCTGAGGCCATCCTGAAGCTGGGCAAGAAGATCGTCGCAGAGCTCGGTGGTGAAGAGTCTCGGGATACGCTAGCCTGCTGGATGTCGCATTACATCGCTGAGCTGATCCATGCCGCTGAGACAACAACGGGCGAGGACAGGAGGTCAGTACTGGAGGCATGCACCACTGCAATCCTGGAGCTCTGGAAATATCGGGCGCATTTCCCTAGCGGCATGGGTCCGTTTGAGAAGCTCGAGCCAATCCTGCGAGCCCTGGAGAGTTTAGATCCCAACGCTCACAGCACAAGGTATTTCAGCACTACTACAGAAAAGGTGGAAAGCGAGGGCGATGGTGAGGAAGTACGCCAATGGCTCACCGTTGCGAAGGGTATCGACTACTCGGCGAAGCTCCTGATTCGCTACTGTCTTGCCAGAGCCTCGGAATGCGCACTGGATAAATCAAAGGAATGGGTGACCTTGGCCGAGGCTGCGGGCGGGGACGAAGGGATTGACTTCCGGGTCATTCGCTTTGTGGCGGCAGAGCTAGACCTACTCAGTTCAGAGTCTCTCGAGGATGAAACACGCAAGTTGACCGAAGATCGTTGCAAACGCTTGGAAGCCGTTCAGGATCTTCTCTCTCAGTTGCTCGTTGACCTCAGGCGGCGCCTAGAATCCTAATGCCTGGTCTCTAAACCCAGAGTCTTGGGCGATCCCCCGCGCACAGGCTTCCCTGCTTGTGTTTTCAAGGATTTACGTAGGGAGGCCAGCATTACGGCACCCGTGCTTGGGATGATCGCGGTTGGAAGCAGCTGCACAGGGTGACCTCAATCCATCGCTTCCAGAAACTACGCCAGCAAATCGCTGTGTGTGACGGCGAATTTAGTGAATTCTGGGGTGGTTGCGATGGCCCGGTCACGAAGCAGAGCATCACGCATGGACAGAACCTGCAGCTCATCAGGAAGGCGCTCAAGGTAGAGCTTCGCCTTCGCAATGGAGCTATCGGTGATGCGGCGGCCGAGTGCCGTGGCAATTGCAATCTGGGCCGATGGATCGCTGGGCAGAGGAGCGCCGGTGGGGTTCAGGAGAATCTCGTCGATGGAAGGCAGGGCATGAAACAGGTTGAGGAAGCCAAGAAACTCTGCGGTTACGCCATCGCCCACTGCGCCTTGAATAAGGTGCATGAGCAGCATGTCGTAGACATCCGCAGTGACGTTGGCCTTCCTGGCGTCGATTCCGTCCATTGCCCTAGACACCATCTCCCATGAGCGCGGGGTTGGCCAGGCGTTGACACCCGACCGCACGGCGGAGTCGTGCAACAACTCCGTGCGGAATCGAAGGAATGCAATGATTTCCGGCCGAATGCCGGTCTTGCCAGCCCAGATGCACCATTCGCCAAGATCGGGTTCCAGCGTGAGATGTAAGAAGCGATTGAGTAAAGGGCGCGGCATGGAATAGCTGACGCCGCGCTCGGAGGCGGGATTGCCGGCGGCGAGGACCGACCAGCCGTCGGGTAGCCGATAGTCGCCCAGAGCGCGATCCAGAACGAGCTGATAGCAGGCAGCTTGCGTCATCGGGGGCGCGGAGGTCAGTTCATCGAGAAAGAGAATGCCCTCGCCCTTTGTGGGGAGGAAGTTCGGCGTGATCCATTCCGTGCGGTCATCCTTGATGCGTGGCAAACCACGGAAGTCAACGGGATCGAGCTGGACGGCGCGTACGTCAATGAACTGGCGGCTCAGGCGACCGGCGACCTGCCGGACGAGTTGGGATTTCCCGACGCCGCAGGCGCCCCAGATGTGGAGGGGAACGTTCTGAGGCACAGCAGTAACGAGCGCCTCAATGAGGTGCGAAGGTTTCATGAGTTTGTCCTTTGAAATGAACCGGCGGCTGGAAGCCGTCGTAATGACCGAGTTCAGAGCTACCAAGGCCTCGGGCAGGTGCAGAGGCCGAGTGGAATTGTGAGTGGATCTTCCGGAACTAGGGGCTTTGAGCGCTCGGATCGGATCTATTTCGCGCCGGAATCTCGCGCCAAAGCTTCCTCTTTGATCATGCTCACCCAGAGCTGCAGCGTGATATCGGTACTCCTCTCAGGCACGCCGATGTAGGAGCGCATTTCCGCTCGGTAGCGGCGCTCCAGCTCATCGGCCGTGACCAATCCCTGGCTGGCAAGAAATAACACATCGACGCGATCTCGCTCGGCATTTCTCTCCAGCTTCATTAAGGCCAGATCGTGTGGCTCAACAGCAAAGAGTCGAATCTTCTTCAACTGCCCAGCGTAGATCTCGGCCAGCCGCTGGTCATAATCCTCGGGGTAGGCTTGAATCACTGTGACCAGGTCGAGATAGACACCATGCTTTCGATGAAGAAGGGAGCCCTGCGCGGCGTGCTCAAGAAATTCTTGTCGCTGCGCGACCGGCGTTATTGCCAGCACGTCTATATCAAAAGTCTGTCGCGACGAAAATCCGTATTTCGTGTTCACAACAAAGCCCCCTATACAGTGAAAGTCCACTGGTGCGGTGGCGATATCGTCGAGTTCTCGGAGAAACCTGCCCCACGGATTCGGAATGCGATCTGTTTTAGACATTGGCCAAATGCTCAGTAACGAGATCGGAGAGTACATGCCAGGCCCGCGCTTCCGGCGACCGGTTTGTCAGCAACCAGCTTCGCTCCGCGTGTGTCATATTCTCGCGGCTGAATGTGTCTTCTTTTGCCAGCAGCGATCCGCGCAGGATTTCCTCCTGTCGCGCGAGCTGCAACACAACCTCTGGCTGCTGTTTTTCCCCAGCGACCTTTCGCGCCAGGGCTATTGTGAATCCAAGCCGGTTCTGCAAATCGCGAACCTTTGCTTCGCGCCGCACCCACTCCCAGTCCATTCCGACAAAGTTCCGGACCAACCAAGGCAGTCCCTCGGCAACACGCCGATCCAGGTTGGGCTGCGCTAAAGCCATCACCAGAAACTGTGCGGGATTCCAGGATGGCAAGCCATTTCGAAAGTACCCGTATGCCGGGTAGCCAAGATTGGACAACTCCTGAGCAAAATCCAAAAGTGCCGATTCCCCATCCTTGCGCATAGGGAGCTTTGTTGCGTCGAATTCCAAACCCAGTTTGTGTAGCTTTGGCAGCCATTGAACTGGAACTGGACGTGTTCCCTTCTCCCAGAGCGAGACAAGGGTCTGCGAAACCCCAAGCCGGCGGGCCAGCTCGTGCTGGTTCCAGCCGCGTTGTCTGCGTAGGGTTCTGAGATCGGCAGCCGCCATGAAGTCTCCTTCTGCAAAATATAGAATATTACATCACTGTGTAATTTTCAATGATCCGAAGGGACGGGCCGGCTCGATTGAGGACTGGGCTGGGCCTGGCGGGCAACAAGCGCTCGTAGCGATCTGATCTCTTCTCCCTGCCTTAGCCAATCTGAGATCAGGGCTTCCATCGGCTTACGAGCGATGGTCAGGTGGCGAGAGACATCATCGGAGGCGGAGATGTCCAGGAGGACCAGGAGCAAGAAATTCATGTGACGCTCCGAAAGAGTGGGGGATGTGTTTCTTACTGGGTTGGGGCTAAGGGCAGGCGCTTCGAGCCCTTGAGGAGGTTGCAGAGCCGGTGCGCCGCCTGAATGTTGTCTGGGTGGTCATCGCGCCATGCCGCTCCCATACCCTTGGGCTCGATATGGTCGGGGACCACGTCCTTGCAGTCGGTAAACGGCTCGTGACATATTCCGCAGTTTCCTCTTTGCGCAGAGATTTTCTGGGTGAGCACTTTCCGCAATTCCGCGGGTGAGCGAAGTTCCCGGTATCCTCTCGGATGATTTGGGTCGTCGATGCGCTCGACGCCCATTGTCCGGCGTCCGGCCTTGGACGCTTCTTCGCGACCGCAGCAGAAACGGGAGTGGTGGATGGGACAGGTGCGACCTGGAAAGCTGCTGGAAATGATTGTCTGAAGGAGGAATGAGGTCTATCAGACCGTGCGTCCCATCGCACGTAGCCTACGAGGTAGAGCGGGGCGGCAACAAACCGTTCGAAGCCCTCGGACAATGGACCCACACTCGCAAGAGTGGCGTCGAGACCGCGAGGTAGCGATGTATCTGCCAGCATAAGGCGGAGCGGGCCTAGGCTTGATAGTAAGGTCAGAATACACAAATGCTCGTAAGCGTCGTCATCCATAACAAGCCTAATATGCTGAAAGGCTTTTGCAGTGAGCGCCGAGGTTTTGTCCTCCTCTGCCATGGGTAAGCAACACTGCCGGCGTAAAGAGCAGACCTAACCTATCGTGTCATTCCAGCGGAACAGGGTAAGCCCGTATCGCTTCCCGCGAGGGAGGTGAAGCCGTGAGGCAGATCGACAGCGATGCGGGTATGAGATGAGAGAGGAAGCCAATGCTGCTCTGTAATGGAGTAGATACCGGTTGCGTCATTCAAATCGACCACATCACCGGACGCGAAAGCGTGCTGACTTCTCTCTGGTGCTTCACACGAGAGAACTTGATTAATCGGCTCAGGAGGCAAAGCAGATGACAACAGCGAAAGCGGTTGGTGCGGTCTCCGGCGACGCGGATGAGTGGTATGCCGTTAACTGGCAAGCTATCAACCGTAACGTTCGCCGACTCCAGGTGCGTATCGTGCAGGCAACGAAGGCCCGCAGATGGGGCAAGGTGCGAGCCTTGCAGCATTTGCTGACCTGCTCGTACAGCGGCAAAGTAATCGCCGTTCGACGAGTGACGGAAAATGCTGGGAAGAAAACTCCCGGTGTGGACAAAGAAATTTGGGACACACCAGAGAAGAAGGTGCAGGCAATACATGCACTCATGATTTTGGCATTATGAAGTGGCCCACTTCGGCAGTTTGTTTTGGCCCACCCCTGGACACAGCAAACTTCTACTCTGGATGTAAGCGTGAGCTTGGATC
>Ga0302140_10005468_pt1 | contig 16040 bp, 12 predicted proteins | sample I_Bog_E1_1_FD_202095 | JGI IMG/M metagenome (GOLD analysis project Ga0302140, IMG submission 202095) | Peat permafrost microbial communities from Stordalen Mire near Abisko, Sweden - I_Bog_E1_1 | ecosystem: Environmental > Terrestrial > Soil > Wetlands > Peat | place: Sweden: Abisko, Stordalen...
TATGAATTGGCAAGCTGTTACGCAGGATGTTAGCTCTGCGGCTTCCAACAGTGCTTCCCTCGTTGCTCAAGGCTAGCACCAACTGGTAGACGGGTATCACCTTAGCTTTCCGACCTTGCGATTCAGCTTTGAGCCTTGCTGTCTGCATACCAGTCACCGTTCGCACCTCCTACTGCTGTGGTTAGAAGAGGCACGGAGCCCGGACATTCAAGAGGGGCGCGTCGCGTTGGTTCCTCGGTGTTGGCTTGCTCGCGGGGGATGTGCTCGGCGATGGTGACGCTTGGCTTGCGATGCGGGATTCGTTGTTTGAGTACTGAGCATTGGCTGCTATCAAATTCAACTTGGCAATCAATGGGACGAGGAGGGACGATAAAGAATCATGAGCCGAATTTCTGAGCTGTTACAATGCAGGGATCTAGGTCAGGAACCAAAAGTCCAAACGCTCCTTTTCGCTTACTTCGACTCCACTTCTCCACGATGGCATGCCAAATAAGGAGTGGCTTGACAAGGGGTTCTCGTTACTATAGAGAAAAGCCAAATGTAGAATTCGTGAGATTTTCTAGATCCCCCTAAAAACGAGTTGGGCGACTCCACAGCAAGCACAAGTAGAAGGGCAGGAATTGCTTTGTGTTTGTCACGTGATCAGCAACATTCATCCAGGAGCCCGAGGAGATTTAAGGGGGAAAGGCCAAGATGAAAGAGCCTAGAACCACAATCTCCTCTGCATTTAAAAGTCTTTTCGTTTTGTCATTTTCGTACGTTACGTTCGTTCTTCACATTGTCACTAATGGAACGCAGTAAAGCTATTCGGAGTGCGAGTGACGTGAGCACTCATATACCTTAGCAAAAAAAGCCGGACTCACTGGCTTCGGGGCTGAACGGTGCCTTACTTTTCCAAGTACATTAGCGATTATCCGGTGATTAGTTAATAGTTAAGAGATGTAGGCTTTTCGGAGATAATACTTTGTCCAGCAGATGTTGACATAGCACGGTCTTGTCGACTCGAGCGCGGTGTGACGAACTGTTTTGTCTCTATTATAGAATAAAATATTTGTGCGGTTCGGCGTTATTTTGCAGTATTTTGAGGGCCTCGGTATATCATAGAAGTCGCTTCACTCTCATAAGTGTGTATTCCTCTAGAAGCTGCAATCCTCGGCAAAGCCTGAAATTGTTACCAGCCAAGTGTCATGCGATCGCATTCTCTAATAGTACAAGTTTACCCCAGCAATGCTCAGTTGACTTGAGTTCCATAACCCCTGATCTGATCCGCACTACAGCGCCAGTCTGTTAGTTCAAGGTTATCCGCAGGGCAAAGAACGACTTACAATGCCCAGCTCTGGTTTTCTAGCTTCTCGTCCTCTTTCAGATCAATACCATCTGCTGTGATGACGGCGATCGAGTACTTGTCCAGACTCCTAGCATCTCTGTAGAACAACACCTTCATGCTCTCTTTGATGGCAGCCAAGGCCTGTTCCTTTGATAATTTTGCCGCAGCCTCCTCATCCGGAGCAACTTTTCTTAATAGCGGTTGTGCCAGGTGTGCTCCGAATCCAGTAGCCAAGCTGGGTGCACTGAACGTTGTACCAAGCAAATCTGCACTTGCCAAGAACGGCTTCTTGTCATCGTCTAAACCTGCTACCAAGACCTGGTTCCATAGTGGGTTGAAGTCGGATCGGCGTTTATAGAAGACTTTGGAGAGGTAGGTATGGAGGTTCTTTGCGTTGAGAGAGTGGCCGGACGAGCTGTATGCTTCTTCAATATCCAGAGAGTTGAGAAGGCGGTCTAGGTATTGCATGTCTGAAACGTCGCCACCAAATCCAACGACTGAGGTACCAGCAAACTTTCGAAGACGCTTCACATCTGTGAATCTGGCAAGGGATCCATACGAGGCTGTGAGCGTTCACTAGATCAGCATGGTTCAGGTTGGAGCATTCAGGAATCGCAGTTACCTAGGTTATCGGCCGCGATTACAACCCCATCTTGAAACTTGAGAGCAATCACCGAAGTACCCGTGACGATGGGCTGTTGGGTATGTTGGTTTGGACCATGGCTTTGCAGATATGAACCGTCGTAGGCGCCGTAAACATCATCTCTGGGCTGCAGGGCTGTGAGTACTTTGAACTAGAGGGTTTTGCGGTTACTTACACGGCCCCAAGCTTGCGGAAGGTGATTCATGGTTGAGGTAGTCGGAGTTTAGTGTGCGAACGGGAGTTGCTCGAAGATGGATCTGGGGATGACGAGCAAGGTGTTTGGAGGTCGGTGGAGCTTCGCGTCGCTGCAGCCTCATCGCAGCTCGGACCAGCTTCAACCTCACGCTAAGAAATTGAACTCACCACATTCACAACTTCCAACTTTCCAACAACCCACAATGGCGACTTTGGTAAGCTATGGAAGCAGCGACGAAGAGGATAATCTGCAAGAAGAAGCTCCTAGATTAAATGTAAGCGTTGTTCTTCGTACTTCCTAGGAACAAGCTGACAGCACAGTTCCCAGGTCCAAAAACATGCCCCTCCACAAACTACTTCTACGAACGGCGTCAATTTTGGTAGGCGAGCGCTGTCTGCTCTATACTATGATATTAACCAACGGCCAGACACTCATCAAAATGGAAATGCGAGAGCTAGACCTCTGAACGAAATTGCTGCGCCTGTAGTTGGCCCATCGCTGGGACCTATGGACATACCCACAGAGTTATTACTACCTGAAAACGACGAGACCATGGCACCTCAATCACCTTACTCTGCAAATCGAGCTTTGTTACGAGACCTAACCTTGCCTACAATACCGAATTACGATATTCCGCCCTCTCCGCCTGGATCACCAATCGAAAGCACGAATTCGAAGTTCAAGCATTTCCTCGAGTTGAAGAAACAAGGGGTACATTTCAACGAGAAACTAGCCAAGTCTTCTGCACTCAAAAATCCGAGTCTCATGCAAAAGTTGATGAACTTTGCAGATATTGACGAAGCTGGTCAATATGCCACTACTTTGGCCAAAGATCTCTGGGACCCCAACGGCTTTCCGGAATACGCATACAAAGAAGAACTTGCGCACAGTCAGCAGAAGATCCGAAAGAAGAGAGAGGACGAGAAAGCAAAAGGCCAGAGAGAGAGCATCGATTTCGTGCCAGCCGCTGCTCCTTCTGGGGAACCGTCAAGCAGAAGTGGAACGCCGGGGGGAGGCGGAAGGAGTGGCCAGAAATCCGCTGCTGAAAGGATCATGGCAGGACTGGATAGGGGGCGATCAAATTCGCCGCAGGTTCAAGGCACCAAACGCAAGACTCGATTTGACAGTTGAAGACGCACATATGCAACTGGCTCCTACTCGGTCTCAGCACACATGCGCCGCAGCAGTCAATAGTGACTCGCATCTGACGACAGCAACGGCTCTGGTCCTGAAACGATGTCTCGAAGCATCACGACCTACAGTCGTTTACTTGAGGTGACAGGAGTGACTTCGACCCGCAAGGCTGCCGTCACAAGGCTAGGTCACGGGGGAAGGGCTTGGTCACGGGCTTGCACACATGGGTCAAAGTATAGCTCCCGATCTGCATCCCATACCAGCTAGATAAATATCAAGATGTCAATCGACATGCAGCAATTTGAGACTAAGAAAGCAGAGAAACTTTGCGCAGTGAAGCCTTCATGACAAATTCCCCCCTCTTCCTAGCTCCCATTCAACACAAAGTCTGGTTTGGCAGCATTTTGCAGGCTCTAACCAGGGTCGGCACTTAGATCGCTCTTCGCCAGTCGAAAGCTGCCATCTGCCTAGAGGGGGCTCGCCAACGCAGCTGTCATTGGCTCCCGAATTGGAGAAGTCAGCCCCTGTCAGCCGAGACTTGACTTCGCCAAGATCTTGAATAGTACGACAACCAACGAATCCAAGCTTGCAACCCCATTGCTTCTTGCTTCCCTTTACTATCCTCAGGCATAAGAGTCATTGCATCTCTTGAGCTTCAGAACTTTGCACCCAGTCAGGAAATTATCGCTGCTGCTGTTACTGCTCGGGTCACCTTCGGCAGGAAGCTCCGATATTTCGTATTACCAAGAGGCCTCTGCCTGTGCAGATGGCTCCACGCGAGAAGAAGGGTCAATTGAAGCGAGGTCGGGTATGTTACAGACAACTTCGTGCCTTATGAGATATCCCGTAGGGCTGACAACTGTGACGTAGGGTGGAGCAGGCGAGGAGAAGGACTCGAAGAAGCCTCGACGCTCAGAACGATTATCGGCACCTCAGACAACCCCAGTATCGAATAAACAGCATCTTCCTTCCCCAATCACACAACAAGACTCCGTATCCTCTAGTGAAGCCTACAAGGAGGCGACTGCGACGCCACCGGAAGGTCGGCCGAGTCAGCTTCACCATCGTCCATACGATAATCACGTCCTGAACGAACCCGGATTTTCATCCCCGCCACAGGATACACAACCGTTCTCTCAATTTGTGTACCCCACATCTGCCCTATCTGAAGAGGTAAACGATGAGGCGGAAGAGGGCGTTTGGGGATACTTGCTCCCGCTGGACCCAAAATATGGCAAGTCTTTGGTCTTAAGAAAGAGAAATGCTTGCCCTTTACCAGGCGGCATGGAGAACTTTGGAAAAGCTAGTGGGAACCGGATGTCTAAGAATGGCAAGGGGAAAGATTATGAAAAGGAGGAAGAAGCCTATGAGCAGACAAAACTGCAAGGCATTGCTTCCGGCGGATATTTAATAGGACGACATCCTGAATGCGGTGAGTGGTTCGGATGAGATTCAGGAAATACTCGGGCTAATTCATACACTGCAGATCTGATAATCGATGATCCTATCGTATCTAACAGGCATTGCCTCCTCTTTACAGAAAATAAAGGGGGCGATACTGTTGCCGTCGTGGAGGATTTGTCGAGCAACGGTACTTTTGTCAATGAAGCTCTAATTGGTCGAAATAAACGCCGAGAACTACAAGATCAGGACGAGATCACAGTCATGGATAAGGCAAGATTTGTGTTCAGATATCCCAAGAACCGAGAAACCAGTGCCTTCCTACAACAGTACACCCTCCTGGAGAAGTTGGGAAAGGGCCACTTTGCTGAGGTTTTCTTGTGCATCGAGAAAGCTTCTGGCCAGCGCTATGCGGTCAAGATCTTTACAAAACAGCCTGGTGTTGAGGAGCGTTCAAAGACCGAAGGTTTACAACAAGAGATAGCTGTTTTAATGGGCGTGAGCCATCCTAATATGCTCTGTCTGAAGGATACGTTTGACGAGCCAAATGCTGTCTACTTGGTGCTAGAGCTCGCCGCGGAAGGAGAGTTATTTAATTGGATCGTCATGAAGCAGAAGTTGACGGAGGAAGAGACGAGGAAAGTTTTCGTACAGCTATTCCAAGGAGTAAAATACTTGGTGAGTCCCAAATATCGGGCCCCAGCTGTATTTTGCTGATATATGATAGCATGAGCGGGGCATTGTTCACCGGGATATCAAGCCAGAGAATATTCTGCTCACAGACAAGGACCTCCATGTTAAGTTGGCCGATTTTGGCTTGGCCAAGATCATTGGCGAGGAATCCTTCACTACCACACTGTGTGGGACGCCCAGTTACGTCGCTCCTGAAATTCTTGAAGATACTCGACACCGTCGATACACTCGTGCAGTCGACGTCTGGTCTTTAGGCGTTGTTCTCTACATCTGTTTATGCGGCTTCCCTCCCTTCTCTGACGAACTTTACTCCAAGGAGAATCCTTACACCCTCACCCAGCAGATCAAAACAGGAAGATTCGATTACCCATCGCCGTACTGGGACTCTGTCGGCGATCCGGCTCTCGACCTCATCGATCGTATGCTGACTGTCGATGTTGAGAAGCGATATACAATCGACGACTGTCTCGAACATCCTTGGACCACACAGAAGACGCTCAACGTAAATGATAGCACTGATGGACTAGTAGGAGGCCTCGCCAATCTTGACTTCAGCAAACGCAAGATGGCTCGGGAACGAACGCTCCTCAGCTCTATCAACGATGTGAAGATTACTCGCGTGATCGAGATTGAGTCTGATAAAGACCCTGTCAAAGTCTACATCAAGAATCCCAACGCGAAGTCCAATCAGAATAAATTCAACAAGTCGGTTGACACAAACGCCAATGGAGTTCCAAAGAGCCACCCGGGAGCACCGAAGCAAGAAGAGACGCCATCCCAGAACCGCGACCCCACAGAATTCATGGGTCTCGGCGGCAAAGGCGACCAAGAACTCTTTGGTAATGAAGGTTCGATTTACTCGAAAACCGAGTTGACCGGAATGACGAAGGGCTGATGAGAACGTTGTGTGACAGTTTAGAAGAACCCTTTCCGTGGTTTTCTTTACCATTTGAGGCATGATTTCATGATCTTCGACCTCCCCCTATATTCTCTTACCTGACTCGATCCTGTGGAACCCCGATCTGCCTCATTTCAAATCATTGTAATCAATTACATGTACATAAGTCTCTATTTGCGTTTGGGAAGGGCTTGGGTTGGAGAAAAGCGTGCGTTGTTGGGTTAAGATGAGGATAACATACCCAATATATATTATTCCAATGAACCCCAAGTAAACAATGCAGGTCCTGGCTGTATACCCTCATGTCTTCACATTCTGAATATTCCGAAGCTCATAACGTCATTACAATTCTAAGCTAGAGCGCTTTAAGCTCAGATCTATGTGTTATTTTACATTATGTACCGTATGAGTGTGGCCCCCAGACTCCTATGCGCATATCCCTCCCGAGCAGTAAACGCCAGCTCAGATATACCGCCTGATCCCATAATTTACAGTCCCAGCTTTCTACAATTCATGAAGTGAGAAGCGAGAGTCGTTACTTTCTATGCCACGTTGCCAGCCATGCCCATGAACAGCGCCTGGACTGCCAGAGATATCGACCAGAATCCAACCTTCTTCAAACGCCGCATCCGTGCTTGGCTGTCTACTACATCTTTGGCGAATGCTTCGTAGGTCTCTGCGGACAAGTCTTCCATCAAGCCGCTGTCGAAGATCGTCCAGCTACCATCGAATTCGCTGGCTCGTTTGACGATCCGGCAATTTATCGGGATGAAAGTCTTCTGAGAGTTGATGTATGCAACGATAGGACGAATGAGTGCTTGGTTAATGTAGGAGAGGTCGCGGGTGAAGAGGGGAACCGATGCCCTCACGTCATTCAAATGAACCCGCAGATCCATAACGAGGAAACGCTTGTCATCGTCCCTATTAACCTTCTCGGCATATGCTGCTCGCTGCTCGGGCGTATCTAGGTCTGCAGTCCGAGGATTATTCTCAAGAATATGGATGTAGCGATTTGATGTGACAGTGGCCTCCATACGGTCGTAGAAGTCGGACATAACTTTTGCGATGCTCTCATCTTCGTCGGCTGGAAACATGATATCCGCTACAATATCCACGTTTCCTTCATAAATCCACCCAAACGGCCCTTCAACTCCACGATTCAAATGATCAATCCTCAAACCATCAATCCGAAGTCGACTATGTTTTTTCCAGGGATCAGCTTCGTCATTTGACTCCTCATGATGGGCCGCAGCAAATCCATGCATCTGGCGTGGATGAATAGTGAAGAGTGACCCATCAAATGCCCCTGACATGTTGTTCGCTGAGAGGAAGTCGTAGAATAACCACTGTTTCCGTAGTTGAGGCAAGTCGCAAGAGAATATGCTCACGGAAAACGGTCTGAACCCATTGGGTTGATGAACTGTGACCAAGAGGTCTTCCATCTTGAAGGAATCTATCTCGAAATCTCCTGGATGATGCTTGTGAAGATACGTCCGAGGATCGATATATTCGCCGCCCCAGTGTACCGAAGTCCTGTCGATTACACCTCTTACTCCTTTAACCTCGACGTCTCGCAAGAGGCCCTTCCCATTCCACCATTTGACGAATGATAGCGTGACATTCACGGTACCAACCGTCACGTCAAATTGGGTATAGTTAGTATCTTCTTCCTCTTCATCTTTTCGTCCTTCCAGTTCAGCTTGTCGTTCAGCAGCGGCAGCTGCCGCTGCGGTTATAGAAGAGCCTTTTCTGACTTTAGTCCTCCCTTGACCAGGTCTTCTGGAAACAAACACGTTGTGGAACGTGATTACGCCATCCTTCCATCTGGGAACAATTGCAGATTCGAAAACAACCTTCACGCCTGCAGAATGTGTTAAATAGTCACCCACCCAACGTGCTAATGTTTCTATGTCTTATTAGCTGCCATGTCCAAGAAATGCGGCCACAGTGAGACATACCTTGTGCCACAACAGTATTGATAGATAGGATAACGAGAGAAAAGAATGTTGTGGTTCCGACCAAAATCCAGACAAGATTTCCCAGCATAAACCAAGAGATAAATGCACTCCAATCATCGACATTCCACGGGCGTACGCTTCTTATGGAGAACCACTTGAAGCGGACCTTCAGTCGAGACCAGAACCCAGTAGCCGCGGCAAGAAGCTCCTCTTTGGTAGGCCGATGGGGCATCTTGGGTAAATGTGGAAGATGCAGGTAGCTGGTGGGAGTTGGTTCGACAGGCTCACTCTTTTTTGCAGCTGGAGGAACCTTCGACGAGCTGTTCCCATTCTGCGGAGGTTTGCGCCCCTTCTGGCCGTTGGACGCGGAACTCTTATTCCTTCTCGCATTCCCCCTCTGCTTCATTTGACAACTCGAATGTATTTGCCGACGCCATGCTTGCTGTGCCAAGGATGTGATTAGCTTTCGAGGCAAAGTTGAAGTTGTGTATAGTGTTTTCTCAGCAGTTGTAGCACAAGAGGTAATGGCTGGGGACGTTGAAGTCACAGTCGGACTTATGTCGAAGAAAAGGAAGCCACACGAAGCAAAACTCTTGGTCACCGACCTCCTCGTGGGAGGTTGTTGTAGCCTTGGTCTGCTCCAGGAAAAGGCTCGTTTTGAAGAATAGGAAGTTGTCGGTCGAGGAACGGGGGGCTTTTGACTCCTTGCATACTGCTTTAGAGGGGATAGGCAGCTTGCGGGGTCCCAGAAATGGGACCACAGCTTTCTTTTTATGGTCGAAGACATATCCGCGGGATCATCCTGAATATGGCAGACTGTTGAAGCCGCAAGCAGCGTTTGTGGAAGTGAGGCACGCGAGGTTATGAGGAGGTTTTCATGACGCTTCTTCGGCGTTTTCCTTGGATCGACGCGATTATGCGCTAGATCATAGCGTGCACGGGCCACAACTTACACTTTTTTCTCTTATCGAGAACCTCAGATTGGAAATTCCACGCTTCCCCACCACGAAACGAGGAAATCTTGTGTCTGCGGAAAAGTCAAAATGCCAGCTCCCACTGCACTACTGCGACGGCCAGAAGAAGTAGCAGAGGCTGCTGCGAAAGTTCCGCTACCTGCGGAAGGTATGAGAAAACTTCCTGCTCTATGGACGTCAAAATCTAACTGGTAGCAGATCAGGATGATGAATTTTTGCTTGATGCGCCAGAAGTTGTACCTTCGGAGAGCAATGCTGTTCAGACAGCAGAAGGAGATACTGAGATGACAATCGATGAAGAAGGGAGACCAAAATTCGCACCTGCAAAGAACAAGGTACAAGGGTACAATCAATTTTGGAAGTCTACAGTGCTAAATCCTTTATAGGACGGACCACGACGAGTCGAAACCAGAAAAGTCCCTATTCCTCCTCACCGGATATCTCCTCTGAAAGCAGCGTGGCCAAAACTCTATCCTCCACTTGTGGAGCACCTCAAGCTACAAGTTAGAATGAACACCAAGAATAGGGCAGTTGAGTTACGGACATCCAAGCTTACTATCTCCCCGGGAGCACTTCAACAGGGTGAAGACTTCGTGAAAGCCTTTTCCCTCGGGTTTGATGTAAGTATCAAGATATTAAAACTCTTTCGCTTCATTCTGGGCTGCACAAGACCCGTCCACCCCCAGCTCTTCTCCACAATACTAATGCGGGATCCTGAATATTAGGTGGAAGACGCTATTGCCTTGCTCCGTCTGGACGACTTGTATATCGAGACGTTCGAGATCAAAGACGTCAAAACTCTGCAAGGAGAGCACATGGGTCGAGCTATTGGTCGGATAGCTGGAAAGGACGGGAAAACGAAATTCGCCATTGAGAACGCGTCGCGGACTCGAGTTGTGTTAGCAGATTCCAAGATTCATATCTTAGGCGGGTTCAAGAATATCCACATTGCGAGGGAAGCTATCGTGAGCTTGATTCTGGGAAGTCCACCTGGGAAGGTGTATGGGAATTTGAGGACTGTAGCATCGAGGATGAAAGAGAGGTTCTAAATTGAGTGCGTGGGTTATTGCATCTGAAGGCGTTGAGGAGTTGATCTCAAGGAAAAGCATAGAGAATCAAGGAGTTATGGGGTGGAATTGCTCGATGTTTAGGTATCTAAAAGAACTCCTTGACCTTCGCCAGTTGACATTGGTATGGTAGCTCCTACAATCGGACTGGTCGACCTCTGGTTGTTCTAAGTCGTGCCGTACAATGGCGAGGCCGAGAAAGAAAAATCTCGTCATAGAAGCTCAATTAGAAGGTATAGTATTCCACGACGTGCTGAGAATCAGGCCATCACGATTTCACAATCACAAGAGCAAAGTCAGACAAGCATATTGGTTTGACACTTTCTCAATTGTCCTATGGTACAAACTAAGGAGAGTGCTTTTCAATTACTTTTCCTTCCCTCCAGCGAGATCAGCTGGTCATCAGATGCAGCAAAGCACCCAACTCCAAGCTGTCAAATTCCATTTTTCAATGAATGCAATCAACAATTACCCATCGCTGCAAATGCACGAAAGAAAGCAAGTCAACTCCACGCAACCGTCATCAAATCATATCTGCCATCGCCAAGTACCCATCGGTGCCGAACGTCGAGAGCGAGCTGAACGCCGGCATGAAGATCGACATCGAAGAGGAAGGTTGGTGTTTAGGAGATGGCGATCTTGCGCGGCTCGCTCTTCTTGTGCTTGGGGACGACAATGCTGAGCAAACCATTCTTCATGCTTGCAGTGACGTTGTCTTGGTCGACACGGGACGGGAAGGTGAAGGAGCGAGAGAATTCTCCGACACTGCGTTCAGAGACCCAAAACTTGGACTCCGGCTCCTTGGGTTGAGCCGTCTCATCCTTCTTGGTGACCTCGGTGGAAGTGCCTTCAGCACCCTCGTCCTCGACGGTGGCCTTGTGAGCCTTGTTTCCGTTGGTTCCCTCGATGGCACCTTGGGTTGGAGCACCCTCGATGAAACCAGCGGGTGGAGTGCCAGAGGTGTAGCTTCGCTCGGTACGGCCTTTGATGGTCAACGTGTGGGCGTCGGTGAATTCGATCTCGACATCCTTCTGCTCGATACCGGGAAGCTCGCCGTGGAGGTGGTAAGCGTCCTTGTCTTCCTTGACGTCGAACTTGGGGGTGAAGGTCTTCAAGGAGGTGGAAATGTCACGGTCGCCTTGACGGTCGCCGCGGTATTGATCGAAGTCATCAAGGAGACGAAAGAGTGGTTGGAAGGAGTAGGCTGGGTCGGCTGTGAGGAATGATCGTGGGAAGAGAGACATCTTGCGTTTTGGTATCGTTGGTTTGAAAAGAGCTCTTCTGAGTGGGAGTCTTGAAAGTCTTCGAGTAGCTTGCATGAAGGATTGTTGTTGTGTTGGGTAGAAGAAGGAAGAATTAGAGGGGAAAGACCAGGTTTAAATATTCGTGGGCGGGTTTCTATTGGGCCCTGGAAATTGCTAGAAGTCAGTTCATCAGAAGATTCTGGCATGATCCAGAGGCAGCAGGTGCGCATGAAATGGGCAATTGCGTCAATAGCATCAAAGAATGAGGGGTGCGATCAGCTGATGCCGTGGCATTTCGAGAATGATCCAAGGCGAGCTAGAACATTCGACCCCAACCACACAGTACACATTGATGCACTTTCGGGTTCGAACAGCTGCATTCTGAATCGGGTCGAACTTATACTGGTTTCTTGCTCAATCGCATGATATGATTGAACAATTCATATGCGCTGTAGGACCAGTTGAGCGTGATGATGTTTTTAAGCCTTGTCCGATGCTAAGCTTCACTTGGCCAATCAGCACAATCGGACGATATCGTTCTGGGTGGCGCCGAGGCGCCTCATGTGGCTTGATGTCACCGCCACAGTACTTAATTCAACCTCAGATCAAGGGGTAGCGAATGTGATTGGGTGCCGTGTGGCAAGTTGCCTTTCTCTTATCCATCGAACCTTGAGGGGAACATACTACAGACGACTCCACAGATTCAGTATTGCAGAAATAGCAGACGGCGCGCAAGAATAGCATAATTATAGACTAAGACTACAATGTAGGAGTTTGTTTCGCTTCCCGCTAGCAAATGCAGTTACTTGAATCCTGCCAAGTTCTTTACATCACATCATATTTCGTATGCAATTTCTTCCCTCATGAAATCATTACTTGCGGACCTTACTCATTAGAGCTACCCAGAGAATGAGAATATAAGTAGACTCCCGTGCCAATGACCAGCAATGATTGGGATTCTTCTGCGATCGAAATTGTCGTGTCCTGGGTTGGGTGTAGGGTGGCAAATGCATCTTAAGGGAATTGGCGCATGGGTGGATAGCCGTCCATCATCATTCCTGGAATATTGGGTGCAACAGGGCTTGGTAATCTGTGAAACAGTCCTAACAACCTTCGGCCAACGGTCGTCTCCAACTCTGTGCCATCTCGAGCTATTTTGACTTCGCGGTTGGAATTCCAAGGATTTCGCAGCCCTCTTGTTCTGTAGAATGGAAGTCGCGTGGTTGATATCCATTCAACCTTGAAAGGTTTCCCCCAGGCCTTCGAAGGTGGTGCAGAATCGGAGTCGCTGCGATTACTTCCAGTCTCTTCTTCCTCCTCCACGCTCTCTATCTCATCTCTTTCCGCTTCCCAGAAAATCGTACCTCTCGCAGAGTCATCAATGATTCGACCTTTGGGCGCAAACTCTGTCGCTGGTGTTGGGATTGCCTTTGGAAGCTCAGGGTCTTCTACTGTTGTTGCCTTTGGTGCAAATTCGATGGCTGCTGCTGGATCGTTGTTGATTGGTGATATCATTTTCGCATAGCCAAAATATTCTCCCGACTTGTTAGCAGAAAAGACGAGATAGACATTGTCGGCAGTCTGTGAAAAAGTAAAATAATGTCAGATTTCCGATATCACTTAAGACCTGTGGGGGTCTCACCTCGTAGGCTTTATTGAGAGCTTCTTCGTTATGAGATTGAGTTGCCCATATTCCGTTTCGCACGCTGAGTTCCAAATCTTCCACAGTGAGGCTCTTCACAATGAAAAACTTATCCTTCGAAATTTTGGGGCTCTCGGCACCTCTAGTATCATCTGTGTTACTATCCGTTTGCCTAACATTCGTCTCACTTCCAGGTGAAGGGCTTCGGGCGACCACTGGGTTGGACGGCGGCGTAAGAGCTGCAGGACCTGTTGGCACAGGCACTCCAGCTGCAGTCCCGACTGAACTCCTCCGCAATCGACTAACCAGTCTCACAGTCTGGAATCTCGAGTCGTGAATCTTCGCCTGCGCAGCAGAGCAGCTCGCCTCGTCTCTAAAATTCGCAAAAGCACAATTGCTCTTCGAGATAAGAAAAAGAGATTCAAGTCCAGAAGTCTCTTTGCACACGTGTAAAACCAAGCTCATTAGATCTGTCTGTGGCGGCAGGTTTCCAATCCATATTGCGTGGCCTAGATTAAGATTGTAAGTCCTACTCGACGAGAGAAATCATAAGAATGCAACTTACCGCTTTGTCGAGGCTTTCGGGGCGGGCCGCGGACAACTGAAGATGGCGAAGTGCTCGAAGCTGTGTGCACTGTTAGCTCTAAAGTTTGAACAGTAAAAAACGAAGTAAGTAATCGAACTCACTTATACTGCTTGACCTTCGCTGTTGTCCATCGGTTGAAGTTCCGACTTGAAGCTCACCGCTGCGTTGTTGTGGGAGCGACCGATTGTCTCCTGTGAATGATCCTCTGGGTCCATATTGTCCCAATTGGGGGTGTGCAGAATACATCTGGCTTTGAGCTCCATACTGTCCAGGTTGTATGAAATACGGAGCCACAGGTGGGTGTCCCATGAATGCTTGGCCTTGATAGAATTGGTTGCCGATATTCAAACCAGCCTGTTGATTCGCATTTGTTTGGTTTTGACCTGGGACATACATGGCTTGATACGGAGCTTGATATTGCACGTTGTATGGCAAATTCGTCGCAGTTGGGTTCATGGATGCAAGACCTCCAGGCTGCGGCATATTTTGAATCTGATATACATGCGCAGATGGTGAAGGACCGGAGGGATATCGTTGGGGTGATGCGTTGCTATAGTTTAGATAGGACATGTCTGGCAATGCGGTTCCGAGAGAGTTCATGTTGAAATGCTCCTGTTGATTTTGAGAGCCATGCTGCTGACTTGGGAATGGGTGTCCTTGCGGGTAATTGCCCTGCGATCCAGGCAAAGGGGAGCTCCCTTGGAACGCATTTGATCCTTCACTCTCGTCAAACGGGCTTGCGCTCGCTCTCCGGGTCGAGTTTGATCCTGGGCCATGGGTGTTGGTTTGGTAGTCGCCGTCAACAACTGGCCGGCCAGGCGGTGTGTCCCCCATAAGGATTCGTAGATAGTTGGCAATGGTCAGCAGAACTGCACACAAAGCCGAGTCAGCACTTCCAAAGTCGTTCGGTACACATTTCCTAGAATATCAGTGTTGTGAGAGACCGAAAGCCGAGTGAGGGCCCAAGCCTTTCTCCACAGAGGCAATGGATACGAGGAAAGGCTAAAGTCATACACACCTCTATCAATGACCACCGTTAGACACACCTCTCAAAGCACGGTACCTATTCCCTTGCTGAAGAAATCTTGGCTTAATTTTAGACAGCCTCCAGGATTACCAGCAAATAGAGCGACTCGTACGGGTGGTGGGAGTGTCGGGAAGGTGTTATAAGTCGACGGATCTTTTTTTTCCCTGCGAACAGGACCGTGGAATTTTGTGGCTTTGGAGCAGCCAGAAAAAGGGCCAAGGAAGTCCAATGAGAGGAAAGAGCGCTCGTGAGCCTCTGAAAGCTTTCACGTGGTGGCAAATCTACTTTGCAAGAGTAGAGGTTTACGCCCAGTTGAACTGGAGCCGGAAGGTGAACTTTGGACCAATGCCCCAGAGTTTAAAAGGAATGGAGGCAGGGCTGTGAGCTGTCAGTGCCTCAGTTGCCTCTGATCGAGTGGTTGCTGCACCAGGTGATTGGGCACTTACGAGCAGATAGTATCACGTTAAACATGGGCCCCTACTAGATAGACATGCCTGAAGAAGATCAAGTTGACGTCTGGTGATTTATTAAAAGAAATACGGGACAGGGTTGTCAAGATAGAGATCAAAGAAGTCAAGTGTGTCTAGGAATGAGCAAGATCCGGAGCGTTTGGGAGGGTCCAGTGGCTTTTCAGTCGGAGTTCGCGAGCGAGCAGAGGGGCAGCGATCGTCAGGGACCGTTGAGCGCGTGAGCTCACCACGATGACGGGATCAGAAAAAGGGATTTTCCAAAGGGGATTTTCGACGGGATTGATGATTTCGGATGTGGAGTAGAGGTACTTTGGGTAGCTTGAGAAGCACCCTGGGCCGTACAGAGCATGGAGCACAGCTCCAGGGTCCCGCGAAGCCGTGAGCGCCACGCCTAGCCAATGCTCTGCATTTACTCTGGGCCCCTTGAGCGGCATCGAGCAAGCCCTAGCAAGCATCCTGAGCAGGTCCACTCGCCTGAGCAGCTGTGGCGTGGCAGCGCTGGGCGAGGCCCTGGCCGCCATTCCCTTCTGGAAGAGGACTCGTCGCTGCAGTTGGCAGATGCAGAGAGTACGCACGAGGGCCAGCCGTAGCCGTAGCCGTCCCCGTAGCACCAGCATTGCTCTGGCGAGCCCCTGGGTGAAGGGCGAAGGGCGCTCGGCGGAGGCGGTGGAGGGGGGGGGGGATAATGGGAATTTGGTCGCCTGTAAAAGCAGCTTGCGGCAAAACGCCATGGGATTTGAGAAATTCGATTGCGTGGAACGCTAGACAGGGAGGCCTTAG
>Ga0302140_10005471_pt1 | contig 16032 bp, 13 predicted proteins | sample I_Bog_E1_1_FD_202095 | JGI IMG/M metagenome (GOLD analysis project Ga0302140, IMG submission 202095) | Peat permafrost microbial communities from Stordalen Mire near Abisko, Sweden - I_Bog_E1_1 | ecosystem: Environmental > Terrestrial > Soil > Wetlands > Peat | place: Sweden: Abisko, Stordalen...
CTATTTGCCGCCCTATTCTCCCGACTTCAACCCGATCGAGAAGTTCTTCTCCAAACTGAAAGCGCTGCTCCGCAAAGCGGCCAAACGATCCATCGATGCCCTCTGGAAGGAAATCGGCGACCTGCTCAATGCCGTTACGCCGGACGAATGCTCGAACTTCTTCGCGTCATGCGGATATGTAAACACTTAAATCGAAACCGCTCTAGGGTGCAAAACAGTGCAAAAACGCGCATTTTTAATGCATTTTTGTGCACCAAAATGGCTGTTTGAGGCGAGAAAGTGTTATCAGTGATATCTATGTAGCACTATCCCAGTACGATGTGACGATCACGATCCGGAATTTCGACGCGCGGGGCGTGATGACGCGATTTTGCGTGCCAGCTTTCAGCCATCAGCTTTCAGTTAAATGCCGAGGGTAGGCGGCTGGGGAGTGGTGACCGCAAATTAGGGATAATGAATATCCATTCTGCCGCGGGCAAATGGGACTATGCCGGGCGAATTCGATGGAACACTTTGCAGGGTAATCTCCGGAATGCCGGCGACTTGCTCGTAGCCCCGGATCGCGCATCCGCTGTTCTCTTTGAGCGCATCGGCGATTTGACGTGGAGCCAGAACTCCTCTGGGCTTCATGGGCGTTTTTCGGTACCTATCTCTAAACTCCCGGTTCAATCCTTCAGGCGCAGATTGTAAAGGCTTTCGCCCGCCGCCTTTATGGCCTACCTCGCGGATAGCGCGGCAAACCCGCCAGCGCCGACGTCAATCACTTGCTGGTGACCAAACCACGAGTTCAGAAGTGATAGGGACGTGGGCGAGAGCTGTTGGGTGAAGAGTAGAACTAGATTTGTTATCGAACGTGAACAACAAACGTAGAATAGGTTTCGATTTCTCTCGAAGGCGCTCAGTTTATTCGGGGTGACGCTGCCGGGCTTGGCCATCCATTGAAGAAGCTGGTCGAAGTCGTATCGGTTCCAGCCGCGCCCCAGAACTACGAGGACATTTTCAAATTGGTCGCCCTTCGTATTGTGTTTGGTGGTGAACGGGGTGTGTCCGTTGAGGTATCTGACAAGCGCGATCACTTCAGAGTATGGCACCGCTCGAAGATTTCTTACGATCGTTACAGCCGACGGCGTCTGCTCGGTCTCAGAGCCCACCCATTCTCTTGCGTCCTTTTCTCGCTTGAACGCCTTCTCGGGTAGTCGCGGATGCATGAATTCGAGCAGATGATCCACGACATCGCCGACGGTCCCTCTTCTTCGCAGTTCGACGAGCTTGTCCATTGCTTCCGACCACGTGCGCTTCTCTGCCTGAGATGAGAGGCGCGGAGCGTCTTCGCCGAGAAGCTCAAACATTCGACCAAAATGTCGTTCGAGGTAGGCTTCTACAGCAGGTTCTAGCTTGTCGCCGAAAAACCCTATGTGCTCATCAGTCTTCCTGATGAAATAATCGGAGTTGAAAAACGCCTTGGCAAGCTGAGCGTACCCTTGCTCTGCTGCGAGCCCACTGTGGGTCAGCAAAAGAACCTTTGTCTTGTCCGGAGCAAAATCCCAGCCCACTTTTTTCAGATAGTCTGCCCTGACACGCAGCCACGACCTTATCGCCGCATTTGGAGTGGCGCCGAAGCCAACCTGGCAGTCATTCTTAAAAGATGAGATGGTCGGCAACCGTTTCGGCGCCAGAGCGGCGACGGTTGAGTTCGCCGCCGGCAATGCCCGGCCCGCCAGACTGCGGTTTCTGTTACACTGGTCGGAGCGCATTCAAGGGGAAAACGCGCCAGGCCGCGCCCCATCGATCCGCTGCTGCAACCCAAGTTCGGGGAGTGGCTCAGCCTGGTAGAGCACCTGGTTCGGGACCAGGGGGTCGGAGGTTCAAATCCTCTCTCCCCGACCAATAAAATCAATAACTTACAGAGGCAATAATATACTTGATAGAGTATAAACTGGTATGCTGGTTCTGCCATGACGGGGCAGCGCTCACTCTCGCCCGAGCGGATCGTTCTCCAGGACCTTCAACCATGGATCAACCCCACCAGTACGGAGCTCCTTTTTCCATCGAGCTAGGCCTACGGGACTCTCCTTTCCAAGCTTCGGAAGTTCGTTGAAATACCCTCGAATCCGTTCGCGTGAAAGATGGCGCTTCCATATTGATCCTCCATCTCCCATAATCGGCGCGGTCCACAAGGTGCGAAGCGAGTTGGGATCATCGGCTTTGTGGGCTAAGTGGTAGCAAAGGTAATCAGCCGCTTCACAGAGGAAGCTCTCACCCTTGACGATAGTTTCCCATCCGATCAATTTTGGCCGCTTAACCAGACGTTTGCCCACGGGGGGATGGGATTGGACGTAGGCGATAAACTCAAGCCACTTATTCCGATAGAAACCGAGCGCCTGCTGTTCCTCGAAAACTAACTTATAACTTTCACTTGAGGGAATTACATCTTTGATGGCCTCAATAAGCGGCCACATTGCAACGGCGTATCCCTGCGCGTGAACTTCCCCCATAGTTCCTTCCACCAGATCATGGTAATCGCTCACGTCAACAGATCCAACGATCCGCCGAAGGCCGCAGGATTCTGGAATTGGGCCAAGTTTCGCTAGTAGACTTTTCTCTGTTTCATGTTTGAATTTGAGATTTGCCATATGAAGCGATTTTCTTTGGCTTCCCTCAAAACCCTTCGGCCATTCGGCTGCAAATCTCCCCCACTCGGTATCTCTTCCGATAAATCCGCCGACCCGAACGATTCCCCGTCTTTCTTGCCCACATTCGTCCAAATATGCAGTGAACATTACAACCCACCTCGGAGGATTATCGTGAGGACTCCCGAAAATTGCGGCGAGTGCTTGATTTTGGGCGCAATTAGGCATAAGCTCTCCTTATGAGCTATGCCGAATCTGCCCATCAATCCCGCGAAGAATGACATGGGTGATTTCGACCCTACATTTATAGACTTCACGCGGCGCATCCTATCTGTGCCGCATTCCGTAATCAAGGCGCGACTGGACGCGGAAAAAGAAGCCAAGCGATCATCTAAGGCTTCCGCTTCCCGCGTCTCTGGCGCATCATCCAAACGGGCTGGTTAGAAGGCCGTTTCTCCCACCTTGCCGGTCAGTTCTGCATAGGTAAGGCGCTTGCCCACTATCTGCGATACAGCCAGCATAAACCTGTCCGCGTCATTCAACGGGTTGTCCGATGTGGCGCGGTTGTTGTACCTGAAAACCTGCTCATCCAAGTACCGATCCAAATGGAAAGGCTCAACAGCCACATAGGTGCCTTTGAGTCCCCTCTTGAGCAGTGACCAGAAATTTTCAATCCCTTGAGTGTGAACCTGTCCGCGCACGTACTCTTCGATGTGATTCACAGTCTCGTGAACGAAGTCCTGGGCCTTGAGCTGGTCGTACCCGGTTGCCTTATCAGTGTACACGGTGGACTTCTTTTCGATCTGATTCAGAATCTCGTTTTGCAGGGTTTTGCGGGTCACGTCTGGAATCACCTTTGCCCGCACCTTGCGAATATCCCGCTCCAGTATCCCCATGACCACAGCCTTGCCCCTGTCGGCCTTCATGCCGTTGCCTAGGCCCATGCGGCGCGAACGGTGCATGTTCTGGTACTTGCCGCCGATGAAAGTCTCGTCTATTTCGATGGGTCCGCCGTCGCCGTCAATCTTGATTTGCTCCATGTCTTTGAATGAAGTCCGAATGCGATGCAGCATGAACCATGCTGTCTTTTGGGTCACACCCAAGTCCTTGGCCAACTCATAGCTGGAGATGCCATTCTTGCAGTTGCAGAGTAGCCAGAAGGCCGGAAGCCACTTATCCAAGCCGATGGGGGAGTCTTCCATCATCGTCCCCACCTTAAGAGAGAACTTCTTCCGGTTGTGATCGCCGTAGCAGAGGTACACTTTCTCCTTTGCCAGCCAGGTGAGCTTGGTTGCGCTGCAATGCGGGCATTTGATCACGCCATCGGGCCAGCGCATGAACTCCATGAACCTGCGGCAGTTCTCAAAGTCGGCAAAGTGTTGAATTGCTTGCTGTAAGGTCTTGACTGCGTATTCCATGCTTTTAGACTAGAACAAATGGCGTAGTCTGTCAAGTATATTATTACCCTTACAGATTCTATCGTGTTGAAATCGGTGGATTCGCGAGGCTTTGGCTGCTACGGTTTTGCCTACAGTGCTACAAACACTACCCTTCACTCCCTTCAGAAGTCGTTGACTTCATTAGCTCAGAACTTCATGGTCCCACGGCCGATCCCCTGGATTTGCACCATGGGGTCGGCCTCATGAGGTGACGGATGCACTGGGGGCTTCTCCAACTGACGAGGGACGCATGCGCTTGCCAGAGCCATCGACTGGTTAAGGAAGCCGGAGGCGATCCGCTGCGACAATAGCCATAAAATCTGCAGTCGCCACTTCTTATCTTGAACCATTGAATGGAGGATCAATGTAGTTCACATCCGCCCGGACAAACCTACGGAGAACGCTAACTTAGAAATCTCCCTTGACAGGGTGTGCGACCAGCGCCTGAACACGAGCTGGTTTTGGAACCTGTTCGACGTGCGGCACAAGGTCGCAGTCTGGCAAAATACTCATAACTCAACCCGGCCTCAGTCGGCGCTGGCATACAGAACGCCGGACGAATTTGCACAGCAGAGGAAGACTGATTCGTTTTCGACAACAAAGGATAGCTACATCAAACCTGCTCATGTCCGATCTTGTTCTCATACGCGGCTTCTCGTCCTTTTTGCTTCCTCGGGATGGCAAAGGTTGCCACAGCGAAGAGCAATTACGAAATTCAGGACAATGGTGCGGACACGGTTCCACTCAAGAATCTTATGGTTCACGCACGGCCACCTTTTTCGGATTTTCGTCTGTCCCGTTAACGCGCGCCGGTTCCGTGCGTGGGCTTCAGGAACACGTTGCTGGTGTTCGAGCCGTGAATACTCGAATGACAGCTGACACACGATTGGCTCTGTGCCGACTGGATGTGCTCCGGCACGGCATGCACGCCTGCCCCTGGGTTCGGTGGTGGGAAGTGGCACAGCAGGCAGATTTTGTTTACATCTGCTTGAATCAGCAGCTTGTGATTGGGTCCCCCATGGGGGAGGTGGCAAGCGCTGCATCCTTCGGCCGTGACCGCAGCGTGCTGATAAACGAAGGGTCCGGCCGTCGCCATGTGGCATTTGGTGCACATTACGAACTGCCTGGTGGAAGAGGGCGGCGCATTCTCTCCTGAGGAGCCGTGTGCATTGTGGCAGTCGGTGCACTCGATCAATCCTTCTTCAACCTTGTGGCGAGAGGGCATGGAGAACTGTGGCTTGACGTCGTTGTGGCACTTGAAGCAGAGCTCGGGCTGCTCCAATTTGAGCAGATGTTTCGGTGCGCCTGGCGCATGGATGGTGTGGCAGCCGATGCAACTCACATTGCCCCGGCCATGGGCTGAGCGCTCAAAACTTGTGTGCCTGCTGCCATGGCATGTATCGCATTTCTGATCCACGTCTTTGACCAGAGCCGTGGCCGGGTCGAAGATCAATGTGGCGTTACCGCCCTTTGCGTGCGCCTTGCCCGGGCCGTGACAGGTCTCGCAGGTCACGCGTTTGGTACCGTCGGCAAGCGCCGGACTGCTGTGCGGATCGTTGGCAAAACTCTTTACGACTTCTTTGTGACAGGTCGCGCAGACTGCGGGGTCTGTAAAGTCGCTCGAATCCGGTTGCACCGCTTGGTGGCCGTCGGGATCGGCATGGCTTGGCTGAGCCACGATTGGTGTTGTGCAAAGCATCGCCGCGCCCAGCATAAGCACAAGATATGCTCGCAGGCAGAGTCGTGGCGCTTTCATCGGCGGATGGGTGGTTGATTGCCGGTTTGTCCTGCCCTTTTGAACGCGAGTTTCATACAAGCCTTTCATTTCAAGTGCGGACCCTCGTCCCCAATAGATGGAGCCTGTGCAACCGGTGGTTGAGCGGGCGGCTGCATCGTAAACGGTTCCGGACTTATCTCGCCGCGATGGCAGGTGCCGCAGGTGACAGGCAAGCCAGAACCGTCGACCTTGGCGACGTAGTCGGCATTGATCTTGTCGGTCATGGTGTACATGATGCGCGCGACTGCCTTCATCGGCTTGGAATCATCCGCAAAGTTGAGCCGCGGACGCTCGTCCTGATTAACGGCATCAATATCTTCACTGTGGCAGGAGTCACAACGAACACCGAGAGAATGTGCCCATTGCTCCATGATGTCGTGAACCTGTTGACCCGAGAGGTTCTTGGGCAGCACTCGCAGGTTGGTGGGCACGGGAAAGGTGCTGTGCGAGGCTGGTGACGGCCTTTCCGCACTACTCTGCGGGCCTTGTGGAGCTTGAGCCCGCATACCTACCAGGAAGAAACCCGTTGCCAACAATGCGACTGCGAGGGCCGATCGAGATGTTGATGATGACTGCAAGGAGCTAGCCTCCGCAAGAACGACGTTTGCCGATACTTATCATTCCGAAATACGAGTAACTTTCGATTAGCCGATCATCCGGGAGCAACGAGTTACAGTTAGAAGTTCAGATTTACTTGCGCTCGTAAACCGTCCCTGGCGGCTGATAGGGAGGGTCCGACACCGCGCGTGTGTAAGCAATGAGAGCTTTTACATCCGAGGCCATCAGCGTAATCCCGTAGGGCGGCATGAGCGCGGAACGATTCAACGCGGGGCCACCGTGCAAGATGATCGATGTCAAATCGGCATCACTCATCTTGTTCAGTGTGCTGCCATCCGTGAAGGAATGCGGTTTGACTTCGAGGTTGTCGTAATTGGAAACGCGCTGGGGTGACGACTCCGGATCGTGACAACGGCTGCAATACTTGTCGGCGAGAATGGATCCCACTCGCTCCTGGTAGCCGAGCGCCGTTTCGACAATCTCCAGGGACACTGGCTTGACCTTGCCGGGTGTCGCGGCACTCAACTCGTATCGTCCTGCAATGGCGCCGAGAGTGACGGAAGTCGTCGCCTGTCCGCCGCTGTCGGTGATGGCCGCTGCGGGATCGAAGCTGACGCCTGCGGAGCCGTGGAACTCGACCAGCGCGCCGGGAACCGCGGTCCCTTGATCGTCGTTCACCTGCACCACCAGGGGGTCTTTGAGCGCGGTGCCGGTGACGCCTACCTGGTGATCTCCGCTGGATTCGACGAGCGCGGTGCCTTGCGCTGTGGCTTTCAGCCCTGCATTCGCAGGCTTGGAGTGCTTGCAGCCGGCGAGTGTGGCGAAGGAGAGAAGCGTTATCGCCGCCGAGATCCCGATTGTCATGCTCGCAGTCGATCGCCTCATCATTGCTTCGCTCCCCGCCCGCCTGGGCCTTTTTGTGACATCAGGAAAGCAGTCAGCGCGCGGGCATCGTCATCGCTCAGGTTCTGGTTCGGCTCTGTCGTGCCCGGCCGCAGTGCCTGCGGATTCTTCAGCCATGCGTAGACCCAACCCGGAGTTAATCGCGAGCCAACCTGCGTGAGCGTCGGCCCGATATAGCCCTTGTCGGCCTTGGTGTCGACGATGTGACAAGCCTGGCAGGCGTACTTGGAATAGAACAGCTGCCGCCCATGCTCCACGGCATCGGCGGAGTTTGTAATCGCGGAGAAGAGATCCGCATCGATAGCCGGCGATTGGTAGACGGTAAGGAGGTAATCGGTCAACTCCTTGTTGTCGCTGTCGCTCAGATTGAAGCGCGGCATGCGCCGAATGAGCGATGGGCGCAGCGTGTTGGGGTTGTGCAGGAAGTCCATGAGCCATTGCCGCTGCACCGCACTTCCTTCCCAGGTAAGATCGGGCGCCATGTCTCCACCTCTTCCGTTGAAGCGATGGCAACTGAAGCAGGCCAGTTCAGCGATCAGCTTTCCCGCATGCCCGGCAGGCTGGTATTTGGTATCAGGAACCGCCGCGACACGCAGGTTGTCGGGTATAGCCCGGCTGCGGGCGGTGAGCGCGAGCAATGCCGTAGTCAGTGCATCCGTCTGCGCAGCGGTCAGTGTGAACTGCGGCATTTTGACGCTGGAGCCGAAGGCGCGCGGTTGACGAATCTTGGCCGCAATGTAGCTGGGCAGCGAATGCTCCATGCCGGGCAGAAAAACAATCTGCGCCAGGGGTTTGCTGCCAATGGTGCTGAGGTCAGGCGCGAAGTTCTCCGGTCCCTGCACGCCGTTGATCTCGTGGCACGCGGCGCATCCCAACTCGACGATCAGCTTGCGGCCATGGGCGATCTGTTGCGGGCTTGCGGCATCGAGATGGACGCCTGTGCCAAAGTCGGAATCCGATTTTGCCTGCAGAAAGGCAACCAGCGTTGCATTCTGCTGCGGCGTGAAGCGGTAGTTCGGCATCGGCGTAGTTGAGTCGTAGACGCGCGGGTTTTCAAGCCATGCTGCCAGCCACTCGGGCTTTGCCTTGTTGCCGATTCGCGTCAGTTCCGGGCCGAGGTCACCGCCCACCAGGTTGCCCGCCGCGTTCTGTACCGCGTGGCAGGAAGCGCAGAACGATTCGCCGTAGAGGCTCGGTCCGGCGGCGGGATCGGCGGCCGCTGCGGGCTTGGCGCTGGGCGCGGCGCTGTCGCCTGCCTGCGGCTTGCTGCTGCTCACCAGATACGCCGAGATGTCGCTCGCATCTCCGTCGCTGAGTTTGTAGTTGGGCATCGTGGTCGATGCCGCGTAGGCTTGTGGATCCTTGAGCCAGCTGAAGATCCATTCGCGCGTCGTCTTATCGGCGATATGCGCAAGCGACGGAGGATGATCCGTGGCCTCCACCTTAGAGCCGTCTGGCCGCGTAATGGCGTGGCAATGCACACAGCCGTAGCGCGTCAGAATGGTTCTTCCAAGGTTGAGTTGCGGTGTTCCTGGCAGCGCATTCTGGTGGCACTGGCCGCACCCGGACTCGATGTAACGCGTGGGTAGAATCGGCTCTTCGCCGGCCCGCTCGCTATGGTACGCTTCGGCAATGGTGGTGGCCTGTCCCTGTCCGCCATGACAGATCACGCAACCGAATCCGTCGAGCGAGTGTGGAACTACAGGATGCTTCCGAAAGGGCTGCTGACTCACATCCGCGAGGCTGGCTTCATTCAACCCCAGGTGACATGTGGTGCAACGGTCGACAACGCCGAGTTCCGGGAGCCAGATCTGATGGATGCCCGGTACGAACCGTCGGCGCAAGCTCAGGGCATCGCCGCGGTCATGGATCAAGGCAAGGTACTTGCGTTGATAGCTGTGCCACTGGCTGAAGTGTTCCTTCGCCGGCGCGATGGCCAGTGCCAGCAACAGGATCAGACTGACAACGCCGAATGCCCGCACCGGATCGCCGAACAGCGCCTGCCACACAGAGGAAAGATACTTTCTGATCGGTTGCACTTAACTCCTCCAGGGCAGAACCCAGGACCAACCTGGGCCGCGGAACCATGTGCCGACAGCTGTGAGCACAATCAGTTCAAAGAGAAACCATGTCATGATCCAGTAAGCCAGTGGTTTCAAAGCCAGATACCTGCGAAACCTCGATGGCGATTCTGGCGAACTGTAGGCGGCGACGATCATGGCCAGCGCCACGATCGCTGTAGGTGCGGCGGCGACGTAGACTTTGAATGCCAGCAGGAAGATGAGCATCCCCAAAGCTGTGAGATAAAACAACCTCACTCGCCTGGTTCGATCCTTCAGGAACAGTCCGTTGGCTTCGATGTTGACGTTGAAGTAAGGAATTACGACTAGAGAGAGGATGAGGAGTGTGGGCACCAGCACACCTGCCACAACAGGCGGGAAGTAGTGCAGAAGTTCCTGCAGGCCAAGAAAGTACCACGGCGCTTTTGCTGGGTTTGGGGTGTGCGTTGGATCGGCAATGCCCTCCAGCGGAGCGTTGAAGAAAAGCGAGAACAGGACCAACGCGATGGCAAGCAGCTCAATGGCGAGAGCTGCGCGGAAGAGAACCTCAGGGAAAGTTTGCACCTGATCTTCCCGATTAACCTTGACCTGCGCTGAGGCGCGCCGCGTGACAAAAACTACGCGGGTTGGTGATCGCCGCTGATCTGAGTCGATGCCGGCAACGAAATCTTTCGGGTCGCTCATTTCTCCTCCTTCGCGTTGGTCACTTCGTTAGAGGCTGGCAGCGCCTTCGGCTCCGACTGCTGCACATAGAGTCCGCCATCCTTGCGAATACGCCAGAAGTGAACAGCGATGAAAAGGATCGCCGCAAGCGGAAGAACGACGCAGTGCAACACATAAAAGCGGAGTAGCGCATTCGCGTTGACCTGATTGCCGCCGAGCAAGAGGAAATGGATTCTGTTGCCTACCAGTGGCACGGCGGAGGACAGATTGGAACCGACGGTGATGGCCCAGAATGCGAGTTGGTCCCAGGGAAGCAAATAGCCTGTGTAACTCAACAGCAGCGTAATGACAAGAAGAACGACGCCAATCACCCAGTTGAATTCGCGCGGCGTTCGGTAAGCGCCACGATAGAAGACCTTGAACATGTGCGCAAAGACCAGGAAGACCATCAACTGTGCCGACCAGCGGTGCAGATTCCTGAGAAAGAGTCCCGACGAAACCACAAACTGCAGATCCTTCATATCCGCGTAGGCCTGCGGCACGGAGGGGTGGTAATAAAGCATTAAAAGAATTCCAGTGATGACCAAGATAAGAAAAGTACCAAATGTCAATGTGCCCAGATACCATGTAGCGCTGAAACGCACCATGCGCTTGCGGACCTTGGTCGCGAATAGATGGAGGAAGATGTTCTGCTGGATGGCCAGCGCGCGGTGCAGCGTGCTGTTTCCTGTTCCGCTGCGAAACACGGATTGCCAAACCCGGCTTCCGCGCACTTTGGCTACAACGTCCTCGGTCCTTGTGGGCATGCTCAGATCCTCAGGTACTGCAGCGGCGGAATAGCAGTGGAGCGATCGACCATTAGGTCTCCTTCATCGCTAACCCAGGTCTTGAGCCAGGGCAATGGCTTAGGTGCAGGGCCTTCGATCTTCTCTCCAGTGCGTGTGAACTTGCTGCCGTGACAGGGGCACGCGATGATGCCCAAATCCTGATTCCACGCAGTCAGGCAGCCGAGGTGAGTGCATACGGCATTGAGCGCAAAGTAGCCCTCCTCTGCGCGAACCAGGTAGATCCCCGAGTTGACATCCATGGTGACAGAGTTCACCGCATAGCCCTCTGGCTTGCCGGCGTTGACAATGGCCGATGGCTCATAGAGAACGTTGGGCGAGAGATATTCGTACGAGAAGACGATAGTGCCCGCCGCGGCAATGCCCAGCGATCCGAGTCCTATCTTCGTGAAGAAGGCTCTGCGATCAAACTCGGTGGGAAGCTTCTTGGTTAAAGCGTGTGCTTCGTCGGACATTTGTTACCTCTTGAGTGCGCCTGTCAGCGGAGGTTTTGAGCGCAATGGACGGTCGATGGACTCCACGGAGATCAAGCCAGTAGGATCCGCGGAGACAAGGTTGTAGGATTCCATGGTGATGGTGCCGGCGGGGCAGCGCGCTGCGCATAACCCGCAACGGATGCAGCGCGATTCGTCTTTGAGCATGGCGGAGCCGGTGATGACGCCAAGCTCTTCCGCCTTGATGTCGTCCAATTCCACGCCAAGCAAGTCGCGAACCTCGGCGAGTTGATTGGTGGTTGCTTCATCGAAGGCGATGCGATCAAGCGAGACAAGTTCCAGACAGTTCTCAGGGCAAACGTCGACACAGCCGCCGCACAGAATGCAGGAAGTCGCGTCTGCGGCGTTGCCTTCAAAGACGGTATTAACCCAGCAGTAGAGGCAGCGCTGCGCTTCGGCAACAGCAGCTTCCTCGTCGAAGCCAATCTCGACTTCCGTAACTCCGGTGCGACGATTCAGGGGCAGCATGGGGATCGGTTGCCGCACAAGGTCGAGCAACTGAAGAGGCATGTGATGGCGTTCCAGCACTTCGACTTCCACAATCGGATCGGAATGCTGCGTCCCACGCAGGAACTCGTCGATGCCCACCGCGGCGCGCTTGCCATCGGCCACGCTGTCGATGATGAGACGCGGACCGAAGACGCAGTCGCCGCCTGCGAACACACCGCTGGCCGAGGTCATCAGCGTCTGTGGGTTTACCGCGATGAGGCCACGCGGCGACACATCCACGCCATCGTCAGGGCCAAGGAACTGGAGATTGGGTGCCTGGCCGATTGCCATGATGATGGTGTCGCAGCTTAGGCGAGTCTCACTGTTCTCGTAGAAGGTCGGGCTGAATCGCCGATTGGCATCGAAGACGGATTTTGTCTTGAGCACTTCGAGCGCCACGGCGCGGCCATTTTCACCGATGATCTGTTTAGGGCCGAAGCCGGGATGGATGATGATGCCTTCCTCTTCGGCTTCTTCAATTTCTTCGAGTGCTGCGGGCATCTCGGCGCGGTTCTCCAGGCACACCAGGTGTACTTCCTGTGCGCCCAGCCGCAAGGCGGAAAGGGAAACGTCCATCATCTCGCGAGCGGCTACCGCATCCATGCTTCCCTGAGACGGCTCAAAGCTCTCCACACCTCCGGCGTGCTGGCGCAGCACCTCGCGAGCCGCGGAACGGGCAACATCCATTGCCACATTGCCACCGCCGATGACCAGGACCTTTTTGCCGATGGTGAAGCGATAGCCGAGGTTGACGTTAAGCAGGAAGTCGATGCCTTTGTAGACGCCGTCGAGATTGACGCCGGGAATGGTGAGGTCGCGGCTGCGGTGCGCACCCACTGCAATCAGCACGGCGTCGAAATCGCGGCGCAGATCGGCGACAGAGAAGTCGCGCCCGGCGGCATGATTCAGCTTCAGCGTGATGTCGCCCGTGGATAGAATCTCGCGCACCTGCGCTTCCACCACGTCACGCGATAGGCGATACTCGGGCAAGCCTAGATAGAGCATTCCGCCGGGGACCTGAGACGCTTCAAAAATCGTTACGGCGTAGCCCATCAGCGCCAGGTCGTGTGCTGCGGACAAGCCCACCGGCCCCGCGCCAACAATGGCAATCCGGAATGGGAGCTTGGGCTGCGTGCGGCCCGCGTTGACATCGACAGGGTGCCGCGATTCAGGTCCATGACGTTCGGTGAGGAAGCGCTTAAGAGCGCGGATGGCGATGGGCTTGTCGATCTCTCCACGACGGCAGGCGGTCTCGCAGGGGTGCGCACAGACGCGACCGCAGATGCTAGCCATGGGATTGGGCTCACGCGCAATCCGATAGGCCTCTTCAAACTCGCCCTCGGCAATGAGCGCTACATATCGGCCGGCATTGGTATGCGCGGGACACGCCATCATGCAGGGGAAGTTGGTGTTCAGCCAATCCCTGTCAACCTTCTTGTTGACAAAGCGCTCGAGCATCCCGAGACCTCATCCGATTGAACGCAGGTATTGCGGGCAGCCAGCCAGGACTGGGCCACCCGCGGGGTTTATTTGCTGAGCGTGAAATCTGCCGAGGTGTCCCCGGCGACTTTCACAGGATTGGACTTGCTCTTGGCGCCTTCGTTCCAGGCGGTCACGGTGTAGTCGCCGTCCGGCAGGCTCTCAATTTTGTATGCGCCGGTCTTGTCAGTCGTGGCGAAAAACGGCGTCGGAGACACGATGAGATAACCAGCCATGTCCGGATGCACATTGCAGAAAAGGGGGACGATACCTGCGGTGTCGAACTTGTACGATTGCCGCTGACCCTGCGGCCAGGTGCCCAGGTTGTGGCTCAGCTTTTTGTTGCCGCTGATGGAATGCCAGAAGACGTTGTGCGCAACGCTATCGCTGTTGAGGAATTCGACCGTGGTTCCTTGTTGAATGGCAACGATGTGGGGCACGAACATAAGGCCCTTCTGGTCCATGGTGACGTGTTGCGTGGGTGCGGGGAAGGTCTTGCCCGCTGCGGCTTCCACATATACGACGGACTCGCCTTTGACTCCGGATACCTTGCCATGAATGGTGCCGGCAACCGCAGCCGCACTGAATGCGGCTATTGCCATGATTACAACTGGAATGATGCGTTTCATAGAATCTCCTGGTGGTGATTGCGTGTGAATTCGGTTGGGTCCGAAGGGGAATTCAGCTCGCGTCAGAAAACGAAACGAGCCAGCAAATAAACGGTATTGTTGTCGCTTGCGTTGCGTCCTGAGCCGTCGTAGTTTGCTGCGCCGCCATTGAACCGGGTGTAGTCGGTGTACTGAACGGCCAGGTCGATGTTCTGATAGGGCCAGTAAGAGACATTGCTGATGAAACCTTCGCTGCGCGCTCCGCCATTGGCGCTGCCAGAGATCGAGGCTGGAGCGTACAGGAGCGGATCGTTGGTCCCGTCCGTCAGGAACCATCCCACTGTTCCCGAGAAGCGATTACCTACGTGGTACTCGACATTGGCATTGCTCGCATTCAGATGATGCGGACCGGGGTTTGCTGCTCCGTTCGTGGCGTCTGCAACCAATGCGCTGTTTTCCCGGACGTAGGAGGCACGAGCGGAAAGGACATCCTTGCCAATCGTCTGGTCATACTGAATGTCCGGGCCAAAGTCCGTATAGCTGTTTTCCGTCCCGGTAACGGCCCCCGGCGTCGCCTTCATTTGGATGCCGTAGGCGCCTGCTTCCAGGCTTCGAGTTCGCCCGTTTTGCTGGAATGCAAGCCGCCAGTAGGGAGCAACGCCCTGGATGTTGTTATGGCAGCAGGTTCCCGTCGTGGGCTGAGCGTCGCCGACGTGGTCGGAGCGATAAAGGGTACCGGCAAAGTACAGGTGCTGATCCCACATGGTATAGCCGCCCAATCCCGCCACATCCAGGCCCAGCGCCCCATCGATGAGCGGCGCGGCGGCGGGCGTCGGAGCGCCGTTCGGGGCGATAAATGGATAGCCCCATGCCGGGGTGCCGTTCCACAGGTCCTCGAGTGTGGGGTTGTTATTCAGAGTGAGGCCGTAGTCTAGTTCTTTACCCGAAACCGTTGTCTTGTTGGCGTAGCGGATATCGGTGTTATCCATGCTGAAATGATCGCCTTGGAGTTCATAGGTGATCTGCACAAAACTGCCCACATGGGAGGCCCAGGCCCCAGCCAGAAAGAGGGAAATGTCCTGGGGAAACTGGAAGTTCCAGTTCTGGGTGCCGGGTTGGGGAACCTTCGTCCCGGTTACAGAAGTTTCGAAAAACCCGCTCAATGGCAGGTTCTCAAGCAGGTTGAGAGAAGCGCGGCGCGCGCTGGGATCGGCGGTGATGCTCTTGTTCTGAGCGCGATCAGTGTACCCCAACAGCTTGAACAGCCGGCCCCCGTTGTTCAGTTCCGGAGGCGTGGTATGGCAGCCGCTGCACGGCAATCCAGTCTGACGAGCATAACTGGGAAGAGCGCTCGCTCTTGGACTAAATCCCACGGCACTGGCTAAAAGCCCAACCACACAAATTGAGATACGACGCCTCATGAACCCTCCTATTCACAACCGTCACTCGACTTGGCACACTCAATTGCCAGTCGTGAATAACGTTTTGTGATCCAGCGCACCGCCTTATTCCTCGGTTGTGGATAATTGTGAGATAGCTCACATGAATTCAGTTGTGATCGCAGTCACAGCAGATCAAGACACGACGGCGTCAGGCGGATGAGACGCTCGGCTTTGAGAGAACCCCCGTTGGACTGAACCACCCTGGCGCGGCCGACATCCAAAGCGTCGGAGGAAAACAATGAGATTTTTGTGCCTGGCTTATGGAGAGGCGAAGGATTGGACGATTTGAGCAAAGGACATTAGAAACAGTTGCTGGAGCAGGGTGTTCCAACTGTGGCTTTGCTCCCAGTCACGGTGTCTGCTTCAACTGAGTCCGAAATTCGAGAGGTTGTCGCGCAGCAACAGCCGGCGACATCCGGCTCTAGCTGCGCCGACAGACGGCTAGATAGACATGCGGTCGGCGAGCGTTATCAACTTTCGATGCTCGCGTGATTCCGTCGCCGGGCGGGATTGGTCCTCGGAAACGATAGATCCCTATCGGGACCGCCCCGGTGGTTGAGGCGAGATTCGGCGCAGTTTCCCGACCGGGGCGGTTTCGATAGGGCCGTTTGGAGTGAGTCGCTGGCGTGACGGACGCGGTGATCT
>Ga0302140_10005472_pt1 | contig 16032 bp, 12 predicted proteins | sample I_Bog_E1_1_FD_202095 | JGI IMG/M metagenome (GOLD analysis project Ga0302140, IMG submission 202095) | Peat permafrost microbial communities from Stordalen Mire near Abisko, Sweden - I_Bog_E1_1 | ecosystem: Environmental > Terrestrial > Soil > Wetlands > Peat | place: Sweden: Abisko, Stordalen...
AAAATTGAAACTGCAACCGGCAATAAGATCGCGGATTTCGGTGTGCTGCATTCGATGGGAGCGTCACAAAAACCGGCACAAAATCCCCTAATCGGTAAAATCAGATCGCTCAGGAATGCTGGAACGACGAATCCCGGAGCCGCTGTCAACTGGGAAACTTATTCGCAGTGGAGTAGCTCTGCTGGGCCAATTACATCTTTCAGCACCACCTGGATTGTTCCCGGGCAACCAACGACTTCAACCGATCAGCAGCAAATTTTTATATTTAACGGTGTAGCCGAGTCGGATAACGCAGAGATTCTCCAGCCAGTATTACAATGGGGCCTGCATTCAAACGATGGGGGCGGAACCTATTGGTCCATTGCTAACTGGTATGTGTGGGGCAGCGGGGGCGACACTTATGCGGCATTTTCGAGCCCTATAACAGTAAACCCCGGTACAAGTATTCAGGGCGTTATTACCTATAATAGCACCCAATCTAACGGCTCTTTAAATTATACTTGCTCTTTTACCGGGTATAGTAACCCTCTTACCATAGTTGAAGGTAATTCGAACCAGGGTGCTGTGACTACCCCAACGGGCACCACAAAAGAGCAGGTAACCTTCCCTTATATAGAAAACCAGGTTTGGGCCTACGAAACGCTTGAATCATATAATTACAAAAATGGAACAGGTGCTTATGATGTTTACCAGGCTTCTGATTATCCTGCGCAGGTGGACGTACAAATGACAAATATAAGCTTGAGCGTTAACGGCTCCCCGGCATCCTATAGCTGGACTGCCGTAACCGGCCCAAATGCAGATTTCGGAGAGCATACTAATGTAATTAATAATGGCGAAGTGGATCTATTCTTTCATCCGCAGCCGCCTCCTGCCTCTTTTACTTATTGGACACCGGATGATTTGGCCATAAATCAACCTATCACCGCTTTGAGCCCAACTAATTATGGGTCGGTTCCGACCAGTTATTCAGTTAGCCCCACTTTACCGCTTGGGTTGAGTATGAATACAACCACGGGGGTTATTTCAGGTACCCCCACACAGCTGACGCCAGCAACTAACTACACCATCACTGGCACGAGTATTTGGGGCAACGGCACCTTTACTATAAGTATAGTCGTTGGCAACATTTATCCGTTCGTTGTTTCATCACACTCCAGCAGTAGTACTATATACAACCTGGTATTTAACGGTAATACTGTTACCAGTGCTGATTTAGTAAACTCAAACGACATTAATAATTTAAATCTTGTTTATACCCCAAATTCTAATTCGACAGTTGTAATGCAGGCAGCCAGTGGCTATATGCCGGTCAACGCAACCTTGTATGGTAATTTTGCACCAATCAACGGAACAATCAGCGGTAGAAACATTACTTTCACCGGCGTAAATTTGAACGGCGCCCAGTGCCAGATCGTAATCAATTAAAACCTTTGATTGATTTGAAAGCCCGTTTGGTGAAAACCAGCGGGCTTTTCTAGTTCCAACCGATTTTATCCCTCCGCCAATAATGCTGTTCGTATCTCCAATACTGCGGTTCGTGTAATACATTTCGATTGTTGATTACAAATGATTAGATTATTCTAATAAAAACCCTTAAATTATGAAAAAAAACCTATTCAAATTATCGTTTCTCCTTGTGGCTGCGGCGACGGTCCTCTTTAATGGATGCAAGAAAGACCTTATCACTTCACCAAAAACCCCAACGGCGGTACCTAACGTGCAGGCCGCCACGAATAGTAAAATGGTGTTGTTTCCCGGTCGGGGGTGGGTGCAGGCCAGTCAAGTTCATTTAATTGAACGCGGATACTATTTAATGCGGCAAAATGGCCATATTTTTAAGTTAAAGAAAGGCACAAATCAAGTTGTAGAGGACTTTGGGGAAGTTCCGGAAACTAAACCGGTAAATAACGTCAATGCAAATCACACAATCGCGGATAATTCATTGCATAAATCAGGTATCATTCTGAATGACAAATCTCAGTTGCCAGAAGCGAGCGGCACCAGTAACAATTGGGCAACTTACGCACAATGGCAGAACCCAAATCATGCCACGCCCATCAATTATTTTAGCACAACGTGGACGGTTCCGGGCCCTCCTCAAACAATTGCTAACCAGTCAATTTTCTTATTCAATGGTTTGAGCGATACAACTTCCGCTGGTGATGTAATTCAGCCGGTTTTGGGCTGGGGGCCAGCAACGGGAGGAGGCGGAAATTTTTGGGGTATAAGCAATTCTTATGCCGCCGGCCTTACATTTTATGCGTACACCGCAATTGACACAGTTAGTTCTGGAGAAGTTATCACCGGTGTCATAAGGTATAACGGCCAGGTCAATGGTTCGTATAATTATACATCTTCTTTTATTGGTTTTGCCGACTCATTAATATTAGTTGACGGTAATCATTATGATAAAAGCAACAACATTGCGCCTTTTATTCCTGAGTTGAATCTAGCTTACGAGACGTTAGAAAATTATAGCGTGGGGCACGGTGGAGTTCCCCAATCGCCGAATGACTATCCTCAACAAGATTCTACACGGTTAACTGCCATTAATTTGAAGGTTGGCAGTTCTAATCCAACCTTAAACTGGACCACCGCCAACAGTCCAGACGCGGCTCCCGGGCAGAAAACAGTTGTTAATACCCATAACCCAAATGGGGCTGTCGATATTTACTTTCATGCACAGCAACCGCCGGAAATCTCGTATACTACACCAGATGCCTTTACTGTCGGTATTGCAATCAGTCCGTTAAATCCCACAAATTCTGATGGAACACCAAATACTTATTCCGTGAGTCCTACTCTTCCGGCTGGCTTAAGTATGAATAGCAGTACTGGAATTATTTCAGGTACGCCAACAACAGTGTCTTCTGCAACAAATTATACAATTACCGCGCATAATGCCGCGGGCAGCGGAACTTTTGTTATAAGTATTGTAGTCGGCAATACTTATCCGTTCGTTGTTTCATCACACTCTACCAGTACTACTATTTACAATCTGGTATTTAACGGAAACACTGTTACAAGTGGTGATTTGGTAAGCTCAAACGAGATTAATAATTTAAATCTTGTTTATACTCTAAATTCTAATTCTACGGTTGTAATGCAGGTGCCGAGCGGCTATATGCCGGTCAACGCACAGTTGTATGGTAATTTTGCACCGATAAACGGCACTATAAGCGGTACAAACATTACTTTCACCGGCGTTAATTTGAATGGCGCCCAGTGCCAGATCGTAATCAATTAAAACCTTTAATTTCTTGAAAGCCCGTTTGGTGAAAACCAGCGGGCTTTTTTAATTGCCTGAACCGTTGGTTAACCTGATTTTTCTGATTAGGCTGATAAAATATTCACTTCGCGATTAGTCCAAAACAAAACGCGGAAAACCCGACTGGTTTCGCCGTCACGTTTTTTTATGTCGGAAAGACAGTTTTGGAGCTATACAGTCGTTGGTATAGCCAATTTAACCGTTGGTGTAATTAATTAGGCTTTGATATAATTAATAATTTAAATTAAGCCATTAACTAATTAACCTACATCATGAAAGTATTAAACAAACTCACGGGCGTAGCCTGCTTTTTGGCTATGTTTTCAATCGCCGGGTGTAAAAAAGACTCGAAAACTTTACCGGCAACAGTACAAACTGCACAAGCTTCGGCTTCGAACCCAAAAATGGTATTATTCCCCGGCGCGGGCTGGGTGCTGGCGTCACATGTTCATTACATCGCATCCGGGCATTACCTTGTACATGCAAACGGCCACTACCTTGAAGTGGAAAAAGGCACCGACAGGCTGATACAGGATTTTGGCGATTTCACCAGGAAGCCGGGGAACGCCATCCCAGGAGGCATCGCGCCTGCAGGCAATGCTATGGCGCAATCCTTTGCAAGTTCCTTCAACGCTGCAAAAAGCAATACAGGTGCAGTAGCGTCAGGGCTTAACTGGATCACCTATGCCACCTGGGCCAATACCTCGGGCTCCATTAATTTTTTCACCACCAACTGGAAGGTACCCAATGCGCCAACCGCACCGGCCACCTCGCCAACGGGCCCCTATCAGTTGTACATTTGGGACGGCCTGCTCGACTCGCAAACCTTAAGTAACGTATTGCAGCCAGTGCTGCAATATGGCACCAAGTCTTTTTCGGGCGGAATGTTTTGGTCGGAAGTGAATTGCTACCTGGGCGCCCCCACCGCCAAAACGCTTGAGTTTTACGCTTATGGCGACGCTGTGCCGGTTGGTACGGGCAGCATTATACAAGGCAGCATGAACCTTTTGGGCACCCAGGGCGGTTCTTATATTTATACAGCCAGCGGTGCGTTAGTTGTAAATGGCGTTGCACAATCATTAAGCAATACGCTTACTGTACAGGAAGGCGTAACCAAGTGGGGGCCAGGGCCTAAACAGCAAGGATCAAAAAACTGGGACTCGGTTGCTACGGTGATCCCGCAGTTGAATACCGCTGCCGAGGTGCTGGAAGCATACGGGGCCAACGGCGGTACGCCAACCTATCTTACCCAATATCCGTCGGACAATTACGACCCTATGACCGCCATCCAAATTACCACAACAAGCGGCTCACCGACTATTCAATGGAGCCCGGTGACCCAGACCAGCAATTTTGGGCAAAAAACGGTGGTACAGCCAAGCGGCGAAGTCGACCTTTATTTTCACAGCTCGGCGCCGCCTGCTATCAGTTACCCTACCCCGCAGGTGCTGCCTGACGGGCTGCCGGCTACTATCAGTCCGACAAACACCGGCGGGCCGATTTTGAGCTACTCCATTTCACCCGCCTTAGCGGCAAATCTCGATCTCACATTCAACACCTCTACAGGCGTTATAAGCGGCACACCGCAGAATGCAGAAACGGGGGGAAATTACACGGTGACCGCAACCAATTCAAACGGCACCAGCCAGGCGGTGATCAATATTAGCGAAGTGGCCAACGTGAATTTCGCGGTAACTAATAACAGCGGGGAGTCGCTGACAATTACCTTTAAAAACACGGTTACGCTGGCCCAGGTAAGCAACGAGTCCAACGCCGGTTCGGGCCTGATATCACCGTTCGTATCGATACCACCCGGGACTTATAACATAACGATAAGCCCTGCCGGCATGCCGGTAAATTGCAATATGGTACTCAATACAGGGCAGGGCACCTACAATGCACCCGGCACGGTGTTTACAGGTGTTGCCGTAAACCCGATGGGCGCTACTTCATTAAGCGTTACTACCCCTTAAGCAAAAATATGGACATGTACTTATGCAAAGGCCCCGTTCCGGATAACGAAACGGGGCCTTTGTATAAATTTTTAACTTTTTACCGGTTCTTTATATCAACGTAATCCCTGGACGTGGCTCCAACATATATCTGCCTTGGGCGTCCTATAGGCTCTTTATTATCCTTCATTTCTTTCCATTGCGCTATCCAGCCGGGCAGGCGGCCAAGTGCGAACAGCACAGTAAACATATCGGTTGGGAAACCTAAGGCACGGTAAATAATGCCCGAATAAAAGTCGACGTTGGGGTACAACTTTCGTTCGATAAAATAAGGGTCCTTCAGCGCCACTTCTTCCAGCTTCTTGGCTATTTCCAGCACTTCGTCATTAATACCCAGTTTTTCCAGGATATCGTCGCAGGCTTTTTTGATGATCCTGGCCCGCGGGTCAAAGTTTTTATAAACGCGGTGGCCAAAACCCATCAGGCGGAATGGGTCGTTTTTATCCTTTGCCTTGGCTATCCATTTGTCGGTATTGCCGCCATCGGCTTTTATTTTCTCCAGCATTTCAATCACTTCCTGGTTTGCACCGCCATGCAGCGGCCCCCATAAAGCGGATATGCCCGCCGATACCGATGCATAAATATTCGACTCGGACGAACCAACGATCCGGACCGTTGAGGTGGAGCAGTTTTGTTCGTGATCGGCATGCAGGATCAGCAAAGTGTTCATCGCGTTAACCACTACCGGATCAATTTCCACCTCCTCGGTACGCTGACCAAAGGTCATATGGAGGAAATTGGTTACATAATCATATTTATTCTGCGGGTAGATATACGGGTGCCCCAATGACTTTTTATATATCCAGGACACGATGGTAGCCATTTTAGCCAGCATTTTGATAATGCTTAAATGCAGTTCCTCTTCGGACTGATGCGGCTTTAGCGATTCCGGGTAGAAAGCTGATAAAGCGCACACTAAAGAAGACAGCTGCCCCATCGGGTGGGCCTTTGACGGAAACCCGTCAAAAAACTTCTTCATATCCTCATGCACCAGCGTATGGCGGCTGATCTCGTACTGAAAATTATTCAGTTGCGCTTCGGTAGGCAGCTGGCCGTGTATCAGCAGGTAAGCAACCTCGATGAAACTGGAATTTTGGGCCAGTTGTTCAATGGGGTAACCGCGATATTTAAGTATGCCCAGCTCGCCATCAAGGAAGGTGATAGCGCTTTTGGTGGCCCCAGTATTTTTGTAGCCAATATCAAGCGTTACATAGCCTGTCAGGTCTCTTAATTTGGAAATATCGATGGCTTTTTCGCCCTCGGCGCCTTCAATTACAGGTAAATCATAGGTTTTATCGCCAAGTATTAATTGTGCAGTATCCGACATGGGAAAAGTTTTTAGCTGCAACAAATGTAATCAAATCTGCGTATTAATGCCCGGTTGGAAAACTTGCAATTTGTAAAAATTTTAAGTAATGAATTTTATAGGTTGGTGAATGGTGTGATGAAGCCATAGCAGATTGATTTGTTAATTATTGTTCTTTTCGGGGTTCCTTATGGTTTCAGGTTATTTTTCCAGCATTAAAACATAACTATGTCTGTTAGGTTGATTTAAAACACAAATGCATGTCGTTTAAAAGCAAATTGCTGTTACTATTACAAAACGATAATACCATTTATCAGTTGTTGCTGCTGGGCCTGATGATTGCAAGCCCTTCGCTGCATTACCTGTGTTATCATAACTCTTACGACCCGATCGAACTTCGGCTATTCAATAGTGCACTTTGCCTGGTTGCCCTTTTCTTCAGTTTTTTCGGCAATAAAAAGCTGACAGATGTAAGCCAATATTTGATTATTCTCGCATTTTTATCGGTAAATAATTGCCTGCTGCTGTCAAAAAATGGTTTCGACCAGGTGTACCTGTTTAGTGCGATTGTCCTGTTTATTGCACTTACCCTGTTTTGCAAAAAAAGATGGGAATTTATTGCGATATGTTTTTTGAACCTGGCGGCAACTGAAATTGCCTATGCGACCGCTCCAAAACTGGACATTTCCCTGGTTGTTTTGGTGGTATTATTGTTAACATTCACCTTGATTGCCTACGTGTCATTCCTGGTAGTGATGACCAACCATCTTAAGTTTCAAAAGGCGGTAAACCATGTGATGGTGCTTAACCACAGCCTTAGGCTTAATGACGAAAAACTACGCGATAAACGAAAAAAGCTGTATGCGCTCATCAATTCGCTAAACGATATTATTTTTGAATTTGATGAAGACAAGATTTGTGTAAACACCTGGTTTCGCCGCATGGAAGGCCGGGTAATGGACCCGGCAGCCTGTGTAGGGAAACGGATGGCAGAAGTTTTCGGGCCGGAGAAAGCTAAAAAATTTGATGACGCGCTGGACTTTGTGATCGCTGCAAAGCAGCCAACATCTTTTGAATTTTCTTCGGACTTTGGTACCGGTAAATGGTTCCTTGCAAGGCTTTCGCCGGTTTGCGACCGCAACGGGGAATATACCCATCGCATTTCCGGTTCGGTGACTGACATTTCGGAGCAGAAAAAATATGCTGTCGCGCTGAAAGAAAATGAAGAGCTATTGCTGGAAGCACAGGCAATAGCAAAAACGGGGAACTGGTGGTACGACCATAGTACCCGGGAAACTTATTGGTCACAAAGCCTTTACGCCGTATTGGAGATAGACGATATTCCTGAAAATACTGACAAATACGATTATTACCTTAGCCTGATCCACCCTGACGACAGGGAAAATGCCTGGCGGTATTTTTCAAATGTCAGGGACGTTTCCCAAACCCAATTTATCCATAAATTGATTACCCCGAAGGGTAACCTGAAATATTTAAGGGCACTAAAAGGCAAACTCGTCACTGACGAGCATGGCAAGGCCAGACGCAGTTTCGGGGTTTTGCAGGATATTACCGAATCGAAGTTATCTGAAAAGCGGATAAAACTAAGCCAGGCCGAATTGGTAGAGGCCCAAAAGATCGCTAAAATTGGCAATTGGCAGTGGGACGTGATACTAAATAAGCTACGCTGGAGCGAAGAGATCGGCAATATTTTCGAAATAGACCCGGAGATCGCCTCAAATGGCAATTTCCTAAGGTTACTGGCTAAATATGCCCATCCGGCCGACCGGCATATCCTGCGGCAGCATTTAAAGGACTTGTCGAAAATAACGAATACCTCTTACGAATACCGCATTATTACCCCCAACGGTAATATCAAGTATTTAAGCATCATAGTGGGCAAGCTGATCAAGCGCGAGGACGGCATGTTACGAAAAGTTGTGGGCACCCTGCAGGATATTACCGACCGGAAGCTGGCTGAGCTGGAGTATCAGCGAACAGAGAACAAATACCGGCTGGTTTTAGAGACGATTAAGCTCCCGGCAGTTTCGGTTGATAATACCGGTAAAGTGATCTTTTGCAACAAGTTTGCCGCAGATTTGCTGGGCTATGAACAACATGAGATACTAGGCCTTGACTGGCTGGAAAATTTTGTACCCGAAAACTCACGAAATAAAACAACTGAACTGTTTGACAACGATTCCTTTAAACCGCAAAATATAAACCTGGTTATCTGCCGTAACGGCGAACAGCGCCTCATCAGCTGGCAAAACACCATCAGTTACGACGAGAACGGTAACATTAAAGAAGTTACCGGCATTGGCGAAGACATTACCGAACGGCAGAAGAAAACGGAAGAACTGATCTCGGCCAAAGAAGAGGCCGAGCGGTCCTCCCGATTTAAATCAGAGTTCCTGTCGATCATGAGCCATGAGATACGCACACCAATGAACGCCGTTATTGGTACGACCAACCTGCTGCTGAGCGAAGATCCCAAACCCGGCCAGTTGGAATACCTGAACACCCTGAAGTTTTCGGGCGAAAACCTGCTGGCTATTATTAACGACATTCTGGACTACAATAAAATTGAAGCCGGCAAGCTTGAATTAAACCGGGTTCCGTTTAATATTCATCATCTTACGCAAAAGATCAAAAATTCATTCTATGCCAGGGCTGCCGAGAAAGATTTGGATATTGACCTGCTAATAGATGAAGCTATACCGGTCAATTTGATTGGCGACCAGGTACGACTGGGGCAGGTGTTGAACAACCTGGTAAGCAACGCCATAAAGTTTACGCACTTTGGCAGGGTGGTCATCAGGCTCGACAAACAAAGCATCAACGATTCTAAAGTTGCCATCAAATTCACCGTGGCCGATACCGGCATAGGCATCGCGCCTGAAAACCTCGGCATCATATTCGACCCATTTGAGCAGGAAACGCAAAGTTCGGGCAACGACTACGGTGGCACCGGCCTCGGCCTGGCAATAACAAAACGCCTCGTCGAACTGCACAAAAGCACCATTTCGGTTAAGAGCGAGCCGGGCGAGGGTACAGAATTCTCTTTCGTTATTGAGTTTGCAATTTCCGGCGTAGAGGATAAACAGAATGAACAGCCGTCAATATCGCCTCAGCATAATAACGGTGAGACGGTCAGCCTGCACGGAATGCGCGTCCTTTTGGTTGACGACAACAAAATGAACTTGCTGATCGCTTCAAAATTTTTAAAGAAATGGCTGGCTGAAACGGATGAGGCCATGAGCGGGCAACAGGCTGTTGAAATGGCCAAACAGGCGAATTATGACCTGGTTATTATGGACCTGCAGATGCCGGGTATGGACGGTTTCGAAGCCGCACGCCTCATCAAAAGCGCCAACCCGCAGCTACCGATCTTTGCACTCACAGCCGATGCAATGCCCGAAACACAGAGTAAGGCGTTTGCAGCAGGTATGTGCGACTACCTTACCAAGCCTTTTGTCCCCCAAACACTGTTTGAAAAAATGGCTAAATACTATGTTCCTGTTGAGCATTGAGGGGAGATAGATCATGGTTAATGGTTCATAGTTCATGGTAGAAAGCAAGAGGGCGTTGCGTTTATCGGCGCGTGTTTGAGCGTTGTTGTAGCGTATTCCCTATTCCCGTACTCAAGTGTTCACGAAATTCGCGAAAAACGTATCACTTTGGTGTGCTTTAAAAAAATAAGTGGTTAAAAATGAGTGCTTTCGCATGCGTTTTGCAGGGTGTATGTGTGCCAAACGTGAACACTTTGAGTATGTATTTAGGGCTCATAGTTGATGGTTCATGGTCCATAGCAGCTGCAAATCCGGCCATGACCTATGAACAATGAACTAATTGGATCTAATCGCCTCAACCGGGTCCAATTTTGCGGCAACCCATGCCGGAACGATCCCTGAAACAACGCCGATGATCAGCGAAATACTTACGCCCATAATAATATTGTTGGGATCAAGCACTACCTGGACATCAAGAGCTGCTTTGACGAGGAATGTCCCCCCGTAAACCAGTATCAGCCCCGCCGCGCCACCCATCAGGCAAAGAAAAACAGCTTCCAGCAAAAACTGCATTAATATAAAATAGCTTTTTGCACCGAGCGACTTTTGGATGCCGATAATATTGGTGCGCTCCTTTACCGAAACGAACATGATATTAGCTATACCGAACCCTCCCACCAGGATGGAGAAAATACCGATAAAGAAACCAGCTTTATCCAGGAAGCTGAATACCTGGTCTAATTGATTGGTAATAGCAGTTACTTTATTTAATTCAAAATTATCTTCCTCGCCGGGCTTAAGCCGCCTTATGGAACGCATTAATCCCTTTAATTCGCTTTCAACATCAACATCCTTTAACCCATCTTTTCCGCGAACTACGATAGTAGGCCCATAATTGTCACTCTGCACGTCGATCACATCTTTCGCGAAGTTGATGGGTAGCAAGATGTTCTTGTCGTCCGAATTGCCGAAAGCATCGTCGCCTTCTTTTTTAAACACGCCTATTACTGTAACATATCGGCCAAGAATCTTGATCTGCTGGCCTACGGCGCTTGCGCCGGGGAATAGGTCTCCGGCAATATCACTTCCAATAATAGTTACCGGGCGCCCTGTGCGCGACTCAAGATCGGTAAAATACCTGCCGTCCGAAAGATCAAAATTCCAGGTTTTATCATGGTCATGTGAAACCGCGTTTATTTGAGCGCCGGTAACGGTGTGGCTCTGGTATTTTACGGTACGGTTGTTAATAGTGATCTCGTATGAAACTGCTAAAGCAGTTTGACTGCGACGTACAATTTCATCGTATTCGGCTAATTTGGGGTCTGGTCGCTGCATATATTTCCACCAGGGAAAATCCGGGCTCCCAACCCATGGCCATTTGTTGATATATATGCTATTACTGCCTAATTTGTCAACACTTTTTTGCAGGTTATGGCGCAAGGTGTCCACAGCCGAAAAAACGGCTACGATCATAAAAATACCGATGGTTACCCCAATAACGGACAACGACGTGCGCATTTTATTCTGCCTTAACGAATCGTTGGCAAATAAAAAAGCTTCTTTTAAAAGTTTTAAAAACAGCATAATTTATGATTTCACAGATTATATTTTGATTTCACCGATTTGAAAAAGGCTGCCCTGATTTTTATTCACAAGCATATTGTTTTAGACTGCGGTACGGCAATTACGTTACAATATTTCTTTTATTTAAAACATAATCAAATAATCGCTGTAATCAAATACCAAGCATTAATAATAGCAGTTGACAATAATCGGCGTAATCGCCAAAATTACAATCGGTGAAATCACATAATAAAAATGGTGAAACTAAGCGCAGCGCCCTCATGAACACACCTCGAAAAAAACAAACAACTGCGAATAATCTTAAATTTTTTCCATACATTTGCGCCCTTGAAAATCCATTTCGTTTAGCATGAAGTTATCTCAATTTAAATTCAACCTGCCTGATTCACTTATTGCCCACACCCCGGCCCAAACACGCGACGAATCGCGGTTAATGGTACTTTATAAGGATTCAGGCAAAATTGAGCATAAAATATTCAAAGATATTCTTGATTATTTTGATGATAAGGATGTTATGATTCTTAACAACACCAAGGTTTTCCCGGCGCGCATGTATGGCAATAAGGAAAAAACCGGTGCAACGATCGAAGTTTTCCTGCTCAGAGAGCTGAATAAAGAATTAAGATTATGGGATGTTTTGGTCGATCCTGCCCGCAAAATACGTGTAGGCAACAAATTATATTTTGGTGATGACGACCTGCTGATTGCCGAAGTAGTTGACAATACCACCTCGCGCGGCCGCACCATCCGCTTCCTTTTTGACGGCACGGATGAAGAATTTCGACGTAATGTTGAGATATTAGGCGAAACACCGCTGCCTAAATATATTAAACGCAAAGCAACCCCCGAAGATAAAGAACGCTACCAAACTATTTTTGCCAAGCACGAAGGCGCCGTGGCCGCTCCCACCGCCGGCCTGCATTTCAGCCGCGAATTAATGAAACGCCTTGAATTGAAAGGCGTGGAGTTTGCGGAAGTAACACTGCACGTGGGCCTGGGAACCTTCCGCCCTGTTGAGGTGGAAGATCTCACCAAGCACAAAATGGACTCCGAGCAGTTTATTATCGAGGAAAAACAGGCAAACATTGTTAACAAAGGAATTGAGGCCAAAAAACGCATCTGCGCCGTTGGTACCACCTCCATGCGTGCAATTGAATCGTCGGTATCGGCCAACAAAACATTAAAACCCGCTAACGACTGGACCAGCAAATTTATTTTCCCGCCCTATGACTTTAGCATCGCCAACACAATGGTCACCAATTTCCATATGCCTGAGTCGACTTTGCTGATGATGGTATGCGCTTTTGGTGGTTTTGAAAACGTGATGAATGCTTACGAAGTAGCCGTAAAAGAAAAATACCGCTTTTATAGCTACGGCGATGCGATGCTGATCATTTGATTTCGGTCCCGATAGCTATCGGGATCGGATTTATTTAATGCGGAATTCGAAACGCCGATTTCGGAATACTGTTTTGCGGTCATTGATAGACCATCGGGTGAGGTGTCGTAATGAAATAATGAACCAATGAGCGCTTCCAGTCTCACATATAACACCTCTACTCTCACCTCCCAAAACAACTACGTTATCATTGTTGCCGGTGGCTCAGGCACAAGAATGGGGGCGCCTATACCCAAACAATTTTTACCGCTGAAAGGCCGGCCGGTCCTGATGCATACCATCGAGGCTTTTTATCATTCAAAAACAAATCCAATCATTATTACTGTTCTGCCTGATGAATACCATGCGTATTGGGAGGAGTTATGTGTGGTGCATGAATTTAATATCCCTCACCAGTTGGTAAAAGGTGGCCAAACCCGCTTTCATTCCGTAAAGAACGGGCTGGATATCATCGACGACGAAAATGCCCTGGTGGCCGTTCACGACGCGGTTCGGCCCTTAACCAAACCCGGCATCATCGATTTATCGTATACCCATGCGGCAACACACGGTAACGCTGTTACAGCAATAAAAAGCAGGGATACAGTAAGGCAATTGCGGGAGGGTATTTCGACCCACTTATTAAGGGACGAAATCTATTTGGTACAAACGCCCCAAACCTTTCGGGCAGCCTATCTAAAAACTGCTTACCAGCAGCCTTACAGCGATAAATTTACTGATGACGCCAGCGTTGTCGAAGCTGCAGGATTTACCATTAACCTGATTGAAGGCAGTCACCATAACATCAAAATTACTTTCCCCGAAGATATTGCACTTGCTGAAGTGCTTCTTGGCTTATAGTTCATGGTTCATGGCTCACAGAAAAAATGGCCCCGAACAGATAGGTAACAAGTTTACCATTGACTCATTCGCCATGAACTTTAAACCATGAACTAAACAACTCAGGCCCTCCGTATTATTCCCAATATAACCGCAATAACGGCAATTACTAAAAGGATATGGATGAGGCCGCCGCCATAACTGTTGGCAAATCCCAATATCCAAAGGATGACCAGGACAACGGCAACTAAATAAAGAATACTACTCATTTTGTAAAGTTTTAGTTGGAAATTTGTGTTTAGTCTATAACTAAAACTGGTCCAAAAGGTTTTTGAAAAAAGAAAACCCCGCATTTAGCGGGGTTTTCTAAGTTTTTTTTAAGATGTGAGTAGTTTAATACTCGTCCTCATTAAAAAAGAAGTCATCCTTTGTAGGGTAATCAGGCCATATTTCTTCAATGTTTTCATAAGGTTCACCATCGTCTTCCAAAGCCTGCAAGTTTTCAATTACCTCAACAGGCGCTCCTGAACGGATAGCATAGTCAATTAATTCGTCTTTGGTTGCGGGCCAGGGCGCATCTTCAAGGTGCGAAGCAAGTTCAAGTGTCCAATACATATGCTCTTAATTATCGTTATTTGCTGAATTTAAATTTTCGCAAAAGTATAATATTTTTAATTTGATTATCAATATTTTTTTTCAATTTGTTCACACCCTCGGTATCCATTGATTTTCAGTTATTTGCAAATCATTCGCTATCTTTCTGGCTAAAACAAAAAGGTAATCGCTTAGCCTGTTAAGGTAAATGATCACCTTTTCGTCCACTTTGCTTTCTTCGGCCAGGTGCACGGATATACGCTCGGCGCGTCGGCATACGCAGCGCGCCAGGTGGCAATACGAAATGGTGCTGTTTCCGCCCGGCAAAATAAAGTGCCGAAGCTCGGGCAATTCCTCATTCATGTTATCCATTTCCTTTTCCAGCAAGCTGATGTCATCCATGGTCAGGTCGGGTATTACCATCCTCGATTTTTCAGGGTCCGATGCCAGCGACGATCCTATAGTAAAAAGCCTGTCCTGTACTTCCTTCAATATCCCCTTTTTATGGGCGCCTATATCCTGGTCGGCGATTAGGCCGATCCATGAGTTCAGTTCATCAACCGTGCCATAACTTTCGATGCGGATATGATACTTGGGTACCCTGGTACCACCTATCAGCGATGTTTGGCCCTTGTCGCCGGTTTTTGTGTAGATTTTCATTGATCCTGGGATTAAATCCAAACGCAAATAAACCACAAAGGGCGCAAAGTGCACAAAGATTTCACAAAGAATTATGTGGGAACATTGTTGTAATAGTTATGTTTGAGTGCGTTTCAAGTAAACACAAAGCAGGTTTTGACGTTATGTTAAAAATCGAGAATCAAATGAAGTCGCCGGTCAGGTTTATCGCACTAATTGCCGTCCCATTATTACTGCTCAGTTTAAAGTGCGGAAGCAAAAATAGCGGCGCTGCAATTGCAACTAAAACCGCTACCATATCTTCCATCCTAACCGAGCAGCAATTTAATGCGCTGTTCCCAATGCGTAATGAATTTTATACTTACGCCGCATTTGTAAAAGCTGCGAGGGAACTTGGCACGATTAAAATAAGGGTAGCCCGGCGGGCGGTTTCTGTTTACCAGCTTACGAGACTTGACAAAAGCACCGGCAAATCAACCATTGTGAGGCAGGACGAAGACTGGAACGAGGATTGGGCCAAAAAGAGACCCGACAGTGTCTATTTTATCGACTACGGCCTTTTTTGTGCCGAAAAAGACGCCCAAACCAATAAAAAAGAGCTGGCGGCCTTTTTTGCGCAAATAGCCCACGAGACGCGGCACGGGCAGGACGGCCAATACAACGACGGCCTGATGTACCTGCATGAAAACGATACCTCGCAAAGCTATACCGCGCCCAATGACGCCTACCCTGCCGTGCCTGGCAAAAGATATTACGGGCGCGGACCCATGGAGCTAAGCTATAATGGCAATTATGGCTATGCGTCCGACTGTATATTTGGCGATAAGCATGTGCTGCTTAATAATCCTTCACTGGTAGGAATCGATGCGGTTACAGCCTTTAAAACGGCCATTTAT
>Ga0302140_10005473_pt1 | contig 16029 bp, 12 predicted proteins | sample I_Bog_E1_1_FD_202095 | JGI IMG/M metagenome (GOLD analysis project Ga0302140, IMG submission 202095) | Peat permafrost microbial communities from Stordalen Mire near Abisko, Sweden - I_Bog_E1_1 | ecosystem: Environmental > Terrestrial > Soil > Wetlands > Peat | place: Sweden: Abisko, Stordalen...
TTTCACATCGACGCGGCGACCGTTGCCCGTGCTTGGTTCGGTGACCCCTCCAAAAGCGGCCGTAAAAAGATTCTGCGGCCTTGCCCGAAGGGCTGCGGCCTAGAACTGGGCGCGAGAGAAATGAGAAACCACCGTTGCGACGGGCCGCCCGCTACGCCCCCGGCACCCCACCCGCGAACAAGCACTCGACGCTGAGAGTCAACCAGCCCAGAGCCGTCGAGCTAACGAGGAAGTGGCCAACTCAACCTTGCACCGCCCGTGCCTGCTTCGCCACCAAATGATGAGGCGTTCCCAGGACAACCTCTGAGGGAAGATACCGGCGCAGTTCGCCGCACAGAGGGCAGGCGACCACAATGGACTGAAAAGGAAATACTGCTACACCGGCAGGCACGTCCCGCCGGCATCGTTTGCACTCCACCACGAACAGCTTTCGTCTCTGAATTCCGAAGGACATCAGAATCAGTGTAGGCGAATGTACGGCGAAAGTCCAGAGGAAGCAACCCCGGTCTGACAGCCGGGGTTTTTGTGCGTTGAACGCGAACGAAACCTAACAAGCTCCGGCTGACCTAGTTCTGTTCGGCCTGCACGACCTTCGCAATCATCTTGCAGAATCAGGCTTCAAACCATTCGAAGCCGCATGTCTCTATTTCCCATTTTGTGTATTGCGTTTACCAGATGGAGTAGATGGAATCAGAGCTGCAAGGTCAGCAACACTTCGGATTCGCTGCTGAAGGAGAGAGATTCCTCTATTCATATGGGCTCTAAAGTGGTCTTCGATGTGCTCCAATTCTATGCCATCTTGATAAAGTCTCTGCCGCAAAAGTGCGACAAACAACACATCATACTCACCCAGCAGCGTATATCTATTAAATTCCCTTTCCTCTTCTGCGAAGTCGTCTGGATTAGGAGCTTTCGTCTCCTCCAAAGACAAGCAGAATCCTATCCGGCAGAGAAGGTTTGGCGTCAGGCTTGTTCTTCCTGCTAGAAACCGAAGACGGTTTGAGGCATCCTTCGTTAACCGAATCTTAGTGAGCTTCATATGCAAGCACCTTTCCAAAGTAGCCTTCATTCACCTGAGTGCTTTGAGATCCTGAATCAAAGTCGAGTTCATATGATCGGGCAATGCTGTCTCCTAGCAGAGGTATAAAGTCACTGTCAATCTCAGTATCGGTCGATAGGATAATCACCTGATGACTCGCGTTCGGGAAATATAACTGTCCCAAGAGAGCCCTGTGATCTCTGTCGAGTCGTGCAAGCGGAGTGTCGATAATGATGGGTAGTGGGCGTCCTGAGACAATCCCAAGCGCCCAAAGCACCGAGATTGCATAAATCTGCTTTTCCCCAGCCGATAATTCTTGTTTAGAGATTGCTCTATCATGATCATCACGGATTGTTACCTGAAACGTATTTGGATTGATCGTGATTGTCCGGGGCAAACGTTTGCGTGACAATTTGTTGAAGCAAGTCGTCAGCTCAACCTCTACCTGCTTTACCTTCTTCTCAGTCAAAGCCTGTTTGAAGTCGGTCAAGACGCTTTGCACTCTCACCGCTCTATCCAGTGAGAGTCGCCGCACACTGGTTGCGGCGAGTCTGGCTACAGCCTGACGGTAGTTTGCTTCTGCCTTCTCTAGCGAAACCCTAGCCTGCTCAACGACCGCTCCTTTTTGAATAGATTCTACAGCCAATTCACCCAGGCGCTTGTGCAGCTCGCTCAAATTATTGAGTAGCGGAAGTAGCACGTCGTCATGTGGTATGCGCGATAAATCGCGCTCCACACGTTGCCGCTCTCGATACAGTGTCTCAAGCTCCTCACCTGTCTTTTTCAATTCCTTTGGAACGGTCTCAAGGGCTTCTACAGCCCAGCTTTGGATCTGCTGTTCATGCGCATTGGACAAATCATGGATCATAGGGATGTCCCACTCACGGGTTTTGTGAGCAGTCTTTACTATGGATAAAATCTTCTCAAATTCAGGGTAATCACCAAGTAGAATATTGTTGGAACCTCTCTTGGTTGAGAGTTTGCGAAGCTGAGTTAAGGTTGACCGAGCAGCCTTTTCCATCGCATCATCCAGGACGCATTTGAAGCGCAAATCCTGCTCTCCCCTCAGTTGTTCGAGCGTGGATCTGAGCAGCTTCGGGGCTAACGCTATAGCGAGTAGACCTTGTGACCGGTCTCGAATACTGTTCTCAAGTGCCGCCACACGTATACTTATCTGCTTCTTGCGCTCCTCCAATCGGCCACGGTTTTTAGCATACGCACCGCCATGATCCTGAAGACTCTGTTCCGCTGCTTGCACCTCGATTCGAAGCGCATCAACAGAAGCGGAGGTGTCAGTTGCTTCTTTAGTGGCAGCTTGTAACTGACAACGAGATAAGTCAACGCTTGTGCTGAGAACATCAAGATCAGGGGTGTTGGCATCCTCAGCAACACCTTGGATAGTTCGTGAGCGATAGATACTCATGTCAGCATTCAGCTTTTCTATGACATCTGTTCCCAAGAGATTTCTGACGGCTTCCGATAATGTCAGCCTATCCGATTCGTCCTCTGCTAGAAGTTGGACCTTTTCTCCATCAAAAAAAAAGAGGTCAGAAACGCCGATGGGAATTAGCTCTTGAATGAAATCCTGCCAATGAATAGCATCAACGTCTGGAATCGGAGATCCATCACACGATAATTCGAAGATTTCGCTGATGCCACCAGTTGAACGACGTTCCCAGGAGCGTAAAGCGGTATAGCTCCGTAGCCCGTCATGATCACCGTACGCAAATTCAATTTCTATAGATGAAGACTTTGCAGGAAGGATATCTGAGGCACCTCGGTGGATTCTCCCCATAAGATACCGCTCGTATCGTTCCCGCGTTGTCAGCAAGCGATCTGACAATTGTCCATGAAAGCACAAACGTATTGCCTCTAGGATGGTGCTTTTGCCCGCTCCATTCTTGCCCCCGATCAGGATAACGTTGTGGTTTCCGCTTGTCGAAAGGTTGAAATCTTGACAACCGGCGTATGTACCAAAGTTATGCAACTTGAGCCGTTTTAGGAGCATATATCGACTCCCTCTATTGCTTCCAGAGGCAAGAGCTCCTCAGCAGTTCTCCAGTCCTCTTCCAAGACAGCGGTTAATTTACGCTGGACGGAAGCACGCCTGCTCATTCCTTGCAGGCTACGTTCAAGCTCAACAAGTTTTGCCATCATTTCAGGAGATATTCCGTGCTTGTCGCATATGGTGCTTAACGTAACTTGCTCGTCGGCAGAGAAGACGGGAATCTCGTAGCGTATCCAGTCAAGTTGCAAACCCAAAACCTCGCGGTAGATGGACGGAACTGAATCTGCCCAATCATGTTCTTCTACCCTCCAGAGAGTTCGAATAGCCTCTAGCTCCGCCTTGTTAATCAGGGCACCGCCTTCGTTTGTTCCTGCGCTACCCACTTTCTTTTGAACTTCAAGAAGACCGCGAAGCAATGCCTTGCGTGTCTCGATCGTGTAAGGTCCCCAGGGCTGCGGGGCACCATCCTTGGTTTTCACTTTGCCGTTACGTCGCTTGTACTTTCGGATGGATGGCCAGAGTGCAGAGTCTTGCAATGATGCGAGGTGGTTTCGAAATTCCAAGAAAGGCTCCAACCACTCTTCCCCGTTCTCGACCATTGCCTCCATTGAGGAATCGCGATTCACGACCGTGCAGGTCCAGCAGCCAAAGCGGCTATTTCCACAAGACGGTGTAGTCTTATCGATCACCAAGGGGCATTCGCCCGCTTGTGCGTTTCTGTAAAGGGTCACCAAATCCCTGTTATTCGCTCCCCAAGGCGATGGTACTTGGAGAAGATAGGTCCATACATCATCTACTGTGAAGTGTTCAATTGGCGTATAGACAAAAGCCTTTGGTAAAGTAGAGTGCCTGGATAAATACGATCCGCTGATTCGATGGAGGCTCATGACCTGAGCGCGGGTAGAGCTTTCTGCGCTCCGCACTCCTAGAACAACCACAACCTCTCCGAACTCTGCAACTCGTTCCAAGATAAAGCTATTTGCGGGATTGATTTTGAGCCGCTCCGTGCACCAGCGAAACTGAGTAGAGGGCACAGGATAGCCTCTTCCTATGACATTCACCCAAAACGAGTCGTTGGTTACAGGGGTAACCTTATGGGCCGTTATAGGAAGGCCGCTTTCTTTTGCTGTCCTGTTTATCTGTATCAAAGTGCGATCAACGTAGTCTACGATCTTTGGTGTTTCAACCAAAGTGTCGGAAGAGATTACGTAGACTGGCTTAGTGCGGGACTCAATCGGAAGTGCTTTGAGGGCGGTCCACACAAGCTGCAAAGTAGTCGTAGAATCTTTGCCACCGCTGTAGCCAATGACCCAAGGTCGTGAGTCACCGAGGTATACCTGGCGGATCTCCTCTTCGACGGTGTTGAGGGTGGCCCGTGTAAGTTGATTCGGCCGGCTGATCGACTTGACGAGTTCACTCATTGCTGGTTCCCTTCTAGTTTCTTTTCCAGTGCACAATCCTCATCAGTGAACTCAATCCCAAGAGTCCTCTTAAGGTAATTGGCAGTGAGATGAACATTCGTGGTGGCCTTACTCACTCTACCGGCAACGAGGGCTCGCCCTTCCCAGACCGCTGTATTCCGACGGGACCAATCGACTTTTTTCAGAAGACGAAGGCGATCCCTCCAATTAACAGGGTCTTCTCTAAGCAGTGCTGATCCCATTAGCCCCAGCGCATGAAGAGCAAGTCCATGAGAATGGATGTACTCCCTACGTAGTTCAGATGTCGTGACTTGTCTTGTAGAGGCAAGCAGCCATTCCGAAATATGCTCTGAGACAGCAGACCAGTATGCTGCGGCAAGTACCCTATCATCGTCTGTAAGTGCATCCGATCTTCTCTTGCTTAACAGAGCCTTTGTTCCCTGATAAATCCCGCTTAAAGTGAACAGCTTTAAGGACCGATTAGAAATGCTTGTCCTCTCAGTCTCCGTAAGCAGCCTGAAAACTGAAACGTCGTCTACTAAGCTCCTGGCCAATTGCGCTAAAGGGCTTCGTAGGTCATACAGAATCCCAATCGATTTAGTTGGTCTGATTGCATATTGATTGAGGTCAGCAAACATCTGCTGGCTGCGATGAAGGCCACCGTCAACGAACAACACGACAGAAATAGTCTCTTCTCCAAGTTCCGGGTCCTCGGAAAGAGCCGCTTCTATGGCAGCGCGACGATGCTGACCGTCGTTGATAATGAATTTGGCTCCCATGGAAATTCGTAATGTCCCAAGGTCCGACTCGGGTTCCACAGGCAGAAACTCAGCCTCGCCATCGACAGATGCGGTGATGGAAGAGAACACATACTCGTTTGGATTGTCCAAAATGTAGCGAGCTATCCCAGGGATTCGCGACCGATTCAGAGGTCTTTGAGCCCTCAACTCGGGAGGTAGCTCATCTTCATCATAGAGAAACAACTTCGGGATAAGCCTAAGCGGGCACATTGCCACGTAGAAGGTTCGTCTAGCCTGCACCCCCCTCAGCGCGGCAAACCCGTATGTGTATGAACTGCTCAAGGCCATATTGGAAGTCTACCAGATGGCGAGTGGAAGTCAACATGAGATCGCATACACCCAGACGAGTCCAAACAGTCGGTCGAAATGGCGTACATGTTTGATTTCAGTGGGCTTTGGGAACCCGCAGACTGTATGATAATCTCACCGAAATAATCTGGAGGCCTCCTCCTCAATGAGTGACGAGATTCAAATCATGCCATCCACCCTCGAAGGGTTCCTGGCCGACATCATTCAGCACGAGAAGCGGTACGCTCACAACGAGCGCGGCGCAAAGAACGAACGCCGAAGTAAAGTTGTTGAAAAGGTAGAAGAAACGGCGGCTCGGGAGCTTGATAAAAAATGAAGCTCCTGACGATCAAATTATTGAACTTTCGGCAATTCTACGGTTCTCAAACCATCCATTTCGCCACCGATTCTGTCCAAAATGTGACGCTCTTTCATGCTGAAAACGGTGTTGGAAAAACGACTTTGTTGAACGCTATACTTTGGTGCTTTTACGGCCAATCAGGCGTGACAGAGAAATTCGAAAGCTCTAATAACATCCTTAGCTACCAAGCGGCTTCTGAAAAACAGATGATTGCTAAGGTTGATGTAGCTTTTGAACATGAAGGCCGTATGTATATGGCAACACGACGGCACTCAGCATCCCCAGGGGGCAGACCGGAAGAGAGCCTTCTCGCGTACGAAATCCTGAATGGAAACACTGAGCCTCTACCGGCACCTGATGCGTTTATAGCCTCTGTAGTTCCGATGGAAATGGCTCATCACTTTTTCTTCGATGGAGAGCACGCGGAAAGCTTCGCATCAACTGGGAACTTTCGCAAAGTTGGCGAAGCAATCAGGAATATGCTGGGATCAACCGTAGCCGATAGTGCGATAGAAGATCTCAAATATGCAGCCAAGCAGTTTGGAGACAATCTGGCAGACCTTCCGGGTGAGGAAAGCATACGCCAGAAGAGCGCAGAGCTTCAGGCTGCGCAGAGCAATCTCGAAAAATGCCTCTCAGATAGGCAGCGGCTAGAAGAAAACCTGGTCGTCTTTAACGATCAGATTGCGCTCATTGACCAGGATCTGCTGGACACTCGTTCCGCCAAAGAGTTACAACAGAAGCGTATTCAGTTGGAGGGAGTATTCCGAACAGCTAACGCTGCTTTAGCGGAAGCAGACAGAGATGGAGTCCGTTGGATTGGCAGACAAGCAATCAACGTCGTTGCCTCTCGCTTGTCTACGGAAACTCTGCACTTCATAGATGATGAGAAACTACGGGGCAAGATTCCTAGCCCTTATAATGAAGAACTTGTGATGACTCTGCTGTCTCAGGAAGCCTGCCTATGCGGCAGGCCGTTAGAGCCAGGTACTGAGTGTTTTGCTAATATACAAAACCTTCTCCGCAAAGCAGGCAACGCTGAAGTTCAGAGCAAAGTTATGAGGGCGCGTGGTTATTTGGGAGAGCTTAAGGTGAAGCGCGCCGCTGCACCCAAGGATTTGAATAGAAGTCAAATATCCTACGCCTCTGCCTATCAGTCGAGTAAGCTGGCCGAGCAACAACTCGCAGAACTAAGCGAGAAGTTATCTAAGATTGACTACGACCAAATAGCCCACAAAGAGAAGGCGCGTGCAGATTTCGTCCTGAAGTCAAAGGCGGCGGACAGAGATATAGGACAGATCATACTCAAAATATCCATTTACGAAAGATCGATCGAGAATCTTACCCGAGAGCAGCAAAGGTTGGCACTCAGCAACGCCAAGGCAATGAAGCTCCTGAATCGTAAAACATTGGCAGAACGCGCGGTAGAACTTCTGAAAGGTGTCCTAGCCAGTCACGAGGAGCAGGCCAGAGTGTTCATTGCCGCAGAGGTCAATAGAATCCTCTCAGTAACGGCTCGGCGAGACTATAAATTTGCGTTCGGTTCCGGGTTTTCCTTTGATCTCACATTTGCCAGCACCGGAAGACCTGTTCCTCGCAGTAGCGGCGAAAACCAACTGCTGAGTCTTGCCTTTATCGCTGCTCTCATCAAGTTTTGCCGCGATAGGTCTCTCGCTAAAGGAAGTCCACTCCTACTTCCTGGGATAGTTGCACCCCTAATCCTCGATTCTCCTTTTGGACAGCTAGACAGCACCTATCGGGTAGACACATCCCGATTCATTGCGCTGATGGCAGAGCAAGTAGCGCTATTCGTATCTAGCTCGCAGGGTAGTCCAGACGTTCTTGAAGTTCTGAAGGATCGGGTGGGAAAGGAATACGTCTTGATATCCGAGAATCGCGGTCCTCGGAATGGCAAACATTCGGAGGAACTGTTTCTTAACGGGTACCGCTATGAGACTTCGCTTTTTGGTTGTGAGAAAGATATGACTAGAATCGAGGTGGTACAGCAATGAGGCTATTTAGAAACAACTCCTCCCACGATCCCATTATTCAATTGCTCTACGGTACGCCTCACAAAAAGGCTGGGCAGCCGATCTTTATCACGAAACGTGACCTACTCTGCTTCGCCGCCGTACTAGGGTTTGAGGGCAATAGACGGAATAAACTTCAGGATAACCTAAGCGATTTTGTTGACCCACGGCCGTTTGAAAATTCGCAGGAAGCGATGCAACTGTTGTATTTATTAGGTCTCGCTGAGACAAAGGACGTGGACTGTTTGCGCGAAGAGAATGAGGAAGATCTCGTAACTATCTTCGAAGAGTATGCAGATGGCGGCCTTTGTACTCTAGAAGACTGGTTGCGTGAAACCCCTTCAGATCCTCATGGCGATAGGGCAATCATCGAAGCACTCAAAACCCACGGTTTTCTAGCCCCAAGCGAAGTGTCAATCGAGGCAGTAGTTGCGGAGGTTACATTTTAGGTGTTACGTCAACTCAATCTGAAGCCGGTCTACCGTTCCGACGAGGATAGCCTTCTCGCAGACTTCTATGTGCCAGCTCTATCACAGTCGATCTCCTATGACCGGGCCGTTGGATACTTCAGCTCATCTATGCTTTCGTATGCTGCGCAAGGCATTGGCGCTCTCATCGAGAAGCAAGGTGTCATGAGGCTCATTGTTGGCGGTGAGATTACTCAAGAAGAGTCTGATGCTATCCTAAACGGATACGACCTTCGGTCACTAAGTGAAAGAGTAGGAGCTACCTTCTGTAAAACAATTGAGCAGGTTGTAGAAGAGTTATCTTTTGCGCGCTTGCAGGCTTTATCATGGATGATTGCTAACGGTTCGCTGTCGGTGAAGGTAGCCCTCAAACGTCAGGGTATGTACCACGAGAAAATTGGGATCTTTCGGGATCAAGAAGGCGACGAGGTTGTGTTCCAGGGATCAGCAAATGAAACCGTTAATGCCTTGCTTCCCGAATACAACTTCGAATCGATTAACGTCTTCCCGTCGTGGCAGGAGCAATTCAGAGCACATGCGGAACCCTATGTGGCGGGATTTGAGCGCCTCTGGCAGAATAGGAGCAAAGGAACACTTGTCCTAGAATTCCCGGTGGCTGCCAAAGAGAAGCTCATTAAGATTGCCAAGAGCATCGTAGTTCCACCAAGCCCGCAAATCGAGTTGTCCATCTGGACAAGTTTGTTTCGGAGTTCCGCGGACAACATGGAAGGTTTCCCAACAACACCCATTGTGCTTGGTGGACAGCCGTTCGAAATCAAAACGCATCAACGTGAGGCCCTGGAGAAGTGGCGGGCACAAGACCTGCAAGGAATTCTTGCACTTGCAACAGGAGCAGGAAAGACAATCACTGCTCTATATGCCGCAACCCGATTGTTCTGTGCTAATAAAAAGCTATTTCTCATCATAGCAGTGCCGTATACGGATTTAGCCGATCAATGGCTAGAGGAAGCCGCTCTATTCAATATGCAAGCGATCGCTTGCTACGACACTGCCACAAGTTGGCGAGATGAACTAGGCAAAGTAATTCAGCTTTATAAAAGTGGTGCCTTACCGTTCGTTTGTGTCGTCGTCGTCAACAAGACACTTCAAGGAGAAGCGTTCCAGGAGGCTCTCAGGACGCTGGATGGAACAAGTCTCATGTTCGTGGGAGATGAGTGCCATCGGCATCGGTCTCCAAAGACCATTGATTCTCTACCGCGCCAAGCGCGCTACCGATTAGGCTTGTCCGCGACGCCAGAGGAGCATTTCTCCCAGAACGACAAGGAAGACCCACTGTATAAATATTATGGAGGCATTTGTGCACGGTACACGCTCGCTGAGGCGTTGAACGACAAAGTTCTTACTCCTTACGACTATCATCTTGTGCTGGTTGAACTCACCGATGAAGAATTGGAGCAGTACGTTGAGCTTAGCGAACAGATCTCCCAACGAGCGGCACTCACAGGTTTGGGAGATGATAGTTCTTCATCGGATTCTCTTCTCGACATGCTTCTCTTCAAACGCGCCCGGCTGATAGGTGCGGCGAAGAATAAACTTCCTGAGCTTAGTAGGCTTCTAGCATCAAAACAGCCAAGCCCACTGACGCTGTTTTATTGTGGAGACGGAAGTGTGGAGACTTCGGAGGATGGCATATTCCTACGGCAGGTTGAAGCGGTCTCTATTCTTTTGGATGATTTGGGTTGGAGATCTAGCCGGTTTACGTCGGTAGAGTCAAAGAGTCGGCGGCGAGAGCTGCTAGAAGATTTCAAGATCGCAAACATAGACGCTCTTGTAGCCATTCGCTGTCTAGATGAGGGAATCAATATTCCGAGTTGTCACACAGCGTATCTTATGGCGAGTTCTCGAAATCCACGCCAGTTTATCCAACGCAGAGGGCGCATTCTCCGAAGAGCACCTGGTAAGCAAAAGGCAACCATCTACGATTTCATCGTCACTCTGCCAGAGTCGGAAGTCGAGAACTTCGCTCATGAAAAGAAGCTATTCAGCGCAGAACTCAATAGGGTAGCCGAGTTTGCGGGGCTTTGCTTGAACTACGCAGAGGCTTATAAACAAGTCGAATCTCTGCTAAAGCGTTATAACTTAGTCCACGAATTCCGCGAGAAGAACATCGAGGATAAGTGCGACCTCCCTTGACTCAAGGTAAGCTTTTTCAGGGCCATATTCCCTAATCTCGTGGCTCTCCCCGAAACACCTCGTGTCGGTGCCATTCAATGTACTCCTGCCTAGGAAAGGCTAGCTTGCGGGATGGGGGTATCACTGACTTTCCGTGCAATCGCAGGAACAAGTCACTGAGTAGGCCACCTCCGTGCAAACGGGAAGAGACTACGATCCTGAAGCTACTATCCATCCCGATCGCGCCTCGATCTAGAGCCTGGTGATGAAATGTGCAGCACGCGATTCCGTTCTCTAGGATGTCCGGGCCTCCAGCCTGGACCCAACGAATGTGTGCTGCTTCAAGGCCCAAGTCCGCGTTATCTAGCTTCACATCATAACCACAAAAGCCGCACCGATGACCCCATGCTGTGATAACTTCATTCCTAAAACCCGCATCGCGCTGCCGATTGCGGATAACAGTATCGAGTTCCAAACCAACGGCAGTTGCAATGGCTGAATGGAGAGAAGCTGGGAAGTGCGCTTCTAGAATGCTGTTTGCCACAACGCGGAGGATCTCCGGGTGTTTCTGAAGAGCGCAAAAAAGAGTCTCGGTAAAGCCCCCTTTCACTCCCAACTTCCGAAGCTCACTCTTCAAAGGGTCTGTATTAGCGTTTCGAGTCTTCAGGCCCGCAGAGCATGTCACTTCCCAAATGCCATCCCGTTGTAGCCGCCAGAAAGGATATTCAGGATGAACTGATTGGCGAGGTGGACCGAAATCGGTGAGTAGTCTCTTGAGGTCAGGCTCAAGATCAGAAAACTCTTGCAGGCGCTCATCTCCCTTCTGGAGCCGTCCAAGAGCCTGGAGAGTGAGCAGAGGTTTGTGAGGCGCTCTCTCTTCGCCTCGCTTCCATGTTTGCAGGCCGGAAAATTGCTTTAGTATTGCATCCCCTATTGTCATAAATGTTCACCTGTTGCTTAAGTCCACAAGACCTCGCGATAGTTCGGAAAGTAGCGGTAAATCTCGCTGTAGATCTGAATGTCACCGTCCGAAACACCATCGCACTTTAGCGTTTCGCCGGTGGCTATCTGTGGGAGTTGAGAGTTGAGATGGCTGATTTCCCGACTGGTAAGAGCAGGAACCTTGATTTCATAGGATTTCGCTCCATTTCTGGAAAAGGTGAGTTTATCAAAGGCACACATCTGATAAGTGTCTGCGTCCGCATCTGAATAAAGAACGATCCCGACAGAAAGCATGAGAGCCCCGTCACAGTATCGGAAGTGGGCAAACTGCCCCCACCTCATCTTATCGCCAGGTTTAGCTAACGTATTTCTTCCACTGAGAACTGTCTCAATCTTACTAATAATTACTTTGTAAAAAACCTCAGCCACACCGTTCTTGCGTAAACTCCTGCCATCAGTTCCCATTGGTACGCGGTCAGGAATGAATTCCTCCAACTTGGAAAGGCGATACTGAGAAGAGTCGAAGGCTTTGCCGGTGGATTGTTCAAACGACTTCTTTGCCTCATCGTTTGGCTCAGGTTCAGCCTGGGCGTTCACAGATACTACGAGGGCACTTCCAGAGGATGCCTGATTGCAAAAAGTGCCAATGTCACCTAATACACTGGTCGTGAGTTTCCGATCATAATCCAGCCAGACAATGCTTCTGGGAGTCCAGTCCAGCGTAGGGAGTAGGATCTCCGATTCCCCGAATTGCAGCTTGATAGCGGCATAAGGTTTATTAAATTCAAAACACATCTTTGCGTTCGTGTCGCGCTCAAGACTCAACATATTCTCAATACCAAGATCCCGATGGAAGATCATGAAATCGCTAAAGTAGATGGAGCCAAACCCTACGTATCGATATGTCTCAATCCTTTGGAAGGGATGCAACCGACGAAACATCTCACTGAGCATTCGACGTTCAATGGCCTTTGCGGGTCGAAGAGAGTAATTGATCTGCCTAAACGAGGGCGGCATTATTTGCCCCCCTCATATTCAAGATAATACTCAAACGAAGTCTCGCCAACTTCTTTGTACGTACTGACGCTCATTAGTTTCTTCGCAAGGTTTATCTCGTCGAGAGGTCTTGAGTATTGTATACGACCAATTCGTGGCCCTGTAACAGGAGTTGTCTTGAGGGTCGCCCGAAATGCAGATGGGATACTGAGAGTCTCGGTCCGCGTTGCAGTAGCCTTGTCCAACTCGGTATCGAGTGCTCCCTCTTCGAGTTGGCCCTCATTTTGATCCTTGGCAATCTTTCTCAGGAAACCTACGATCGATTTCGTCAACTCAATCATGTCCTTTTGCACTACCTTGTATACTGCTGAATCGGTGTCAACTCCTGTTTTCGTGGTTGTCCAAGGCAATAGTGCTGAATGGGCAGAATCCAAGAAGGCGTAACCTCTAAAGTATGCAAAGTCTGGATGATACTGCGGTACGCTATGTTTAGGTCCCCAAACAGAAGTATCGGTCTTATCAGCTCGGAGGATGAGTCTTCCGTTGCAGAAGACATACCAACCGCCTTCTTGATACTCCCTTTTTGCTAAACCGGCAAGCAGTATAACCCTTACTCCATCGCCTTCTTCGCGGTCAATCAGAAGTCGTGGTATATCTATGTGTTTCACTGCTGGCTGAAGCGAGTCTGACACAAAAAGATTGGATTGTAGAAGTTGAACAGGAATACCATTCACGGTAATTCCTAGACCATTCTGGATACTGAGTATATGTGCTTCAGAAATCTCTGTTGCTAACTTATTGATAACCGTATCGAGCTGAAACTCGGATGCTATCTGCGGATGAAGTTCTGTGACTGTAATCTCTGTACCGAGATCAACGGCAGCATCTCCACGTTCTATATCTTGTTTCAATTCAGAGAATTTAAAATGCCAGTCTGTGGGATCAGCATCGCCCTCTTTCACCCATTCACGCACATCAACATCAACTACGAATTGCTCTGTCGCGCATGTACTCTTAACCTCGAACTTATTGCCAAGCTTAAAGAAGGTTCTCTTCATGCCAACACCAAACAGCCCTAGTGAATTCTCCGTTTCTTCCGCGTCCTTTGGACGGCCAAAGCAGAAGGCATATTCGCGAGCTACTTTAACAGAGATACCTCCACAATTATCCGTAATCCGGAAACGCTCAGGGGAAAGCTCGATCCTCACCCAAAGGCCATCAAAACGCTTTTTCGCTCTAAGACGTTTAGCGCCATCGACCGAGTTGTCCAGAAGATCAATGATTGACCTTGTGAGTAGAACGTCTCTAGTCAACATATAGATGAAAAAATCTTTGCTCGGAGCGGCGTTGATTCTGTTGGGATCGATTTGTACTGGAGTTTGAGCCATCTGCTCTGCCATCCTGTAAAGTGTGGGGTATTTGGAACAACTGAACGCGAACCCAGGCTAAGGACTTATCTGCCATCGGTGCCTGATAGCCTTAACCAGATAGTTTGCCAATATCGAGGATGGCACCCTGTGCCACGCGACGTTATGAGAGGTCTTTATAGGCTCTAGCCGTCCATGTTAAACCAGACCCTATCGAGAGAAGACAAAGCACTACTGGCCATGCTTTTTGTTTTCGTATTCCTCGCACAGAGTGAGAATATCAGATTCCATTCGGAGTATCAGGCCCCGGACCAGATGAGCCATCCGTTGGTTCAAAGGCCGCGCTGTTTGCAGTTGAGTGCCACGCCGGAAAGTATTGCGCCTTCAAGTCTTCTGCGGAGGCCTCGTGATCTATTGTGAAACCATGCTGATTGGGAACACGCGAAGAGAGATCGAGATAATGTAAGGAAGACAGGAACGCTGTCAGCACGGAGAACATCACATGAACCTGATGATTGTCGAAAGCCCGAACAAGGTGAAGAAGATCAAAACCTTTCTGGGCCCCGGATGGGACGTTGCCACCAGTGTCGGCCACGTGCGCGACCTGCCTGTTAAATCGCTCGGAGTGACCACGCCGGACTACCAGCTTCAATACGAATACACGGAGCGCGGCAAGGGCGTTGTGGAAGGCCTCAAGCCCCGCGCGGCGCGCGCGGATCACGTCTACCTGGCCACCGACCCCGACCGCGAGGGCGAAGCGATCGCGTGGCACCTCAAGGAGACGTTGCAGCTCAAGCGATACCACCGCGTGACCTTCGATGCCATCACCGAGGATGTGATTCAGAAGGCACTCAGGACGCCCCGTCAGCTCGACATGAACCTTGTCCATGCTCAGGAGGCAAGGCGTGGCGCGGACCGCCTGGTAGGCTACAAAGTATCTCCGGCCCTCTCCAGGCAGACCGGCATCGCCGGTTTGAGCGCGGGCCGCGTTCAAACCGTGGCCGTGCGCTTCGTTGTGGAGCGCCAGCGCGAGATCGAGAATTTTAAGACGACCAAGCACTTTGGAGCCGAGGCCGTCTTTGAGGATGGGAAATGGACGGCGCAGTGGGATACCGCGCCTTTCCTCAAAGAGGATGAGAAGTACATCCTCGACTCTGCCCTGGCCGAGCAAGCTGCCCTATGCCGCGCTTTCCGCGTGACCGCCGCGGCCACCAAGCCAGCTCGGAAGGCACCGCCCGCCCCATTCACCACCGCGACCCTCTTGCAGGCCGCCAGCGTCACCCTTGGCTACAAACCTGACCAGACCGCCATGCTCGCTCAAAAGCTCTTCGAGCAGGGCTTGATTACCTACCACCGTACCGACAGCCAGAATTTCTCAGCCGAAGCCCTTGCGGAAATTCGGGAGTTTGCCCAGGCGAACCTTCTTCCCATTCCGTCCAAAGCTCGGACGTGGAAGTCGAAGGAGGGCGCCCAGGAGGCCCACGAGGCGATCCGACCGACACACCTACAGGATCGCAATGCCGGCGAGGACGACGACCAGCGAAAACTCTATACCCTCATCTGGCAGCGAGCCGTTGCATCCCAGCTTGCCGATGCCGAGTACAGCGTGAACACGGTCACGATGGAGGCCCAGCAGGGCGCACAGACCTTCGTGTTCAAAGCCACGGGCCGGACGCTCACAGCCCCCGGCTGGCGCGTCCTGACGGCTCAGGACGCCGCAGAAGAGGCCGAAGACAATGCCGAGGGGCAGGACGATAGCAATGGAGCTGTCCCGGCCGTCAAAACAGGCGCCGCTCTCCATTCAACCAGCACCCGGCTGCTCAACAAGCAGACCAAACCACCGAATGGTTACACCCAGGCCAGCCTCATCAAGAAATTGGAGAGTGAAGGCATTGGACGGCCTTCAACCTATCCGTCCATCCTCAAAAACATCATCACGCGCAACTACCTCATCGAGGGCAAGAAGATCCTCACGGCCTCAGACCTGGCCAAGCTGCTGATCGACTCGCTCACCGGGAAATTCCGATTCGTCGAGTACGAATACACCCGTGCGCTGGAGCAGGAGCTTGACGACATCGCCAGTGGCAAGGCGCAATACCTCAGCGTGGTATCGGCTCTTGACGGCCTGCTCAACATCGAGCTGGGCCAGCTTCACATCGAGCGCCAACCCGAACTCG
>Ga0302140_10005483_pt1 | contig 16015 bp, 13 predicted proteins | sample I_Bog_E1_1_FD_202095 | JGI IMG/M metagenome (GOLD analysis project Ga0302140, IMG submission 202095) | Peat permafrost microbial communities from Stordalen Mire near Abisko, Sweden - I_Bog_E1_1 | ecosystem: Environmental > Terrestrial > Soil > Wetlands > Peat | place: Sweden: Abisko, Stordalen...
AGCTCACCTCAGTCAGCCAGACCGACACGGCCGACTACAGCCTGGCCGCCACTGCTTCCACAGACTGCACGCTCAGCGGATCGTTGCCCTCAACGCTGGCCGTGGGCGGCGTCTGCGCGATCACTGCGACTTATACGCCCACAACGTTCCTTACCACCACAGACACGGCAACCTTCAACGGCAACCTTGTTAATGCTGCCCTGTCGACACCAGCTTCGGTGCAGCTTGTCCTCACCGCGCCTGCCTCGGCGCCCACGGCCACCATCGCGCTCGGCGCCTTCTCGCCGGCATCGCCCGTGTTCGGTCAGACCGTTACGGCGACTGCAACCGTCTCCGGTCCAGCAATCACACCGGCGGGCACGGTGGTGTTCACCGTCGATAGCTCCACGATCAGCGCAACCGTAGTCAACGGCGTCGCAACCGCCTCGCTGACCGGGCTGACCCTCGGAACGCATACGGTCTCCGCCGCCTACACCAGCAGCAACGGGTTCACCTCGGCAACTACGTCTGCTGTGACCCTCACGGTTGGCCAGGCAACCGCAACCGTGACGCTGAGCAACTTATCGCAGACCTACACCGGCTCGCCGCTTTCGGCAACGGCCACCACAACGCCAACAGGCTTGGCGGTAAGCCTGACCTACAACGGCTCATCCACCGCGCCGACGGCGGCTGGAAGTTACGCCGTCGTTGCAACCGTCAACAGCACGAATTACGTTGGCACGGCAACCGGAACGCTGGTCATCGCCAAGGCAACTGCGACAGTCACGCTGAGCAATCTGTCGCAGACTTACAATGGCTCGCCGCATGCGGCCACGGTCGTTACAACGCCAACGGGCCTGGCCGTAAGCCTCACCTACAACGGTTCGGCGACCGCGCCGACGGCGGCCGGAAGCTATCCCGTCGTCGCGACCGTCAACGATCCAAACTACACGGGCTCCGCAACCGGAACCCTCGTGATCGCAAAGGCAGGCACGGCGACAGCGAGTGTAACCAGCAGCGCCAACCCGGTGTTTGTGCAGAATGCGATCACGCTTGCGGCGACAGTCTCCTCCGCGGCGGGCACGCCAACCGGGACGGTTACGTTCCTGGACGGCACGACGCCGCTGGGTACAGGCACACTCTCCGGCGGCGTGGCCACGCTGACCCTATCGACCCTGGCTGCCGGGTCGCATAGCATTACAGCGGCTTATGGCGGCGATACGAACTTCCCCGCGGCTACCAGCGGTGTGCTTACGCAGGTCGTCGAGGACTTCGCCTTCAACTTCACTACCGCCAACCTCACGGTGCTGCCCGGAGGCACGGCCGTCTTCAACTTCACAACGTCTCCCGTGAGTGGGAGCAACTTCCCGGCAGCTATCGCGCTGACAGTCAGCGGATTGCCCACAGGCGCCACCGGCAGCTTCTCGCCAGCCTCACTGACGGCAGGCGAAGGCATCACTCCGGTGTCACTTACCGTGAACATTCCACAGGCAGTGGCCAGCGCCGGGCCAGCCACACAGCATTCCGGCGCACAGCTTGCCGGAAATGGCAGCGGCGGTACGAGCGGCGGTCTGGTGAGCAGGCTGGCGCCGCTGTCGCTGGCACTTGTGCTGCTGCCGTTTGCAGGCAGGCTGCGGCGCACGGGCAAACGGCTGGGCAGGATGATGTCTGTGCTGCTGTTGCTGGCTGCGGGCATGGCCGCAGTAGCCGGAATGAGCGCCTGCGGCACCGCGACAGGCTTCTTTGCAAACCAAAAGCAGACTTACACGGTGACCGTAACCGGAACCTCGGGTGCCTTGTCGCACTCCTCCACAGTCACCCTCACGGTTGAGTAACAAGGAGACGGATGAAAATGCGTGGATCAATTTGCGGTGGCGTACTCCTTGCGGGCGCGTGCATATTTGCTGCAACCGGAGCATGGGCGCAGACCCCCAGCCCCCAAAAACAATTGCCGGTTTCTGCCGACCTGGCTGTGAGCTTTACAGCGGAGCGGGGGCAACTGGCGGGCGCCGGCGGGGGCAGCTTCTGGCTCAAAGGAGGCGGCGCGGACGCGGCTGTGATGTTTTGCAAGGGCCTTGGCATTGCGGCCAGCGTGACCGGCAACTATACGGCCAACGCCGCGCCCGGCGTGGATGTGAACCAGATCGAGTTTACCGGCGGCCCGCGTTTCATCTTGCCTGTGTGGACCGGCCACTCAGGGCCAACCGATCAACGCCGTCTGCAACTCTTCGGCCAGGGGCTGTTCGGCGGGGTTCATGCCTTCGATGGAGTCTATCCAAGCGCTTCCGGCGTCACTTCCAGCGCCAACTCATTCGCGCTCAGTGCGGGCGGCGGCCTGAATCTATACCTCTCGAAGCGTTTCGGCGTGCGCTTAGTGGAAGCCGACTATGTGAGAACCGCACTGCCCAACAACGGCTCGAATATCCAGAACGATATGCGGCTGTCGTTCGGAATCACTTACCATATAGGCAGGTACTGAAATCACGATCTGCTTATCACTCAAGCAGATCGTGATTGCGTTCCGGGGCTAAAGCCCACGTTCATTCTGTCGGCCTTATGCGGGGGTTGAAACCCCCGCCTCCCTCCGAAAGCGAGTTTTTTAGCAAGCTGTAGAGCCGTGTTCTTTCAAAACGCCGACTTGTCCCAAGGTTCCAAAAGCGATCTTGGCAAGGCGCAACAGGCAGCGGTTAGGAAAAGTCGTCGATTGTCGGCTTGATCACTAACTCCGGGATGTGGGCGCGCGGGGGCAGCTTAACCAGCAAGCGCACGAGATCGGCAATATCCTGGGCTTGAAGGATCGATTCACGGCGTCCCTCGTTGACAGTCACTCCCACCCGCTCTCCGCGTGCCTCCAGAAGCGGCGTATTGACTTCGCCGGAATAGATTACGGTAGAACGGATGCCTCGCCCGCGTTCTTCGCGGCCGATACTGATTCCCAGAGCGGATTGGGCGAATTTAGCCGCGGAATAGGCAGCGCCGGTGACGGTGTTAGCGCGCAATCCCGCAAGCGAAGAAATCTGCACAATCAGGCCGCCGCCGCGCGTGCGCATCGACGGCAAAACGAAGTGAATCGCATTGAAGGCCGTGGTGAGATTGGCGGCGATGACGCGGTCCCAGTCGGCGGGATCGAGAGAGCGCAGGCTGCGCTGGCGCACATTCATCCCAGCAGCGCAGATCAGGACATCGATGTAGGTCAAATGCGCAAGCGTTTGTTCAACCATAGCCTGCGCCTGGGCGCGGTCGGTGAGATCGCATGGAATGACGAGCGCTTCAGGAGCTGCGGCTCCCAATTCACTGCGCGTTGCCTCGAGCCTTGCGATGTCGCGGCCAACCAGAGCCAGCGCGTATCCTTCTTCGGCGAGTATCTTTGCGATGGCACGGCCCAATCCGCCGCTCGCGCCTATCACCAAAGCCGTCTTCTGCGTCATGCTGGGTCTCTCCTCTTTCGGTCGATCTTCTGCCAGGATCGCTGCGTTCCGGGGATGTTCGATGATTCGTTCAAGCTTTGCGGCAGCAGTCACAGCTCCGCCAGGCCAAGGCCGATGGAGTAGACTTCCTTAAATTCAATCAGCTTGATTCCCGCATCAGCGACGATGGATTTCCATTCCGCCGGAGGCAGCGGCATGCCTTTGCCGCGCAGGCGATGGATGAGCAGGTAATCGAGCTGGGAATACTGCGAAGGCGGCTTCTGGACGGAGTCGGGCGTTTCGGGCGGCATGGTTTCGGAAAAGAGGAAGAGCTTGCCGGGAAAGGCTTGCTTGATCTCTCGCAGCAGATCCACGATCCGCTGCCTGCCGTAGCGGCCGATCTCGTGTAGCAGGTAGATGGAAGCGACCACATCAATCTGGCTGCGGGTCTCTTCATCTACTGGAAATGGATCGACGCCGATCTCCGACCGAATCACGCGCAGGCGCGATTCCAGGCCATAGCGGCGGATATTCTCCTCAGCTCCGGCGATGCGCTCTGCCGACTTGTCGATGCCGATTCCGCGAAACGACGGATCGGAACGAGCTACCTGTGTCAAGAATCCGCCCGCGGCGCAGGCCAGATGGAGCATGTGATGGAGGTTGCGTTCCGCGAGAATCTTGAGCACAGCCGGAACCAGCCGGACGCTGGTCAGTTGAACCGTTCCCAGGCTGGAATGGTCGGTGGAATGGAATTTTTCGACTTCATCGCGTGTAACTTCCTTGCGCAGCAGCGGGCCAATGTTAGCCACCTGCGCTCCATATCCACCGATATTCAGGTTCAGCGTGCCGCGCAAGACAATATTGGAAAGGCGGGAACCGTATTCAGTCAGTTCCATCTGCCGCTCAATCACGCGCAGCACTCCGCAGCCAACGAGGTGATGGAGCAATGACTCGAAGACTTCCGCGTCAACATTCAAAGCCTCGGCAGCTTCGGCGATGCTAAAGCGCGGATGCGAGAGGGAATACTCGTAAAACCCACTGCCCCAGAGAGCAAACAGCACGTTGGCCAGGATCGAATTATTGATCAGGCGCACGCCTTCCACAATGCACTTCACGCCCTCAACCTCGGCCGATAGCTTACGCGCACGCGCTCCCTCGGCCAACAGATCGTAAGGATCTGCGGGCGGCGGTGGCGTTGGTGCTTTGGCAGGCGCGTTAGTACTCATGCGCTTCTCCTCATTCGTTGTTCTAGGATGCGTTTTTCTGGGTTGCACTTTTTCTGGCGTGGGCTTGTTTCAACAAGTAGATGCGCGAAAACGTCTGCGTTTGCGGACTGGGCGTTCGCTGGGAGATGACATTGATGCACGCCGGCTTCCCGGAAGCGAAGGCGCGCTCAAGCGCGGGCCGAAGCTGCTCGGGAGCATCGACGAATTCTCCATGTCCGCCGAGGGATTCGGTCAGCAGATCCCAGCGCGTGTTGGTCAGTTCGGTGCCCACTATGCGATCCGGGCCAAACCATTTCTGCTGATAGTAAACCTCGACACCGTAGCCCGCGTCGTTGGCCACTACAATGACCACCGGGATACCATAGCGCACGGCGGTTTCAAGCTCCATGACGGAAAAGCCCAGTGCGCCGTCGCCGGTCATGACAACTGCCTTTGCCTCTGGAAACGCCAGTTTAGCGCCCATCGCGTAGGGCAGGCCGACCCCCAGGTGGCCCAGCACCGTGCTGGCAAGCCAGCCGCCGGAGCGGCGGGCGGTCATGCAATAGCGCGCCCATGAGGAGAAATCGCCGCCGTCAAAGGCCAAGATGCTCTGCTCGTCGAGCATCGCTTCCACTTCCAGAGCAATCCGCGCCGGATGGACGCCGGGCTGGGTGGATGCGGACATTCGCCGCGCGCGCTCTGCTTGCTCGAAGCGCGTTTGGCGGAGCATCGCGACCCATTCGGCAGGTTCTTTCCATGTTCTAGCTTTCGCCGCTTCAAGAAGCTGCGCGGTTGCCGCCCGCACATCGCAGGCTACGCCGCATTCAATCGGATGGTTCTTCCCGATCTCATGGGCATCCGGGCAGATGTGGATGATCTTGGCTGAACCAAAACAAGTGCCATACGCGAGAGGGTGGTCCAGCCGGTCACCGAGGAGCAGGAGGACATCGACGCGGCCTTGCAATTGCGCGGCCTGATTTACGGTGCCATAGCCATCGCCGAAACAATAGGGATGATTGTCGGGAACCATGCCGCGCGCTTGTTCCACGGTCATGAGGGGAATCTTCACGGTCTCAATGAACTGCTGGAGCAGATCGCCGGCCTGGGACCAGAATGCGGCTGCGCCGGCGACGATCAGTGGCCGCTCCGCTGTGGCAAGAAGCTCCAAGGCCTGCTGGATAAACGCGGGCTCTGCCTGCGCGGCTGCGGTCGGCTGCGTCTTGGCTGTTGGGGGCATGGCGCCGTCCTCCACCTCGACCAGCCCGGCAATCGTATCCGAGGTGATGCTGATATGGACGGGGCTGGGCATTCCGCTGGCGGCGATGCGAAAGGCCTTGGCGATGTACTCTGGAATCCGCTTGCCGCTGGAGAGCAAAGACGACCATTTGGTGACTGGAGCGCACATCTCAACCTGCGGCAGTTCCTGGCGTCCGCCTCTGCCAAGGTTTGCCGGCACATCGATGCCACTCAGCAGGATGACTGGAGAGCATTCGGCAAACGCGATGGCAAGGCCGGGCACGGAGTTGGCAAGCCCCGGACCGGGCGAGACCAGCACCACCGAGGGGTTTCCCGTTGCGCGCGACCAGCCCTCGGCCATGTGAATCAGCCCCGATTCATGGCGTCCCGTGACGACCTCGATGCCCTCGTTCAGGCAGGCTTCGTACACCGGGAATAGTGGCGCTCCGGGGAGCGTGAAAAGACGGCGGATTCCGTGTGCTTTCAATGCCCGGATCAGCAACAGCCCGCCTGTTATCTTTTCCATCAACGGCTCCGTTTCGTTACTTAGCCTGTGCGGATTGATTGGGATTCTTCAAACGGAACATCACCTTTGCCGGATTGCCGGCAACCACGCTGTACGAAGGCACATGGCCGCGGACCACGGAGCCAGCAGAGATGACGCTGCCTTCACCGATTTTGACGCCGGGAAAGATGATGCAATGCTTGCCGATCCACACTCCATCGCGAATGACGACCGGCTGGACCTCTTCCGGCGCAGGCGGTTCAAAGGCCAGCCGCGAGGTTGGATCGGTGCGATGCGCGTTGGAATCCATGATTTCGATGTCGCCCGAGAGAGTGCAGTTTCGCCCGATCGAGATGCGCTTTCCAATCGTGAAGAAGCACCCGTGGCCGATTCCGGTATTGTCGCCGATTTCCAGCGTGGGGCTATCGGAGAAGCGGGCCGCAAACGCGATGCTGGATTTTCCGTCCACCGTTACATTGTCGCCGAGAATGATATCGCCCTTGCCTTGGATCCAATGGATAAAGCAACCGGTATGTAGGTTGTGCCCATACGTTGTGCAGCGGGCCTTGAAAAGCGGCTCACAAATGAAGACGCGCAAGCCGAAAAAGTAGACGCCGCGCAGCAACACGAAGAGCCAAAGCAGCGGCCTGACGATGACCCTGGGTGCGGGGACGCCAAAATTGGTGACCGACCGGTAACCCCAACGCAGCAGACGGGCAAACCTTCCCTGAGATGTCGCCAGACGCCTGCGGAGCGATGGCCTGACTGTTGCGCTGCTCTCGGGTTCAGTTTGCTTTTGCTGCTCGTTCATTTGTACCTTTGTGCATCCATTTCATTTGCCTGCACAATGTGAATTGCCCGGGGCATTTCGTTTCGCCGCAGACGCCTGTTCAGCAATTCCTGGGCGTCGGATTTCGGGTCTGGCGCAAGAGCGCTTGAATCGACACGCAATTCCAGATCGAAATCTTCAGTCCCGTCTTTGTGCTTGAAAAGGAGCGTCCTGGCGCTGACTACGTGAGGAAGTTCCGCAGCGAGGCGGCGCACGGCGGCTAGACTAATCTTCTCACCTTTTCGGCTGATGAAGTCGCTAAGCCGGGCTTTGAAATAAAGGTAGCCATCCCCATCCTGTTCAAAGCAGTCGCCGGTGGCGATGGTCTGGGGCGCCACAAGGTCGTTGTTTGCGCGGCCTTCCACGCGACCGATGGACCGCTTCATGACCGTTGCCGAGTTCACGTAGAGTTGGGTCCGCCCGCTTCCATCCGGGAGGGGATGCAGGGAGACCACAGTTCCTTCGTGAGGCAGGCCCACCGAACTGTATCGCGAAGCGGGCTCGGCGTGCGCCGCCAGGGTTGAGACGCGCGGCCCGGCTTGCGTGAGTCCATAGGTGATGTAGACTTCTTTCCCTGTGCGCAATTCGACGAGGCGCGCAACCAGTTCCGGATTGAGCGCGTCGCCGCCGACGGATAGCACTCTCGTATCCGCAAGTACGGTTGGATCGGCGTGCAAGGCGGAGCGGATAGAGACCGGGGTCAACGAGGAAACGGTGACGCCATAATCCTGGATCGATTTTCGATACCCCGGCAAGTTGAACGGAGGACCACTGATGATCAGCCGGTTGCCGCGCACCAGCGAGGCGAGAGCCTGACTGGACAAGGCGAAGGAAAAGAAGAGGGGAAGGCTGACCAGAACGGTATCGTCTTTGCGCTGGCCAATGGCGTCGGCGTGACGCCTTCCGTTCAACAAGATTGACTCAAAATCGAAGACGCAACCGCTGGAGAATCCCGAGGTTCCTGAGGTCATGAGGACGACTTCGCCGGGCGCTCCGGCCGGCTCGCGCGGAGGGTTAAGAATCGCGATCTGCAAAGGCCCCATGGTGTGGAAGGAGACTGCTTCAAGATCGCTGGCGGGCAGGCGCAATGCGCCGATTGCAAATGCGCCCATGGCTCTTGCGATTTCGCGGAGACGCGCCGCGGGCACGATGGGAGGGAGAAGCGCCGGTACGCCTTGCGCCGCCAGGACCCCAAAAAACTGATGCAGAAGTTCGCGGCTGTTGGGCAGGCACAGCAGAACCAGATCGCCGGGGCGAAGACCCCGTTCGATCCACGCCTTGGCTAGCGACTCGCAGTCAGGAGTGCTGAGCGGAATGCCGCTGGGAAGAGCCTCGATCGTCCGTTCGACGAAGGAATCCAGCAGGCGTGGGGACAGAAATCGCTTCATGCATCGACCCCAATGGCCGGATCAACGGCCGCGAGCCAGGCGATGACCGATTCCGTGAGGGGCGCGCCAGAACCAGAGAATCCAGAGGTCGCCAGGAGTGCAGCGTGACTTTTCATCGCGCCTGAGCTGCTGGTGCGGCAGGTGGCCACAATCATAAAGGACGCAGCCTTCCTGGCCAGCCAGGCAGTACACAAGTCCATGGCCACAGGAATGCCATCCTGCGGATCCATGGTTAGGTTCAAGGTTGGCCCGCGCAAGCCGAAGGCAATGCACGATACTCCCACGAGCGTTCCAGGGCTCGATGCCGCGTAATGCAGCGGAGAGGAAAACCCTGTCGTAGCGGCAGTCTGCACCGATTCCATGGATTTGCTGGGGCCCTGATCGCTGACGGCTATGATGCCGATCTGATGACGCCACTCGGTCAACAGGTCTTCCGATCCGGCCAGCGCCAACGATACAGCCGTGGCGGTGATCCACGCGGCTGGGTCGGCATACCGCACAGTAGCGCGGACCTTGGCATCAAACAGGCCGGGCTGGTGTGCAGATGCTTCACCCGATCCCACGACGATCAATGCATGAAGTTCGCTCAAGACGCCGCCTCAAAGACCAGGCTCGTGTCGAATCCACCGAAACCGAGAGTGAGGCTCAGCGCGGCGCGGGGAGTGCAGGAAACTGGTTGGGAGATTGCCAGTGGTAGGGAGAAATCCGGCAGCGGCTGCTCCAAAGCATAGATCGGAGGAACGCGGCCCTCGCGCATTGCCAAGATCAAAGCGATGGCTTCAATGGCTCCAGTTGCGCCGAGGGTATGCCCAAAATTGCCTTTGGTTGCGAAAACCAATGGCCGTGCCGATCCCTGAAATAGCGCTGCGAAGGCATTGCTCTCTGTGGTGTCGTTCATCACGGTCCCGGAACCGTGCGCATTGATCAACTCGATGGAGGACAAGGGCAGATTCGCATCCGCAAGAGACCGTTGCATCGCATATCCAGCGGATAATCCGGTGATGTCGGCTACGGTCATGCCCGTAGCGTCGTTGGCGGAGCCCGTACCGCTGAGAATGGCACAACAGGATTGCGCCTGCGCCTCAGGTTCGAGGACGACGAATCCCGCCCCTTCGCCCAGAAGCGTTCCATCGTGACGGAGATCGAAAGCGCGCAAGTGGGTCGGGGACATGGTGCCAAGCGCCGAATGTGCCAGCCGCTTGTTGGGCGTCAAGACATCGGCGCCACCGCAAACGCAGCATTTCGCGGCTCCTGAACGAAGCAACTCGGCCCCGACCAGGATTGCGTCGGCGCCCGAGGAGCAAGCTGTCGAAAGCACGATCGGCGGTGTGGCTGCCCCCAGTTCCCGGGCTACATCCGTTGCCCAGCCAGAGAGCGGGACGCGCGAAGCCTCTTCGTCAAGATAAGCGCCCAGGCTGGTGCTCAGCACGTAGCGCACATCCGGGTCGCTGGGTTCGCGATGGGCGGCTGCCAGCGCTTTCCTGATGGTTGCGCATGCCATTTTCACAAGCCGCTCAGAAGGAGGAATCTCTGCGTCCATTGCCGGCGCGGCCAGCAGATTGCGCAGCCGCCCGGTGTAGGCGACAGGCCGCATTCCCGATCTTCCTTCGAGCAGCGCCTGCCAAACCGATTCCAGGTCGTCGCCCAGCGCTGTTAGCCACGCCATGCCCGTAACTGCTATTCGTGGACTAAATGCCATACGATGATGAACTCTCGCAGTGACGGGAAATGGGACGCCGGCACGACGCTGTTTCACGCGAAAAAGGCAATCCGCTCAAGCTCACCCCCCGAAACCGCATGAGCAACCCTCTGCCGGGTACTCTGTTGCCAGTGTACCTCGGACTCCCTTGCAGTCAGGTCTTTCGCGTTTGAGGCGGGCAGTGGGGAGAAGAGTTACTTCGCAACACCCGCTGCTGCGATTTTCTGGGACTGCAGACGGTCGATCAGGTTTACGAGTTGGTTAATCGACCTGAAATTCTCGGGCGTGTAGTCGTCGTCGTTGATCTCGATGTTAAACTTCTGCTCGCAAAGTACGCGCAATTCCACAAAACCGACGGAATCGAGTCCTACAACCGTCCGGAGTCCATCGTCCAGGCCAATATCGTTCTCGGCAATCTCGACAAACAGGTCGTTGACGATGATCTTGCGTAAACTTGCGATCAAGTCCTCGCGCATTTTCTATTCTCCAAAGGGAAGTGTTGCTCGGTCGTCGACCCCGATAACCGGCGGAATGCCTATACCTGCACTTTGAAGCGATTGTAGACGACCGCCGGAGTCGTATGCAACCAATTTGTGGCTTGGGTTTCGGAGCATTACGGAGAGATGCCAAAGCGCGGAACTCGTCGCGAGCAGAGCCTAACAGGAGCGAACGACTGAAGGCGCTTCTTGAAAGCTTCACTCGATCGGCGATAAGCCGCCAGAATGAGAATGCATGATGCTGGTCGGGGCGGAGAGATTCGAACTCCCGACCCTCTGCTCCCAAAACAGATCAAACAGCTTACAGAAACTTGTTGAAATATGGTGAGAATAAGTGCTTTTGATTGAGTTGTTTACCGTGCGTCTGCCGATCCCTGTTGATTCCTGTGGCTTTTGAGTGCTTTGACCGCTACAATTTCGACTACAGCGATGAATTGCCCAGGGAGTTGATCAGCGGAATAAGGAGAAAATTGTGTTAGTCGCCGCAGATTGGCTCTGCCCTGATGGGGTGAAATCACACATTCAGGGACTTGATCAAGCCGAACACAAGGCCTACTTCCGCCCGGATCGAATTTTGGCGAGGCACAGCACTAACTATTAGGCGCGAGATTCTCATTTTCTGGCTTGACAAAAGCAAATTCCCATACTTGGAGGTCATTTAAGTTATGCCTGATGTCAATATTGGTAACTTTCTTAGCGCCGTGCAGGCGCGACTCAAGGACTCTGTCGTCGGTTATTCGTTCGTCATTGGCGGTGCCGCGATCCCAGCGGTGAAATACAGTTCCGGCCTGGCCCGTACGTCAGCGAACGGTACCCCACTCAACTTCGCGTCGTCCGTGTCATCCGGGGTTGGCAGCGTGTCGAAGTTCATCACTGCGATTGCCGCCGTGCAACTGCTTGACCGGCCTGATGCCGGCAACGTTGAGGGATGGAACGTTCTCGGCGCAACTCTTGATACACCGATGTATCTGGCATTGCCGCCTTATTGGAAGTTGCGCATTGATATCCAAAAGATTACTTTCCGGCACCTGCTCACTCACACGAGTGGACTGGCAGGTGAGAGTGTAAAGGGCGAGCCGGGAGATGATTACTTCAGCCTAAAGACTTACCTGTCACCTACTCCAGCACCTGGGACGCCGCCGTTGGGGCCGCTTGGCAGTTACGAATACAGTAATGTCGGCTTTTGCCTCTTCCGGTTGCTGTTGCCGAATATTGTGGGATTGGTGCCTACGACGGATCCTGGGGCGTATGAGCAGGTGCGGTCTCTGGAATATGCCAATCAATACCAGAACATTCTGCAGGACAACATCTACGGACAGCTGGGCATCACGGGCCCCTCGCAAAGCACACCTCCGGGCGACAACCATGCGTTTATGTACTATAACCCGGTCACAATCCCCGGCTATGACTGGAGCCAGTTTAAATACGCCGGGCAGACATTGCCCGAAGAAGGCCAGCTACTCATCGCTGGAGCGGGTACCCTCTGGATCTCAATTGACCAGTTTACGGAAATCATCGCCAGCATCAACAAGATCGACCAAAAGCTGCTGACCCCCGCCCAGTGGAATCACCTGCAAGGCATCGACGTGCCCAGCGGATTCGAAAACCGTGGCATGGGGATCGACGTACTCTCCACAACTGTAAATGGCACCCAAGAGCGATGGGTGGAAAAGAATGGCGGCCTTGGTTGGGATATCATCTCGGCTGGCGGCGAGTTATCGGCTTCGGTGGCATTCTTCGGTAACCTGGAAAGCGGCACCGATCCCAATCAGGGGCCGTTTTACGCAGCGCTGTTTATTAACTCGAATATCTGGGGCGGCGCGGGAACGAGCAATGCATGGTTCTATTGTTCAAAATGCAACTCGCTCTACACGAACGCTTCGGGTGGAAATATTTGCCCTGCAAATGGCCAAGCGCACACACAAGGCGGCGGCTACATCCTGAGCACCAACGCGCAAGCCGGTGGGCAAAGCAATTGGCAGGAGTGTTCAAAATGCAGTGCGCTTTGCTATGAGCCCTCAGCATCTGACCCGAGCAAGTGCGCAGGCAATAACGGGGGTCGTCACGTGCCGACGGGTGACACTTTCATCCTAAACACGAGCGGCCAGTCCGCGCCGGGAATACAAAACGAGTGGCGGTGGTGCAAAAACTGCGGTGTACTTGCCTACTCGGGAGGCAACGCCAGTGCAGGGGTCTGTGCCGCAGGCGGAGCACACCAGTTTGTCCTCAGCGATGACAACTACACACTCACAGGTGTCATCGGTGCGGATACAGTCTTGCTTGAGGCGTACAGCAAGTCAATTTAAAGGTAACAATAATGGACGAGAGCCGAATTCTTCGCAGTGTTGCGGGGAAAGGGGTGGCTGTGCCTCGCCAAAATACCGATCTGCCTTCGAATCAGGTATATAGATCAGGTGCTCATTTTGAGCCTCTTAACATGTAAAACTGATCTCATGCTGCGCCTATTGAGGCTCCTGGCTGTTCTCTTTACTCGATTGTTTCGCTCTCGCCGCGACCTGATTTTGGAAAACCTGGCTCTTCGGCAACAGCTTTCCGTTTTCAAGCAAAAGTGTCCGCAGCCGCGACTTGTTCCGTTTGACAAATTCTTCTGGGTGATGTTGTGCAGGCTTTGGCCAGGATGGATGCGCGTGTTGATTCTCGTCAAGCCAGAGACCGTTGTTCGTTGGCATCGGGATGGATTCAAGCTCTACTGGACGTGGCTCTCGCGGCATCGGAACCGGATGGGAAGAAAGTGCGTGCTCCAGGAGTTGCGCGACCTCATCTTCCGAATGGTCGCCGACAACCCGACCTGGGGCGCACCACGGATTCACGGCGAACTGAAGATGCTTGGCTTCGATATTTCGGAGCGATCCGTACTGCGCTGGATGCGAAGAGCCCCTCGCAATCCTGAGCCTGCAAGGCGATGGGCGGCTTTTCTCAGCAACCATCGTGAAGCTATCGCCGCGACGGATTTCTTCACCGTACCGACGCTCAGATTCGATGTTCTCTACTGCTTCTTCGTCATTGCGCATGACCGGAGGCTGATTCTTAACTGCAATGTGACCAAACACCCGAGCAGTGCTTGGGTTGTCCAACAATTGCGCGAGGCGTTCCCCTACGACTCGGCCCCCGTCTATCTGATCTTTGACCGTGGCACACAATTCAATGAAGAAGTTATTGACACGGTGAAGAGCTTTGGCATCCAACCGAAGCGGACCAGCTTCCGAAGTCCGTGGCAGAATGGCGTGGCCGAGCGATGGGTCGGCAACTGCCGCAGGGATTTGCTCGACGATGTAATTGTTGTGAACGAACGCCATTTGAAACGCCTGATGAACGAGTACGTCCGGTACTACCACGAGGACCGAACTCATATTGCGCTGGCGAAGGGAACGCCCGCCGGTCGTGAAGCAATCAAGGATACCGGTGTTGATCACAGAGTTATATCGATGCCCAGGCTCGGCGGCTTGCATCATCGCTACGATCTGGCAGCCTGAGCCGCATCTGCAATCAACTTCCGAGAAACTGAAGATGACTGACAGCAGAAGTGTGTCTGCTGATGCCACATGCTGTGCCTCGTTTTTCTCGGCTTTCAGCGAACATCGCTCTACCAACCGAAAACTGCGCCAGAACATCCGCAGCTTGTGCTCTTAACGGTTAAGATTAGGCGCAATTTGCCCCGGATGGAATTTTGGCGAGGGACAACACCTCGGCAACATCTTGTCTCAGATTGCGGTTCTTGAAATCCAGAAGAGCACATCGGATGAACTCCGCCATTTTGCTCTTGAATATTGTGCTATCGAATTGCAGCGAATGTTTATGAATGGCTTGCGGACTGAACTCTTGCTCCCTTGACTCAAAGTCATGAATTGCCTCAACCACCTTGGAAGTCGATTGTTCGGTAAAGAATACTCCCGTCTGGCTCTTCACGGCAGATTGGCCAGGCAAAACGCCTCGCACTGTCTCCAGCACACCACCGGAGGCGTAGGCAATTACTGGCCGCCCAAAACTCTGCGCTTCGACGGGAACGATTCCGAAATCTTCTTCTCCTGGGAGAAGGAGCGCTCTGCAACCCGCGAAATTCAATCGCAATTCACTATCGCAGACCTTGCCAAGGAACTCCACCGTCGGTCCAGCTATCTTCTTGAGAAGCTTGTATTGAGGGCCGTCACCGATAACCCTCAACCGCCTGCCAAGTTCCGTGCATGCGCTGACCGCCAGGTCGAAGCGTTTGTAGTCCACCAAGCGTCCAACCGCCAAGTAATAATCGCCTGGAACAGTACTGGTAATTCCGGCGGTCGTCTCAACCGGCGGGTAGATGACCCTGCTCTCACGCCCGTAGTACTTGCGAATCCGCGAAGCAACGAAATTTGAATTTGCCGCGAAGTAATCCACGCGTCCCGCTGATGCATAATCCCAAAGCCGCATATAATGCGCGGCGATGGAAAAAACCGCGCCCACCAACGGGTTCATTCTTCGTCTATATTGAGGGTACATATCCCAAATGTAGCGCATAGGAGAATGGCAATAGCAGATGTGGCAAGTCTTTGAAGAAGTGATCACCCCCTTGGCCGGCCCCGATTCGGAGCTAATCACCAGATCGTATCCGCTGAGGTCGAACTGTTCGAGGGCAATTGCTTGCAAGAAGAGAAAATGGCGATGAAACTTTCTCGCACCAGGGACTCGCTGCAAAAAAGAGGTCTGCAATTTTCTATTCTGTAGAATGGGCGCAAGCGTTTTCGGGTTGGCGACCAGCGCAAACAAATCAGCCTGCGGAAAAAGCTCGGCCAAAGCCTCGACCACCCGTTCGCCACCGGCGCGCCCCACAAACCAGTAGTGAACAATGGCGACGCGAAGGCTTGACAACTCCGTATCTGCTGAAGCGGGAATCTCCATCATCCGGCCACTTCCCTAAGGGTTTATCATAGCAAGTGCAAACACAATCGGGCCCGGTCCCGCAAACCACATTGGCTCGATCCAGACAAGTCCTGCGGCACAACTGAATTGCGCGGTAGGAACCAGGCCTATTTCGAAGGAGCACTGGATTCTTGGCCGGGCGATGGAATGCTATGGTATCCAAGGTGGTAGTGAAAAGAGAGAGTGGCACGCATAAGCGGATTTGGGCACCAGACGCTGGTAACAATATCGGCGAGGGTGGTGAGGGGGGGGAGAAGCCACGGATTTCTCACCATGAAACTTTGAAAGCGACGTCGGAGCGGTGAAGTTCTACGTGGCAGCGCAGAATCCGGCCAAAGTTCGTGAAATAATCGGCA
>Ga0302140_10005487_pt1 | contig 16013 bp, 7 predicted proteins | sample I_Bog_E1_1_FD_202095 | JGI IMG/M metagenome (GOLD analysis project Ga0302140, IMG submission 202095) | Peat permafrost microbial communities from Stordalen Mire near Abisko, Sweden - I_Bog_E1_1 | ecosystem: Environmental > Terrestrial > Soil > Wetlands > Peat | place: Sweden: Abisko, Stordalen...
ATCGTTTCTTTTCAAGCACTTCCGACGCACGAGGAATCTGGCCTCAACTAGCAAACGGTTGGCCCGTCCTTTGCATTACTCAAAAGCGAAAGGAGGACGCCATGAAAACCAAGACGAACGCGAAGGCTGGCATGAGAGTCGCCCTCTAAACCGGAAACAACATAAGGCGGCGAGCAAGGATTGACTCCGAGAAACAACCGGAGTGGAAGACTTGAAGCGAAACTACCAACTCAAATAAGGAGAGGAGAGCAGCCATGAAAACCAAGACGAATGTGAAGGCGGGTCTGCGCATTGCTACCAAGTAACGTCACCAAACAGAAAGCACCAAGGGAAGACCAAGCAACTACCAAAATCCAAAGGACAGGAGAAGCTATGAAAACCAAGACGAAAGTGAAGGCTGGATTGCGCGTCCAAGTCAGTAATTGAAGAACAACCCGAGCATTTCTGAGAGAAGCCGCCCCGCAAGGCGGCTTTTCAAGTTACACATAGCAACAATAATCGATTGGCAAAATCCAGTCTGCAGAACCATTTCGGCGGTAAGATGTTGCGCGCCTGAAATCTCGGCCTTAGTGACGGCCAGAGGGTGGCTACGCTTTGTCGGCGGTTGGTGACGGGAGATCAATTTATGCCGAGTCCCTTTTTTCGCTCAGAACGTTTCCTGGAGTCCGAAACATTTAAGCGTGGCACATGGGGGTTGCTGATCGCGGCCGTTCTGCTGGGACTATGGATGGCATGGTTATTCCGAGCCCGGGTGGCGGTTTATGCGGTCAGCGAGACGGCCGATCTGGAAGTGGATCGCGCGGCGCATCCGGTCGATTCGCAATCCAGTGGCCGCGTGGTGACGAGCGCGCTGGCACTCGATCGCGAAGTGGCGGCAGGCGAAGTTCTGATCGAACTCGACGCCGACATGCAGAAACTGCAGCTCACAGAAGAACGCACGAAGCTGGGAGCGCTGGGGCCGCAGATTCAATCGCTGGAAGGTCAGATTGCTGCCGAAGATCGCGCCTCGGCGCAAGAGCAGCAGACTGCGGCAGTGGCGCTGGAAGAAGCTCGGGCCCATTTCCGGGAAGCCGATGCCGCGGCGGATCTCGCCGAATCGGAAGGACAGCGTCTCAGTCAGATGTACACCAGCGGCGTGCTCGCGAAAGCGGACTTCGAACGGGCGCAGGCAAACGCCGCCGAGAGGCGTGCCGCGGCTGACAGCCTCCGGCTCGCTGTGAACAAACTGGAACAGCAGCGGCTAACCGATGCAGAGGATCGGCGGGCGCATCTCGAAGGACTCAAGAGCGAGGTCAACCGCCTGCGTGGCAGCGAGGCGACGACCCAGGCTGGGATCCAGCGCCTGGAAGATGAAGTTGACCGGCGACTCATCCGTGCCCCGATTAACGGCAGGCTCGGTGAAGTCGCCAATGTGCGAGTGGGCAGTGTAGTGCGAGAGGGCGACAAACTCGCGGCTGTTGTACCGACGGGGGAGCTGCGAATTGTCGCGAGCTTCCAACCCGCCGACGCCCTCGGCCGCATTCAGTCAGGCCAATCCGCTCGTTTGCGGCTCGACGGATTTCCCTGGACCGAATACGGCAGCATCAGCGCCACGGTCACTCATGTTGGCAGCGAAGTGCGCGACGGACGGATTCGCGTCGAACTCGCGGTGAATCCCAATTCTGCGAGCCGCATTCCCATGCAGCATGGCCTGCCCGGCACAGTGCAGGTGCAGGTCGAACGCATTTCTCCCGCCTCGCTTGTGCTGCGAGTGGTGGGCAGAGGTTTGAGTGGTTCGAAAGAAGTAGCCACAATCCAGCACGCGGAGCAGCCATGAAACGCAACCGCCGCTGGCTGGTTCCCGAAGTTGTCCAGACCTCCGCCACGGATTGCGGACCGGCAGCTCTGAAGTGCCTGCTCGAAGGATTCGGGATTCCGGTGAGCTATGGACGATTGCGTGAAGCCTGCCAGACCGATGTGGATGGAACGTCGATCGACACGATGGAGGAGATCGCCGTGCAACTTGGACTCGAGGCGGAGCAGATCATGGTTCCCCCGGACTATGTTCTGCTCGAGGAGACCAAGGCCTTGCCGGCAATCGCAATCGTTGAACTGCCGACGGGGATGACGCATTTTGTGCTCGTGTGGCGGAAGCATGGACCACTGGTTCAAGCAATGGACCCAGCGGTCGGGAGGCGCTGGCTCAGCCGCGAACGTTTGCTCTCGAGTTTGCATTTACACACCCAACTCGTTCCTCTTGATAGCTGGCGGGAGTGGGCGACATCGGAAAAATTCCTCACGCCGCTTCGCCGGAAGCTATCCGATTTGGGCTACTCAAACAGCCAAGCCTTGCGTCTGACGGAAAGAGCGGCAGCTGACGATGGATGGCGGCCATTAGCCAGTCTGGAAGCCTCCGTTCGAACTGTCGAGGCACTGGTAGTGTCGCGCAGCCTGAAGCGTGGTTCCGAGGCCGTCAACCTTGTCGGAAGGCTTGTCGAAGTTTCGCAGGCCAGCGATCGTGCGGAGCCGGCAATCCCGTCGCATTTCTGGTCTGTCTCTGAAGCGCCGTGCGCTGAGGATGGAACCGAGCAGATTTATTTTCGAGGAGCGGTGCTGGTGCATGCTGGCAGACGTCGTCAGGAAGCAGCGCCGAAGGATTCGGCCGTACCGGCGCCAGAAGAATCCAGTCAACTAGTTTCTCCCGAAATCGCTGGCGCACTGCAGCAACCCCAAACGGAGCCGTATGTCGAGCTATTTCGATTGCTCAAGGCCGATGGCGTGCTGACTCCGGCCTGCATATCGACTGCGCTCCTGGTTGCCAGTATCGGGGTCATGATCGAGGCTTTGCTCTTTCGTGGCTTGCTGGACCTTGCTAACAAACTCGGAGCACCGGTGCAGCGCATGGCGATGATCGGCGCTGTAGTTCTATTCGTTGTGGGAATGCTTACGGCGGAGTTCCCCGTGGCCTCGGGACTGCGCCGGATGGGACGAAAGCTGGAGGCGCGCTTGCGAATCGCCTTCCAAGAGAAGATTCCGTGCCTCGGCGATCGCTATTTTCACAGTCGGCTTAACTCCGATATGGCCGGACGGTACCATCAAATTCACCATATTCGGCTTCTTCCGGAACTGGGCGGCCAGCTGTTGCGCTCAATGTTTGAGCTCTTCTTGACTGGCGCGGGCGTTATCTGGCTCGACGCGGGTGCGGCTCCGCTGGTCATCGTATTAGTGCTTGTGTCGGTTGGCCTCAACCTGGCCATGCAGCCAGCGCTAGCCGAGCGCGACATGCGCGTGCGAAATCATGAGGGCGCTCTCAGCTGTTATTTCCTGGATGCATTCCTGGGATTGGTGCCATTGCGGGCGCATCGTGCCGAGCACGCCTTTCGCCGGCGGCACGAAGCGCAATTGGGCGAATGGGCACGGGCCGCATTTTCCGTCGAACGATTGGTGGTCTGGCTGGAAGCATTGCAGTTCTTTTCGGGCTTCGGGCTGGCCGCCTGGATTCTGATCAATCACATATCGCGCACTGGAAATTTTGCCAGTGTCTTGCTTCTCGCGTATTGGGCGCTCAATCTTCCCTTCATTGGTCAAGACATCGCGCAAGTCGCATGGCAATATCCAACGCTTCGCAATCGGACGCTCCGGCTACTGGAGCCTCTAAGCGCGCCGCAGGACATGGAAGGAGAAGAACACCGGCCGGCAGCCGCTGTCGCAACGATGATCACAGCTCCGGACAAAACCATCCCAGCGGCAAGTGTAGTGTTCGAAAACGTCAGTGTTCGCGTCGCTGGGCGCATGGTGCTGGAAGAGATTGATCTCGCGCTATCGCCAGGTTGTCACGTGGCCGTAGTGGGACCATCCGGCGCGGGTAAGTCCAGTTTGCTCGGCCTGTTGTTGGGTTGGTACCGGCCGGCAGGCGGCCGAATCCTTGTAGATGGGGACCCACTGAACGCAGAGATCTTGAACGAACTTCGTGCGCACACTGCATGGGTAGATCCCGCGGTGCAACTCTGGAATCGAACGCTATTCGAGAATCTCCTCTTCGGCGCGAATCCTGGAACCGTACCGGATCCTGAACTGCTCAGATCTGCCGAGTTGCATGAGCTTTTGAAAAAGCTGCCGGCTGGTCTGCAAACGAACCTGGGAGAGAGCGGCGGATTGGTCTCCGGCGGTGAAGGACAACGCGTTCGGCTCGGACGCGCCATGCACAAACGCGGCGTCCGGCTTGCCATTCTCGACGAACCGTTCCGCGGCCTCGATCGCCAGCAACGCAGGGATCTGATGGGCCGCGTCCGCGAACACTGGCGCGATGCCACTTTGCTCTGCGTTACTCATGATGTCGGTGAAACTCTCTCATTCGCGCGCGTGCTGGTCGTGGACTCCGGACGCATAGTCGAAGACGGCAGTCCCGAAGCCCTCGTCAGGCAACCCGACTCGACCTACCGCAAATTGCTGCTCGCCGAGGAAGAGGTGCGGGAGGGACTCTGGTTCAATAACAACTGGCAGCACCTGCATTTGCGCGATGGTCAATTGCGGCGGACAGAAAAGGTTGGCGCATGAGCGCCGAATCTCCCGCCCTTACGTGGTCTGCCCCGCAGATCGCAAGAGCGATCGAGGCCGTCGCCCGCGCCAGCGGTTTTGATGCTCGTCACGCCCAGATCCCCTACGACTCTGGAAATACTTCTTTGCCGAACGACGCTCTCGATAAGTGGATACAGGACAATGCCCAGTGGTTTGGACTGGAGGCCGAGTACGTCGATGTGACCTATGACGCCGTGGATGAAATGTTGCGCCAGAGCGGTCCGGCTCTGTTGCAGATTCGGGACGACGGCGAATCGGAATTTCTCGTCCTGCTCGGAGGCGGGAAATCCGTATCTGTGCTCGCGCCTGATCTGAGCACCAGGAAGGTCTCTTCAAGTTGGGTTCGGTCAAAACTTGTGGGACCTCTTGAGGAACCACTTTCGCGCGAAGTTCAACCCCTGATCGAGTTGGCTGGAATCCCACCGCAGCGCCGGGAACACGCCCGCGACGCTCTGATCCGCGAACGCCTGCGGAATAAATCGGTGACTTCCTTTTGGAAGCTGCGGACCCCGCCCGGAGCGAGTTTCGCTCGCCAGGTGCGCCAGGCGAAGATTCCTTCCCGCTTTGTTGGTTTGATTGGGGCGTACCTCGGAGAATATGCGCTCTGGATTCTCTCTTGGTGGCTGATCGGAAAGGGAGCACTCGAAGGTACGTTCGACAGCGGCTGGCTGCTTGCGTGGGCTTTGCTTCTGCTCACAATCGTTCCCTTTCGCTTACTCAGCACATGGTTGCAGGGTGTCGTTTCCATTGGCGTTGCGGCCTTACTGAAGCGCCGTCTTCTTTATGGGGCCCTTCGACTCACTCCGGAAGAAATCCGCATGCAGGGTGTGGGCCAGTTTCTCAGCCGTGTTCTGGAATCGGAAGCGGTCGAAGCCATGGCTCTGAGTGGTGGCTTCTCGGCCTTAATTTCTGTCATCGAACTGCTGGCCGCGCTCTTCGTGCTGAGCTGGGGCAGCGCCGGGAGTTTATTGTGCCTGGTTCTTGGGGCATGGACGTTGCTGATGTCCTATTTCGGCTATCACTTTTATGTGCGGCGCGAGACCTGGACCGCCGCACGTTTGCGCATGACTCACGACTTGATCGAACGCATGATCGGCCATCGCACGCGCATGGCCCAGGAATCGCACGCTCATTGGCACGACGGCGAGGATGAACAGCTCGAACATTATCTTCAGCTCTCGAAGAATGTGGACCAATCCGAACTGCGCCTGCTCGCGCTTGCGCCTCGCGGATGGCTCATTGTGGCGCTGCTCGGCCTTGCGCCGGCATTCGCGCACGGCCAACGCCCGGAGCAATTGGCCATCGCCATCGGCGGAATTTTGATCGCTTTTCGTGCGTTCAATCGTGTTGCGACGAGCCTCTGGCAACTTGAAGACGCGGCTATTTCATGGAAGCAGGTCGCTCCTTTATTTCATGCCGCCGCGCGACCTGAGCCCGTTGGCATCCCCTTGCTCCGCTCTGCCAAAGAGCCCAAAATCGACGGCTTCAACTTGGTGGAAGCTCAGGACTTGACCTTCCGTTATCAGGACCGCGGCGAGCCCGTGCTTCGCAAGTGTAGTTTCGCAATTCGCCCCCACGACCGCATACTGCTCGAAGGTCACTCCGGCGATGGCAAATCGACTCTAGCGTCTCTTCTGATCGGCATGCGGACTCCGCAGTCGGGACTTCTGCTGCTGGATGGACTCGACTGGCAGACTCTCGGGGTTGATGGCTGGCGGAGGCGCATCGTCTCCGCTCCGCAGTTCCACGAAAACCACGTTCTGACCGAGACCTTCGCCTTCAATGTGCTCATGGGCCGCGGCTGGCCGCCGACCCAAAAGGATATGGAGGAAGCCGAAGAGATCTGCCGCGAACTAGGCCTGGGCGACTTGCTCGACCGCATGCCCGCCGGACTCCTGCAGATGGTCGGCGAAACCGGCTGGCAGCTTTCGCACGGCGAACGCTGCCGTCTCTACATCGCCCGCGCCCTGCTGCAGCGCGCCTCCATGATCATTCTCGACGAGAGCTTCGCCGCGCTCGATCCCAACACCTTGCGCCGTTCTCTGCAGTGCGTCATGAAACGGGCCCCGGCGCTGATGGTCATCGCTCATCCCTAGGGCGTCACGTGTCCTTCATTAACCGTTCGGTGCACAGCCGTTAACCGTTGGGTTAGCGAAAGCCGCGTTCCAACGTGCCAAAGCTCCCACGGTGGAATCGCCGGCCTCTTGTTTTCAATTACTTTCACTGCTGACGCTCGCATTTGCCAATGCTCTCTGCCTTTGGCCCGCCGTTTGCATTACTCAAAAGCGAAAGGAGGGAGCCATGAAAACCAAAACGAACGTGAAGGCGGGCATCCAAATTCGCTAAACGCTAGCGCCGTAGTATTGGAATCGGTAGCTCTCGCTCAAAGCGAATTCCGAGAAACACAACCAGGAAAGCAACGCAACTCGAGGAAAGGAGAATAGCCATGAAAGCCAAGACGAATAAGAAGGCAGGATACGTCATCCACACTGGCCGTTGAACGAAAGGCGGCAGGTAGCCGAGGCCAAAGGGGCCGGGATTGAAGGCATAACAAAAATTCACCGAAGGAGAGCGGCCATGAAGATCAAGACGAACGTGAGGGCGGGCGGCGGCGAGATCGTTATTACCAAAACCCAAGACAAGGCATCGTAGCAAGCCCCAGCGGACTAAGAGGCTTGCCCAATGAATCATTGGGCACCATGAAATGCAACAGAGCATCAATCACAAAAGCCGCCTCGAATAGGCGGCCTTTTTCTTTTGACGCTGCCACGCTGGTTGAGCCTACTGCAGCTTTGCGTACTCCTCTTTGGCTTGCTTCAGGATGGGGATGTCGGGATCGGCATCTTTCCAGAGGGTGAGGAAGTCTTTGTACGCCGCCAACGCCCGTACTCGTGCGGCATCGGCATCCGCGCCCTGCGAGTTTTTGGCTTCGAGCGCATTCGCTCGCGCCACGCCCAGATGCGCCAAGGCTCCAGTCCAGCAGTTCCAGACGATTCCGTTGTGATCGATGATTTTCTGAAACTCGGCAGCGGCTTCCTTGCCCTGCCCCGCCGCTAGATACGCCTGGCCGCGAATGTAGGTGGGATAGAGGCAAGAAAGATTCGTGAAAAACTCGATTTCGCCCAATTCAATGGCGGAGGCAGATTGCAAGGCATTGAGAGCGCCAGCCGGATTCTTTTGGTTCAGCAGTAATTGCCCTCGAATCGCGGGCAACCATAGTAACTGCATTCGCGTATCTACCGGGTGTAGATTGTTAAGATCTTGGACCAGCGATTGAGCCCGCGTCCTATCGTCGGCCATCGCGTCGGCAAGAGCGGCTTCGACTTCCACACCTTGACTCGCCGGAACCAACTTTAATCCTTCCGCCGCTACCTGCCTGGCATTGGACAGGTTGCCAAAGCCAGCTTCGCGCAACGCGGAATTCTCTAGCCAAAAGGCGCCCGTTTCCTTGCTGTCGGCGCGGACCGCCGAGTCGACGGAGCGCCTCGTCAGTTCCCGCGCTTTGCCGAGATGACCTGCGTATGCCTCGGTGTCGGAGGCGAGAGAAAGCATTTGGTTCTCTTCGGGTTTGTCCGCAGACAATCGCTGCTGTTCCGCCATGGCTGAAGAGTCGCTCCGAAGAAAAGCCACAGCGTAAAGAATTTCAGGGTACCCGCTATACTCCAGTTGCCGTCCCTGTGCCTGCCGGATCGTCTGCACTGCTTCATCGAACCGCTGCAAAGCTAGCAGGGTAAATGCGAGATTGATGTATACGCCCCCGTATTCTGGAGCGAGCCGCATGCTTTCGCGGTACTCTTCCGCTGCTTTGTCATACCGTCCCTGCGAGGTGTAAACGCCGCCGAGACTGTTATGGGTTGCGGCGTCTCGTGGGTAGCCGGCGATCAATTCCTGATAAGCCTGTGCCGCTTTCTCCAGGTCTCCGGTCACAAGGTGGTAATACTGGGCGGCGATCGTAAACCTCTCCCGCTCGCTACCATGACTTCGCAACTGGAAGGCTTTGCTGAGATATTCGCTCGCGCGTCCCACCTCAGCCATACTGTAATAAGCATCGCCCACCGCCAGGTAACCCGCGGCAAAATTTGGGTCGAGTTCGATGGCATGTTGATAGTAAGGCACAGCGGCGGCTTCGCCTTTTTCGGCAAGAGCCCTTCTGCCTAGGCTGTAGGCTTGGAGCGCTTCGAGCGAGGATGTGGTGGCCTGTTCCAGAGGAACGTCGAGCTTTTGCACCGAGGCCAGCGACTCGCCCAACTCGCCGCGCAGCTTGGATGCCGCTTCACCCAGCGCGTCCAGCACCTTCTCCTTCGACGCCGCAGTTGCTTGCTCCTGCGCCAGCGTGTCTCCGGTCTGGCAATTCGTCGCCTTCAACCCAAGAACATATTGGCTGCCCAAACTGGCAATCGAGCCAGCGATGTAAGCCTTGCTGCCCGCTCGCTGACAAAGCTCGCGGGCAACATCGGGTGTGAGCTTGGTCTCGGATGGGCGCGTCATTAGCTTCAGCGTCGCCGCGACTTTGTTGTCGGGGAGCACATTCAGAAACGGCGACTGGTTCAAAGAAACGTTGAGCGCTGTCTTCAGCGTGTCGTCGAATACCGTATCGCCCGTTTTGTTGTCGAAGTCGGCGAGAACGATGGTGTCTTTGTCAGTCAGCGGCTTTGAGCGATGGGAGCGATAGTAAAGACCGCCGGCAAGCAGGCCAGCACAGATAAGAACAGCAAGCAAATAACCGACATACTTGGCCGTCGAGCCTCGCTCGACCGGACGGGCGAGGGCGCCCGTCCCCACGCGTCCGCTTTCGGTGTCCCGCTTCAGACGCTCCAGCTCCGCCCGCACGTCCGAAGCATGCTGATAACGCAGGTTCCGATCCTTCTCCAGTGCACGGTTGATGATCCGTTCTAATTCCAACGACAGATCGGGATTCAATCGGACAGCAGACTTTGGCGGACGATTCAGGATGCCGTCGAAAATTATCCCCGAGCTTTCGCCCCGGAAGGGGAGTTGGCCGGTTGCCATCTCGTACAGCACTGCTCCGAAGGAGAACAGGTCTGTCCTTGCATCCAGTTCTTTGGCCCGCACCTGCTCCGGCGACATGTACGCAACCGTCCCTACGGTGGCTCCCGGGCTGGTCAGGTGTTCTTCCAGCGTCACCGTCGTCTGCCCCACCGCCTGGGAATCGCTACCCGACTCGCGAATCGGCTGCGTCACCTTCGCCAACCCGAAATCCAGAATCTTCGCGTGTCCGCGCTTGGTGACGAAGATGTTTGCTGGCTTGATGTCGCGATGGATGATCCCCGCCGCGTGCGCCGCATCAAGGGCGTCGGCAATCTCGATCCCCAGCGACAGGATAGGCTCGGTCTCCATCGGACGGCCGGCGATGCGGTGCTTTAGCGTCATCCCGTCCAGGTACTCCATCACCAGGAACGATTGATCGCCGTTCCTGCCAATCTCATAAATAGTGCAGATGTTGGGATGATTCAGGGCAGACGCCGCACGGGCTTCACGCCGGAAGCGCTCCAGGGCTTGCGGGTCTTTTGCCACGTCATCCGGCAGGAACTTCAAAGCCACGAAGCGGCCGAGTTCGGTGTCTTCGGCCTTGTAGACCACACCCATGCCGCCCCCGCCGAGCTTCTCGACGATGCGGTAATGCGAGATGGTCTGGCCGATCATCGTAGCTTCGCGTACTCCGCTTTGGCTTGCTTCAGGATGGGCAGGTCCGGGTCAGCATTTTTCCACTCTGCGAACAGGGCCTCATAGGCTGCGCGGCTTTTGGCAACGTCTCCCTCCATTGCGCACGCACGAGCCAAGCCCAATTGTGACATAACCAGGATAGGGCTCAACGGGGACACTCCGCGATGCGCGAGAAGAGTGCTGAATTCCCCGATGGCGGCATCGGGACGCCGGAGACGAAGGTAAGCTAACGCACGGATGTAGTTTGGAAGAAGCCCGGCCGGCGTGCCGAACTCGAAAGGCTTTACTCGATCAAGAGTCCGCAAGGCGGCGTCAGGCTGATCAAGACCTAATTGGGAAGCGGCGAGGGTCAGCGGTGAATCCAACTCATTCAGAAATGTATCGGCCGGATAGTCGTGAAGCAGGTCATGTATGACTCTCTGGGCTTCGCGCTCCTGGCCGGTGAGGACCATGACCCTGGCTGCGCGTTGTTTGACTTCCCTTGAATCAGAGCTCTGCAGTGCCTGGCCGGTGGTTCGCGTGGCAGCAGAACCTTGACCGTACAGACCTTCGCCTCGTGCGAGTTCGAGGAGCATCTGGGCCGCAGCTTCCGATAAGCCAGACTCAACTGAGACGCTGAGACCATGTTGCGTCCGTTGGCGAGCGCTTTCCAGATGTCCCGCGTACAGGTCGATCGCCGCCAAGAATGCAATCACGGCAGGATCGTCGGCGTTCTGTTCCATCCAATTTCGCTCTTTTTCGAGCGTTGCTGAATCGGAGCGGAGCAATGCCAGATCGTAGCGCTCTTCGTGCATCCAACGACTCACCTCCTGACCAGCAGGAATGTGGGCAAGAACAGCTTCTGCGTCATCATAGCGGCCTTCCGCGCGAAGCGCGGTCGAGAGGTTACCCATTGCGTGCTCATTGGCGAAAAGTTCCGCATTCTCGCGAAACTCGACCGTTGCTTTTTCGTACATGCCGAGGTCTGAGTAGGCTAGGCCTAAGAGATTGTGTGGGGAAAATTCGTTCGGGCCCAGTCTTTCCGAGATTTTCAGGGCCTCGATTGCCTTATAGATCTCTCCGGTTACCTCCATGTAATAGCGCGCTTCCACACGCGCCTTCTTCTCACTGTCGCCCAGTTTCTCGCTCAAAGCAAAAGCGTGCCTCAGATCGTCCGCTGAGCGGTTTAGTTCGTGCAGGTTGTAATCGGCGAGTGAAAGTTCATCCCACGCGTCTACAAAATTTGGATCGAGTTCAATCGCGTGGCGTAGCATCGCTGCACTCTGCCGCATCTCGGATTCGTAAAGTCTCTCACCCACCAGATAAGCTTTATAGGCTGGCAGAGAAACAGTCGGCAAAGGCGCTGGCGTGTTACCAGCGGCATTGGCGGAGCTGCCGGCAAGTTGAAGACGGGTAACCGCCGCCAGTTGACTCACCCCGCGCATCACGTCATCTTTGTTTATGGTCTCTTCGTTCTGTTGGGCCACAATCTTGCCCGAGCCGCATTCCCGCACGAAGAAATCGATAACGTAGCCATCGCCCTGTGGTTTGATATCTCCGTCTGTGAAGAGGCTCCCCTTACTTCGTTCGCATAGCTGCCGGGCCAGTTCTGGAGTGAAACGTTCGTCGGGACTCTTTCCTGCCTTCTGCAACAAATCCACAAGTTCTTCGACGTGGGGAGCTATAACTTGAACCGACGGTGAACGAGTCCATTCGTTGGCCACGATTTCCCGCAACACGTCGTCAAAAACGGTGTCACCAGTGGAGTTGGTAAACTCTGAGACGTACAGCGGCACGCGGCCGTTGGACGGCAGAATTGAGCGGGAGCGGTATTTGTAAACGCCTACTCCGATTGCGGCCAAGACCACAAACGCACCCACCAAGATCATCCATCTGCGGATGCCCGGAAGAGAATGCAGAGCTGTCCTCGCACGAACCACATTCTGCGCTGTTACCCTTCCCGACTCCGTGTCGCGCTTCACTCGTTGCAGGTCGGAGCGCACATCCGAGGCGTTCTGGTAACGCAGGGTGCGGTCTTTTTCGAGCGACTTCAGGATCACCGCTTCCAGAGCGAGTGAAATATGGGCATTGATTTGCAATGGAGGAATGGGCTGCTGATGAAGAATCGCTCCGCAAAGCTCCCCGGCACTCGCACCTGCAAAGGGCGGTTTGCCCGTCACCATTTCGTAGAGCACCGCCCCGTAGGAAAACAAATCGGATCGTGCATCGAGTTCCTTCGCTCGGACCTGCTCCGGTGACATGTAGGCCACCGTGCCCAACAAAGCGCCCTCGCTGGTCAGTTGTGAGCGGTCGGAATCCAGCGTGACCGTCACCGAATCGCTTCCAGCCGAAGCCGGCTTACCAACAATCTTCGCCAATCCGAAATCGAGAATCTTGGCGTGTCCCGCTTGGGTAATAAAGATGTTCGCCGGTTTGATGTCACGGTGAATGATTCCAGCTTTGTGTGCGGTATCGAGTCCGTCGGCGATCTCAATGGCCAGGGAAATCAGAGAATCCGTTTCCATTGGGCGCCCGCTGATGCGATGTTTCAGCGTCATCCCATCCAGATACTCCATGACCAAAAACGTCTGGTCGCCATCCTTGCCAATTTCGTGGATGGTGCAGATGTTGGGATGATTCAGGGCAGACGCCGCACGGGCTTCACGCCGGAAGCGCTCCAGGGCTTGCGGGTCTTTTGCCACGTCATCCGGCAGGAACTTCAAAGCCACGAAGCGGCCGAGTTCGGTGTCTTCGGCCTTGTAGACCACACCCATGCCGCCCCCGCCGATTTTCTCGACGATGCGGTAGTGCGAGATGGTCTGGCCGATCATGCTGGCTCCGTGCAGAGGAACGTCAACCGGGCCCGTTGGGTCTTGGCGCTAGATGTTAAGTGCAGCCACGGAAGGAGTCAATTCGGCAGGCTGGGGCACGATTGCGAGACCCATCGCTAACCGTCGGGCGGGCTGCCATTAACCGTTGGGTTAGTGGGAATGTGCTACTGCGGGCTACGATTCGACCCGCCGAAATCGACATCGTTTGTTTTCAATCACTTCCGAAGCTCGAAGAATCCAGCTTCAGGTGGCAGAGGCTTGGTCCGTGGCTTGCATTACTCGAAGGCGAAAGGAGGGAGCCATGAAAACCAAAACGAACGTGAAGGCTGGACTGCGAATCGCCACGATGTAACGAAGCCAGGCTAGCGCCGCCAGACGGCGCGGCACAGCGCTGAGCGGAAACTAAAGCGAGACGACCAAAATTTAGCGCAAGGAGATCAGCCATGAAAACCAAGACCAACGTGAAGGCCGGATACGTAATCCACACCGGGACGCACTGAGAAACGAGCAATGCGGGAGGCTGAAACGAGACTAGTAAATTAAAAGGAAAGGAGAGCAGCCATGAAAACCAAGACGAATGTGAAGGCAGGCATCCAGCGGTTGGCGAGCTAATGATCCGACATCTCAACCGCGCCCGCGCCGAGCGAACGCTAAACACCAGAGAAACCCAAAAGCCGCCCTCGAAGGCGGCTTTGATTTTTTCCGTCCTTCAGCGATGCCTGTTTCATTTGGGTGCTGACCCTCGTGGCTGCGGCTCCGGGAATGATCCTTTCAGGTTCAGATTGCGGATCAGACGCAGCAACGAATTGGGATGGATGCCGAGCAGCTTCGCCGCTTCGATGTAGTTTCCGCCGCTCTGTTGCATCGCCTTCTGCACCACTTGCTTCTTCTGATCCTTGACGACACTCTGAAAGTTCGACGAGCTTGGTTCTCCCGAAGCAGATTCGAATATCTCGGCCGGAAGATCTTCCGGCAAAATCTTATCGCTGGATCCCAAGACCAGCGCCCGCTCCATGGCGTGCTCCAACTCGCGAACGTTGCCCGGCCAGTCATAACTCAATAAACAGGCTTGCGCCTCCGGTGAAATCGGCTTGGGGCGCAGGCGGCACTTGCGGCTCGCTTTGGCGACGAAATAGTCGGCCAAAAGCGAAATATCCTCCGCGCGCTCTCGCAGGGCCGGCAGAGTCATCGAAACAACATTCAGCCGGTGATAGAGATCGCGACGAAACGTCCCAGCCTCCACCGCCTGGAGCAAACCACGGTTGGTTGCGGCAACGAAGCGGACATCAATCTTCATCGGATGGGTTCCGCCCACGCGTTCGAACTCTCGCTCCTGTAGAACGCGCAAAAGCTTCGCTTGTAGGGCTACGGCAAACTCTCCGATCTCGTCGAGGAAAAGCGTGCCTCCATTCGCCAGTTCGAGCTTGCCTTTTTTCTGCGCTACAGCTCCGGTGAATGCCCCCTTTTCGTGGCCGAACAGTTCGCTTTCCAGCAGGGTTTCTGTAATCGCCGCACAATTCACTGCGACAAAAGGCCCAGCCGCCCTCGAACTGGAGTTATGAACCGCGCGGGCGACAAGTTCCTTGCCGGTGCCGCTTTCGCCCTGAAGCAGAACGGTCGAGTCCGTCGCAGCCACGCGCCGAACCAACTCATAGACTGCACGCATGCGAGGACTGTCGCCCACCAATTCGTGATTCAGATTAATTTCTTCGTGCAGATACTTGTTTTCTTCCCGCAGTTTCTCCAAGTGCCGAACATTCTCCCAAGCCAGGCTGATCAAACCGGCAACCGCCGTGATCAACTGCAGATGATCGCTGTCAAAGGGATTCTCCGGGCTCCGGGTATCGAGATAAATCGCACCGCTCACTTGATCGGCAAGGAGCAGTGGAACACAGAGCGCCGACTTCACTCCGGCAGATTGCAGGCTGGCGGCTTGTCCCAGGGTGCTTCGCTTGATGCTGTCCAATAGAAGGCCGGTTCGTTCGGCAGTGATCTTTTTCAGCAAAGTCCGGCTCACTCGCACGGGGACCTCTGGTCCGTGAAGGCGATCCCAGGCCGCGCTTCTCGCAATCTCTCCTGCGCTATCGAAAAACAGGATTGCGGCCCGTTGCGCGGGAACAACGTCGAACAACATTCCCAATAACTGCCACTGCAGGCCTCCTTCGTCCCGAATGCCACCGATGTGCGTGGCGATCTTAAGAACCGTACTCAAGTCTGCCGCTAAACGCTCCGCCTTCGACTGCCCTGAAGGCCGATCAGGATCATGATGAAGATAGGTAAAATCTTCGGGACGGAGCGATGCAACCACATCTTCTTCTACTGTCGTATCGTCCAATTCCAGCGGATTTCGCTCCGCCGTCGCCTCTTCATCACCCAACAGAAAGACCAGTGTTGAATTACCTACGCTGATCTGATCCTGATGGCAGAGCTCGTGCTTGTCGATCTTTTCCCCGTTGACGCGTGTACCGTTCCGTCCGCCTAGATCGCTCAGTAGAAACCGGCCGTCCTCTTCCTTAACGATCGCAAAATGCCGCCGAGACATCGCAGAGTCCGCAGCCCACAGCTTGTTGGACGATTCTCTCCCCACCGATATCTTCTCATCGGTGAGTGCCAAGGTCATCCCATTGAGCGGCCCCGCAATACCCACAATCCGAGGATTCATCCCCTGCTCCGGTTGGAACTATTTACCACATAAGCGCCACCGATGCACGAACTTCCACGATGGTCTGGATCTCCCCACCATGACGCCGTGTTGATCCTGGCTATGGATCCACCCAACCGTGTGTTCCTCTGACGGTTACACTCCACCCCCACATTCGTGCCGCCAACCATCCCTACGTGCCAGAGACGGTCTGATCGTTCATAGGTAGGATTCTGTGGCAACGACCAACGAAAAGAGGTTTGAGATGAAGCTATCGGTGGGCATGATCGTCCACAACGAAATCACCAATGAAACAGGTC
>Ga0302140_10005488_pt1 | contig 16012 bp, 18 predicted proteins | sample I_Bog_E1_1_FD_202095 | JGI IMG/M metagenome (GOLD analysis project Ga0302140, IMG submission 202095) | Peat permafrost microbial communities from Stordalen Mire near Abisko, Sweden - I_Bog_E1_1 | ecosystem: Environmental > Terrestrial > Soil > Wetlands > Peat | place: Sweden: Abisko, Stordalen...
ATGTTGCCGAACAAGAATACCAGCTTCGAATAGCAACTCAATACTTAAACCGATACATATTGGCAGGACAGCGCATACGACTGGTCACTTCCCGCCAGATTGGGGATGGCAAAAAACTGGCAGGCGCGGCCAAAATCCCGCGCCTGCCAGCCTCAACAGCGCCCTGTGTTCTACCGCTGGATGCGCGCCGATCCGCCCTTGGCAAACGCCCGAACCTGGTCCACGGTCGCCATGGTCGTGTCGCCCGGATAGGTGGTCAGCAGCGCGCCGTGCGCCCAGCCCAGCTTCACTGCCTCTTCCGGCGATTCGCCGCTCAGCAGGCCGTAAATAAAGCCGGCTGCATAGCCGTCACCGCCGCCCACGCGGTCAATCACGGTCAGCTCCGCCGTCGGAGCCGTGTAGGTCTTGCCGTCGATCCAGGCTACCGCGCTCCAACTGTGATGATTGGTGTTGTGTACCTCGCGCAGCGTGGTGGCCACTACCTTCACCTTGGGATATTTCTTCGTCACCTGATCGATCATGCCAAAGAAGACGCTCGGGTCCAGCTTCGACTTGGCCGCAACCTCAGGTCCAGGAATGCCCAGGCCTTTCTGCAAGTCCTCTTCGTTGCCCACCAGCACGTCCACATTCTCCACGATGCTGCCGATCGTCTCCACAGCCTTCTCCGCGCCTCCGAAGATATCCCACAGCTTCTGCCTGTAGTTCAGGTCAAAGGAGGTAATGGCGCCCGCGGCCTTGGCTTCCCGCATCATCTCGGCGGCCAAAGGAGCCGTGGTCGGCGAAAGAGCCGCGAAAATCCCGCCGCTATGCACCCACTTCAAGCCGCCGGCAAAGATCGCCTTCCAATCGAAATCCCCCGGCTTCAGTCGGCCGGCAGCTTCGTTGCAGCGATTGTAGAAGACCACGGGAGCGCGAACGCCGGCGCCGCGATCACTGTAGACCGTGGCCATGTTCGGCCCGGTCACGCCGTCGTGCTTGAAGTGCTTGTAAAACGGCTTGACGCCCATGGCGCGCACCCGCTCGGCAATCAGATCCCCGATCGGATAGTCCGACATCGCCGAAGCAATGCCCGTCTTCATGCCAAAGCAGTCGGCAAGGTTGGCCGCCACATTGAATTCGCCGCCGCTGACGTGGATCTGGCACTCCGTCGCCTTGCGGAAGGGGATAATCCCCGGATCGAGCCGGTGTACCAAAGCACCCAGCGAAAGAAAATCCAACTCCGCATCCTTGCGGATATTCAATCCATGACTCATCGGTCGTAAACTCCTTGTCCTATTTGAAAATGCCTTTGTTGAGCTTGTCCAGAAGCTGTGGCATCGATGGGGCCGAGCTGTACAGTCCGCTGAAAAACTCTAGTTCCGTGTCGGTCGTCCACCGGCCTTGCCGAGCCACGGGAAGATGAAACCGCCTACCTTTTTCTCCCGGAGGGAGTATGGATACTAGCCCAGGACAAGCGCAGCGCAGTCCTGGGTAAGCATCCATATAGGCCTCACAGTCCCGTAGGGACGGTGCGAAATCCCTACCGGAGCACGTTCCAGCACAATCAACAACTCGTAATCCACCAAATTATTCGGCGGGTACTTGCAGAAACCAGAAACCCTCTGAATTATATACCCGTGGTCTGACCACCGCCCATCAACTTTTGCCAGCGCCCCCGGCCAACTGCTTCACATCCGCAGCCACCTGCTCCGCCGTCCACTCGTTGCCGGGATAAAACCGCACCACCTTGCCGTCCGGGCCAATCAGCGTGGTCGAAAGCGTGTGCGTAATCGTTCCCTCCGCGTCGCTGGTCATTCCCAGGTCAAAGAACTTCGCCATCTCCAGCAGCACCGGCTTTTCCGGCACAGCAAAATCCCAATGCGCAAAGGCGTTCTTGGCGTCGCTGCCGATATAGGTTGCCCCGTAGGCCCGCAGCCGCTCCGGCGTATCGTGCTCTGGATCGAAGCTCACGCACAGCAGGTGCGTCTTCGCATAGACCGCCGGATTAGCCGCCAACTGCTTCTCCACCTCGGCAAAGTTGCGCGTCACGCGCGGGCAAAACTCGGGCGACGGGCAGCGCGTGTAGATGAACGTCACCAGCAGCGCCTTGCCCTTGAACTGCCCCAGATGAATCGGCCGCCCGTCCTGGTTGCGCAGCTTGAAGTCCGGCGTCGCATCGCCCGGCGCAGGCACGTGATAGCTGACCGGCGGCTTATAGTCCGGCCTGGCCTGCCCCACCACAACAATATGATCGATCAGATAGTCGGCATTGGGGTCCGCCGAAACCAGCACGTCGGCGGTAATCACGTCGCCCGGATGCAGCTCGCTCAGAATGCTTGCATCTTTCAGCTTGTAGGGCATGGTCATCGCATCCATAAAGCCCGGAATCGCCTCATGGTTCAGCGTCGCCTCGCCCTTGGCTGCGTCCGTTGAAACCACTTTGCCGCGCAGCTTGTAGACCTTGTAGTTTGTGCTTGAAGACAACCGCTCTGAACTAGCCGTCGAGCCTGAATGGCACCCAGTCAGCAAAAACGCGACAATCAATGAGGAAGCAAGCAATCGGCAAATCACAGACCCAGTGTACAACCGCGTAGTCGGACACCGCCCGCCCGAATCCCAAGCGGTGAGCTAGCCCCCTGCTTGGCGACAACGCACCGGGACCCAAGAGAAAGAATCGATCGAACACTGCAAAGATAGAAATGAGCTGCCTGCAACTGGTGAGGATCGCTTCCAGATTGCAGGTTATACGACTGAGGCTGAGCTCTCGCGGCAAACTTGTTCACTGCAACCCAGGCCCAACGGGGTAAATTCATCAAGCGCGCCGCCATGACTCTCATCTGAAAGTGAGCGGAACTCTTTGCGTGCATCCGGTAAAGTACGAGGGTGTCGGCGCCGGGCCGAGAAAACATGAGAGCTTCTGAAGCGTAATCATTGCAAAGAAAAAGTAATAATTACACAGTTCCCTGGGCCGCCTGTGCGCAATCATAACTTAATAAGTAATTCATTTTCACTCGTTTAATCGATTCTCCACAAAATGGCTCCTTATTTGCGAAGAAAAGAACGCAGTAAAGAGATCTACCTCATGAATCCGGAAGAAGACGAAACATTCATTGAGGCAGAGAATTGATTTCCAAAAAGGAGAAGTTATGGACAAGGATCGGGCAAAGGGAACAATCAACGAGGTTGCAGGCCGCGCCAAGCGCCAGGTTGCCGAATGGACAGGCGACAAGGATGCCCAGATCGAAGGGATCGCACAAGAAGTGAAGGGGAAGGCACAGAAGGTCTGGGGTAGTGCGAAGGATGCGTTACGGACAGCGAAAGATGAATCAGTCAACGAGCAGGGCAACCAGCGGGACTCAACCGGCTCGCAGCAGGAAAGATAGCATCTGAACAGAAATCGACGGGAGTTGCGGATTCATTCAGCATGTTCAGCATGTAAGGCAACCAAAGCTCAACTATGCGCATCTGTCACTTTCAAAAGCGCACGATGTTATCAAACCAAGTCATACCACTAACATGCAGAGCTATATGAAATCGGGAGGAGTGTTATGAGGAAGGCAATTTGTCTTGCTACATTGCTGAGTTTGACAAGCCTTGTCTGGGCGCGGACCACGCGTGAGGCAACGGACGACCGGCTTGTTCACGCGGGCGCGGTGCTGCACGAGATTATGGCCGCGCCGGATAAAGGCGTTCCGGAAGAGGTTCTGGAACACGCCAAGTGCGTGGCCGTGGTCCCTCACCTTTTAAAAGGAGGCTTCGTCTTCGGGGCTGAGAACGGCAGGGGCGTCGCGACGTGCCGGACTGAAAATGGATGGAGCGCTCCTGCGTTCTTTACCATCACCGGCGGCAGTTGGGGGCTACAGATCGGTGTGGAAGGCGTTGATCTGGTGCTGATTATCCAGGGCGACAAAGGAATGGACCATTTGATCAACAGCAAGTTTGAGATTGGCGCCGATGCCTCTGCCGCAGCGGGTCCGGTGGGCCGCCATGCATCTGCCGATACCGACTGGAAACTCAACACTGAGGTTCTGACCTATTCGCGTGCGAAAGGGATCTTTGCCGGCGTGGCACTGAACGGGGCTGCGATTCGGCGTGACGACGACTCAACCGAAGTATTGTATGGAGCAGAGATTCCCACACGCCGCATTCTTCGCGGCGAGGTTCCCCCTCCTCCTCAGGCGCAGCCGTTCCTGGATGCGGTGAGGAATGCGAAGGAGCAAGCAAAAGCTGCGGAATAGCAATCCGGGGTGAATACTCGTAAGCAACTAAGATATGCGCCAGCTCGTATGCGCACACAACAGGAGTGAGGAGGGTTTATGCTTTGGACCATTTTTGTGATTCTTCTGGTTCTTTGGCTTCTGGGATTCAGCCTGCATATTGCCGGCGGCCTGATTCACCTTCTGCTGGTGGTCGCGCTCATCGTTCTGATCGTTAACCTTTTGATCGGGCGACGGTCTGCGCTGTGAGCCGCATCGAAGCTTGAGAATTGCCAGGACGCCTTCATTCAGTGGCTGGCCAAACAATCACAGAAGCTTTGCACCGTGGCTTTCGGTCACTGTTTCACAATCCACAATCGAAATCGAGGCGGTTTGCTTCCCCCAGGAAGAATACATGCCGTAATAACAAACCGCCTTTTAGGAGGGAATGATGATGGGTAATAACTGCGAAAAAACTTTTGGTCCCGCCGCCTTTCTTTCGCGCGTCGGGCTTGGTCGCAGAATTGTTGAATTGGAGCCGGGAAATACCTTTTTCACGCAGGGAGAACCGGCGGACTCAGTCTTTTGTCTACGGCAGGGCCGCGCAAAAGTCAGCGTCGTTTCGGAGCAGGGTAAGCAGGCCACCATCACCCTTCTCTTTCCTGGCGACTTTTTCGGAGAGGAGTCGCTTGGAACAGCGCCCGGACCGCGTTTGGCAACAGCAATAGCTGTAAACAGATGCACGGCGTTCAAGATGAAGCGGGAAGAGATGATTCGAGTTCTGCATAGGCAGCATAACTTCAGCGATCAGTTCTTGTCTTATCTGCTGGCTCGCGGCATGCGGACCCAGGCCGATCTAGCGGATCATATCTTCAGCTCGAGCGAAAAGCGCCTTGCACGTGTGCTGCTCTTGATGGCGAAAGCTGTTAGACCGGAGGATCCGCAAGCGATGATTCCTCCGATCACGCAGGAGACCTTGGGAGAGATGATCGGCGCAACGCGGTCCCGCGTGAGCTTCTTTATGAACCGCTTCCGCGATCTCGGGCTTATCAGTTACAAGGAGCGGATTCGGGTGCATAAGCCACGGCTGCAAGCGGTCGTTCTGGGTCAATTTGCGTAAAGGTATTTTCGGCCTACCGGTGAGACAACTCACCGCTTACTTTGAAACTCTAAACAAATCGAGGAGAAATCATGTCGAGAATCAATTTACTCGCTTTTGTAGCTATCACAACTGTCCTGCTGTGCTGTGCGCCCATGGCGTCAGCCCAGATCGGCATCGGCGTAAACATAGGGCCGGCCCCCGTCTGCCCATATGGATATTTCGATTATGCCCCGTATGACTGTGCCCCCTACGGTTACTATGGGCCTGATTGGTTTGTTGACGGCATATTCATTGGGTCAGGTCCCTGGTTTCACGGTCACCATGGTTTCTTTGGCCACGTTGACAACCGCTACGATCCTCGTCACGGTTACGTTGGACCATTGCCGGAACATGGCGCTGAACGGTTTAACCACTTCCACGCAAACGAAGCGCGGGATGGACAGGGCCATGTGGGGAACGGTGGCCATGAAGGGGGCGCCGAACACGCCCTCCCCGGATATCGGGGTGGTGGCGGACATGGCGGCAGGGGACACCGCTAGAACGAAATCCAATGTAAACAGAGACGGATAAGGTGTGATTGGCATCTCGTCGCGCTTGTTCCCAGGTCCGGTCCGCCACGGCAGACCGGACCTGGCAAGGAACGCACTCTCCCACCCCCATTTTGGCGGTTGGCATATTCGCGCTCTTTGAAACTTGCCCCATCGAAAATCCGCAGATACACATCCTGCGCCTATTCCGTGGCGCGAGGTCGAAAAGCTTTAACACGATTTGCAGATCGGATCTATTGCGTTTATTTATAGTGTTCGCTGTGTTCGTGTTGATACCGGCCTGCCATCTTTCGCTGGAAAGAGGGCCGATGGCACAGCTTACCCATCCCCTGCGGAAGGTAATTGCCCGGGGACATGGGCTGATGCAAGAAGGATAGCGCAGAGGGAAGGGTGGCACGCGCGTTCAAACCTTCCCCGCTATCCTACCCAGCAAATCGGTGACTACGGTCCATACCGTTGAGGTCCGTGCTCTCCCGAGCCTTCATCCGCGGCGGAAGAGATCTAGGCACCCATTCATTTCGGGGTGGTCAGATGTGGGCCGCTCGCTCTCTGGAGCCTGATAATGGGTTGTCGGTCAGAGTTAATGTCGACAATTCCATTCATTTCCCCGCCGGAAGCGTAGTCCCGCGGCAGCCATGCGAGAGCGACCGAATTCCTGAGATCGGAAACAAACTTCTTACCCAGAACTATCGTGCCGTGATCGTCATCAACAGCCACATCGTCGCGGCTGCTAAAAGATGGCATGACCTCCCTCAGGAGAAATAAGTCGTTGAATTCAACAAGAAAGCCTCGTGTTTGTGAGCCAACGGGAAAAGGAAAAACTACTTCCGGATCATAGTCAGCGCACGGATTTTCAAATTTTCGAAAGGTGACATATGCAATTGTCCCATCGGGGCGCTGGCTCTCAATAGAGAATTCGTCTTCGTTGGACCATTTCAATTGAAAGGCCGTAGAGGCAGCCTCCATTAAATGGCGGATGGTAATGTCCGAATTCGAGAGCAGAATCAATGTTTGCATCGATCATTTTCCGTCCGTTTTCACAAAATATATTAGCGTTTGCTTGTCCCTCGTCACGTATCGGATGCCCCTGGTCTCGATTTTGAGATCTGAGATCTCGGCTGAACGCTTCTACGCCGGGTCGTAGTTCAGGTTTTGGCCGAGCCAGCGCTCAACCTCGGCAACGCTCATGCCCTTGCGTTCCGCGTAGTCGGCTACCTGGTCGCGGTCGATCTTGCCAAGCGAGAAATAGCGCGACTCGGGGTGTGCGAAGTAGAGACCGCTCACGCTCGATCCGGGCCACATGGCATACGACTCTGTCAGCTGAATTCCGGTTATAGCCCTGACGTCGAGCAGTTGCCAGATCAAGTCTTTTTCCGTATGGTCCGGGCAAGCGGGGTAACCCGGCGCTGGACGGATCCCGCGATACTTCTCGTGGATGATCTCATCGACGCTCAGCCCTTCCGCACGCCCATAGCCCCATTCGTCGCGGACGCGCTTATGCAAGAACTCGGCGAAGGCTTCGGCGAGGCGGTCGGCAAGGGCCTCGGCCATGATGGCATTGTAGTCGTCGTTTTTAGCCCGGAAGCTGTCGCAGAGTTTCTTGAGGCCGTGGCCGGTGGTGACTGCGAAGGCTCCGATGTAATCTTTCAGCCCGGTCTCTATCGGCGCGATGAAGTCGGAAAGCGAACGGCAGGGTTGGCTGCTGTCCGTCGGTTGCTGCTGACGGAGAAAGTGGAATCGCGTAGTACCGACAGGTCTGGTTGTATGCGTATTTAGTTGCACATCGTCGCCGACGGAATTCGCGGGGAAAAAGCCGTGGACTCCGTACGCGATGAGTTGCTTTTGAGAGATGATCTGATCGAGCAGGGCCTGTGCATCCGCGAAGAGCTTGCTGGCCTCTTTGCCTTGTTCACCTTCATCGAGGATGCGCGGATAGACGCCTTTGAGTCCCCAGGAATGGAAGAACGGGGTCCAGTCAATGAACGGGCGCAGTTCGGCGAGAGGAACCTCATCAACGGCACGCACGCCGGTAAACGCAGGCCTTGGCAAATCTTCGGCGCGCCACTCGATCGCTGTGCGCCTGCTGCGCGCGGTCTCAAGGGAGACGACGGTCTGGCGCGGCGCGGCGTGTGCCTTGCGGAGCGCCTCGTAGTCGGCGCGATGCTGCGCGACGAACGCCGGCTTGCCCTCATCGCTCAGCAGGCTTGTGGTTACAGGCACAGCACGGCTGGCATCAAGCACATGCACCACCGGCTCGCTATAGTGCGGCGCAATTTTGACGGCCGTGTGCCTGCGGCTGGTGGTAGCCCCACCGATGAGCAGCGGCAGCTTGAAACCCTGTCGCTCCATCTCGCGGGCCACATGCACCATCTCGTCGAGGGACGGCGTGATGAGGCCGCTGAGGCCGATGAGGTCAGCCTTCTCCGCCTTGGCGCGCTCAAGGATCTTCTCGCACGGGACCATGACGCCCATGTCGATGACCTCGTAGTTGTTGCAGGCCAGCACTACGCCGACAATGTTCTTGCCAATGTCATGCACGTCACCCTTGACGGTTGCAAGCAGGATTTTTCCCTGCGCCTTGACCACCTCTCCAGCCGCAACCATCGCGGCCTTCTCGGCCTCCATAAACGGCGTCAGGTGCGCCACGGCCTTCTTCATCACGCGAGCCGACTTCACCACCTGAGGCAGGAACATCTTCCCCGCTCCGAAGAGATCGCCCACCACACCCATGCCGTCCATCAGCGGACCTTCGATCACCAGCAACGGGCGGCCCAGCTTCACGCGGGCTTCCTCCGTATCGATCTCAATAAACGCGTCGATGCCTTTGACCAACGCGTGCGAAAGACGCTCCTCCACCGTGCCGTTGCGCCATTCCTCGGTCTTCTTTTCACTTGCAACCGCGCCCACATCCTTGAGCTTTTCGCCGTGCTCCACTAACCTCTCTGTCGCGTCGGGACGGCGATTCAGCAGCACATCTTCTACGAGAACCTTCAGCTCCGGCTCAATCTGCTCGTAGACCTCGAGCATTCCGGCATTCACGATGCCCATGTCCATGCCCGCCGCAATGGCGTGATAAAGAAACGCGGAGTGCATGGCTTCGCGCACCTTGTTGTTGCCGCGAAAGCTGAACGAGATATTCGACACGCCGCCCGAGACCTTGGCGTGCGGCAGGTTCCGCTTGATCCAGCGGGTTGCGTTGATAAAGTCGAGCGCGTAGTTGTTGTGCTCCTCCATGCCCGTGGCGACGGTGAGCACGTTGGGGTCGAAGATAATATCTTCGGGCGCCATGCCGACCTCGAGCAGAATGTTGTAGGCCCGCTCGCAGATGCGAATCTTCTCCTCGTAGGTCGCGGCCTGGCCTTGTTCGTCAAAGGCCATCACCACCGCAGCCGCGCCATACTTCAAAACCGCTGCCGCGTTCTGCCGAAACTTTGCCTCGCCTTCTTTGAGCGAGATGGAATTCACAATGCCCTTGCCCTGAAGGCACTTGAGCCCTGCCTCAATCACGTCCCAGTTCGACGAGTCCACCATGAAGGGTACTTTGGCAATCTCCGGCTCGCTCGCCAGCAAATGCAGGAAGCGCGTCATCGCCGCGACGCCGTCGATCATACCCTCGTCCATGCAGATGTCGATGACGTTCGCGCCATTATCTACCTGCTGCCGGGCCACGCTGACCGCTTCTTCGTATTTGCCTTCCTTGATGAGCTTGGCGAACTTGGGCGAACCGGCCACATTGGTCCGCTCGCCGATCATGATGTAGACGCCGGGCTGTTGCGTGAAAGGCTGCGATCCCGACAGACGCAGGGGCTTCGGTGCGAGGATCTCGCTCACGCTGCCTCCTCGATCTGGTTTATCTTGTGTGGTGGCATGCCTTCGAGGGCTTTGGCAATAGCCGCAATGTGCTCTGGTGTGTTGCCGCAGCAGCCGCCGGCAATATTGATCAGCCCTGCCCGTGCAAAGTCGCTGAGATAACGGGCCATGTCCGCCGGCCCCAGATCGAATCCAGTCTCAGAGAGAGGATTTGGCAACCCGGCATTCGGGTAGCAACTGATCGCCACGTTTGCCTTCTCTGACAGCTCGGAAAGAAACGGATACATCAGATCGGGGCCGAGAGAGCAGTTGAGTCCTACCGAAAGCGGCTTCACGTGCTGTACCGCGTTCCAAAATGCCTCAGTGGTCTGCGCGGAGATCAGCGTCTCGCCGCCGCGGCCCACAGCCGCCGAGATCATGATCGGCAGTTCCCTGCCGCTTGCCGTCAGTCCATCCTCATCGAAGACCTCGCGGATGGCGACCAGCGCCGCCTTGGCGTTGAGCGAGTCGAAGATGGTCTCCACCAGAAGCAGGTCCACACCGCCGGCAATGAGCGCGCGGACTTGCTGCGCGTAGGCAGTCTTCACCTGATCGAATGTGACCACGCGGAAGCCCGCATCGTCGGCATCGGGCGAGTTGGAGAGCGACACGGTCAGCGGGCCGATGGCCCCCGCCACGAACCGCTGGCGTCCCGTCTCATTCGTAAAACGATCTGCCCATTCGCGGCACTGCCGCGCCGAAGTCTCATTGATCTCCCAGGCAAGGCCGTTGAGAAACTTATCGTCGATGATCTTCTGATAGAACTCAGGGTCCTTGCGGCCGCCATGCTCCCGCGGGTCGTCCACAAAGAACTCGCTCTGGGTAATGCTGGTAGCGCCAAAGGTGTTGGTCTCGATAATGTCCGCACCGGCATCGAGAAACCGGCGATGAATATCGCAGATCATCGCCGGCTGCGTCAGGCTGAAGAGGTCGCCGTTATTTTTGAGATCCTTGGTCGAGTTCCTGAATCGCTCTCCGCGGATGTCCTCTTCTGTCATGCCGTACGTACGGATCGTGGTGCCCATCGCCCCATCGATGATGGCGATGCGGCTCTCGAGTATCTTTTGAAGCGGATGCTGGTGCGCTGTCGTCATGTCTTCCCGGTGGCAGCCTGAGGAAAAGGGAAGGCGCCAATACCCTTAGGATATATGCTTTGGGAGTAAACCGTGAAGAACAGCCACTTTATGCCTGAGACACTTGAGTCACACGAGCCGCCCACCGCCGATGAGATTGCGGAACACACCGACCGGGGCGGGGACGTTTTCCACTTTTCAACCTCAAGGGCAAGATGATGCCGCCGATTCTGCCGGAGAATTGGAAGCCCGCTGCACCTTATATGAAATATGATATACTCGACGAGTGATAGTACAAGCGCAGATCCACTGGGTTGGCGATGCGAAGAAAGTGCTGAGCGCCTTTCCGCAAGAGATCAAGGGCGTCTTTGGATACTCACTGCGCAGGTTGCAAAAGGGGCTTCTCCCGGATTGCGACGCGCGCCGGATGGAGTCGGTCGGCAAAGGCGTCTGGGAGTTGAAGACCGCCGACGAGCGCACGTGGTACCGGGTAATTTACCTGACACAGATCGGTGATGCTTTGTATGTTTTGCACGCTTTTGAAAAGAATAGCCGGAAGACAGATAAGCGCGATCTTGAGATTGCAAAATCGCGCTTGAAGTCGGTTCTTGCGCAGTTGAGGGCAGCGAAGGAGGAAGGCGATGGCCAAGAGCATTAGCGCTGTGACACACATAACGCGCGGCGATGTTCTGGACGATCTCGGTTTTTCGCGTTCCGAGGCGACCGCGTTGAAGTTCAAGGCCGACCTGCTCGATGCGATTCGCGATGAGATCGAGCGCAGGAGCTACACCCAGCGGCAACTGGTAAACATTCTCGACGAGCACCAACCAGCAGTCAGCAACTTGATTCAAGGCAAGATCAATCAGGTGAGCATCGAAAAACTGCTTCGCTATTCAGATCGCCTAGGAATGCGTGCGCGGCTGAAGGTGCTGCCAGCGCTCAGGGCGGTCACTGCGGCTTAATAGTGTCCTTTTTCTCTCAGATCACGCATGAGGCTTCTCGTTGGCTCCCCTATTGGCTCCATTTTCAGCTTAGGTTTTGAACTATTCGTAATTACCGAGGGCATTGCCGAAATCAGGATTGCCTCAACTTCGTTTATGTGGTTTGGATTTTCAACGACAAACGCCGAAAAATAGTTCCAAAAGTATGTCTTTGACGAGACAACGCCTCTTGCGTGAGCCCTCAAACGACTGCGAAGCTTTTTTGCCTGACCAACATAAAAAGGCACATCGTCTCGATAAAGAATATAAACACCGGGCTTCTTCAACGCCTTAATTGTACTTGCAATGGTAGGATGCTTGCCCAGATGGCCTTCAACCTTGACAGTAGTGTTAAAGATCGCCCGCGGCCACATTCGGATAAATCTCTTAACAAGAACAGGATTCTCTAAGGTCGTACCGTCCTCTGGATCGTCTGCATCCTCGATTGTTAAATCATCCTCTATATCTTCAACTTCATCGACTGGGAGAGCCGTGTGCATTTTCTTTTGCGGCATAGTGGAACACCATCCTTTCGTCGCGGGTATAGTAGCGCTGGATTTGCTTAGCCGTCAAATTACGAATTTGCACCAGTATGTCTTCGTTACGCATCACCAGGTTGGATGCGTTCAGGGTGGCCAGCTCAAAGCTCTGGCCGTGCGTGATGGCGTCGGTGGACAGACTGCTACGGCAATTGGCGCAGCAGATGCAACGGTTGTAGTCGATGTTGTAGACCTTGGCGTCGAGCTTGGCGGAAAAAGCGCGTCTGTGTGTTTCCGGCAGCTACCTACAACAAGCAAAAATCCGCAGCGACGCGATCCGCAGTTGCCGCGCTCAGCCCAGCCTCGCCTGCAAACTCCACCCAGTTTGCCAGCGCTGTACGCACATCGGCCAGCATATCCAGCGGACGCCGGACGCCAAACCGGTCAGCCTCCACAAGCAAGTCCTCGCGTGCAATGTCATCGAACTTGCCGTTCACACTCATCAAGTGCTGATCGTTCCACGCGCCTTTCGGGTTGTAGGCATGGATCAGGTCGTAGGCAGGCGCCAGCTCCCACATGCCTCCCTGCTTGAGGCGGAAGCTGAAGTTCTTGGTGTGGTCGTCGCAGTTGCGCGCCATCACGTTGAAGACCATTCGCCGGAAAGCCTGTCCCGTCGCCACATCGCCCAGCTTCAGACGCGCAATCACCATCAAGAGCTGGCTATAGCTATGCGTGGCCCGCTGCCGGAAGTCCAATTGATCCATGGCGCAGAGCGTCTGCAAATGATGCTTTACGGTTTCTCCGTCCACCACTTCGCGATCAAACCGCCGCGTCATAAAGTGGGCGCGATCATTCTCCTCTAGCAGCCGGCAGGGCTCCATTTCGATTCCTGCGGCCAGAGCCATGCGATGGTACGCATATTCGATGCGCCCATAGCCGGTTCCCTTCTCCAACTTCGCCCCTGACTCACGATCCGGTCCCAGCCCATCGAACTTGAGCAGCCAATGTTCAAAGCCCGGCGCGGCTTCAAATTGCCCGCTGCGAATCTCGTCGGTTCTGGGATTCCAGGCAATGACGGCCTTGGCCCTGGCGCCACCCGCGGATGTGCCCACGCGAATGATGTTTGCCTGCGCGGCCTGCGCCTCGCGATCTCCATGAAAGCTGCCAGAAACTAACCGCCGCGCTTCTTCCACCAAGGATTGCATGGCCAGCGGCGCAGCGCTCTCGCTGTGCGCCCCGCGCGCGGGCCGGAACTCCAGCGCCCCCAATCCACGCTTGCCCATGTAGGCCAGCCGGTCGAGCGCCGTGACTTCGCTTTTAGCAACGCCGCGCTCCGCCATCCACGCATTAATCAGCGCATTGCCAAAGTCGTCTGGCAGGGCGTCGGCCACCATGGCGGGCAGGCGGTTGAAGGTTTCTTCCGGAAGGCTGGGAAATGCAAAAACCCTCCGCCGGTCTTCGAGCGGCATGGTCAGAGGAGCCAGCTCGACCGCCGTTCGCTTCCAGGCAGGATCGTATGCGAACACATAGCAGCCCAGCCGGGGATCGGCGGCCAAAGCTCCCGCCCGTTTGCCCCAAACCACGACCTCCAGAACCTCCGTGGACTTCATGGCTTGGACTCATTGTGCTCGCGTGGGCGGCGAACCCGCCGCGGCAACAGGGCCAGCGGGTTCACCGTGGCCTCGGGAACCAGCATTTCAATGCCATCCAGGGCGTCCAATGCCTTGAGCGTGCGCAGCAGCGTCTCCACCGTCGAACCGTGGCCGCCTTCCAGGTTGCGCAGCGCCTTCTCTGAGATGCCGGCCCGCTCTGCCGTTGTGCGCTGGTCAAGGCCGCGCGTTCGGCGAAGACGGCGCAGCCTCTCGCCCAGCAAAGACTGAAGTTCCGAAGGCGTCCTAAAATCAATTTCACCCATGTAGATCGTTGTATGCCTCTTACATGCCATTATACCGATTTATCAGCATAAATCTACCTATTTAATCAATATAACTATAAACGGAATAGTATGACCGATTGACGCCGCATTATCTATATAACGGTCATTTTGTGCCGATTTACGGCAAGTTATTCGTCTGTCGAAATCGGACCTTGAACACTGCAGATGGGCCGTTTAGAACCTACTTCGCCGCTGTGAGCGCCTCAATCGGCAACAGCATATCTTCCTTGCGCATCACCAGGTTGGTGGCGTTCAGGGTAGCCAGCTCGAAGCCGTGCCCGTGGGTAATGGCGTCCGTGGGGCAGGCTTCTACGCAGTAGCCGCAGAAGATGCAGCGGTTGTAGTCGATGTTGTAGACCTTGGCGTAGCGCTCGGAAGAGGAGATGCGCAGCTCTTCGGTGTTCTCGGCAGCCTCGATGAAGATGCAGTTGGATGGGCAGGCCGCCGCGCAAAGAAAGCAGGCCACGCACTTCTCCAGCCCGTTCTCGTCGCGCTGCAACACGTGCGCGCCGCGGAAGCGCTGCTCCAGAACCGCTCCGTGCAGGGGACCTGGGCCGTCCGGGTAATTTTCAACCTGCGTGGGCTCAAAGATCTCCCCGAAGGTGATGCTCATGCCTTTGGCAATGCCGGCGATGTTGGCCACAATCGACATGACGCCAGTATACGATGGATTCTGAGAGGAAATCACGATGCGCATAGGGTTTTGGATGGCGGTGCTTATGTTTGGACTAGGCGCGGGGGCGGCGATTGGGCAAACGCCAGCACAGAATCAGCCGCAGCCGATGCCGATGGGCGGCATGGACATGGGCCACAGCATGGGCAAGCCATCCGTTCCGGCCGGCCCGTTGAAGATCGCCTTCGGGGACCAATCCGCTGAGTGGACGCCGGCTACACTGGCCTCTCTGCCGCACAAGACCATAACTGTCTTCAACGAGCACGCCAAGATCAACCAGACCTACACCGGCGTGCCGCTCATCGACCTGCTCACGCGGCTGGGCGTGCCAGACAAGCCGCACGGCAAGGATTTGCGGCTGTACCTGGTAGCCGAGGGATCCGATGGCTATAAAGCGGTCTACTCCGTGGCTGAGGTCAACCCCGACGTGCATGACGCCACAGTAATCGTTGCCGACGCCCTCGAAGGAAAGCCCCTTGCTGACGACGGGCCTCTCAAGCTGGTTGCGACCGGCGAGAAGCGCCCTGCCCGCTGGGTGCGCAATCTGTTGGCTGTCCAGGTGCTGGCAGTGGAGTAAGGTTGATGCCACCCCGCCATTCTTGGCTGAATCTTGACGGGGAGTAGCTGCGCTTCGCCGGTATAGGATGAACTGAGAGGTTTATCGCGTGACAAAACGACCAACCACCCAAATCCTGAGATCCATCGTCTTCTTTTTTTCAATCGCCATAGTTTCCATTCTGAAATCTCAGACCATACCCGGCGCTGCTGTTTTGGCGCCTTATTCAAGTTGCCAGTTCCAGGACGGCTTGAGAGTCGTTCGCGTCGACCCGCTCAGGCCCGACGTAACTTCGCGTTCGGTTGAAACAGATTCAGGTCCGCGCCAGATCGATATGCAAGCCGGTCTCCGCATACTGTTTGCCTATCCTAATACCGACTATTATGCCAACGTTATGGCTGAATTGTTACCAACGGCCAACTATCCTCAGCTCAAGCAGTTCTTGCTCGACGAATTCCAGCATCTTTCGCACGGAAATATCGTAAATGTCACCCTGCGTTCTCCGATCAACGGTTTTGAGGTTCACGGTCAGGACATGAAGAATCTCAAAGGCGGCCCACTCGGCTTTTACCTGCTTTTTGACGATTCAGCCAATGCTGTTACAACGATCTACCTGCTCAACCAAAGACCGAAACGACGCG
>Ga0302140_10005489_pt1 | contig 16012 bp, 7 predicted proteins | sample I_Bog_E1_1_FD_202095 | JGI IMG/M metagenome (GOLD analysis project Ga0302140, IMG submission 202095) | Peat permafrost microbial communities from Stordalen Mire near Abisko, Sweden - I_Bog_E1_1 | ecosystem: Environmental > Terrestrial > Soil > Wetlands > Peat | place: Sweden: Abisko, Stordalen...
GCCAGCATCCGCACCGGCGATCCTCATTTCATGCTAGGGGTCACCTATTACCTCCCAAAGACCACCGGTACCGTAACCAGCCAGATCCTCCACACCGGCACCATGGAGTTCCAGCTTCTCCGCGAGCTCGCCCCCAACACCTCGAACATCATTGGCGGCCTCACCGAGGGCGGCTTTTACAGTCCCCGCAATGCAATCGAGACCGTCGATGGCAAGAAGAAGGAATACGTCAAATACGTCACCTTCCATCGGGTAGTCCCCGGTTTCGTCATCCAGGGCGGCGACCCTGAAGGCAACGGCCTCGGCGGCCCCGGCTTTACCTTCCCCAACGAGTACAGCAGCGCTCTCATCTTCAGCGGCACCCAGGGCCAACTTGCCATGGCCAACTCCAACTCCAACGCGACGCTCACAAACGAGGTCGCCCGCCCCGACAACGGCGACTCCAACGGCTCCCAATTCTTCATTACCCTCGCCACCAACCGCGAGGCGCTCGACTACGGCTACACCATCTTCGGCCAGATGCTCCGTGGCTCCGACACCCTCAACGGCATCTCCACGATCAGCCTCGAGGACAATGGCAGTGGCGAAGCCAGTAAACCCGTCAAACCCGTCGACATCACCAGCGCCCTCCTCTTCCACAACAGCACCGACGCCGTCCTCCTCCTTAGCGCCACCGGCGTCTGCGACGCCGATATCAAGGTCACCGCCACCTCCGGCACGTCTACCTTCACCCAGACCTTCAAGGCCCACGCCACGCCCGACACTTTCGTCGATCCTCCCTACCCCCTCCAGCAATCGAATTTCAACGCGCCCAATGGCACCCTGAAATACACCATCCCCGCCGTCGATCTCACCCGCAACTTCGACCGCTTCGGCTACCAAACCTTCCTCCCGGTCAATGACGGGATGCTCACCACCGGCACATCCGCCACCTTCGCCATCCCCCTGGTCTCCAACACCGGCAACCTCATCGGCTCCAACGTGGACCTCTGGAACGGCTCCACCCGCGGCTTCGAGCAATCCACCTTCACTGTCGGCGCAGGTGCCACCGCCCTATCCGGAACCCTAACCCCCATCCGCGCAGGAACTTACGGAGCCCTCAAGCTCGCTCCCTACGCCGTAGCCACTTTCTCCGCCCCCTCCTACGACAAATCCACCTCCAGCTTCACCGCCAATCTCAACTGGGGCGACGGTACCTACGTCTCCGGCACCGCTGTCACCATCGCCAACGCCGCCACCGGTTTCGAAGTCTTCGCCGGCCACAATTACACCCACGTCGGCCAGTACCCGGTCACCCTGCATATTTCCGATATCAAGGGATCCTCTTTAACCCTCACCAGTACCGCCAACATAGCCCCTTCCGCCCTCGCCATCTCCGGCACCGACCTCGCAAACACCGGCGGCGTCCTCACCAACGCCGTCGTCGCCACCTTCAAGGACATCGGCACCGCCTCCACCCCCTCCGATTACACCGCCGTCATCAATTGGGGCGACGGCGCACTCACCTCCGGCACCGTCAAGACTAGCGCCGATTCCACATTCAACATTGTCGGCTCCCACACCTATAAAGACGGCAACACTTTCGACATCTCCACCGTAGTCTCCCGCAACGGTCTCTCCGGCTATGCCGCCGCCAATTCCATCCTGGCCCATATTTACTCTGTCCCCGGCACCCAGCCCCTACCCCCCTACGACCAGATCCATCTCGCGCAGCTCTGGTCCACGGTCTATTCCGATTCCAATTCCCTCGTCACGGTCAGCTCCACCACCAACGGCCTCGTCACCTCCGGCGGCAACCCCTACGCCGCCCTCACGGCCGGCACCGATGGCACACTCTACGGCACCACCAAGTGGGGCGGCGCCAATGGTTTCGGTTCCGTCTACTCGATCTCAAGGGATGGCACCGTCAGTACCATCTACTCCTTCACCGGCGGCAGCGATGGTGGCAACCCCTACGCACCCGTCATTACCGGCACCGACGGCAACCTCTACGGCACCACGGAGACCGACGGCGGCGAAGGCGAAGGCACCGTCTTCCAGCTAACCACCACCGGCACCATCACCACGATCCACTCCTTTACTGGCGGCACCGATGGCGGCAACCCCTACGCTGCCGTCGTCGAGGGCACCAACGGCTACTTCTTCGGTACCACCGAGGCGGGAGGCAATGGCTACGGCACCATCTTCGGCGTCACCTACTCCGGTTCATTCTCCACCGTTCACACTTTCGTGAGCGGCACCGATGGCGCCAATCCGTACTCCGCACTCATCCGTGGCACCGGCGGCGATTTCTACGGAACCACGCATAACGGCGGATCCGCCAATCTCGGCACCATCTTCCGCCTCACTCCCAGCCCAATCGGCCCCCCCACCGTCTCTCTGTGGCATTCCTTCACCGGTTCCGCCGGCGAGGGTGAAAACCCCGATGCCGCGCTCGTCGAGGGCACCGGTGGCAAACTCTACGGCACCACCTCCATGGGCGGCGTTTCCAATGAAGGCACCGTTTACCAGCTCGCTTCCACCGGCACGCTCACAACCCTCCATTCCTTCTCCGGTGATGACGGCTCCAACCCCTACGCCCCCCTCGTCGCCGGCACCGATGGATACCTCTATGGCACCACCGCTGGCGGCGGCACCACGGACGGTGGTACTGTTTTCAAGATCTCCCAGGAGCCTGGCGGCCCGTTCAAATCTCTCCTGTCATTCGATTGCGGCCCTGACGGCCAATTCCCCTATGCATCCCTCCTACGCCTTAGCGACGGCTTCTACGGCACCACGGAAATCGGCGGCACCAATGGCTACGGCACCATTTACCATATAGACTCCGACGGCTCATTCGCCGTCTTCAAGAACTTCGACTCCGGCCACTCTCTGCAACTGGCACTCCGCGCAGCCGTCACCATTATCAATTCCGGCGATAAAGCCTCCGGTCCCTGCACCTTCACCGTCTATGCCGACCCCCTCCAGCCCGCCAGCGCCATCACCGGCGCCAATTTCGACCCCAACACCTACGATCCAAACGGCTTCCTTTCAGGCGGCGAAACCCCATTCTCGTCCGGTTCCACCACACACTTCTATCTTCCCGCACTCGCCCCTGGCCAATCGAGGACCTTTACTTTTTACCAGCAAGGCACCGTCCTCGACACCCGCCTCAAGCTCCCCATCGGCTTCGATCCCGTCGGCGACCAGGTACTCGGCGTAGTCGATTACGTCGACCCCATCGGCGACTTCAACGCCTCCCAAAGGGGCTACTCCCCTTACAGCTACTAAGTTCTCCCAGGACTTGGCGCTCCACGTTGCGCCCATAAGCCCCTTATGGCTTACGGGGCCTCTTCTTCGCGTGAGGTCTATCGCCACTGGTTACGTGGGAGTTCGCGCTCCAATCCCAGCCCTTGACCAAAACCTCTATTCCGGGCCACCCTAGCCTTATGCGCCAGTCCCTCGCCGTCGCCCCTATCCTGGCCCTTATAGCCCTCACCTTCAGCGCGCATTCGCAGACCATCGATTTCGACTCCGGCTTCCTCACCTCCGGCACAGCACTCGCCCTCAATCACTCCAGTGGCATCGGCAACCCCTCCTTGGACGGCTCGAAGCTCGAACTCACCAACGGGAGCGCCGACGAGGCCCGCAGCGCTTACTACCTCACCAAGGTCAACATCCGCAGGTTCCAGACCCAGTTCGAATTTCAAATACTCAATCCCACCGCAAACGGTTTCACATTCTGCATCCAGCGCGGCGCACTCACCGCCACCGGGGGCGACGGCGCGGACCTTGGTTATGTCCCAATTCCCGCAAGCATCGCCATCAAGTTTAACATCTATCCCGATGTCAGCACCACCGGCCTCTATATCAATGGCGCTCCATCCACCGAGCCCGGCCTCGCTGACATCGACGTAAAAGCCATCTCCGGCATCGACTTTCACAGCGGCCACATCATGAGCGTAACCCTCACTTATTCCGATGGCATCCTCAACGAGCACATCGTCGATCTTACCACCAAAACCGTTTTCACCCAGGAATACTCGATCAATATCCCCTCCACGATCGGCGCCTCCTCCGCCTATGCCGGGTTCACCGCCGCAACCGCAGTCAGCCCGGATACCTCCACGGATGACTTGCTGACATGGACTTTTACCAGCATCCCTGCCTCGCTGAACGATGTCCTCATGTATCGCGCCGACCTTGGCAGTACCGGCCAATATCCCAATCAGACCGTTCTCGACGCAACGAACGTCAATTCCACCGATTTCGGCAAATTATTCAGTTACTTTGTGGATGGCAACGTTTACGCCCAGCCCCTATTCAAGGCTTCCGTGCCCATCACAACCGGCGTTTACAAAGGCACCACCCACGACGTCGTTTTCGTCGCTACGGAGCATGACAGCGTTTATGCGTTCGATGCCAATAACGCCGCCGGCGCCGCGCCGCTCTGGAAGACCAGTTTCATCAATGCCGGTGCCGGCATCACGACCGTCCCCGCCGCCGATTTGGACAGCAATAGCATCAGTCCCGAGGTCGGTATCACAGGTACCCCCGTCATCGATCCCACTACCAACTTGCTCCTGGTATGTGCGAAAACAAAAAAGATCATCGCAGGTAAAAACCATTATTACTTCAATCTCCACGCTATCGACATCTCCAGCGGCGCCGAGCACCCTGGCAGCCCTGTCCTCATTGCGGATACCGTCGCCGTGATCAACTCCAAGGGCGTTGCCTCTTCTTACTCGTTCGTTAGCGGTCCATCCGGTCTCGGGGGCGGATCGGGCAGCGTGGGCGGCCATGTCGCCTTTAACGCATTGCGCCAGCACCAGCGCCCCGCCCTTGCACTGGTCAACGGAGTCGTTTACATCGCTTCCGGCTGCGAAGGCGATGTCCTTCCCTACCACGGCTGGATTCTTGGGTATAACGTCAATAACTTCAGGCTCACAGCCGTCTGGAATGATACGCCCGATGGCGCTGCCGGTGGAATCTGGAACTCCGGCGGTGGCCTCGCTGCCGATCCGCTTGGGAATCTTTATGCCCTTACCGGTAATGGCACCTTCAAAATGCCCGCCCACGATGCCGCCACTGCTTCGTATAACGAGGGGGATTACGGCGACTCTTTCGTCAAGCTCGCTCCAGACCCCCTTCATGCCACTCCCGCCAATCCGAACTCCAATGGATGGGGGCTCAAGGTTGTTGACTATTTCACCCCCAATACGCAGGCCTACATGGCCGAGCACGACTTGGACCTCGGTTCCGGCGACATATTGCTCCTTCCAAACACGGTCGGCAGCCCGGTCCACCCCCACTTGATGGTTGGTGCTGGCAAGCTCGGAACCATTTACCTGGTGGACTGCGACAAAATGGGCGGGTACGACGCCACAAAGGACAACATCGTCCAGGAGAAAGCCAATGCCATAGGTCAATCCTTCGATACCCCGGGGTATTATAACGGGGCATTCTATTATTTCCCGTCGCCGGCAATTAATACCATAACCCACCTTCAGGGGAAATCTTTCGCCATTACCACCGGATCATTTGCAGCGTCTAAGTTGACGGCTGACACCTACCCCCCGACAGGCGCCTCCCCCATCATCTCCGGCTCCTCTTCCATTGATCCTAATGCCGTCTTGTGGTCACTCTACCCCGGCCAGCTCCGCGCTTATAAAGCCTCGAACATCGGTATCGAAATCTACAACACCGCACAAGCTGCCGGCGGTCGCGACCTGCCTGGCGGCACCTGCCCCTTCGCCGTCCCCATCGTCGCCGGTTCCAGCGTTTACGTCCCCACCGCCAACGGCCTCGTAGTGTACGGCCTCCTCAACGGTGGCGGCTAATATTCTAGCTGCGTTCCCAATCCGAGTCGATCATCGCTCGATCGGATCGGGCGCCCTCATTGTCCGGCCCGTCACTTGCACCTCCTCTTTCACTTTCTCTTGCACCGTATTCCACCCACACGGCCCCATCATCGTTGGTCCCGTAGTCCTACTCCGCCTCGCTAGTGAAACCGGTAACTCACCTGCAACACTCCCCCCAGCGAATTCAACCCTTCATTATTCGACGCAAGCCCCGCATTCGAGATATGCCGGTACCCTCCTTCCGCCGAGACCGACCACGCATCGCTGATCATATACCGTAACCCAATTTCCCCTTGCAGCATGAATTCGAACCCTTCCCCGATCTCCTTCTGCCCCCGTTCCCTGTAGATATTGTTCCCCAGCGCGCCCGCCCCGAGTTGGAAGTACGGTACCCATCGCGCGTCAGGCTGGATGAAATTGTATCTCCACAGCAACGACCCTCCCGCCAGGTACCCCCCTTTCCCATGCGTCGTATTCCCTTCGATGATCTCCAGCATAATCTCGCTGTTCCCGCGTAAAATCCCATTCAGCCAATCCCCGTGCCGCGGACTGTCATACATCCATCCCACCCGCAAATCCTGCAACTCGTAATTGATCGTCGGCCGCGTTGCTTTCGTCGTTGAAAAGGAACTGAACGCCCCCGCGCCTCCCTCCACCTCCCACGTTCCCCGGTCGAACGCCCCCCGCGTCGTCACCGGGGCACTCTGTTGGACTTGCACCCCATCCCCCGCAAGCGCCTGCATCGTGGCCAGGGTGATCGATACGATTATAGCGTAAATCTTTTTCATTTAGGAGGTACTGTTGTCTTCTCTTCGTATTCCGCCCGATAGCGGTTTCCCTGAACCGAAAGATTTTTCGGCGGAAAAGAATATTCCCGCTATTTCTGCCTTCTTCCGCCGCCCTCTCTCTGCTTCATACTGTTCGTTAACTCCTCAGCCGATGGAAATATACAAGGATCCTGCCTTCGAAATGGCCACCGAGCAGTTTCGCATCGTCGCGGATCATCTCAACATCTCCGATAATCTCCGGCAGCGGCTCATCATGCCAAAGCGCGCCGTCACCGTCACCCTGCCCATTCATCGTGACGACGGTTCCACCTGCATCTTCCACGGTTACCGGGTCCAGCATCACATCGCCTTCGGTCCCACCAAGGGCGGCACCCGCTTCCATCCCAATGTCTCCCTGGGCGAAGTTGCCGCCCTCGCCATGTGGATGAGCTGGAAGTGCGCCCTCGCCGGTCTCCCTTACGGCGGCGCAAAGGGTGGCATCACCCTCGATCCCGCGTCCCTTTCCTCGCGCGAGCTCGAAACCGTTTCCCGCCGCTACATGCAGGAGATGATCCCATTCGTCGGCTCCCGCACCGATATTATGGGCCCGGACATGGGCACCGGCGAGCAGGTCATGGCATGGTTCATGGACACCTACTCCGTCCACATGGGCTACGCCGTCCCGGAGATCGTCACCGGCAAGCCCGTCGCCATCGGCGGCACCATCGGCCGCCGCGAGGCCACAGGCCGCGGCGTCGCCTACCTCATCGAGCGCGCATTCGATACCCTCAAGATGGATGGCGAGAATTGCACTGCCGTCATCCAGGGCTTTGGCAATGTCGGCAGCGTCGCCGCCGATTGGCTGGCCCATCACGATGGCGTCAAGATCATCGCCATCGGCGATGCCTTCGTCTCCCTCCATAATCCCGCCGGCATCGATGTCCTCGCCGCCCTCGAGCACGTTCGCCGCCGCGGCTCCCTCCTCGGTTTCCCCGGTGCCGATGTCATCCCCGCCGACGAACTTCTCACCCTCAAGTGCGATGTCCTTATCCCGGCCGCCCTCGAGCGGGTCATTACCGCCGATATCGCCTCCCGTCTCCAGTGCCGCATCCTCGCCGAGGGGGCCAACGGCCCCACCACCCCGGATGCCGACCAGATCCTCTTCCAGCGCTGGGAGGAGATTTTCGTCATCCCGGACATTCTCTGCAACGCCGGCGGCGTCATCGTCTCCTACTTCGAGTGGGTTCAGGACCTCCAGAACTTCTTCTGGAGTGAGACGGAGGTGACTGACCGCCTTTTCCGTATTCTGGAGGGCGCCTTCACCGGGATGCTCAAGCGGGCCCGGGCCCAAAAGATCCCCCACCGCATCGCCGCCATGTCCATCGGGGTGGAGCGAGTGGTGGCGGCGAAGGTGGCGCGGGGACTGTTCCCGTAGCGGTAGGATTGCTTGAAAGCAGACAAATGCCCGGGAAATGGCTTTCACGGACTTTTCTATAAGGACAGCTAATTGAAAGTCAGCGAAATTGCTTATATTACCGCTCCCGGAAAAAAAGTTATGAAAAGTTGTTGCGCCTCTCAATCTTGTGCCGTATAACTCCAACAGCTTTATAAATTGTTCTGGGGGGAACATCAGCCCTTCGCGGCCACTCGGTCGCGGGGGGCTGAATTTTTTTCAGGGGAAGACATTCAGGAGATGGGGAGGGGGACTTTCATGGAGGGTGTAAAATATTTGGCTCTTTCGTCGTTTTTTTCTTTACTGATGCCCCATAGTGAGCAATCTTCCTTCAAATTCTCCCATGCCGGTACCCTCACATTCTCTGCGCCTCTGCGCCCTCTGCGTTAAAATTCCCCTCCCTCCGGGAAAAAATTAAGGTGAATTAAGGCCAATTAAGCCAAAAAATAGTTTTTGAAATGATCCTCACCTCCCTCACCCGGTTCCGTGACTGGGGCCTGCTCTTCCTCCGGGTCGCCCTCGGCAGTTTTTATTTGTACGTCCATGGCTGGCACAAGTTGGCCGGCGGCGTCCACGCCTGGCGGGAGATCGGTCTTGCCACCCGGTACGTCGGCATCCACTTCGCCCCGGTCTTTTGGGGTCTCATGGCCTCCCTGTCGGAGACGCTCGGCTGCGTGCTGGTCATCCTGGGCTTCCTCTTTCGGCCCGCCTGTTTCCTCCTCTTCATTACCCTGACGGTTGCTTCTTTCATGCACATGGGGAAAAACCAGGGGCTCGAGACAGCATCCCACGCCATCGAGCTGGCCATCCTGTTTTTCTCCCTGCTTTTCATCGGCCCCGGCAAATACAGTATCGACAAGGACTGACCCCTTCCGCTACCTCGAAAAATTCCCTCTCCGCGGCGGGGCCGTCTGTGGAGCCAAACGCCACTTCTCCCCCCCATGAAAACTCTCACCCCCCTCCTCGCGGCCCTCTTCCTCCTCCCTTGGGCCGCGGCTGCCCAGACCCCGGCCACCATGCCGGACTACACCAGCGCCATCCGCACCCCGCCTGCCCCGGTCACGCCGCGCATCAATGGCCCCCGCGTGTACGGCGCGCGTCCCGGCCATCCCTTCTTTTATCATCTGCCCGTCACCGGGCAGCGTCCCATCACCATCACCGCCGATGGCCTCCCGGCGGGCCTGACCCTGGATGGCAGCACCGGCAATATCACCGGCGCCGTCGCCCAGGCGGGCGAGCACGCCATCACGTTCACCGCCTCGAATGCCGCCGGGAAGGACACGGCCTCGATTCGTTTCGTCATCGGCCCTGCCATCTGCCTCACCCCGCCGCTCGGCTGGAATAGCTGGAACTGCTTCCGCGGCAACATCGACGAGGCAAAAATCGAAGGCGCGGCCAACGCCATGGTTGCCACCGGCCTCATCGATCACGGCTGGACCTATATCAACATGGACGACCGGTGGGAAGGCACGCGCGATGCCGCCGGCAATATCCACTCCAGTGCGAAGATCCCCGACGTCAAGGCGCTCGCCGCATACGTCCATGGCAAGGGCCTCAAGCTCGGCCTTTACTCGTCGCCCGGCCCGCTGACCTGCGCCGGCGCCGTGGCCTCCTACAACCATGAGGACCAGGACGCGGCCACCTACGCCAGTTGGGATGTCGATTACCTCAAATACGACTGGTGCTCCTACGGCAGCATCGCCGACACGTTGCGAGAGGATCAGTACGCCGAATTGCTCCCTGACAAGGCGGCCCAGCTCAAGTCCCTCGCCATGGAGGATGCCGTCCTAGCCGTCCGCAAATACAAGCACGACCCCGGCATGCTCCCGCAATCCGACGCGCTCAAGCAGATCGAAACCCAGTCCGCCGGCATGACGAAGGACCAGATCGTCGCCCGCATGAAAGTGATCGACGCCCAGCTCGCCGATCTCCACGCCCAGGCCCAGAAACTGAATCCCGGAAAAACCGCAGGCATCGAGGTGGAGCTCGACAAGGCCCCTTACATCAAGATGCGCGCCTCCCTGGACAAGGTCGATCGCGACATCGTTTTCAGCTTTTGCCAATACGGAATGGGCAAGGTGTGGGAATGGGGCGCCCAGACCGGCGGGAACCTGTGGCGCACCACGGGCGATATCAACGACAACTGGCCCAGCGTCGAGAGCCACGGCTTTAACCAGAATGGTCTCGAACAGTGGGCCGGCCCCGGCCATTGGAACGATCCCGACATGCTGGAGGTCGGAAACGGCAACCTGACCTCCGATGAAAATTACACCCACATGACCCTGTGGTGCATGCTCTCCGCCCCGTTGCTCATCGGGTGCGACATGCCGAAGATGAGCCCCTTCATCGTCAGCCTCTTCAGCAACGACGAGGTGCTTGCCGTAAACCAGGACAGCCTCGGCAAACAAGGCTGGCGCGCCAGGCAGGATGGCCAGCAGGAAGTCTGGATGAAGCCACTCTCCGACGGCAGCACCGCGGTCGCCTTCTTCAATCGCGCCGACGTCCCCATGCCGGTATCCGTCCAATGGGCCGACCTCAAGCTCGGCAGCTCGCAATCGGTCCGTGATTTATGGCGCGAAAAAGGTCTCGGCGTCCAGCCGCTCGGCTACACGGCAAGCGTGGCGCCGCATGGAGCGGAGTTATACAAAGTAACACCGTCCAAGTAAGTGGGCGCCTCTTTACTTGAACCTACACTTTAACTTGAACCCGGCCAATCCGAACCCGCCAGCCTGCAGGCCCAGTTCCCGCGAAGTGGTCCGCCGCTCTCTCCCCGCTTGCACTTATACCAAATCGAGCAATTACCTGGGTTGGCATCGTCCGCGAATTGCTTCCCTTTTGCGCTCTCTGCGATCTTTGCGGTTAGGTCAGGATTTTTAACCACAAAGAACGTGGCGCGGCAGAACCGCAACCAAACTGATTTTACCGCAAAGAGCTCAAAGAACGCAAAGATGGCATTGGGCTAGCTTTTAAAGCGGTAACCAAACGGGATTCCCGCAGAGGCGCGGAGGAGGAAAAAATGTACGCGGCCCGCGGAAACTTTCAACGTTTGTGGTACAAAGAACACAAAGGCAGTCGGTCCAGGTAATTGCTTGATTTGGCATTACTCATCCACTTTCACTTGAACTTTCTGATTCCGTAAACGCCGAGGGAAAGAAAAAGGGTGTAAGTTCAAGCAGGCCGCTATTCCAGTCATAGCCCACCTAGAAACTCAAACACGCGGTCACCAAACCCCGGCAGCGCCTCATGCCCGAAGTCCGGGTAAATCAGCACCTCCTTCTCCGAAGTGATCTTGTTATAAGCCGCGAATTGCGTCGAGGGCGGGCAGACCTTGTCCATCAACCCGCAACCCATCAATACCTTCGCCCGGATGCGCGGCGCGAGGTACTGCACATCGATATACCCCAGCTTCGTAAAGATCTCCCGCTGCCGCAGGTGCATCGGATCGTACCGGCGAAAGTACATCTTCAGCTCCTCATAAGCCGCCTCAGCGAGGTCCATCTCCCAGACCCGCTGGTAATCGCATAGGAACGGGAAACAAGGCGCGGCCAGCTTCAGCTCCGGCATCAACGCCGCGCAAGCCAGCGTCAGCGCCCCTCCTTGAGACCCGCCGGTCGCCCCGATCCGAGTCCCATCCACCTCCGGAAACGAGGCCACGATCCGCCCGAGTTGCGCCGTATCCAGGAAGATCTGCCGGAAGGTAAAGCGCCGCGGGTCGTCATCCAGCCCCCGGATGATCTGCCCCTTGAACGTATTGCCCCGCACCCCGCCCAGGTCCTCGCTGATCCCGCCCTGCCCCCGGCAATCCAGTGCCGCGACGCAAAACCCGCGCCCCACATACCCCAGCTTATCCGTCCAATCCCCGCAATCCGAGCTGTACCCGTGAAACTGCAATACCGCCGGCCCCGGCTCCTTGCCCTGCTTAGGCCGCAGATACTTCGCATGGATCCGGCTCCCGCCGACCCCGGTAAAGAACAGGTCAAAACACTCCGCAAACGGCGCCTGGAACGCTGCCGGCCTCAACTCCACCTTCGGATCGACCGCCGCCATCTCCACCAGCGCCTCCTCCCAATACGCATCAAAATTCGCCGGCCGCGGATTGATCCCCTGGTACACCCGGAGTTCGCTGAGGGGCAGGTCGATGAGAGGCATGGGGTGGGAGATTGAACCACGGATGGGCATCCCGCAATCGCGGGCGACACGGATTTTCAGAAGGTGGCCTTCGGAGGCCGCGCGAGCGATATGAAGCTCGCCCGACGGGGCAAACAGGCACGTTGAAATGCAGCCCGCCATCGCGTAGGATTGTGCAATGAGTTTCGCCGAAATCCTCGAAGAAACTCCAAATCTCTCATTTGCGGAGCGTCAGGAATTGGTGCGCCGCGCCATCGCGCCTGATGAGGGAGATTTAACACCGGGGGGAGAACGCGTTGCTCGATGGGAGGATGGAGGATTTTCGGTGCGAGCCCGAGGCGGGCATTCCCCTGGAACAATTGCGGGAGCACATTGCCGGGCGACTGAGTCCGTGAAACTTGAGTTTCCAGCCGGTTCGGCGATACTGGATTCCATCCGAAGGAAAATCATCAGTTCCACGCCTGACGTGATGGGCGGGACATCTGTTTTTGCTGGAACTCGCGTTCCGGTTCAAACACTGATCGACTACATCGAAGGCGGTGAATCCATCGACGATTTCCTCGAAGGATTTCCGACAGTCAAACGCGAGCAAGTGATCGCTTTTTTCCAAGAAGCAACGAAGCGGATGCTTGCTGCCGCCGCGTGAAAATCCTGCTGGACGAGTGCATAGACCGGCGGCCGGCGAGGGACCTAAAAGGGCACACCGTCAAAACCGTTCCCCAAATGGGATGGGCGACGATCAAAAATGGGCGACTGCTTGCGCTGGCAGAAGAGGATTTCGATATTTTTGTGACGGTGGATCGGAATTTGTCGTTTCAGCAACACCTGCCGAAATTCAAGATCGCCATTCTGGTTTTGAGAGCGCCCTCAAATCGACTCGTTGATTTGCGACCACTCGTGCCGAAAATGGTTGCCGCATTTCCTAATCTCGAAGCAGGCGCGGCGACGATTGTTTTCGCGTAGAGTCTGCGAAACCAGCCATGACAACGATCCACGCCAAGGTGCCGGATTACCTCGCAAAATTGGCGGAAGAGGCCGCCCAAAAGGAGAACGTGACGGTTGACCAGATCGTGGCCCTTGCCCTCTCCGCACAGGTTGCCGCCTGGAATGTGCGCGAGGACATTGAATCGCGGGCAAGGCGGGGAAGCGCCGCCCATCTGAAAGAAATCTTTTCCAAGGTTCCGGATCGCCTGCCGCTCCCCGGGGACGAGTTGTAAAGCGGCCGGGCAGCAAGCTGATCTTCAGGGCGCTTTTGGAAGCCGCCCATGGATGGTTGGGAATCGGAGACTCGATCACCCGGTGGGAGCGAAGGAAGCAAGCATGGATGGAGGAATGAATCGATATCTCGCTGGCCTGTTTAGCCCGAAATCCGAAGTTGGTCGGGGCGATCCGATGCAATATGCTGGCCGTGAGTGCCATTCGTCAGGCTTCAGCGTATTGAAAAATACGCCTCAGCCTTCCTTAAGGCATCCCGGCTCAGCATCTTGCGCCATCTCATCCCCGCCAACATCGGAATTCGGGCTTAATCTTATTTCACGGCCGGCGGAGGAACCGGTTCTTTTGATGCCGGCTGGGCATTTTCCGGTGAAGCGGAACCGGCAAGGTCCGCCATGCTCCAAATCTCAATGACGTCCTGATCGCCGGCGGCAAGCGTGCCGGCATTGCGAACGGCGACCACGCGTTCAAAGCATTGGCGGGCTTCCGCGCCGCGGCCATCCATCAAAGCCGCAAGCCCTTGCGTATAAATGAAGTATTCGCGTGGCTTTCCCTTTAAATCAGCAGGGGACTCGGCCTGAATATCGTGCAACGTTTTCGCGCCGGTCAATAGCTCCGCCAACGGACTGAAGAACGTCGGCTGGTCCCGTAGAATAGCCTGCCAATGCTCAACAGCCGCACGCTTGTCATGATTCAGTCGCAAGGTGATCACTCCGCCCAGGTAAGCAGCGCGCGCCCGATCCAGTGGAGAAAACCAGGGTGTTCCCGCTACGCCGTCGTACACACGCAATGCTTCCGTCTGCCGGCCGGCGCGAATCCACGCCCATGCCTCGGAAAATGCCACCGACGCAGGATGTGTGGGATATGAACTCATCTGCTGGCTAATCATGGCCGTTGTAACCCAATCTCCCCTTGCGATGGAGGCGCGCGACGCCAAATCGAGAGCGTCCATGTCATTTGGCGCAAGCCACAATGCATAGCGCGCGTACTGGAACGCCTCCACGGGATGATTCTCCGCCAGGGCGCAATCGCCATAGCCAATGACCGACTCATGGCCGCGTGGAAAGTTAACCTGGGATTCTTTAAAGTAAGTCAATGCCTTCGCCACGTTGCCTCGATTCAACCAGATCCGACCGCTCCGCAATGGACAATCCGGGTCGGCTGGATTCCATGCGCTTCCTTTTTCGAATGCCGCGAGGGCGCCATTGTCATCCCCGTCCGCCGTGCGCTTGAGACCTACGAGAAACCATTGGTTGATTATTTTCTCGCGATGCAAACCTGTCCAATCGGGCCACACCAGGAGGCCAGCCAGGGCCAGGACCAGCGTGCCCTGGGTGGCCCTGGACCACTCCCGGTGCCGCATCCGGTCGAACAGCCAGATCACCGACCAGCCGGCCAACGGCAAAAGCGTGATCACGAGAGGTAGACGATAGCGGGCGGCGACCTGGACCGGGAAAATCGAAGCAAAGTAAGCTGCTCCACAGAGCAGCAGCGGCACTCCCCGCCGGGCCCCGCTCGACCGGCACATTGCGGCGATTGCAACGGCCGCGAGCGGAGCCACCACGCCCCAGCCCGGCCAGACCGGCCAGGAAAGCACGCGCGAAGCCGCCCGGTAAGCGGCGATATCTATCTCCTGGCTTACTTCAAACTGCCCGGCCTGCATCAAAGCTTTCCGCGCCTGCAATCGGGCCCATTTGCCGGTCTCTCCTTTCACGACGTTCCAGAATTGATCGTGCCAGTAATCCTCCTTTTCACCCACATGGATTTTTCCCGCGCGGATAGGTTGGTATAATAAGTCTGTCCAGCGCTCGCCTGCCGGAACAACCAGACCCCGATCATCCGGGTTATTGCCCATATAAATACTTAACCACCCTTCCGATCTCAGCATCGGCCGCCCCGACAGCTTCCAGTTCCACATCAGGATTGGAGCGCACAGCAGCAAGGGCGGCAGCAATAGCGCGGCGACGGCGGCTGTAGCGCGGCGCTTTGGCGCCCAACCGGCGAGGCTGCCGGTGGTAGCCACGGACCAGACAACCCAGCCTGCAAGGACAACGGCGCAAACAAAGGCGTTTGCGCGCGCGAGAACCGCGAACCCAAGGTGAATCCCGGCCCATACAAGCCACCCAATTCCGCCTCCCTTTCGCGACCACCGGGCCACAAGGAACAGCGCCAGCGTGAGGTTAAGCATTGCAAACGCCTCCGCGTAGTAGGTTCCCTCGAACACGATAAACGGCCAGTAAGTCGCCGCCAGGCATCCAGTGGCGATTCCTGTCCGCCGGTCCCAAAGGAACTCGGCGATCTTGCCGACAAGCACCGCCTGAGCCGCCCCCAACAAATGAAAAACCGCAAAATGAGCCGCCGGATGCCAGCCCAGCAACCCTATCCAAAGCGCCAGCCATGCGGGAAATCCGGGCGTGTAATTGCTTACATCAAACCAAAGCCACTTGCCGGCCAATATTTCCTGAGCCCAGTCCACATAGCTCCGGGCATCGATCACCGGATAGGCAATTAGTTCATTCCGCGCGAGCGCATCGGTGAGATAGGTCCAGCGCAGCACCAACCCCGCTGCAAAGATCCAAAAATACGCATTCGTGACGATCCGATTCGGG
>Ga0302140_10005490_pt1 | contig 16010 bp, 11 predicted proteins | sample I_Bog_E1_1_FD_202095 | JGI IMG/M metagenome (GOLD analysis project Ga0302140, IMG submission 202095) | Peat permafrost microbial communities from Stordalen Mire near Abisko, Sweden - I_Bog_E1_1 | ecosystem: Environmental > Terrestrial > Soil > Wetlands > Peat | place: Sweden: Abisko, Stordalen...
GCTCGCTATTGCGAGCCCGCGCCTGAGCCGCCGACCTTCGTTCCCATTGCGTGTAGCTCCTTGCCAAACTCTGAGTCCACCATCTTCGGCTGGATGACGATGCCGTCATAGAGCGTGGCCGCCAAAAGATGGGTGCCCATGGGCCGAGCGAACCGCAATCTCCAACCTGTATCCCAGTACCGGACGGTGTGATCGGGAAGCTGGACCGCGAACACCATCGTAGAGTTGCCAGTCGTCAGTAAAATGCGGTTGCCGGCCCGGTCAAAGTAAATGCTGTCCACCTGCGGCGTCTCCAGGTTGTGGATTGTGCGCCAGTGGGAGCCATCGTCTGCCGAATAGAAGACGCCTTCGCGTCCGCCGACCCACAGATTTTTGTCTCCGTCGACGGCAACCGCGGAGATCTGCGACAGGGGCGCCGGCAGCGCGACCGGTGTCCACCGCTCGCCACCATTGAGCGAGAGCAAGATTCGTTTCAAACCCGCCGCCAACATCACGCCTCTCTCCACGGCAAAGAAGCGCACCTCCCCCATATGGAGCGTCGACATCGGAGTCCACGCAATGCCATCGTCCCCGCTGCGCAGAAGGCCGTCGGACGTGCCGGCAAAGGTCACAAAGTTTCCATCCGAGACGAGCGAGTAGACGATGGAATCAATCATAGGCTGTTGCACCGACCGGCTCTCGTTACGGGACAGCGCGGAGGATTCGGCTTTCGGCCGCCGATCGTGCGTCACGCTCTTCTGCCACTGTCCCGAGTTAACCCAAACCTCACTTTGCAGACGGAAGATGCCATGCGTAGTTCCCGCAAGCATCGTGCCAGCTGGTGTCGAGGCAAGACTGTAGATGTCGCGCCCATTGAGACCGACGCTATCCTGCCGCCAATGAGCGCCACCATCGATGCTCTGGAAGACACCGCCATCCTCTTTATCGTTCACGACACCCGCGTAAACAACCGCGGGATGAGTGGGATCGGCTGCGTATGCAACGGCCTGGCGCGCGGAAAATCCTGTGTTCGAGGGATGGAACGTTGCAGCAAAGTCTTCACTGCGCAGAACACCACCATGGTCGGTCGCAAGCAACACGTGACCGGAGTCGTGTGGATCGACATATACGTCATTGATAATCACGTTATCCGGGGTCACGCGGCTCCATGCCTGGCCGCCATCGAGCGTTCGATAGAGTCCTTCCGTTGTGCCGGCGTACACAGTCGCCAGATGCTCGGGATCCTGTTCCAGCTTTCGTGTCCGGCGGGCAGCGGAGGGAATTCCTTGCACTTTTTTGAAAAGCGCCCCCGCATTGGAGCTCTTGTAGATTCCTGAACATGCACTCGCATAAACCACTTGTGACTGGACGGGATCCACAATGATCGAAAATACATCCGAGTCTTCAATAATTCCTTGCTTGATATTCTCCCAGTGTGCTCCGCCGTCGACCGTCTTCCACGGAAGATGCCATGTTCCTGCATAAATAATGTTTGGATTCTTTGGGTCGATCGCGACGGACTGCACCTCGTGAATCTCTGTGTTGCCGACCGGACTAATCTGGCTCCAGTGCACGCCATTGTCCGTGGTGCGAAAGACTCCCTGCAGCGTTCCGGCGACCATCATGTCTGGATTCGAATCCGATCTCGTTAACGAGCGAACAGACTGACCGTGCATCTGTGGAATGTCACTCCAGGTCTTGCCGCCATCTTCGCTGACAAACATTCCGCCGTCAGGATGATCGACAATCCACGCGCCGACAACCAATCGCCGCGGGTCGCGTGCGTCGGTGAGAATGTGGTCGATGATCAGATCGTTGCGATCGCGGATTTGGCTGAGACGTGCCCAGTTCACTCCTCCATCATGCGACTCATAGATCCATCCGGTAGCCGTACCGAGGTATAAATGCTTCGAATTCCCGGGGTCGGCTGCGAAGCAACGCGCGTCTCCTCCATAAGGGCCAAGGGGGAACCAATTCGCTGCATGCATCGGAAGGATAAAGAACGTGCAACTCGCAACCAGAACTGCAAGTCTGCGAAACATTAGGGATTTCAAGCTCTTCAACCAAGGACTCCTATTCGATAAGGCTAACGTAATCTCCGTCAATCGGCACACTGGAAGCACGTGCGAATTGCCTGGCTTGATCGTCAGGCACAGAGAAGACGGTGGCGCAGGGCACTCGTTAAATTGCAATGGCCGGTTGGGATTACTCCCACCCGGCCATTGCAGTTATCGAGGCTGGACTACTTCATATCCGCCATCTTGTGGTGGTGGTGATGAGCCGCAGCGTGGCGGGGTATTGCCCGCACACTCGACTCATCCACTGGGGTGAGTCCGGTCATGTCCAGCGTAGCGCCAGCAGGGATCAGCGTCGTGGCATCCGAGTTCGTACCCGCGGTTCCGATGTAGACCGAGATGCTCGAGGCATCCAGGCCCTTCTCCTTCACCAGGTACTCCTTCTCGTTGACCGCGCGCTCTGCAGCGCGCTTGTCAGCCCATTCAGCTGCACGCTTCTCCTTCATCTCGCTGTGCTTCCCATAGACCTTACCAGGCGCAGAATTACCCACGATGGCAAGTTTCGCAGTGGTGTCACGCTGCGCGGTCAGGGCGATGTCGTCAAGGCAAGCCTTGGCTTCATTGTCCACGCGAGTCGGACGTGCTTTGTCCTTGTCGAAGGTGATCGTGCACAGGCTCTGCGTTACAGGCGCAGGAGGCGGAGGAGGCGCATTCAACGTCACCGTAGCTTGCGAGGAAGCCGTCTGACCCTTGTCATCCACAACGTTGCAGGTCACGGTGATCGTCGTACCGGGAGCCGCACCCGTGGTCGACAGAGTAGCAGACGAGGTGTTGCCACTGATCGATCCAGCCGTCGAGCTGTAGCTGTAGGTCAAAGGACGATTCTGCGGGCTCACGCCAGCAGCGGTGATGGTGGAAGGATCTCCAGCGTTGAGGGTGCTTGGATTTGCCGAGCAGGAGATGGTGGGAGGCTGGAATGCGGTAACCGTGAACGGCACCGAGCAGTCAGCAAACTCGCCAGGCTTCTTGCCCTGTTCGATGTGGCCCTTGACCGTGTACGTTCCGGCCGACAGCGTCTTCGTGTCCACTGCCGCTACGTTCGATTCACCCGAGACAGTACCGCCGTCCGAGGTCCACGTGTAGTGTGCGTCCTTCTTGGGGCGCAGGTTGGTGGCAGTACCTGTGATGGTGACGGGGTCACCAGGGTAGATCTCGCCCGTGGGTGCCGTCACAGCGCACGCATAAGTTACCGGCGGGGGGGGGACAATGCTGCCAAAGTGGAACAACAGACCACTGCTGAGCTCGGCGCCATCAAGATTGGCACGTCCGCCCTGCAAATAGGTAGCCGCGTCCGCGGGACCAAAATCAATGTGCGTGTAGCGATAATCCGCCTCAAACAAGCGGAGACCGAGGTGGTGATTGAAGAATGGGAGGTCATAGTCCATACCTCCGCCAGCGATCAGGCCAACGCCCCACTGATATGGGTTGTAGCCTACGCCGCCTGGGTTATTTGGGCCAACGCCACGAACGCCGCCCGCCAAACCGTGCGCGAAGAGCGTGTAGTTCTGCAGCGGAAGGCGGAAAATCGGTCCGGCATAGTAGCCATAGAAGCCGTCGCCATTGCCATTCGGGTTGGCGATCATGCTTATCTCGCCACCGAAATACTTGTTAAAGTAGTATGCGCCGCTGCCGATCGCACCCTCGTCTACCGAGCCAAACTGCTCACCCGAAGGCTTTATGTCGCTGTGCAATCCATAGTAGGAATAGCCAGTGAATATGTCGACACGCGAGGGATTCGGAGCACTGGGTAACGTGCTCTGAGCACCTGCGCTAACTACACCAAAACTGACCGCACATGCAGCCAGAGCCAACCGGCCGATATTGCGAAATGGGCGATAAGACATTCGACGATCCTCCAAGTCAAACTACTAAGTTCAATATTCTATGGCTGTTACAGCCCGTCAGTGTTCTAGCTGTACCGAAACCATTCCAAAAAAGTTTACCGTGAATACCCGATTCTGCAGAAAAAACTTCAGCAAGCCTCAAAGCACCCTATTCTTCACATCACAACGCTACATCAACTCCATCCCATTCATGCTTCCGATTTCGGGATGAACCCTTTCTGTAAAGGCCCGACTACAGATCCGTTTCCACTTAATTCCTTCGTTCAGTCAAGATTCAAGGTCTGCCGGATCGTTCCCCGGCTGGCTTGAATCTTCTCCTGCAGCAACGTGATCGCGTAGAGCAACTGCTCTGGCCGAGGTGGGCAGCCAGGCACGTAAACGTCTACAGGGATGACCTGGTTTACTCCCTGCAAAAGCGCATAATTATTAAAAACTCCTCCGGAAGTGGCGCAAGCACCCATAGAAATCACCCACTTAGGCTCGGGCATTTGCTCATAAAGCCTGCGAATGACCGGCGCCATCTTCTGCGAAACACGCCCCGCAATGATCATCAGGTCGCTCTGCCGAGGCGACGGCCGGAAAACCTCCGCTCCAAACCTTGCAATGTCATATCTCGAACCACCCATCGACATCATCTCAATGGCGCAACATGCCAAACCAAAGGTCATTGGCCAAATGGAATTCTTCCGCACCCAGTTGATTGCCGCATCAAGTGAGGCTAAGACCACGCCCTCGGGCTGGCTGCTACCCCAGTTAACCTCTTCCAGCATCTGGCGGTTCTTCCCAAAACTGTCCAAGTTCCCAAAGAGATATCGGTCACTCTGCTGCTGTACCCTGGTAGGCTCAGCCATCGTCGCCGTTTGATTGGAAGTCTGATTCATGATGCTAAGTATACGTTCTCAGGGCTATTGGGTCTCAACACGATATCGATTTCTGCGCCAATTTTGGTCGTCAAACCCGCCGCGAAAGAGTCTTCTGCGCTTCATTGCTTGTGTGTTTACGATGCGAGAGGTCGGGGGGCGGTTGGATCTGGTCGAAAATACTTTGCAGAATTGTGAATCGGTGAGAGCCAAATCTCGTCTTAGCAGCTATTCGCCTCGATAGCTTCGATCAGTGATTCGCGCAGCTCCTCTTCCTGCTCGGGGGTCAGGCGGTTACCGCCCATAGTCAGATAAAAGACGTCGATCGCCATCTCCCCCTCCGTATCCACCAGCGCAACCTCCACGTTATATCCGCGGCCGCTCAGCGTAGCGCTGATAGCGCGAAGGAGCCCTGGAATGTCCTGCGCGATCACCTGCAGCAGCGTGCTGTGCGACGACGCTGCATCGTCGAACTCCACCTTGGTCTCCACTACCACGCGCGGTGGACGCTGCTTCGCCCTCCGACGTCCACTCAGGAGTTTGTCGACCGAACTTCTTCCGGCAACCAGGTCCCGGACGCTGGACAAGAATCTCTCGCGCTCGCTCTCGTTCAGCTCGAGCGTCTTGAAGGTATCCGTGAACCGAAACGTATCCACCACGACGCCCTCCTGGTTCGCAAACGCGTCAGCTGTCACCACGTTCATTCCCCACGCAGCTAGGGCCGCTGCCATGCCGGCGAACAGCCGGGGCCGGTCCTGCGTCACGAGTGTGATCTCGCTCACCAGGGATCCGGACTGTGTCGCCCCATGCTGAAATGTCATCTGGAACGACTCCTCCGTAAAGCGTTGAGTCATCTCAAAGTGCTGGCGCATCGTCTCTGCGGAACGGGTGCTGACATACCGCTCCGGGAAGCCTTCCAGGAACTGCTCCATCGCCGCCTCCCTGCCCGGCGAGAGAGAGAGGACGCGCGTGATCTTTTCGTCCTTGCGCCAGCCACCCAAAACTCCGCCCGACACGCGGGTATGCACCCGCTCCTCGTCTACATTGCGATCCAGCTGGTTCGCCGCTGCAATGTACAGGCGCCACAGGTTCTCCGCCTTCCACGGCGTCAAGGCGTCTGGATTCACCGCCGCGATATCCGCATACGTGAATAATGTCAGCATGCGCAGTGACTCCTGGGTCTGCACCTTCCCGACAAACGCGCGCACCATCTCGGTATCGAAGATGTCTCGTCGCATAGCTGCCGACATCTCCAGATGGGTCTCGATTAGCCTCATTACCTGCCCGGAATCATATGCATCCATCTCCAGCCGCCGGAGCACACTCTTCGCCAGGCGCGCGCTCTCTGTCGCGTGATTCTCGCTTGCCCTGCCCTTGCCCGTGTCGTGCAGCAAGGCCGCAAGGTACAGCAGGTCAGGATGCTGCAGCTCTGTAAGGATCGCGCCAAACTTCACGCGCCACTTCTCCACCTCCTTGCGCGCATCCTTGGTCTGTTCCGCAGGCAGGCCGTGCAGCGTATCGATCAATACAAAAGTGTGTTCGTCCACCGTATAGCGGTGGTAGGCGTCGCGAATTACCAGCGCATCGATCCCGTGGAACTCTGGCAGAATCAGCTCGAGCACACCTAACGCATGCATCGCGCGCAATGCCTTTCCCGCACGTTGGCCGAGCAGAATCGCAGATAGCTGCCTCCACAATCCCGGCCCCTCTTCAAGATTGGATGAAAGCCGGGGGATCGCATTCGCAATTCGCTCCTCGCTAGCCTGTGACAGCCGAGCGCCACTCTCCGCGACTGCCCGAAACGCCGATAGCACGATCTCTGGCTCGTACGAGGCATCTCCGCTGGCTGAGGCCTTTTTCAGCTCCAGCACGCCGGCGCTGATCTGAAAACCTGCGTCTTCAGGAACACGAATCCGTTTCACCACGGTCGCAGATTCGACCTCGAGGCCAGCACTCTCTGCCGCGCGCAGCAGGTATTTCTCGATTATCCGCGCGTGCCGAAAATACGCACGCATCCAGAAGGCGGCATCGACACTGCCTGGGCCCCCACCCAATCCAATCCGCTGCTTCGCCGCCGCGTCCTGCGCCTGCCAGTCCAAGGTGTTGTCGTCACGCTCGTGACGATAGTGCAAGAAGCACCGAGTCGCCGCTAAAAAGGCCACGGCCTCTTGAAATTCCTCGTCGTTTGGGCTCGTTGAAACCGCGCCCCCTTTCCCCTTCCGGAGCCCACTCAGCCACTGACAGACATTCACGTCTCGTAGCCCTCCAGGACAATCCTTTATATTTGGCTCCAGATGAAACAGCGTGTCGCCGTATTTTGCATGGCGTTCAGTGGTCAACTTCGCCAACTCTACCCCGATCGCCTTGCCATCTCGCGATCGCAGCTTTGCAACGGACTTCTCGCGCAGCCGGGCATAGACATCCTTATCTCCACCCAACCCTCTCAAATCCAGCAAGGCCAGGCTAAACTCGGGATTTGCCTCATCCAGGCGCTCGCACTGCCCTGGTAGCCGCGTCACCAGAGAAACCTGCAGGCCGCAATCCCATAAGGATTGCGAGACTCTCCGGATGGGCTCCTTCGCCAGCTTCTCCGCAGACTTGTCGATGCAGAACAGCAGGTCCACATCGGAATAGGGAAACAGCTGTCCGCGCCCGAAGCCTCCGATCGCACACACCGCAACGCCCTTTTGCAGCTCGGGGTTCGCCGCCACCTGCTCCTCCCAAAACTGCATCACCAGCCCATCGACGAGGGCCGAGCGGGCTGCCGCTGCTTGCAATCCATCACCCTTCGACTCAAAGCTGCTGCGAATCTCAGCCATCCGCTGTTCATAGGCTCCGCGCGCCGGTCCCCCGGGCAAAGGATCCATCCCGACGCCGCCGTCATTCGCGTTGCTAGATAGTCGATTCGTCGCTGCACCCCTTACAGCGCGATCTCTCCGCGCTCATCGTTGCGAATCCTTATGACTTCATCAATCTTCGAAACAAAAATCTTTCCGTCGCCAATACGTCCGGTCCGTGCAACGCTGATAATTGCGTCGATAGCTTTATCCTTCATCTCATCCGAAACAACGAGCTCGAGCTTGACCTTCGGCAACAAGTCGACCGCATACTCGCGCCCTCGATAAAACTCCGTATGCCCCTTCTGGCGGCCGTGTCCTCGCGCCTCAAAGATCGTTATGCCGGAGATACCAGCCTCTACCAAAGCATCCTTTACCGCATCCAGCTTGGACGGCTGAATGATCGCTTCAATCTTATGCATCTCTGCCCCTCGTTCTTTCCTGCATCTGCCGCGTTCCTACCCGCCCTCCCAGTCATAGCCCTCTTCGCCATGCTGCGACAGGTCGAGTCCCGCGTGCTCGTCTTCTTCACTCACACGCAGGCCAATCAGCTTATCAACTACAAACAGAATTATCAGCGTACCGACGATGGAAATCGTCCAGGCGATTGAAACACCGATCAACTGATTGAGAACTTGGCCATGGTTGCCCTCGAAAAAGCCCGTGGCTTTGCCTGCTCCAAAGATCGGATTGATCACCGAATTCGCGAAAAAGCCTGTGAGGATGGCTCCCAGTGTTCCCCCCGCTCCATGCACGCCAAACGCGTCCAGCGAGTCGTCATAACCAAAAAGATTCTTTACGACCACTACCATCCAGAAGCAGAACACACCGGCGAACAGGCCGATCCATAACGCGCTCATTGGCGTCACAAAGCCTGAGGCCGGCGTAATCGCTACCAACCCCGCGACTGCGCCGGAGATGGCTCCCAGCGCCGACGGCTTGCCATTGCGCAGCCACTCTGCCGCCGACCAACCAATTGCGGCAGCCGCCGCTCCAAAGTGCGTTGCCACAAACGCCGATGTTGCCAGCCCGTTCGCCGCCAGCGCCGACCCCGCATTGAATCCGAACCAACCCACCCAAAGGAGGCATGCCCCAATAAAACTCAGTACCACCGAGTGCGGCATAAACGCCTTCTGCGGGAATCCGAGCCGCTTGCCCAGGTATAGCGCCGTGACCAGCGCGCTCACCCCCGACGTCACATGCACTACGGTGCCCCCTGCGAAGTCCAGGCAGGGAAACCGACCGGCCAATCCACCCGTCCCGATTGCAGCTGCATTCAGCAGCCCTCCCACGCCCCACACCATGTGAGCCATTGGCGAGTACACCAGGACTGCCCATAACACCATGAAGACCAGCATCGCGGAGAACTTCATACGTTCAGCAAACGCTCCGGTAATCAGCGCTGGCGTGATAATCGCGAACATCAGCTGGTAGACCATGTAGGTCTGCAGCGGAATCGTCGCCGCATACGCCGGGTTGGGGTCGAGCCCCACGCCGCGCAAAAACACGTTGTGCAAACCGCCAATGAACGCGTTCCCTGTGCCGAACGCCAGTGAATAGGTCACAAACGCCCACAGAACGGTGATGACAGCCATCATTGCGAATGTCTGCATCATGGTGCCGAGAATGTTTTTCTTTCGTACCAGGCCGCCGTAAAACAACGCCAGACCGGGTCCACTCATCATCAGCACGAGTGCAGCGCTGGTCAGCATCCAGGCGTTGTCACCTGCGCTCTGGGCCTTGGCAACCGCAGCAGCGTTTTGTGCCACGGTCTTTTCCAGCGCCACGATCCTGTCCGCCTGGGAAGCACTGGGTGCCTGCGCTACCGCCGCCCCCGCAGCAATGCCGCAACACAGCAACAATCCCATCAGCCACCGCGTAGCCGACATCCAAGGCCACGCCCTACCCACCTGTGCGGAACACCGCTTCACCCAACCCATATAGCTTCAACCTCGTCGGATTCCGACACCGACCGGCGTACATATCACGGCTGCCACGCCAGGCGGCACAGAAATTTATATCGATTTGCGAGCATGGTACCGCCCGCGAACCCGCAGCTTTTGTTCAGTTGCTCCTACTTTACAACATCCCGTGCACCGCCGAGGTGCCGTCGTTTCATCATTGCGATACTCTTTAAGGATGTCTGAAGAACTATTTCACACGCGCTGGGCCGAAGTTCCCTCCACACAACTCAATCCCCTGCTGAAACGCCAGTTCGTCACCGGTTCGCAATCCATGTTCGCCCGCCTGGAACTGAAAAAAGGCTGCCTCGTTCCGCGCCACCAACACCCCAATGAACAGATCTCTTACATCACCCAGGGGGCCTTGCGCTTCCTGCTGGGAGAGGAGGGTGCGACGGTCGAGAAAACTGTTCGCGAAGGCGAGATTCTGGTCATTCCCGGCGGCTTACCCCACTCTGCCGAGGCTCTTGAAGATACTGTTGACTTTGACATCTTTGCACCACCCCGCCAGGACTGGATTGCCAACGATGACGCCTACCTGCGCTAACGCCACCACCCGGCTACGCTTATGCCGGCGAGTCAAAGGGTCACTTTCTCGCATCCCAGACTCCATAACCTGAATCGCCGCACGTTCAGGTCCGCAGTACTTATTTGTTCACTCCGGAGTACGCAGCATGACTGATATCGTCAAACGCCAACTCGCCCAGTCCATCGCCACGATGAGCCGCGTCCTGCGCGACGAGAGCATCCACGACGCCGTAGTCGCAGCCGCTCGCATTACAGCCGACGCGATGAAGTCGGGCCACAAGCTTCTTGTGTGTGGCAATGGAGGGTCCGCTGCCGACGCGCAGCACCTCGTCGCCGAGTTTGTTGCCCGCCTCACCATCGATCGCCCGGCACTGCGTGCCATCGCCCTCACAACTGACAGCAGCATCCTTACCGCTGTCGGCAATGACTACTCCTTCGATTACATCTTTGAGCGCCAGGTCGAGGCCCTCGGCCAACCTGGCGACGTTCTGCTCGCCATCTCCACCTCTGGAAACTCGAAGAATTGCGTCAAGGCCCTCCGGGCGGCCCGCCAGATTGGCATGCATACCGTCGCTTACACTGGAAACAACGGCGGATCGATGAAAGATATCTCCGACATCAACGTCATCATCCCCTCCGACACCACCATGAACATCCAGGAATCTCATCTTGCGCTCGAACATATCCTCTGCATGCTCGTCGAGCGCTTTTACTTCGGCGAACACTTCGGCGAAAAACCCCATCACTTAGCGGAGTAAATCATGACCTATCGTGCCGCCCAAACTCTAATCAAACGCGGCGATGAACCGTCCCTCCGCGCTGCCCTTGAGGCCGGCCTCGACCCCAACCTCGCCAACCAGAATGGCTGGACCCTACTCATGCTCGCCGCCGTCGAAGGGGACGTCCCCATCGGACGTCTGCTCATCGAGAAAGGCGCAGTCATCGATGCCAGGAACAATAAGGACGACAGCGCCCTCGCACTAGCTACCCACCGCGGTTTTTCCGCGTTCGTAGATATGCTCACCACGAACCCAGCTAAGTAGTCGTTCCGTTTCGCCGAACTCGCCTCGTTTACGCGCGCTCTTCGATTGTGAGCTCCTGTACGCCGGGAATGATTCCCATCTCCACATAAATTGGACGCATCACCTTGCGCACCGCAGGCAGTTCGAACGTAAACCAAACCGACCCTAGCAGGCAGAAAGCACCGGTAATCATCACCGTATGTTGCGCTCCAAGATAGTGGGCCAATCCTCCTGCCAGCAAGCTCCCGAACGGCGCCATACCCACAAATGCCATCGTGTAATAACTCATCACACGGCTGCGCTTATCCTCCGGCACCAGTGTCTGGATCACCGTGTTGCTCGCAGCTAATCCCTGCATCATCCCAAACCCCACAGCCAGCATCAGCACCATGCTCAGCCATAGCACATGGCTTAGGCCAAAGAGGATGAGACCCAGGCCAAACACTGCCGCGGCCAGCTGAATCATCGTCGTCAGGCCGCGCACACTTTTCCGAACCGCCAGCGAGACGGCGCTCCCCAGCGCTCCAACTCCCGATGCTCCTGTAAGGAAGCCGAGCGTGTGCGGGCCGCCATGAAGCACCTGCGCTGCGAACATGGGCAGCAGCACAGCGTATGGCCACCCCATTAAACTCAGCAGCGCAAACAACAGTAGAATCGTGCGAATTGGTCGGAACGTACTCACATACGCCCAACCCTCTTTCAGTTGCTCCAGCATGCTCACCGCCGCGCGCTGTATCTGTAGTGGCTTCACCCGCATCATCACGAGGGACGCGATCACTGCTGCGTAGCTGATGCCATCGATAGCAAAGCACCATCCCTCGCCCACCGCTGCAATCACAATGCCTGCCAATGCAGGTCCGATCAGCCGTGCACCATTGACCATGGACGAGTTCAGCGCAATCGCGTTTCCCAGGTCCTGCTTACTCTCCACCATCTGCACAAGGAACGACTGCCGTCCTGGCATGTCGAACGCATTGATCAGCCCCTGCAATGCACTCAACGCGATAATCTCATGGATCGTAATCCGCTTCGTGAGCGTGAGCCATGCGAGCGCCAGCGACTGCAACCCGGCCAGCGCCTGCGTCCACACCAGAAGCTTCCTGCGGTCCATCCTCTCAATCAGCACGCCTGCAAACGGAGCCAACACGAACGTTAGTATCTGGCCGGAAAACCCAACCACGCCCAGCAGCATGGCCGAGTGCGTCAGCCGCCACACCAGCCAACTCGTGGCCAGCCGCGTCATCCAGGTGCCAATCAACGAGACGCTCTGGCCAGTAACAAACAGCTTGAAGTTGCGATGCTTCAACGCGCGCCAAGCGTGCGAAAACCTGCTTTCCTGCCTTGCTTCTGCTGCTGGAGCCGCCTCTTCCGCCATACCTCTCTAGATGCGACCAAGTGACGCCGCGACTCGTGGCGCTAGCCAATGTGATTTGCTGGTCCTATAAATTAGAGTGTCCTGGTCAGCTTAGAACGTACCGGCGCTTTCAAGTCGTCCTCAGTGCAATCTGAGTAGACGCGGATGGATCGGCCACCAACAATGACTTTCTCCTCTACCTTCGCGTCGCAGAACGGATTCTCAATGCTCTCCGTATCCAGCACCTGCCTCCATGGCTGTCCGTCCGGTGGTTCAGGCAAGGTATATTCCACACCCTCGGCCGCCGCGTTCACAAGAATCAGAAAGCTATCATCTACTACGGGATGGCCTTCATCATCCATCACCTGCAAGGTTTGGCCATTCAGCATCAGAGCAATAGAGCGATTCCATGCCTCACTCCACGCCTCGTCCGAGATCTCTTTCCCGTCGGTCCCGTACCATGCAATATCGCGTACTACTGATCCGCGAATCTCACGATCCTGGAAAAACCTGCGCCGATGCAGGTTGGGATGGTCCCTGCGCAACTTGATCAGCCTCGAGGTGAATTCCAGCAGACGTTTGCGCGGCTCGTCCAGGTTCCAGTCATACCAGGTCAATTCGTCGTCCTGGCAATAACAATTATTGTTGCCTCGCTGCGACCGCGCGAACTCATCTCCGCCCAGCAACATGGGTACACCCTGACTCAACATGAGCGTCGCCAGAAAATTCCTAGTCTGCCGTTCCCTCAGCTTGTTGATCTCGGGATCGTCTGTCGGCCCTTCGGCGCCCATATTCCAGCTGTCGTTGTTATCGGCGCCATCGGTGTTGTTATCGAGGTTCGCCTCGTTGTGCTTGTGGTCATAGCTAACCAGGTCGCAGAGTGTAAATCCATCATGCGCGGTGATGAAGTTGATCGACGCGGAGGGCTTGCGGCCGTCGTTCTTATACAGATCGCTGGATCCCGTCAGGCGATACGCGAAGTCCGAGAGTTGACCGCTATCGCCCTTCCAGAATCGCCGCACAGTGTCGCGATATTTGCCGTTCCACTCCGCCCACAGGACTGGGAAATTACCTACTTGGTAGCCGCCCTCGCCAATGTCCCACGGTTCCGCAATCAGTTTTACGTCCGCAAGGGTTGGATCCTGGTGGATCGTATCGAAAAACGCTCCCAGCTTATTCACATCGTGCAACTCGCGTGCCAACGTCGAAGCTAAATCGAACCGGAAGCCATCGACATGCATATCGGAAACCCAGTACCGCAGGCTGTCCATGATCATCTTCAGGGTCTGAGGGTGATACACATTCAGCGTGTTGCCGGTACCGGTGTAGTCGACGTAGTATCGGCCATCGTCAACAACCGTGCGGTAATACGTCGTATTGTCCACGCCCTTGAACGAAAGCATCGGTCCCTTTTCGTTGCCTTCGCAGGTGTGGTTGTACACCACATCCAGAATGACCTCGAGGCCCTCTGCATGCAGGCGTTTGACCATCTGCTTGAACTCCGTTACCTGCTCGCCGTCATCGCCACTCGAACTGTATCGCGACATTGGCGCGAAGTATCCAAGGGTGTTATATCCCCAATAATCACGCAGACCCTTATCCAGTAGGTGTCCTTCGTCGATGAAATGATGCACAGGCAACAGTTCCACCGCCGTGATACCCAGCTTCTTCAGATAGGCGATGCTCGCGTCATGCGCGAGCCCCGCATACGTTCCCCGAAGCTTTTCAGGCACGTCCGGGTTCCGCATCGAAAATCCTCGTACATGCAACTCGTAGATAATCGAGTCTGAAATCGGGGTCTCTGGAAGACAATCGTCGCCCCAGTCGAAGTGCCGATCCACCACCACGCTTTTGGGCACGAAGTTTGCGTCGTCGATCCCACACATCTTTAAGTCATCGCCCGACTGCACGTCGTACGGCATGATCGGACCCTTGTGGTCCACCTCGCCTGCGATAGCTTTTGCATAAGGATCCAAAAGCAGCTTGTTCTTGTTGAAGCGCAGTCCCTTCTGCGGCTCCCACGGCCCGTCAACACGATATCCGTAGCGCTGCCCCGGCTGTATCCCGCGCAGCAACCCGTGCCACACGAATGCGGTCACTTCCTTCAATTCCACGCAGTCGGTCTGCTTTCCGGCGTCGTCAAACAGGCAAACGTGCACAGCCGACGCATTCTCGGAGTACAGCGCAAAGTTCGTACCAAGGGACGTGGGAGTGGCGCCGAGAGGATAAGGCTTTCCAGGGAGCAGAGTGCGTGGCATAGATCTCGTTTCGAATGGTTTAGGTGACGCCCTCAGAGTTGAAATCAAACTTGGGAGCGTGTCCTCCTGATAGATGCAGAATTACCTCGAGAACGCTGCTTAGCGTTGAGCTTGTTCAATGCTATGAACAACGAGGGGGTTATTCCACTACCAACGTAACCTGCATCGAGTGACTGACCACTGCCCCCGCGAGGTTAGTCGACGTTCCTTTAACGGTCAGCGCGTACGTCTGGCCACCTGGCAATGGCGTCGATGCTACGCGCGCTCCACATCCCGCTATACCCGCAATCGCCGTCAGGAGTCCGCACACCATCACCCATCGACGCGTTCTCCACTTGCGCTGTCCCACGATCCACAGCGGACAAAGAAGACTGGCCAACACAAAGCCTCCGATCCCTCTTCTTTCGCTAGCAAGCAGCGTCGAACTCATCTGGACACTCATCGTCACGTTTACCGACGTAGTTCCCGGAACCACCTGTGGTGGCGAGAACGACACCGTCGCTCCCGCTGGCAGTCCGCTCGCACTCAAATCTACAACCCCGGTGAATGCTCCAGACAGCGCCCCCACGGTCATCGCGTAGTTCGCCACATCGCCCGCGGCCACCGTCTGCGTTGTCGGACCCGCCGCGCCGATCGAGAAGTCTGGCATCGGGGCTACGGTTGCGGTCGCGGCCAGCGAGGAACTCGTCAGGAAGTTCGCGTCCCCAGAATAGGTCGCTACGATAGAGTGGCCGCCCGCTGCCGGCGACAAATACGTGCCCATCGCGGAGCCGTTCACTAAGGGCGCCGTAGTCACCACTGCCCCGTTATCCAGAAACGTGACCGTTCCCGTCGGCGTTCCCCGTGTCGTTGAGCCGACAGCCGCGGTTAACAACAGAGGCAGCCCGGCATAGGAGCCCTGAGTGAGAGGCTGCTCGGTGGTTAAGCTTGCAGTCGGCACAATTTGTAACAACCCGGAGATAGCACCCATCACGACCGTATAGTTCCCGCTAGCAGGCCCACTCAGCGTAGCAAGAATCGGGTAGCTTCCCACAGGGGACAGCGATCCTGCCGTCGAAGCGAACGTCACCACAACCCCGCCCTGCGGCGGAGTACCACTTGCTGATCCGGTGAGCGAGGGAATTGCCTGCCCATATGCCACGGTTACAGCATTCGCGGTGGCCGTGATCACGCCAATTCCGCCATCGACGCTCACAACCGAGCTGGCCGCCGCCGGATTTACTCCATCTCCGAGATACTTCGCACTGAGCGAGTGGGTTCCTGGAGAAAGCATCTGTGGAGCAAAGGTAGCG
>Ga0302140_10005491_pt1 | contig 16008 bp, 30 predicted proteins | sample I_Bog_E1_1_FD_202095 | JGI IMG/M metagenome (GOLD analysis project Ga0302140, IMG submission 202095) | Peat permafrost microbial communities from Stordalen Mire near Abisko, Sweden - I_Bog_E1_1 | ecosystem: Environmental > Terrestrial > Soil > Wetlands > Peat | place: Sweden: Abisko, Stordalen...
CACATCAAGGATTGCAAGTCGTATCACCGCAGGGTGAGGTGGGGTTTCACCTTCCGGAGCCGCCTGAGTCGCCAATTTACACAAACCCCGCCGGCACTATTACTGGATTTCCGTTGCCACTTCGTGACGCAATGGAGCTTCGTTCGTGGATCGGTGAGCAGACTTCCAGGGGGATGATGCCAAAAGGCACGACACCCGCTCAGTGGGATGCGCTCTACAAGGGGCCCACGAATGATATCGGAAACGTTGCGGAGCTTTACGGAGCGAGGCCGGAGTGGGACACTTACAACGCGAAAACCTCGCAGCTCTACACAGACGGCGCGAAATTCGCTAAGTTCTCCAACGACGACAACCCGACGAAAGACACCGCGAAACCCGGCGAGGCAACATCGAAGCTCTGGAACTCGATGGAAAAAGACTCCGGTGACATTGCAACACTGCGGGAGCATCTTCCTGGGGCTGCTGATGAAATCGCTGCGGCGTATTTGCGGCAGTCGCCGGAGAAGTGGGGCAGGCTTGTGGCGAAGAACCCCGATGCCGCAAAGGCCCTTGTGCCAAATCCGTTTGATCGTCTCGCGTTGAGTTCCGCGACGGGAGAAAGACCCTCTCTGTTGAGTGAAGCCCAGCGGCAGAATCGAATGCTCAAAGGGGCCGGACTCGGCGCTGGGTTGGGGGAACTTTTGCAGATCTACAACAACACGCATACGGGCTCGCAACTTTTGAGCCCGTTTGTCGCAGGGATGGCTGGGATGGCGCTTCCAATCGCCGGCGAGGGGTTGGAGCATGTTGTGAAGAACCCTCGGTTGCTCAAGGTCCCCGCGACCGGAGCGCTCGCCACGAATCCCTTACTAAGCCAGCCAGATAAATCGCAATAAGGGCTTTGGCGAAGTATGGCACGGCGAAGAAAGCAAGGACGAGAAGGATCATTGGAGGGTTCCTTCGGGCGCCGAAGTGGTGTTCCAAGTAGCGTCTTTGCCTTCGTTGGCGCGGACGCGCTCGAAGAGCTCGCCGAAGGTCTTGAGGAACTCCCCTGCGGTCGAGGGGGTCAGGACGAAAGCAACCCGAGGGGCCAACACGGAGGACACCTCGGGCTCCTCGAGGGAACCCCCGAGGAGTTGCTGCTCGTAGCAAGTGATCCGGAATACTCCGTTGATGTACGTGAAACTCAGTTGGTTTATGTAAACCGCGGGGATTGAATACGCCAGCGAAGTGACGGTTGGGGCGGGCGAAGCGGGCGAAGTCATCGGAGGGGTTCCTTGTGGTTAAGGGGCGTTAGCCCCGTACAGGGTGTTACGGTGCCACTACGGTCGGGGCGGGGCCTTAATTTACCTTCTTCGGCTCCTCTACCACACTATACATCCTATCCAACGCATCGTCACTTCCGCCACTGGTCCACGCTGTGATAGCTGCGTTCCATTTCTGCACACAGGCTTCGCAAGAGTGCGTATAGTAATGACGTTCCGCATCGGTCAGGGTTTTTCCACACCCTGCTACGGGTTCCATGCCAAGGCAGATAAAACTGGATTGCATCAGCTTCGCTCCTTCATTCCGCTACCCTGAATTGCTTCGCTAGGGGTTTCCACAGATCCGCTCCTTGGTCAACGCACTCGATTGCACGGGTTCGGACGGCTAACGCCAGGGTCCGTTCGACTTTGTCCGCGGTGATGCGCTCACCGATGAACTCGATAATTCTGCCGCCGGCGATGGGTTTGTTTGTTTTGCGAAAAACCCCGACGATCCAATGGTAGAGTTCTTCGACGATTGCCCAGTCGTTCTTGCCTTGCATCGCCCGGAAGACCTCCGGCATCTTTGCTTCGATCTCAAAGAGCCACTCAAGCGCGCGTTCGATGTCGATGCGTTCGATGCCGCTCAAGTCAATCTTCCTGGACACCGCGGAGATCCCGCTGAGTTTCTGGACAAACCGGGCGCGTTCGGTATTATACGGAAGCATCCTCGAATGCGTCGGCACTGGGGGTTCCCCCGCAAGGACCCAACTCTGGAAGTATTCTTTTGCATCTCGGTGCCACTTTAGTTCCCCCCACATCACGCTAATCCGGCCGAGTTTTGCGAGGACCCTCGCACGGAGTTCGCTCGGATCGGGGTATTCCGTGAAGGGGTCGCGTATGCGGCGTTCGGCGGAGTACACCATTACAATGCGACGCGAGAGCCCTGTCGACCAGACCTCTTCGGGAAACACCGTCGCGAAGTACGAGGGTTGAACCCCTGCGAGGATGTTAAGCTGCGGTTTGATGATCTCTACGAGCTTCACGTTAAACCGACGCTCCTCAACGTGAAGCGCTGGGGAGTTCCAGATGCGCTCTAGCGTCCCGATGTATTCCATGTCGTAAGCCGGCAGGAGGACCTTGAATTCCTCCGACGCGATGAGCATCGAGTGGTATTCTTCGGTTTCGCCTTTTTCGTTCAGCTTGACCTGGCGGGCTCGCCCGAGGGCGTCGATGAGGCTAGCCTTGGTGAGACTGTCGCTTGCGACGTGAAACGCTTTCGCCTGCGTGAAAGGGTCCTTGGCATCCCGCCAGAACTGTCGCACGGTTTCCACGATGAACTTTCCGGTTCCAGACGGCCCAACCAGCAGCACGTAGAGATTGCAGTATGTCCGGTTCATCCCGGTACGGACCCAGATCTTGCGTTCCATCGCCCCCGCGACGAGCGAAATCCCGCTCCACTTGCGGTAGATTTCAGGGCTCCGATCGTCCTGCGTCGCGGAGGTGTAAGCAAACCAATCGGTGATGAGATCTTCGGCCACACTAGCGGGCCTCCTCTTCGGTGATCATCTTGCGGACTTTTGCAGCTTCAGCAAAAAAGGACATTGCAAGGGTTTTGTGCTTCCGTCCTTGCCAGTCTTTACCTGCCTCATCCAACATCTTCGCATAGCGCTCCATGCGCTCGCGCCAGAGTTTTTTCTGGTCGGGGGTTATTTCTATCGTCATGTCAAAGCCCTCCCGGAAACACATCACCCGCGCTGCCGAACCCCATGCCGGGGAACCGCTGGCGCACACGCAAGTCAGGCTTCGCAGGGCTCCACTTGCGGAGGCCATCGGGGTTTAGCGGGCTTTCGGAGCCCCAGTTCCATCCGACTTTACCTTCGCCCGGAACGGAGTAGCGCCGTCCGTTAGGCGCGACGATTTCAACTTTGATAAGTTCCAGAACATGCGCCATGATGTCGTTTTCGTTTTCGGTTTCGCGGAACTGAAACACAATACTGTCAAACCCCTGCGCCAGCAGCCCCACTCGGGGTTCGTGCCGCCAGACCCGCCACATTCCAAGGTTCATCCGCTGCGCGGTGGTTCCTTGGGACTGGAATGCAATGCCTTCGCGGTGGGTCGCGGGGTCGTTGGGGCGGCCTAAGAAAGTCCGCTTGAACCCAAACAACGTCTGGAGGGTCCCTTTCGTCTGGATCTCCGCGATGCTCCAAGCCCACCATCTCGGGATGCACCCAAACGCCGGGGTGATCCCGGGCCCCCCGCGGCAGTATCGGGCTTGAAAGTCCTCCACAACGGGATTCGGCACTTTGAGGGTCTTCGCGAGCGTCCACGCGGTTCCCATGTAGTTGCTGCCGTGGCCTCCGCGCTTTGCGAAGTCTCGGCGGGTGAAATTGCGATAGAACACTTCGTCTGCGACTGCCCTGTCGCCTTTGGGGTCTCCGGGCCACCGAAGATCCGGCCAGACTTTCTTGGCATTCGCGGTGTGAAAGTCGCCGGACTCTGTTGCGTCAAGGAGGCTCCAATCGTCGAAGAGCACCCCACAGATGAAGCCTACGTCGCGGGCTTCGACTTGCTCGAGGTCTACGTAGCCGAGTCGGAAGCCAGCATCGCTCTGGAACACGTGCCGCAAAGACGGATCAATGTTTTGAGCATTACGTCCAGTTCCGAAGGCGTTGGTGCTAGACGAGGGTCTTCCGGTTTCTGTTCCAACGATATTGTAACCTGCTCTGAACCTACCGTCAGAATCAAGGTCGCACTCAAACACTTCGAGTTGCTTGGTGAGGTCTCGAATTTGCAAGATGATGTTAATAAGCGGCGCTGCATGGAGGTAACTTTCGCTGAGCTTTTCAAGCGCTGTGCGGTCGACCGCAACGTGTCTGGCACCCTTCACGGACTTCCATTGCTCCGGCAGGTGCATGATGTCGTAGAAGAGCGTTTTGAGTTGCTTCGTCGAGGAGTAGTTTAGTTCGCGAAGCCCAAAGCCCCCGGAGACAATTCGCTCAAACTGCTCGCCCAGCTTCGCTATGCGTTTCTTTAGCGCTTCGGCTTCCTCGAAGCGGCCGAACGCGTCAACGGCGAATCCCCTACACATCATGTCAAGATAAGGCGCTTGAAGCGCCCGCGTGAACGCGTAAGTAGGTCCCCACGAAGCTTCGCTGGCGGCGTAGGTGCTTCGGATTTGTTCGAGGATCTCCAACGTAAGGCAGCAATCCAGCCCGTTGTAGAGCTGCGCGGTTTCGGTCGGATCAAACCCGATGTTGCTTTGTTCGATCGTCGAGGTGTTGACAAGGCGGGTCATCGGAGGGGCTCCGCAAGGGGAAGCGGGATCACCGGAATCCCAAGCTCCCTTGCGTAAGCGATTTCTGCCGTCACGCCCTTGGAGGCTTCCCAGCCGTCGATTCGTAGAACGTAGAGCTTCGCTGCGCCGCGGATCATAGCGAAGTTGTACTCTTGCCAGAAAACGAAATCCTTGGGGAGGTCGAACTTTTTGGCAAGTTCGTGGCAATGGACGATAGGGGAGTAAACCCACACGCTCCTGCGGAGGAGCCTTGCCGTAGCGGCTTCCGCAGCAACGAAGCGGGCCTCCATGATGGATTCGTCAGGGTGGGAGTAGGGCGAGGCGAGGTAAACATAGCCCTTTGGGGTGAGCGTCACTTGCGGTCTCCTTGGTTCGCTTCGCGTTGCATCGCCCGACGGATTAGTTCTTGAAGCGCGGTAAGTTCTGTCGGGGTGAACCAGGCTTCCGCGGCGGGAAGTACCACCGCGATGAGGTCGGCGAGGGATTTGTTCATGATGGGTTTGGTGTGTTTCATGTTACACCAGTTCATAAGTAGAATGAAGAACCTCGCCAACAGCTGTGTAGTCGATCATACCGTCGGGATACAACAACATCCAGCATGGTCTGGCGGCTCCGCTTTTTGAGATCACCATCCGCACACCGATGATCTCGGCTTCCTCGCCGCTACGATAGATGTACGGGTGAGTTCCTTTGTACTTCACTGGACGCGTTACCAGTTTAACCGGGATTGCTTCGTCGGCCACTTTCGCTTACTCCTCTGCTTTGTCGGTTTCGTCCCCGCCACGCTTGCGCATCAGCTTCCAGGATGGCTCATCGGTGTAGATGGACCCCAAAAATCCCAGACCCTTCCGCATTTCCGGATGAATAGCATGATGCAGCAGCATCGTGTCCTCCGTGGCGTTGCGGATTGCGATCCCCCGCCGAAGCAGCCACTGGATGTCATAGAGGCCGTTTTGGAAGAGCTTGGGATTGGGTGACCCGAGGAACTCCCGCACGAGTCCCCAGGCTTCGTATTCGTCGCTGGCGCTGCGCCAATACGAGCGGTATGTTGCGGAGTCCCCGGCAACGCAGACGAAGGGGATCACAAGGGCCTCCGAGCGTGAAGTCGCGAAACCCACCGAGGTGATTTGACCGCCCTTTGTCTCGATGTCACAAGAGACGTAAGCGTCACCGCGGATGTGTTTGAGGCCCCACTCGCGGATGTCAGCAAGCTCGGGGTTAATGAGGACGTTTCGGGAGGGCCTGGCGAAGTCCGGCGAAGCGGATTCCCTCCAGGCTTTGATGAGGTCGGCGACCGTGACTGACCTTGCGCTCCATTGGCGGAGGACGTAGGCGGGGTGGAATGTCGGGAGGAACTTGGGGGTCCCCGGCTGCGTGGTGCCGCGGATTTCGGAGTGCGCTCCGGGCGACGCTGGTAGGCGCAAGGCGGCGGTGAGGCCCCAAAGTGCCGCCGCCCCTAGGGTCACTACTAGATTCGGCTTTGCCGCCTGGACCTCCTGCCCCAGGCGCTGTAGGTGCCCGAAGAACTCCTCCCGCAAATAAGCGTGCTTGGGGCTTCGGACGAGAGGTGGAAGCGCGCGCCCGGCGAAGCTCGCGCCCTTGCCCGTCGGCCCGCACAACGCCTCGAGCTTGTTATCCTGGGGCTTCAGATTAAACACATTCGTCAGGCCGATTCTGCTCTCCCGGAGCCATTCTTCCCGCTTCGCAAGGAACAAAGCGTCATTCGCATAGATCACTTTCTTCACGCTGGCGTAGCTTTGCGAAGCCCCGACGCTTGCGTCCCCGAGCATCCGGAAGAACTCTTTCCCGGAGTGGCCAATGAAGGGGGCTTGAAGGAGTTCCTCGCTCTGTCCCCAGGCTTCGCCGACGAATAGCACCCTAGGGCTTCGCGATCCGCAGTATGCGGCGAAGGGCGCAAGGGTGTTCATGCGGAGACCTTCGTTGCGAGGACCTTTGTAGTGGCTTCGCCGGCTTGCGACGCGCGCCGGAGTGCCCGAGCTTGCAAAAGCGCCGTGTTTGCGACCTTTACCATCTCCGGGTTCGTCTCGAGCCCGAGGACCTTCTCGGCCTTGAGGGCCTCCGCGGCGCGGAGGGCGCTTGCGGAACCGCAAGTGGGGTCGAGGACCCTTGAGTGCTCGTCGCAGAACATCCCCATGAAGTACTTTAGCATCGGCTCAGGCTTCGCAGACATATGGAGGGAGTTGTCTGAGGGCGACGAATACACATCGCTGACGTATTTCACGATTGGGCGGTCTCCGCGTCCTCCGACAAGACAAGTCTCGTAGATGTGTCGCGGAGTCCCCGGAGTGATAAACCCCGCGTTGTCGGATTTATGCCAGACGAGAGGAAACCGCAAAAACGCAAAGCCTGGGATCTTGCGGAGCGCGGCCCTCGTGGCGACTTCGATCTCCTCGCGATTGCTGTACCAAAACATTACATGACACGACTCTGCCGCGAAGCGGTCGAAGTTCGCCACGAAAGCCTCTAGGAGCGCCCCGTAGTGATCTTCGGAGTCATGGTACAGCTCGCCTTCTTCGCGATGCAGCGCATTGGAACCGTGCTTGTGGCCAGAGGTCCCAAGGTTGATCCCGTAGGGGAAATCGCAATGAACGAGATTGAACCGAGGGCCGGAGTACGTAGTGGCCCATTCGAGGAAGTCTTCCTTCAGAACCGGGAGGGTGGGCGCAAGGGCGACAGGGGCGAAGCCGGGAGTCGCTTTCGCACCTGCTGAAGTTCGAACACCAACTTGTCCAGTTGAAACCCCAGACGTTGAAGTTCCCCCACCACAAACGCCGCTGACACCGCTATCGACACCAACGCCGCCGCGATCAGAATTATCGCCAGGTCCGTCATGCGAAAAATCTCCTTCAAGGTTGGTTTCGGTGGCTTCGCCAGAGGCTTCGCCAGAGGCTTCGCCAGAGGCTTCGCCAGAGGCTTCGCCAGGAGCGACCCCCTCAAGCCACTCTTCTAGTTTCGTCGCTTGCGCGCGCTTCTGCCGTCGTTGGAGGAGGTTGTAAGCTTCGTTCACCGTATTGCAGGCCCGGACCGCATCGTCCTGCCAGAACCCTGCGATGAAGTGATACTTCGCCACGGTCGATCCGTCGCCCCACCCGAGGGCTACGCCGGTGGCCTCGAAAGTACACTCGGGGTCTTCGTCGCGGAAGAGCGAATGAAGCCGCACTACGCTCTGGAGGGTTTCTTGCCAACTTAAATCCTTGCGCTTCGCGTTTTCCTCGAACTCGATGATTTGGACTTCGCTTTGCGAGGGCGAGTTGGCGAAGCGGAAGGGAATGTCGCTGAGCCCGAGCATCAGCGAAGCCGCGTAGCGCCTCTCGCCGGCGTAGAGGATGTGATACCCCTGCTCGTCCGGGACCTCCTCGAGGATCACCGGGCAGATAACCCCTCGGAGCGCGATGCTTTGTAGGAGCCCCCCGGCCTCAGGATCAGGGTCTCTCCGCTGGCGCGAGCTTCGCTCGACCCATACGTGTTCAAGGGGCATTCGACCGAAGATGTTCGTGATGGGCACGGAGAGAGGTTCCTTCTGCGACTTTGTGCCTACGGCGTTGAAAGGAGGGGTCGAAACCCCTCTCTACTTTATGTCGGGGCTACCGCCCCGAACCCCTACCCGAACCCCGCTTAGTCACTGCGACGTTCCGTGATAACCCGCCCGTCAACGACCAGCTTCACATCCGCCGCTTCGCCCGGAGTGCCGTCTTTTTTGGTGTAGCTCCGCCGCACGCAACTCAGCTCGACTTCCCGTCCGATGCACTCGGGGATGTACTCCGAGGGCCTCTTCCCCCGGCGGGCGATGCCGCAGGCGTCGACGAACATATTGAGGTAGAAGTACGTATCGACTTTCGCGGGGTCCACATGGAACTCCTTGAAGATCCGGCGCTTGGTGACGTCGAAATCCCCTTCGACGCCCTCGGGGAACCGCATGGGCCTCGTTTCGATCGTGATGGTCCCCAACGTCTCGTTCCACCGACACGGGCCGACTTTCCACCAGACGACCATGACGGGGTAGATCCCGTCGGGCAACTCCGCCGGGGCTTTCGCTTCGGAGGTCTCAAGGTTCATCAAAGCAAGCATGTCAACCATCAGAAGTACCTTTCAGTGTTACGTTACTTTCGCGTCACGGGCTCCGCCCTGTTTCGCGTTCGGAGCAGGATGCCCCATTCACCCGGCCTAGGCGGCCGAATTTGCCTGAAGCACATGAATGCGTTTCACATGCGCTTCGAATTTCTTCAGCACCGGAGGCTCCAGTGCAACGAAGTCGTCGCCGTGTTCGCGAGGAGCACGAAGAACAAACTGATACCCGTCGAAGCGGCAGTATAGGCCGTCTCCGAGGTAGACTTCGCGGAGTGCTTCAGCCTCGTTGTCTTCACGAGTCGTCATTTGGAGTCCCTTCCTTTGCGGCTCTTCGCCTCGGGGTATTTCCCGCCGTTGGTGCGTTCGGCGTCAGCTTCGCTGGCCGCAATTGCAATTGCTTGCTTCGCCGATGTCACAAGGGGGCCTTTGGCGGAGCCCGAATGCAACTTGCCTTTGGCGAACTTTTTCATTACTTCTTTGGAAGGCATTGTTTTGCTCCTCTGGAGGCTTCGTGAGCGAAGCCCTCACCCTGCCCCGGTTCTTCCGGCAGGAGATCCACCAGATCCTTCGACCCGTAGCTCTGTTGGTATTCCCGGTAGTTCTTTCGGAGGTCCAGTTCGGCTGCCCACAGGACATTCCGAATGAGCCCCTTCGCTTCGTCCGAAACGAGGGTGCCATGCAAGGCGACGGCGCAAGAGCCCCGGAGGCTTGCCAGGCTCATGTAGAACTCGAATTGACGTTGTTGCCGTTCGGTTTTCACTTCAGGGTTCCTCCTAACTTCGCTTCACCCTTCACGTCCCTGAAATACTCCGCGAGCCCCGTCTCAAGCGCATACTCCGCTTTGACCCGAAGAGGCGCGGGGGTCATCAGCTTCACCATGCTGCCGGCGGAAGTCTGGATGACCCGTTTTGCCCCGACTTCTTTCGCCAGCAACGCATGAGAAAAGTACTGGCCGATCTTCGGCGCGAACTTCGATCCTACCGTCTGCGGGAATCCCTCAGAGACCCCAACTTCGTTTGCCGTGAGGGCAATGTGACAAATCACAATGATGTGGCACTTCACCGCGGAACTCTGTAGGGTTTGCAGCAACCTTGCTATCATGATTTGCGCTGCCCCGATGTCCGGGCGGTAGTCCCCCGGCACGTTGCCGTAGCGGGTGATGTTGCCCGAAAGCGCCAGTTGCTGATCCATCGCGGCTTGGGAAATGCGGCTCAAGCCATCGATCACCAGCACGTCCTGGCTCGTCCAAGTGCCGATGTTCCCGAAGTTTCGGCTTGGCCCGTCGCGCCAGTCGTTCATTTGTTCCATCACCTTGCCCCAAAGGTCGCCCTTGGGGACATAGCGTTCTTTGCCTTTCGCCCCTGCGAGGACCATTGTTTCGTCGAGCGACACGAAACTAAGCCGGTCGGCGGTCCCCGCCGCTTGCGCGGCGGTCCACAATCCGGGCATTTCGCGCCGGTAGATACTCGCCGACGTGTTCAGCATGTAATCCCGGAGGATTTGCGTTTTCTTGTCGATGTCAAGGATTCGGACGTTGTAGCCGGCCGCCGCGAGGGACGCAAGAGAACCTGTCTTTCCGGCCCCGTAGTGTCCGAGGTAAATCACCTTGTTCGGGAGTTCTTCTTGGGGCTCATTGAAGGTGGTCATTCCGAGAGTGCCTTTGTTAGGTAGGATTGCCAACGGGCTATCATAATCTGCGCAAGTTCGATTCGATCAGCTGCGGGGATCGGGCAGTCTTCGTTGCAACTTTCATCGTAATACAAATCCACTCCCGAATTATCGTACCCGCCATATACTTCTCCGTAGGGATCGATTCCGACGATTTCATTGTTGACGTATAACTTTCGTCCGGATGTTAGTTTCATTGCGAAGTTCCCCCTTGCTGGTGCTTTAGCCCCTCAGGGACTTTTCGGCTCTTCCAAGATGATACTCCATCTGCCCGAGCATCTCGGCGAACATGACCAACACAATCTCCAGTTTGCCGGTCAAACCGTTGGGTTCGCTTTGGAGGCCCTGCGAAGGGTTGCGTTCGGGCTCCGTGCCACCAATGCAGTCTGCAAGCCTTATCGCGCTGTGTACGCAACTTTGCAAACGATCCAGCATCTCGTGGAGTGTAGCGATTTGCCCTTCGAGGCACTCGCGTGAAACCGAAGGGGGACACGGCATCCCATATTGCGCCTGTGAGCCCGAGCCTGCTTTTGGCCCGATTGGTGCCGAATTAGTCGGATACATTTTGGTTCTCCTTCGTTGCAGTGTTGTCGTCGCTGAGGCCCAAGAGCCCCGCGCGTTCGGCTGGGTTTGCCCCGCAGACCCCTCTGAAGCGGCATCCGCCGTAGAGGCCACACGCTGCGTCGTTCTGGGGCCATTCGTTCCGCCCGAAGGCTTCGGAAAGCCTCCGTAGATGCACCCTTGCGTCTCGCAACCACTCCTCTAGCACCTCACGGGGCCTCGGCACGATGACCCTGCGGAACGCCGTGGCATTCGTGCCGATTTCGATCCCATCGAGCACCACTCCGTCGGACTCGATGCCGAAGCAGACCAAAGCGGCGCAGGTGTACAGCGAGAACTGACCATCCGGAGTGTAATTCTGCGCGGTCAAAAACCTCGCGGACGAAGAAGTCTTCGTTTCACCAACATACGTCACACCGTTGAACTTGCCGATCTTGTCGATGGTCCCGACGAAAGTCATAGGCTCGCCGGACGCGCTTCGGACCCCCGAGTCAAACTCAAACTGGGCCTCGATTGCAGGAGCCCCCGAGGGCAACATCACTGTTTCGAAAGTGTCATCGCGGTATTGATCCGCATACCACACAAACGTCCGAAGCAGCGTCGAGCGGTTCTTTAGGGGATCCTCGGTGAACCCTGGTTTCGCCCGGACTTCATCCCATGTCTCACGGAGCAAGAACCTAAAGGCCCCCTGGAGCGCCAGATCGTGCGAAGCTCCGCGGGATTTGTTCAGCTCAAACAGCGCCTTTGCGGCGTGGATGAGCGTCCCGAAGCGCAAGTGCGGGTCGGTTTCGGGCTTGCGGCGGGCAAGCAGAACCTCGTAGAGGTACTTCCTCAGACACGCTTTGGACGTCTGGAACGTCGAGGCGTTTACTCGGGTTTGCTCGCCGTTGGCGCCAAATTGGTTTCCGTAGAACGAAGCCTTCGGGGTCCGCGGGAGCTCGAGGATGTTTGTCATGGTGGTCAAAATCCTCCGTCGCTGTCGTCGCCGAAAGCCACATCGAGCAACGCAAGGGAGGTCTTGGGGGCTGCTTTCGTGCTTGCGCCGGGCTTCGCCCGGACCCCCTTTGCCCCGAGAGCCCTCTCGTAGCGCTCCCGATACGCCCGAAGCTCGTTTATGTATGCCATTTCTGCCGAAGGCCCCATCTCCCCGGGCGACATCAGCGCGAGATCGCTCAGCGAAAACGCCGACGCCTCGCCGAGGACCTCGGGGGATGTTGGGAATTCATTCGCCATGACGAGGGGTTCCTTTTACGTAAGTGACAATTGCTTCGAGGTCTTGGGTGGTAAACACCCCGTCCAGTTCAACTGCCCGTCCGTGGCACCAGTAGATGTATCGGGTATCGTCGCTGTACTCCAAGATTTTATCCGTGAAGTTGGCGCCGAGTTCCCGAAGGACCTCTTTCGCCTCGTCATATGTCATTGGTTTCGCTCCCTTCGCCCTCTGTTACGTTGCTTGCGAAGAACTTATCCAGGCTCTGCCCCGCCTGCCCCCCTTGCGGAGGCTTCGCCTGGGCGATTCTGTCCAACCTCCTCGCAAGCCTCTCCTGGTAGTCCCTAACCCCCTTTCGGATCATCTGCCGAATCGCCACGCTTACTCCGACTTTTGCTTCGCTCTGGCGCCCGAAGTGCTTCTGCAAGAACTCCCAGTCGGTTTCGTAAACCTCGATGTGGCGGGATGCGGTGGCTTCGTCGTGTTTGCGGGACATTAGAACAAGCCCTCCTCTTCGCGTGCCACGTCGCTTTCGCGCTTCGCGCGGGTCGCCGAGCCCCTCAGCACCACTAGGTTCCCTTCGGGGTGCCCTCGGAGTTCCCGAAACCTCACCGGCGGCAACTCCGCTTCGGGGGATTCCTCCCGAGCCCTCGCGAACGCTCGCATTGCCCTTGCGGGATCGCTCACCCGGAGGAGAAACCCGTGCTGTGCTTGCGAAGCGCGAAACATGATGCCAACCAGGTCATTCAGTGTCATCGGAAGGGTCCTCCTGCGGGGTGGGCTTCGCCCCCGAAGGCTTCGCCCGCAGCGCCTGTTCGACCTTCGCGGACGCTGCAATCGCGGCTCGTTCGGGCTTCGCTCCCGAAGCAAAAGCTTGATCAATCTCACTGAGCTTTGCTCCCTGGACCCTCAACAGAAGATCCTCTATGAGCCGTTGCGTATCCGCCCCAAGCACATCCCAAACCACGGGGTCTTGGCCGCTTCGCTGCCGCGCTCGCGCTACCACCGTCGCGGCGTCTCGGCGGGCTTCACCGCGAAGCCTCAGGGCGATCTCAGTTGCAGTTTCTTCGATCGCTATTGCAGCCATCTCCGCCTCCAGTTGGTCGTCGGTGATTCGGGCTTCTTGGGCTTCTTGGGCTTCTTGTGTGTCAACCCGATAAACCGCAGCGAGGAGACCCCCACGGCCCTGGTCCCCGCGGACTTCGGGTGGCGTTGCTCGAAACTTTGTTGGCATAAGCATCAGTTAGGTTCCTTTTGGGTTGTGGGCAAAGCCCGTGGCTTCGTTGATCGCGTCGAGGGCGGAGATAGCACGCTGTCGATTATAGTTGTAGTTGTCGATCAAGTACTCAACCATCTTTTCCTTTGGCACAGTTCCTGGGTAGAACTTTGCGATCCAATCGAGCGCCTCCCGCGCCTTCCCCAGCGCGGACGTGAGGGCGGCGATCTCATCGTCACGGTCCTCGCGCAGGAATTTCTCCAAGTTGTTCATCTGGTCGATAGGATGCGGCGCAACAGGACGCTCTCGCATCCATTTTAGATGAAGGGCTCGTGCCTTGTCCCGTTCCGCCTCAGCTTCCGCGAGCGCGGCAATGAGCGATTTGACCACTGACGGTGGGAAGTGCCCGATATAGTATTTCATGTCGGTCACGTCGTCGCAGTCCTGCACGCCGAGCGATTCTGCTGCCTCAGCGATTATCTCCCAGTCGTCGAGTTGTTCGCGCGTGATGGTCATCGTCAGTCCTTTGTGAGTTCATCGCGAAGGGCATCAATCCCCGCTGTCCATTCCTCGAATCGGCCGCCCTTCGACAATTCCGGCCAAGGCGAAAGATCTCCGTTTAGGTGCAGCCCGTAAACGCCCTGGCTTTCGATTTGCAGATCGAAGAAACACTGAACCGCCTCTTTCGCCGCCGCTTCGATCCTCGCCAGCTTTGCGCGAAGGGCTATCATCGCCAGAGATTGAGAATGGAGGTCGGCGTTCTTGGCCGTAAGATCGACGTTATGATCTGCAACGGCTTGCGATGATGTCGCGCTAGCCGTACTTATCAACTTCCATTGGTCCCGCTCCGTCTGTGCTTCTGCCAGCTTTGCGCGCAGTTCCGACGTGATGAACGGCTCGGCTGCCTCAATGGCGGCGCGCACGGCGTCTTCACACGTGGCGTGAATTCGATTGAACGCCGCGTTCGCCGCCTCTACGGCTTCGTTGGTGATGGTCATGGGTGCTTCCTCAACATAGCCGCGGCGCAGTCGTCGCCAACGATTTGCAGCGACGCAAGGAATCTCGCGGCTTCTTGTTCGGTTCGGTAGTAGCCGCTGTCGCGCGATCCCGGCTCCTGAAACACCAGCCTACCAGTAGCGTCCACTTCATTGAACATCGTCCCGACATAGTACCCGGCCGCCGAACTTAGGACCATCAATTCGGTGTAGCCGCTCTTGTCTTTGATGTATTCGGCGTTTTCGACCATAGGCGATTTCATCACAGTGTCTCCTTCAATGCGACGATGGCGGCTTTGTCCCGCGCGACACGACGGCCGATCTCCGCGAGTTGGCGGCGAAGGTCGGCGTTGTCTGTTACCAAGCTACATTCATCACACGCTTTCTCGCCATCGCACGCCGATCGGTAGGCATCATCGATGCGATCAAGGGCGGCCTTGGCGTGTATTGGCGCGCACATGTAGTCGGGCAGATCAGTGCAACACTCCCGCATTTCGCGTTCGTGTTCGATAAACCCCCGCACCTTCGCGAATGCCTCGGTGATTTTGTCGTCAGCGGTCATCGGTCGGGGCTCCCGTCGAATACCCTACTTTGACAAGGTGCTTCTTGTCGCCGTCAAAGTAGATTTTCCCACTGCCCCACCAAATCTCCTCAGCGTGGTGAGGCAACGGCGCGCCGGACTCGACCGGCTCGGCGTAGACGATCGTCTCGAAGTTGCTTCTGTCGATAACCCAAAGGCGCAGAACATCGCGCCGAAACTTAGGGTCGTCAGCGTCGAGCAAAACGTGCGATTTGATCTCCAACAGCCTGCCGCCGACGCTCATCTCCCCGGCTCCTTCGTCTCGGCGGACATGGCGAGGGCGGGCTCTGGTTGTCGCGGCGCCTGAGGAACAACCATCTTCGCCGGATAGACATGTTTGAACATGCCGTACCCGCCTTCGATCCGATGTGCGACGACGTTCATTTCTTCGCCGTGCTCGTCGGTCCATCGTGCGACGAGTTTACCGGGGCCACCGTATTTACCGCCGACTTTCTCAACGGGCTCACCTATAACGAGCGAACTAAGTCCTGGCGCATGGTCATCGCGCGCTACTTTCACATCGTCGCGCTTCCGTGCGGTTTTGAGTATGTCGCGCGCCAGTTTAGCGTGAACGTGGCTAAATGCGGTGCGCTCGGCGCAAAACTCAAGCGTCTCCTCGATCTCGTCTAGCAGGGCTGGGGTGATAGTCATTGTGTATGCTCCTTTGGCTTCGCTTCGCCGTGCGCTTCGCTTCGCTGTGTTAGATAATACCCCTGTCCCCAAACATTCTTCACCTCCACCCCAAACCTACGCAGCTTGCGGCGGATACGATACACAAACACCTTGATCGCCCCGTTGGGATCCCCTGGCGCGTCTTGGTTGAAATAAATCCTATCAATGATCTCGCCGAATTGGTGTGTTTTTCCGTCTAGCAACACGCTTACTAGTTCGAGTTCTTTGCCAGAAAGCTCCCATTCTTTCGGCACGTTCGTCACCGGCGCAAGCGCCGCCTCGGCAAGGAGAGCCCGATTGCGCCAATACTCCAGGTCGTACTTTGGCATCGCGGAGGGCTCCGTTGAAGGGCTTCGCAGTGTCGCACCTGCGGCGTTCAGAACAGCTCCGCCAGCATCTTCTCGCGCTCGGTCAACCCGGCTTCGATCCGAGCCCTTGCGGCTTCGCGTAGGAGGGGGTCTTCTCGGAGGGCCTCCAACGCGGCACTTCGCGAGGG
>Ga0302140_10005494_pt1 | contig 16006 bp, 11 predicted proteins | sample I_Bog_E1_1_FD_202095 | JGI IMG/M metagenome (GOLD analysis project Ga0302140, IMG submission 202095) | Peat permafrost microbial communities from Stordalen Mire near Abisko, Sweden - I_Bog_E1_1 | ecosystem: Environmental > Terrestrial > Soil > Wetlands > Peat | place: Sweden: Abisko, Stordalen...
CGATACCACAGGTTGCAGTGGGAGGGCCGAATGGAGGACCGAATGGAAGTATTCGCACCAAACCGAGTTCAGAAACCATCCGACCTAAAAAGGAAAAGAAGAAGACTGCTCGCAAAGCCCCATCAGTCACTTCAGGCACGGGTGAGCTACTAAATTCATCAAAGCCCAGAGTTCGTCGTCGTCATCATCACCACCACTCCGTCAGAGTGGACCTTTCAGATTTGTCTGCTCCGTGGCTGCCTGAAATGGCAAGCTTTCACGGCTCATTTTCGCCGACAGAGAGCAGCAGCGCAACGAGTCCTGAACGTCCAGCGACTTTGGGGTCTCGTAGACCGAGTTTTTCTTTTCATGGTGTCAGTTATATGCTAACAGGGAGTGTTCCAGCGTCCACCAAGGCAGATATCTTTGAGGCCAAAGTCGCCAGCGCCGTTGATGAAGCCAATTCATCTGATTCAGAAGAGACATTTGTCTATGAATCGAATCCTCCGGACGCCAGCGACCGACCTCGACGATTTCACTCACGCACGCCAAGCGCCACCTCGATGGCGAGCCAAGTCGATCAACGGAATGGAGTACGGGCATTCATGGATGGCCAACACAGCGTGGCCATGAAGAAGAGCATGAAGTTTGCAAATTCCTACAACAGTACCGGGCCCGACTCCACAACGGGAGACGACGACGGGAAAGGCACTGCAAGAAGTAATATGGGCACAGGGAGGGGTACAACGCATCACCACCACATCGGTGGCCGATGGGGCCGGAACGGCGGCAACGGTCACCCTTCCCTTTTTGATAATGAATCTCCTTTTCCAAATGCGACCAAGCCGAAAGTGGCAGCGAATACCCCTAGATATGCGGGGCGGCCCGAAAGTCCCAGAGTTGCCAACATGAGGATGGCTGGTAACGGGAAGAAGTCCCAGATCCCAGCTGGGTACGATCTCGATGATGGAGCAGACGATGAACGTACTCCACTCATGTCGACCGTTCGTTCAAGCAGGTCTACTCGAAGTCGACGGCCGCTGGGATCCTCAATGCGACAGCTCGAGCACCAAGCATCGCGACAGAATCGTTCCTTCCTAGCTCGGTTTGCGGGGTGTTTGGTTGTTTCCGTTATGATCATCTTCGTCATTGCTGGAGGGATTGGATTTATCTTCGCGACAACACAACCTCTCGAGAACGTGGAGATTCTGGCACTCAAGAACGTCCTTGCCAGTGAGCAAGATGTCATCTTTGACATGAAGGTCCAAGCACGCAATCCAAATCTGGTATCTGTCATGATCGAATCTACAAGTCTGGTCATAATTGCCAAGTCCAAATTCGCCGGTACTGGCTCGGAGTGGTGGCAGCATCCCCGGGATTCCGATTTGAAATGGGTTATGAGAAAACGAGACGATGATCCGATGGATCCTCCGCAAGGCGACGATCCAGACACGAATCCAAATTTTGAGATCGGACACGTCTATGGATTTGACAGTCCTCTGTACTTTGAAGCCTCGCCATTCCGACACGAATTGACCTCCTCCTTGGGCCAAATCCGCGTCATACACCCTGGCAATAAGACCTTACCAGCAGGAAGCGAGCGCTGGGGACGAGTCTTGCAACACGAGTTCGAACTGATTGTGCGAGGCACACTAAAATACACACTTCCCTTGAGTCAGAATCTTAGAAGTATCGGCGTCAACGGTCAAGTAACGGTCAAGCCTAATGCAGCGGATCAGGATCCCGATACTGTGCGTATAATCATCTAAGGATCCCTCCCGACACACGTCGACATCATGACATCTCATTTGTCATCGTCATCTTACTTCTTTACCTGTACATTGAGCGAGGCTAAATTTATTGGCTGTTTTTTTGCAAGCGTGGGTGGAGCAACAAGAGGCGTCAAAATCAAAATATATCAATGTGTTATAGGATGGGCAGGGTTCATTTGGACAATACCATGGCGGAATGGAACAGAACGAAAAGCCAAAAAGTCTTTGCATGCGTCGCTTGCTGCACTGCTTGTGGTGTTTTCTTGCTCTCGTTGAATTTTTTTTGCAAGGCATTGCGGCCATTTGGGGCTTCTTTCATACTTCATGGATCGGTGTTTTACTCGGACAAGGCGAAATCACAATAGATGGCAGATACATAAGACTAGGGGAAGAGCGACGAGCAAATCGTCAGCGAGACTCCGTTAACGGCCGATAATATGATTGCGGACACATGGGGAGTGTAGAGTAGGACAAGTTGGGGCGAGGAGCGGCTGATTGTACAAATTGGGCCCTAGAGAGCGGATGGGGGTATCTCGTGGTGGAAGGCGTGATAATGAGGCAGGAGAGTTACCACAGGTGATTGACAGATGGTTATCGATCTATGTGCTCTAGCGAACATTGCAGAGTAGAGCAGATGAACTGAAGTCGATTAAACAACTATCCATCAGGTCTTTATGTGGCAAGTGACAATACGCCTTGGGATTGAGAGACGTCCGCAATAGATATGGAGTTACGACACCCCCAATCTCTCACTACACTTGATATTGGCCGCCCCTAACTATCTCGACCCGAGCCGGTCCCAGGACTCTCCTTTACCGTCACAACTTGCTAGCCCCCGCAGTCACTTCCATGGTAAGATTACCTTGAAATAAGACAAACTTCCAGTCACTCGGGTCAGTCCGAATCCCAATTCAAATTTTCTTTCCAAATCATTCGACGGGTCAATGTTCTCACAATGCCACTGTCAATTATATGACCTACCAATAACACATCATCCTTCAAATCTGTCATTCTAGCAGATCACAATGGACACTGAAACCGAAGAAGCTTTCAGAGAGCAGTCACTCCTGAACGAACAACCCGAGCCAATGAACCAGCAACTCACCACTCAAATTCCCACAGAGGACCTGGCTACAGATGAAAATTACCGAGAAGAGGTATTCTCCATGCCGGACCTCAAGACTCTCTCCTTCCCACCATCACAGAAGGACCTCCGGTTCATTCGCCTCCAATGGACACTACGCCTCCTCGTCATTCCTCTGCTGTCTATCTTCCTCGTCCATCCAGGTACGGAGTTGCCCTTGAAGATCGCTAGTACAGTCTCGCCGTACTTTGCCAGGGGTTTAGGTTCGACATATATGCCGCTCTTTATTTTACTGTTCATGGAGATCGTGCTGTTTGACGTGATTGTGGGGCTAGTAGCGGTATTGGCGAGCGGGTATGAGGCATGCGATTGGGGCTGGACCTGGATATGGGTGGAGACGGTCCTGGAAAATCTATTGAGAGAATGGGAAGATGCAGAGTGGTGAAAGAGAACGGAGGAGCAGTTTCCACTTATACTGTATTCATCTGTGGAGAGAAACTCATACTCTCGTTATGTACGGGGATAATAAAAAGGAAAAAGTATCAGATATAAAGACTGAAATGCAAGATCCATTACTCTGCCAATTACAAACAGATAAATAAGCCCGATTCTATCAGGCCCGACGTCTATATTCCTTCCCATCATGCAGTTCGTGTTCCAGCGCCGGTATGATATCTTACAATACATGTAATACAGCATTCATGTGGGCCACCCCATGTATGTATAAATGACCTCCCGGTGGGATATAATAAAAGGGAATGTACCGTCAACCATAAGACTCCATCCCTAAATCATCTCTAATGCGTGACAGCCCGTACGCCTTGTAAAAGAAGTCCAAACATCAGCCCTCGGGCCACTTCTTCGACCTGCAAGCAATCAAAGATTCGTCCCATCGCCTCGCCGGTGGCTGCTTGGCCCATGACGCCAGTCAAGGCCGCAGGAACGCCTCGTTCGATAAGCAATTTCCGAGCTTTTATCCGAAGTCGCTCCTTTTCTTCCATGGTCGGTTCTGCCGGCCAAGCTTTGAGCTCTTCTTCCGTGGGCAGTGTGTTTTCACGAAGCTTGCGGAGATGGGCAGCAACTCCCGAGTCAGAGGTGTTGGAAGCGATGATAGAATCTTGGATGAGAGACTGGATAGATGAGAGTGATGGATTTCCAGGGCGTAGAAGAAAGGTTTTCGCAGCGTTTAAAAGAGTACGTCGAAACTTCCATGCTGATGAAAGGGTGTACATCTCACTTATGACTGCGAACATGAGTTCAACAGCTTGCCGTGTTTCTTCTTCCGAAAGTGGTGTGGCCTCTTTCCGAGGTCTTCTAGGCGGTGCAACAATTGGAATCGACTCTCGTCTCGGCGCTGAGAGAGAAGGGCGTCCGGGAGATGGCTGAGATGGAGCTGTGCTCGTGGATGTGCGAGTTGTAGGGGCAAAATTGCTCTCTGTGCGAGAATGAGCGGTGGAGCTCTCGTCGTGGCGCCCGTAGTTCCCGTAATCATCAGGCATATCACTTGGCGGAGGTGGTAAGTTCATATCGCCCATTTGTATAGGAGATGATAATGGTGTCCCTCTTCTCGAAGGGGCTCTACTTGGATCTCGACTTTGCGTCGTACTCCTTCGACCACTCATGGATGATCTAGCAGAATCTGTCTTTCGAGGCTCACGCTCAGTCTCGTCTTCGGCAATTGAGTTGTAACTTGGCCTTCGTTCCATGGCGGGAATTTTTGATGGTTGCGTGCTCACCAGTGGCGGGGCTCGGAGACTATCTTCACTTGTGCGACTATTCCGAGATGCAACAATCGAGTTCATGCTGTCCATTCGAGGTAATATTGAGGTGGACGACCGGCCTCCGTGCTGCATTCCAAGGTTGTTCGCACTCCCATTCGCTGGTTTCTTCTGACCCAGGTTTCCAATATTGGTGAGTACACCTCCTATGACCTTCCCGCCTTCTGCAACACCCTTCGGGGCACTTGTAAGCACATCCAGCATGCCTTTCCCCATTGTCTCGAAAGCTGAAGGAGTCGGCCACCCAAGACCAGGAAAACCATTCTTCGATCCAGAGCCTGCTGTCGCCTGCCCTTGATCTTTCTCGAGAAACCTCTTCATGCCTTCACTCTCGGCGAGTGGCTGAAACCAGCATGCATCGCGGAGATATCGCTCGAGCTCTCCACGAAGCGAAGCCTTCGTATGCCCTTTCCAGCTTGGAAGACTATTGTGTTGCTCTGTAAATGCCGTGACTCCAGATATGGGCGCGAGACGTCGCAAGACCTCATGCAATGTCTCAAAATCCGAATATTTCCGAACAGTCATCCATCCAGGATAATCTGAGGACGCAGGCTCAATTTGGACCAAATAGTCCGCGGTGGGTTTGCCGCGCAGTATCCCCTTGTCAATACCTGTCGAATCATCATAAATTGTAATATTCGCATTATGCATAGTCAAGGACACAGTCTTCCGTCGTGGAGCGGGCGATCCATTCTGAAAAGAATGTTGATCTGATTGAGGAACAAGTTGATCAAAGCTGGTGAAAGTGCTTCCATTTGAATTAAGTGTGGACAGCGGTGATAATTGCTCGGCTTTCGCAGGATCAACAAGCCTACGTTCGAGCTCTTGTGGCTTCCCCTGTTTCAAGGGCTCGTTGGCGAGAGGTAATTCTGAAAACGGGTCGCTGGCAACTCGCTGCAGAGGCGGCGTGGATTCTGGAGCCCCATGTTTCGTTAGAGTAGCTCTTTTGGCTGTTAGCTGTGTTGGCCCTGGACTGGCAATGGAAGCCGCATCCACATTCGAGGCTGGATCATTCGATATTGCTGCACCAAGAGAAGTTGGTGCAAGGTCCAAGGGGACATCCGGGAGTTGGACTCTTTTTGCCTCTTCTTCTGCAATCAACTGCGATAGTCGCTTCGCTTCTTCCATTGCCTCCTCCATGGCTTCTTCGGCTCTGCTCAAACGCTTCTTGTGCCTCCTGGTCTCTAGCTTTTGCTTTTCATTCTGTGATTTTGGTGCTTTAGCAAGGCTGATATTGCCCAGGTTCCCATCAAGATCTGAAAAGCCGCTACTAAGCAGTTGGTCTCCATTTCCCATGCCAGCATCTATTGCTTGACTGAAATCTGGCTCCCCTTCTTCGAGAAGATAGACGATCCATCCATTTATCCACTCAGGTTTCGAACAACTTTTAAGCGTCATTTCCAGGCATAATCCGGCCAGAATCTCTTTGAGGAATATCCTAGCAGGGTCACAATCATACGCTGATTTCTCTAGAAAATTTTGTAGGATATCTTCCGCAATCATCTTGAACTTCCTGGCTTGCTGCTTTTCACTTAGGATGTTGGCAAGTTTTGACTCGGGGTTGGCGGAAAGGTACGTATATATGGCTTCTGCTGCAGGTACATTTGCTCCCTGAGACAGAGTCATAGCGCCGAAAAGCTCGTTGAGGAAGACGATTATGATAGAGGAGGAGTTGGTGAGGAAGTCGAGAAAGGTGTCGGCCGGTCGCTTCCTCGACAAGTTCTGCGAGACGGAGAGCAAGAACCTAGTAAGAGTCTTGCGCGACGCCGCAGGAAAGGACGATTCAGCGGGTAGGATGGGCGAGTACCACCATTTCACATAATCTCGAATAATCGCATCTACCAGCTTGTTCAGAGCAGCGGCGGTCTCGGGTTGGAAGCCGTCGAAGCTATTCTCAAGCACATCCTTCTCGCTCTCGTCGCCCTCGCTCCCACGAAAGGCCACTCTCAGGTCCAGAACGCGCTTCACGATTTCCAGCCCCGTTTCCCTCCGCACATCTTGAATTGACCTTGCCGTAGAACTCTGTCCTTCCCAGGTCGCATGAAGAACCACACCTCCCAATGCGCCAATCAACACCAGACCTACTCTGCCCAGAATCAAGTATGTGCATGCTGCCAGACCGACCGCGATTCCTCCGATGGTCTCCGTCGAGGCCGTGGATAGGAATTTCAATGCGCGAGTAGTGAGGTCTTCAAGGCCGGCGGTCGAAGACATGGGCTGGGGCGACGGCAGAGGCGTGGCGTCCTGTGCGGCAACGAGCTCGTCGCCGTGCTTCGAGCCTCCGATGTTCCCGTTCATCGCATTCATATCTGCTGGCGCATGCTGGACAAACTGGGGGTTTTGGTGTCCGTTCGGAGAAGGTCGTGGAGAAGGTCGCAATTGCCGGACATAAAGAGACTGATCCACGGAAATGGCAACAGGAATGGATTGCAACTCCGAGCTTGTTCTCTCCACAGTGTTTCGTGAAACGGTCGGTCCCCTCACACGTACGAAGTGTCTCCTTACTGTATTAAAATAGGTCTCGCATCGGCCGTCAGCCCCAGATCTTGCCCCTTTAAGCTTAGGCGAACACGAAGGGGAAGTGCGTACCTTGGATACCGTTATTTGGATAGGCACAGGACTTCAGTCGAACTTACCTCGGGTAGTGAATAAGGAACCCACCAGAGGATAATGCTTTTGACACTTGGATTTTGGCATGCGAAAGCTTAATGGTCGAAATATGTCAATGGCGGATTTTTTACAGTATGATACAGTAGTATTACCTCTCAACTATTTTTATCGGTGGCGCGCATCCCTGCCACCGCGGCACAGACGCGCGACATCACGTCTCCCAAACGGCAAGCAATCAACCAATTCGTGAATATAAAATCTGCCACCATACTTCTCAGGGTTGGGCTATTATCAGCTTGTCAATCGAAAAGAAACCTCCTCTCTGCATTCAGATTGTGTCTCATACCACCCCGCTCGCTCTTCCACAATCTTCGACATGGTAAAGACGGGCAAACGCGGTCGTGATGAGGGCAACGATTATGAAGCCGATGATTTCGTAGAGGATGACGAAGGCAGTGCTCCGAAGACCAAGAAGACCAAAAAGGCCAACGCGCCCGGCAGCAGCAACCCCAAGAACAAATTCTTCGAGGTATTTGCCTCCGAAGCAATGGTCTAGGCGGCGTGTGAAGCTGATTGTTCCAGATCTCCTCTGGCCGAAATCCGAGACGAGTCGAAGTCAGTGACTTCAAGGGCGCGAAGCTTGTCAATATCCGCGAGTACTACGAGAAGGATGATGAGTTCTTGCCTGGCAAGAAGGTATTGAACTCCGTTGCATTCCGTCACAAGACAATTCTCACAATATTGGGAGTAGGGCATTTCTCTTTCGATGGATCAGTACAAAGCTCTTCTCCAAGCAATTCCAGCCATCAATGCCCAACTGAAGGAAATGGGCATTGCTCTTGGCGAATCTGCAGACGCAATGGACGAAGATGAGCCTGAGGAGGAAGAGAAACCAAAGAAGCGTGTCAAGGCGAAGAAGACAGAGAAAGCCAATATCGAGGCAACTTCCGATGAGGATGGAGATGATGAATGAGTTTCGATTACGTTGGTCAATGGCGTTCTGGGCGTGCAAACTTTGCTGGTTAGTGTGGATATGGCATGGGATGGTATCTGCGGTGCTTCCAAACGCTGGAGTTCACATAGGGCTTTGGAGGGGATCATAGAGCATTTGACGAATTTACTTCTGGCTACATGAGGACAGGCTATGGGCGTCAGCATACATCCAAAACTGGAAACATGATCTCATCTTGCTGCCCACTTCAATTTCGTATCACCATGACTCCGCACGTGAGAGTAAACGAGTCTCAAACTGCTCTTGCAGCAGCGGCTGCTTGCCTATAAAACTTGTACCATTCCTCTGCGGATAGCGTGACGCCTTTTTTTGCGCTGAATTTCAATTGTTCCAAGACTTTTCGGACAACCAGATCCAAGGTGTTTATTCAGTCTAGATGGATTGTCCCAGAGCTTTCGGAGCATTCTCAAAGAGTGGTGGTTACGCGTGAAGTCATGGTAAAGCTGTCGTACGCCGAGTGATAGCACACGCTCTTATCTAGACATAGTCAAGCCGAGGAGCTTCATATCCATCATCACTAGCCAAATCAATAAAATGTCATTGGGAAATCTTATTTAATTCTTGGAAAACCCTTTCTCTTCACAGCATGGATTGTATCGAGATAATTCCAAAGTGAATTGTGAAGAAAGCATATTTCAACAAGGTAAATAAGCCAGTCCTAGCGGCGGAGCATAGGGATCACGGGCTATTGGTATCAAGACAAATCCGATGCCTACACGATTAATGCCTAAGAAAGCTAAGCTAGTTTTATATATTGGATCTTCATCTATGCATTGTAAGTCAAAGAGACATGTTGATCAAAGTCGTGCGTGCGCCTCCCTCCTACACGTTCTAGGAAAAATTTATCGTCGCAATTTTCAATGTCCCAACATACTTTGATCAATCAGATCCTTGATTACTGACTCAACTTGCGAAAATTGTCGAGAGTTCTTACCCCTTTTCGTTCGCTTAAATCAATAAGCGAAGCGTCAATAGAACCACAATTTCTTGACCCTGCTGTACTTTAACACAAAAGGGGGCACAAACAATTATTATTCTTGGTCTCTGGGACAAATGTAGTAATCTTTACTGAATGGTCCTTTGTGTAGCTAAAGGTGTTCAGAACAGTGTTGGTGGTGACTGGTAACTTCTCACGCCAGCTCAATCATAACAGGAGCCTGGTCACAAGTCTCAAAGCTGCAGGGCAGCATTTATTTCACCGGATGGTATCTATTCTATACGTCTAAGCCTGAAGAGCAGTTTCCTCTCGACTCGCGTGAGAGCCTCCGCGCCAGCCGTGCTTCGGGTCTTGATGCTTGTCCCGGGTCTCTTTCTTGTCTCCAACCTTGCCGTAACCTCCACCGCCAGGAGTATGAATAATAATTCTCTCTCCAGACTTCATAGCGGCCGTATTTTTCCCTCCCAAATTTATGCGTCGTTCTTCAAAGACAGCTTCCTCGAGCTTCTCGTCTGATCCGTTCAACATCTTATCCGACCTCTCGGGATTGCTCGTCTCCACCTTCCTCACCCAAATATTGAGCCCGCACTGAGCATCCTCTCCTCCGGCAAGTCCGTATGGGTGGTACACCCTTCTCTCGCTCAAGATGGATACCTGAACATCTCTCCTGAACTCGATGTCTCTAATGACACCATCTCCGCCACGATGCTTGCCTGCACCACCAGAGCCAGATCGTAAGGAGAATTCTCTCAAAAGGACTGGATACCTCCGCTCAAATACTTCTGCATCTGTAATTCGAGTATTTGTCACTAGGAATTTGAGTTCTCCGTTTGTATGATGCGGACTCTGCAAGAAACTTACTGTGCGTGTGCACTCCACTGGTACCATCCCATGATTCGCCAGCTCCGCTCCCACCTGCGATCGTTTCGTAGTAGCCAAAGCCTTTGACGTCTTCCTCTCCTTCGATATTACCTCCAAAGCCGAACGTCAAGTTGTTGCAATCCCCTTGAGAGGCAGCACATGCTTGAAAAGCCTTGAGAATAACATCCGTTACTCGTTGTGATGTGAGGACATTCCCACCCACAACGGCTGCTTTATCGGATGGTGAGCTTGACACCAGGAAGGTTAGCTTATTATATCTTAAACGATCCGCTCCAATTCTCATAAGGCGATTAGGGGCGATTTTTAAATGTGGGGCGAGGAGACTGGTCTTCGCGAAAATTCGCGTAATCCCCAGACTACTGGTCAACAATACCGTGGACTTAATCTTGTGGCGCATTATGCCTAACAAATCTGCATGTCTGTCTCCTGCCAAATGTTATGTTTGAGAGAATCGCGATCGCGGGATATTTTGGAATTGTGACCATTTAAAGGTTCTGATGGGGTGTCCAGGATCCCGGGGTGCCCTCGCTTAAGGAGACGTGAAACCAACACCTCTCGTTCATGAGAGCCGAAGGGACAGCGACAAAACGCGAATGAGTAAAAAGAGCTCCCGTAGAATATTTCAAAAGTGCAGATGTGGAGAGGGCCAGTTCAGATATGATAACGTGGAAAATAAGGAACCCATCGCACTTACAGGAACGATTTCGGCGGAATGATGACTTTGATAGGTTTCAGACAACCTTGGTTGAGCGGGATATCTTCAGATATCAAGCAGCGGAGGCAGTAGATTATTGCACTGTACGTGACGGCTTGCGGAGCGTTTGTATTGCCTGCGTCTCGTCAGCACCAGTCTGTTCTAAGCATTCTAAGCTCACCATAGACTTCTGGTCCGGTACCAGTAAAGTCAAATACAGACTCTCCTTTCTCAGCATCGATTGTAATCTTAAGCTTGATTGGACTGCCATCATCCATATAATCGATGGCGGAGAGATCTTGACCTTCGAACCTTTTACTAACGTCTTTCAACAAATGTCGTACACTCAATTCAGCATTATTCTGGATCTTCTCAGAGTCAGCAAACTTCCTTTCAGTTTTCCCAGAGTAGAATGTTCCAGGAGCTGTTGGACACTGGTATATACAGAGCCTGGACCCGAAAAAACAGGAGGAGATAGTCCCTCTGGAAGTTGAGACTCACATTGACCATGTAGAAATTCACGACTTCCTCACCATACTCCTCGATCAACGTGGAAATAAGGTTAATTCCTTTCATGTTACTCGATATTTGCGCCTTGAGATCAGAGATGTTATCCGCGAGGCACCTAGTGCCACTGCAGCCAAGGTACTTTGCAGGCTCAGTGAGTAGAAGCTCTGTGATTCTTTCCTCGTTAAATCGGCCGGCACTAACGAGCTTTTCAGACTTGATTGCTGCTCCTTCTTGATACAGCTCCCTGGAATGAGGAGGCATACTTCCCGGCAGAATACCACCAATATCGGCGTGATGTGCCCGGGAGGCAACGTAAAAAAGAATATTTTTCCCAGACTCGTCAAAAGCTGGCGTGATAACCGTAATATCAGGAAGATGAGTTCCTCCGTATTCCGGATGATTAGAAACTATCACATCTCCTTTGACCAATTTTCCACGCCAGATTTCTGCTTGGCGACGAACACAAGTTGACATAGAACCCAAATGCACGGGAAGATGTGGGGCGTTAGCTACTAATCCGCCAGTCGAGTCGAAGAGAGCACATGAGTAGTCGAGTCGCTCTTTCACATTCGTGCTGACGCTGGTTTTCTGCAGAGCTCGCCCCATTTGCTCCGCGATGGCCATAAACCGATGGGCAAAGATGCTGAGCATGATGGGGTCAACCTCCTTGTTGGTGTCTAGCTTCGAGAATCTGAAGCAATGTTAGCAATTTCAAGTCAAGCAATCAGGCTGAACTTACGTGTCACTGAGTTCCTTCTCTCCGATGTTGATCACCACATGCGTCTCAATTATCAGAGCAGAGGCGCCAGGAGTAACAACAATAGTCTGAGTTCCGTCTGCAAGAATGGCAGGACCCCGAATCTTATCCCCGACCGAAAGATCCTCAAGCTTGTAGATAGGGGTATCTCGACGCCCGCCATCGAAATATACTTTTGTTCGCTTGCACTCCTTATCACCAGCCTGGAGCTCTTTTGAGTGTACTTCTTTGAGCTGTACATCGACGGTCTTCCCGAGGGCCTCGAAACTTTTTCCTATGCCGCGAACCCGAGCATCATCGACTACGATATCCCGATCTGGAAGAGTGAATCCAAATTCTTGCTCGTGCTGCTTGACGAATGCCTGACCGAATGCCCACTTATCACCTCCAAACTCCTTCTCCACGTCTTTCTCGTCGGGTTTTACAATCATGAGTGCTGATTCTGTCCCACGATACCGCATGTTCAGATAATTCTCGAAGATAATGGACTTGTCCTCAAAGCCTTGTTCTCGCAAAGCTATCCTAGACTTCTCCTTCAATTCTTTGATTTTCTTCTTAAGAGACTCCTTTGCATCTCCTGTATCAGCCCAAACCTTCGACTCCGGTTCCTGACGCTCATCAACGACGTCTGCTAAAGCCATGCCATAAGCGGAAAGCACAGATGAGTATCGATGAACTAGAATCTGTTTAATGCCGAGACTTTCTGCAATAGCCACAGCATGCTGACCGCCAGCACCTCCGAAAGTTGCCAATCGATGCTTTGACGTATCGTGGCCTTTTGCTTCAGTCAATGAGCGAATGGGTCTCGTCATTGTCTCATTTGCGACAGTCAAAAAGCCGTAAGCAACTTCATCAACGCTCATGTTATTGCCGCTCTCCCTGTTGATTTGCTCGGCAAGCTCTTGTAACAACTTCTCGCTTGCCTGTACATCCAGCCCTTCATTTTCATTCTTCCCAAAAATCTTTGGAAAAAAGTCTGGCAGTAATCGCCCGAGGAAGAGATTTGCGTCGGTGACGGTTGCTGGACCGCCTTTTCGATAGCACCCCGGTCCTGGATGAGCTCCAGCGGACTCTGGACCAACAACAAACAATCCATTCCGGAAGAATAATCGGGATCCGCCACCAGCAGCAACAGTATTGATGTCGAGCTGTGGTGATTGAATGGTCACACCAGCGGTGGTGGTCTCGAAAACATGCTCATATCTGCCTGACCCATATCTCGAAACGTCAGTGGATGTTCCACCCATATCGAAGCCAATGACGGGCGTATTAGTTTCTGGATCGTATGAAGTGAGAGCATATCCCACTACCCCTCCAGCTGGACCAGACAGAATAGCTTTCAGGCCTGAAAATTTGTCGACGTCGACAAGACCTCCGTCGCTTTGCATGAATTCGCACCTGGCACCCTTTGTACCACTCTCATTTTGAACACTTTTCGTCCCCAAGCCACCTTCGAATCCTTTTTGGAAGCCGGCGATATACTTTTTGATGGCTGGAGTCAGATATGCATCAGCACATGCGGAAGTCGCTCTCGGCACAAGCTTTATCATGGGCATAAGTTCATGGCTGAGAGAGACGTGTGAAAATCCAATATTTTTTGCCAATCGCCCTACTAACGCCTCATGGTCCGGAAAAGTGTACCCATGCATCAAGCATACGGCTATACTTCTGATGCCGCTATCGAAGACTTCCTGCAATTGTCTCTTCACCGTCTCCTCTTGCGGTCGCTGCAAGATTCGGACAGCCTCAGATGACAATCCCCTCACCAAGTCCTGATTCGTAGTCCTGTTTTGCGAGTCAGGAACTTCAACCTTGGTGATGTTTCTTTCTGGATCCTCAGCATAGTCTTCGAGTGTTACTCGTTCTTCAATCTCCACAATCTTCTCGTAGAGAACATCTGGTTTCCTGATCGCTAGATCAAAGATTTTGGGTCGTGATTGATTACCAATTTCCAAGCAGTCTTTGAATCCCTTGGTCACAACCATAGCGATCTTTTCTCCTTTCCTCTCAAGCAGGGCATTGGTGGCAACTGTGGTGCCCATTCGGATGGACTCGATCTTTGAAGTGTCCAGTGGCTCGCCGCGTGGAATCTCCTTTCCCAGGAAATGTGACATAAGTCTCCTGATGCCCTCTAGAGGTCTGTGTAAAGCATTAGCAAAAGATTCAGAAAAATCTCTCCAGCTTTTCACTCTTATACACCAGTGGTTGTCAGAATTCGTTCCGCAGTGGTGGCCTTCGGAGTAATGTAACTTGAGGGACATTCAGAGCCTGACCGCAAGTTCACTTCATCGAATGTCCCTTGATCTAAGGAACATTCTGAATGCAGATCTTCACCTTGTAAATCTTCTTGAGTCATGTTATATCAAAAGCCAGCCTTCAGCCACAAATTCCTACAACCCCTGGTGATAGAAGAAGCCACAATTTATACGGGAACAAGACTTACGCATCTTCATAGTTGGAAGGATCCTCGGAAAGTAGCTTGATAATAACATCATCTTCCATTCTCCCCGTCCCTGGATTCCCGACGCAATCCGTGAATGTACCACCACGCTTGAGTGTTTGTCAGCCTTCCTTGGACGTAAAGACTGGTGCTTCTTTAACTTACATCGATAGCTATGCGGATGCCCCGCTCTAGCTGTTGAGAGCCCATTTTGAATTGTGTGATACTTTCTCACAATCAACTGTCAGACTTCTGTGAACAAATTGACAGTCAAGAAAGTTATGTGAAAATGGATTTGGGAGGTGTTTGTTCACTGTCGACGGATCTGCAGATGACGGAGTTGTTCCGCCGCCACGCTGCATGCGAGTTTGGTCTAGCGCAGCCTTCTCTGAAGAGTGGGGTAGAAGACTCACACGATATATAAAGTAGCACCTCTGGAAGCAAGAGGCGGCGGGTGGATCCGGGCAGTATATGGGTGAGTCTCTCTTCACGTTGCTACTGTGCCCAACTCCCATTACCGAGTTATCAATGCAAACGACTTAACGGGCAAACCTGCAAGGTGACCGGAGGCCTTTCAACATGTCAAATCATACCTGAACACTTCATTATATAGCCCTCAATCTAAGCTTGCTCGTGGTGGACACAAAAAGCGACGCTAATCTTTATTGTTCTTGGCCAGATTCATACATTCACTTATACCTAGGGAAGCCAGGCCACAAATATCCCCAAGTCAAGAGTCTCCTAGATTTGAGAGAAACACAATATTAATGTACAATAGCAAGACAGAATATTTGGTCAAGGGGTTATCGCATTGTTCCGGCGCGCTTTAGGACATTTAGTGCCGCTTTTTATGTCCACCACGAGGCTTGGAAGCATTAAGGATGGCCTCGGTTTATATCAACATAGGCCAAAAGCCCGTAAGCGGTTTACCACCTGCAAACCCTAAAGTCAGATGCTTCCATGGATCACTTCCACACTACCGTCCAACCCCGCTTGTTTCGCTCCCAGAAATTGCTCAGCAACTTGGCGTTCGACATCTTCTCGTTAAGGATGAAAGTTCGCGTCTAGGACTTCCAGCTTTTAAAATTCTTGGAGCGAGCTGGGCAACAGCCAGAGCAGTGGCCAAACACGTCGGTCTTGAATTAACCTCAGGAGACCTTGAGGATGGACTATCGTTGAAGAATTTAGCTTCTGTCGCCCAGGCTGGCGAGCTTGTCCTTTATGCTGCCACAGATGGCAATCACGGCCGCGCTGTTGGACGTATGGCAAAGTACCTTGGCATCAGAGCAAGGATATTCGTTCCCAGTATGGTCGACGAGGAGGCAAAGTCAAAGATCACGAGCGAGGGAGCCACTGTTGAGGTCATCAATGGAGACTATGACCAAACTGTGGTTGCCACCAAATTGGCTGCTGAGAAGCACGAAGGCAGAAAAGGCCTCTTGATCAGCGATACCGCACTCGACGTTGGAGACGAGATCCCTCATTGGATAATGGACGGCTACCAAACGCTCTTCGACGAGATTGAAGAGCAGATTATAGAAGCTACAGGCA
>Ga0302140_10005495_pt1 | contig 16005 bp, 12 predicted proteins | sample I_Bog_E1_1_FD_202095 | JGI IMG/M metagenome (GOLD analysis project Ga0302140, IMG submission 202095) | Peat permafrost microbial communities from Stordalen Mire near Abisko, Sweden - I_Bog_E1_1 | ecosystem: Environmental > Terrestrial > Soil > Wetlands > Peat | place: Sweden: Abisko, Stordalen...
TGTCACAAAAAGTGTCACAATGTCAAATCAAAACTAATAAATAGTCATAAGTTGTTTATTTTAAACTATGCCGGTGTGGCGAAATGGCAGACGCACAGGACTTAAAATCCTGGGACTGTAAAAAGTCGTGCGGGTTCGAGTCCCGCCACCGGCACCACTCCACCAGAAAGACTCGTTTCGACGAGTAGTGACCACGGTTTAACGCAAGAACCACGGGCTTTTTTGCAGTCGAGGACAAGGTTCGAGCCGAACACTTCGAGAGCGAGAACCCTCTTTTGTAAAAAAGAATCAGCAATGTCGCTTTCACCCGCGTTTCTAGCGGTTTTTATCCAATTTTGGAACGGTTCGAGCCAATCGGCTCGGCCTTTCAAAAGCGCTGCGCTTTCCTCCTCCAAAGATTTCTTCCGGCTCATTTCTTTGGACTTCTCCGCGACGTAAGTTTCGCGGTCAATCAATTCGTCCAAAAATGAGTCCAGAAGTTTTTGGAGGCGTAGATTGATTTTTTCAATCTCCGCGCGCTTTTGCTCGGCCATGAACTTGCTGGATTGGGCGGCCTGTTTCTTTTCCTCCTTAAAGCCCCTCAATCCAGTAATACACACGACCGTAATATGCGGCGTGAATCCATTTTTCCCACAATTTTGGAGAATATCGCTGTGCGTTTAATTTTGGTGTCCAAAGAAGCAACCACAAAACGTAAATTCCTTTTTGCGCGTATTGAATCGTCCGTTCCATAATTGTCTCAATCGAGAGGAAACTGATTTGAATTTCAATGGCGACGGGGACGCCATTGATGATGGCGCTCGCCGCTCGGATGATTGTGCACCAGAACGATTGCGGCGGCGCGTGCTGCAATGGCCGAATTGAACACCTCGCGTGGATGCACCAGAATTGTATCGAGCAATCCTTGCGACACTTGCTCGACGCGTATCAATCGCCGTCTCGTGTTCACCATCAATATCTGGAACGTCTCGACGTTCTTCGTGCGGTTCTGCTCTCGCAAGAGGTCAGCGATGGCCTGCGGATTATCCAAAACGGGCGACTCGCGCTGCAACTCTTCGGCGATCTTGCTCGCCAGCGTGAACGCTGCAACAAGTGTCACCGCCTTGTCCCGTCCAATGCCACGGATGCACTGCAATTCGTCCACTGATGCCCGTGCCATTGCTCCGAGCGAACCGAATCGTTGAATCAGTTGTTTTCCGATGTCGAGGGCGTTGACGCCCCGCAATCCGGTTCTCACCAGAATGGCGACGAGTTCGGCTGCACTCAATGCCGATGCTCCGTGCTGAACCAACCGTTCGCGCGGTCGTTCTCCTGCGGGCTGGTCTTTGAGCCTGCTGCTTCCAACGGAGATGTTCGATGAATCTCCATAATTCACATTCATATTTTCCTTTTTTAATTGGTTGATGTTTATTTTTTGTGGGGAACTCACTTCTGGTTGGATATTTTACCACGAAGTGAGAATGGGTTTGCCTTTCTGAACGTCTTTCTCGGTTTGTTTTTCCGACGAATGCCGCGCCAGCGGCAGCGGGAAACCCGTCACGGCTGAAAGCCGAAATTCGTCGCTTGAATCCGACAGGGCGGATTTTGCGAGTGCTGGCGGGTTTCTGAAAACTTGGAAGAAAACCCGCCTTTGCTCGCCCGCCCTTCCAGCCAAAGTCTTGGGACGTTTCGAGCACGGCAGGGGTGTCCGCCGTAGGGGGATTAAGGGGGCGCAGGCGGACATTCCCCGGACGGCGCAGACAACTCTCATGTCTTTGGCGCTCCCGCGTCAGCGGATTTTAACCCGTTTTGCACCCGTCAAAACCCGTCACCCGTTTCCGGGCAAGGGAGCTTTTTTCGCTCCCGCAGTCCAAGTTGTTGCACCCGTCTAAAGGACATTTTGTCCTTAAAAAACCCGTCCGTGGGTGAACCCGTTGTTGTCGCGTGAGCGACGAGGGAGGTTTTTGGCGAGCGCGGTGTCCGTTAAAATTTAACTGACCGCGCGAGCCATAAAACCGACCGAAGTCGGGGATGCTGCACAGCAGTCAAATCACGACAAAACGTAGGTGAACAAAGGACGTTTTGACATCAGGGGGTGTCCCCGCCGTGGGGACAGGGGTGGGGACAGGGTAAAATATGCTCTCACAACGAGCTTTGTCCTTGAAAAAAGGTTCGAGCGGAAGTGTAAAGAGACACCATTTCTTATGATGGGAGTGTCATTATTTCGGCAAATCACGCCATTGCCGTCGCGCCAGATAGGGGTCAAGGTGGTTCAACAGAAAATAGGCCCATCGCTGTTTCAATTTGCGCCAGAATGATCGTGACTTGCGCCATTCCTCCGCCGTCACGCGATGGCAATGCTTGAGATCTTTCGAAAAGATTGCGCGCGCCTCATTCGCAATGGTTTTATTTTCAAAACGGATCATCAGCTCGTAATTGATGCGCAGGCTGCGCGTGTCGAGATTGGCGGAGCCGAGATACACGATATCGTCCACGACAATCAGCTTTGCGTGCAGAATCTGCGGCTGATTCTCGTAAATTTCGATATTCCCCTTTAAAAAACGGCGATATAAGCCTTGCGCGGCCAGCATGGAAAGTAAAACGTCCGATTTGCCGGCCAGGATCAACTGCACCTTTCCACCCCGCCGCGCCACGCTCATCAAATCGCGCCGCAGTCGCCAGGTCGGCAGAAAATAGGCGATGATCATCTGGACATTTTGTGCGCGCTTCAAATCTCCGTGCAACGCACGCTTGAATGGATTGCGCCCGCGTCCCGGTCCACTGAACAAAAGTTGTTCCTTCGGCTGCGCCACGATTTTTTTTGCATTCGATTTGCGCAGGGGCATGAAATGTTTGTGTCGGAAGTCGGCGCGCCCGAACATTTCATCGAATGACGCCGCCAGTTGCGCCACCAGCGCGCCTTCGATTTTTAAGCCCACGTCGCACCAGCCGCATTTTACGCCGTCGCCTTCGTATTCCGACGCGATGTTGAAGCCGCCGACGAATGCCACGCGCTCGTCACAAACGAGAAGCTTGCGATGGTTGCGGATAATCAGGCGTTTCAATGTCACCGGATTAAATTGACGGACTTCGCCACCCGCGCTCCGCAGCGAACCCCAAAAATGGGAAGGCAAAAAATACGAGCCGACTGCATCCATGAGCACGCGAACTTTCGCGCCGCGCTTGCACGCGAGAATCAGCGCCTCTCGAAATCGAATTCCCAGCGGACTGTCTTGAAAAACATAAATCTCCAGACAGACCGATTTTTTAGCAGCGTCAATTTCCGCGAGCATTTCGGGAAAAACTTCGTCTCCCGTGCAAAGCCAGTTACATGTGGAATTGGATTCGTCCATGATTTTTTCAGACCGCTCCATTATGCCATAATTTCAATCGGAGAACCAGCCTGCCGAAAAAAGTTCCAACACATTGGGTTTTCAGGCATCTAATAGGTGTGCGAAGTATTGGAATCATTTTTGCCGCCTGCTTTTTGTCGTTGAATTCGTTCAATGTGCAGGCGCAGACGGCGTTGTCATCGTTTGACGTTCCGGCCGCCGCGCACCACACGCAGGTGAAATTGTTTTTATCCGCTGACATCGCGAAGCCCGGCGACACGATTCTCGCCGGCGTGGATTTGAAGATGGAACCTGGCTGGCACACTTACTGGAAAAATCCCGGCGCGGCGGGCATGGCGACCCAAATCAAATGGCAATTGCCGCCCGGCGTGACTGCCGGCGAAATCCAATGGCCTCTGCCCAAAAAACTTCCGCCCACCGAAGTCACGACTTACGGCTACGACGATGAAGTGATGCTCATCGTGCCGCTTACGCTTGCCAGCAATCTTCCCGCCGGCCCGACTGATGTGAAAGCGAACGTCTCATGGCTTGAATGCAAGGAAGTTTGCATTCCGGAAAATCAGGATGTTGGCGCGACATTCGACGTCGTCGGCGAAACAAAAAATTCTGCAGATGCGGCGGCGATTCAATTGTGGCAAAAAAAAGTTCCGGCAGTTGATTATGATCCTTACATAGATGCCAAACGCGCTTGGTGGGAAAATTCTGCGAATGGCGATACTCGTTCCTTGATCATCGAAATTGAATTAGCGCAAGGTTCTTTCAATGGCAAAGCGCCAACTAAAGGAAACGATTTTTTTCCTGACGCCAGCGACCAGTTTGAAATTCAGGCGGCGACTGAAAACATTTCCATTTCTTCTTTTGATCTTCATTTGCGCAAGGCCGTCAAAAAATATTCCGGCGATTGGCCGAAGGAAGTTTCCGGCGTATTGGTTTTGGACTACGGAGGCAACTGGAGAGGTGTTCAAATCAAGGTTCCTATCGCTGATCAAGCGCCAGTAAACAAAAAAACTTCCGCGCAAACTCCCTCAGAAAGCAGCAAAGGCGAGACGCCTACGCTACCTTTGATGCTGCTCTACGCCTTCATCGGCGGATTGATTCTCAACATCATGCCGTGCGTGTTGCCGGTCATCGCGTTGAAAATCCTCGGCTTCGTCAGCGAAGCCAAAAGTTTGCCGCGCCGCGTCCGCGCGCTGGGCGGGATTTACGCCGTCGGAGTTTTGTTCTCATTTCTTGTCATGGCCGCAATCGTCATCGGAGTCGAAGCCGCCGGACATCAGGCCGGCTGGGGAATGCAGTTCGGCAGCCCAATTTTCATTGTCTGCCTGACCACGCTTGTCACGCTCGTCGCGCTGAACCTGTTCGGTGTCTTTGAAGTCACGCTTGGCGGACGAACTTTGGATGCCGCCGGAAATCTCGCATCAAAGCACGGCGCAAGTGGCGCATTTTTCAACGGCGTTCTTGCCACGACTTTGGCGACGCCCTGCACCGCGCCGTTTCTTGCGCCTGCGCTTGGCTTCGCCTTTTCGCAAAGCGCGGCAACAATCATTTTGATTTTTCTGACCGTCGGACTTGGCCTTGCGTCGCCATATGTTTTGTTGTGCTGGAATCCGGCGTGGCTGAAATTTCTGCCGAAGCCCGGCGCGTGGATGGAAAAATTCAAGATCGCCATGGGCTTTCCGATGCTGGCGACGGTCGTGTGGCTTCTCCACGTTGCCGCGAGCGATTACGGCAGGGGCGTTTTTTGGCTCGGAATTTTTCTCGTTATACTTGCTTTTTCCGCGTGGATTTTTGGCGAGTTTGTCCAACGCGGTCGCACGGGAAAAGGAGTTGCGCTCGCAATCGTTTTAATTTTGCTGGCTGGCAGCTACGGTTATGCGCTTGAAGATAAATTGCATTGGCGCCAGATGATTGACGAAACGGACACGACGAGTCTGGCGGTTTCTTCAGGCGGAATTGACTGGCAGCCGTGGTCGGCCGAAGCGGTCGCTCAGGCGCGAGCAGCCGGGAAGCCCGTGCTCGTGGATTTCACCGCCAGTTGGTGCGTGACATGCAACGCCATCGTCAAGCCCGCGCTCGAGAACGATTCCGTCGCCGCAAAGCTCAAGGAAATCAATGCAGTAGCCTTGCTGGCCGATTACACGCGCACTCCGCCGCTCATTACCGCCGAAATAGCAAAATACGGCGGCGCCGGTGTGCCGCTGGTTTTGGTTTATCCGAAAAATCCCGACGCGGCACCGATTGTTCTGCCGCAACCGTCCCCATTGCAATTGCCTTCCAGTTACGGGAAAATCGTTCTGGACGCGATCGACCGCGCGGGGCGTTGAACATTTATTGAAACCTTCTGTCAAAACCTGCATCTTATCGAATACATGAAAACCACACTCACATTAGTCGCCGCATTAACACTGGCCATGTCAGCATTCGCCGTCGAGGTCGGCAAGCCCGCGCCGGATTTCACCGGCACGGACATCAACGGCAAGACCTTCAAACTCTCAGATTACAAGGGCAAGATTGTCGTCATCGAATCCTACAATTCCGATTGTCCTTACGACGCGAACCATTACAAAACCGGCGCGATGCAGGAAACGCAAAAGGATTTGGCGGCAAAGGGCATTGTCTGGCTGCTCGTGGATTCCGTGAACAAGAAAAATTTCAGCTACCGCACGGCTGAACAGGCGCGCAAGGAATTTGCCGATCAGAAAATGACGGCGACAGCTTGGATTGACGACAATGCCGGAACCATAGGCCATCTTTACGGCATGGAAACCACGCCGCATATGTTCGTCATCGCTGCCGACGGCACGCTCGTTTATGACGGCGCGATTGATAACAAGCCCGACCCTTCGCACGACCCGCGCACCGCGAGAAATTACGTCAAGGAAGCCGTGGGCGATTTACTCGCCGGAAAGCCGGTTGAAGTTTCTTCGACGAAGCCTTACGGCTGCTCCGTGAAATACGCGGACTGAACGGTCATTCTTTCTTGAGGGGCATCGGCGGATTTCCGTCCCGCCCTTTTTCCTTGGGCACGAACGGTCGGCGCACCCATTTTTCCTGCTGCAATTCCTTTGAAAGTGTGAAGCCGAATTCCTTCAGGAACATTTCCACCGGCGCGAGGATGTTTATCGGACGCCGTGTGAACGTGTCTTTGTAAGCCAGCCGCACCGCACGAAGGCCCAGGCGAAATCCCTTCTGCACCCGCCCGTAAAGCTCATCGCAAACAATCGGGCTGCCCGACTCCGCGAGGTGCAGACGGATCTGGTGCGTGCGCCCCGTCAGCGGACTCGCCTCGATCAACGTGAACCGGTCGCTGCTCATCAGCGCGCGGAAATGCGTCTCGGCTTCCTTGCCTTCTTCCGAATTGTCCACGCGCATTTTGCCAAAATTTTTCGGGTCCGGGCCAAGCGGCAGTTCACAAATCCATTTCTGCTCGCGCGGGACGCCTTCGACGACGGCGAGATAGGTTTTCTCCATCCGGCGCGACTCGAACATCTCGCCCATCGCGCGCATCGCGCCCTCGCTTTTGGCGAAGAGCATCACGCCGCTCGTGTCCGCATCCAGCCGGTGGATGTGCCGGAGATAGCGCAGATTGCGCGAGCGCGCCCAGAAATCATCCGCGCGGATGGACGAATCAATCGCCGTCTGCAAGTTCCAGTTCGTCTTGCGCCACGAATCCGGCACGAGCATCCAGCCGCGCGGCTTGTCAATCGCCAGCACCGAGCGGTCCTCATAGATGATGGAAATCGGCTCGCAGCCGGGCAGCTCGATGAAATTGGGTTTGGCCATTCGCGACATGGTAGCAGCCGATGTGAATCGGCTCAAACTTTTCGGCAAATCCGACGAAATTCATTTGACGAATTCCGGTTCCGAGCGTATAAACTATACCGATTTGAGAGATTAGAACAGCAGTAGCCGGCACAACGCCAAATCATAGTTCCTCACCAATTAGTTGTGCCTGCGACGGCAAAAACCACTTTATGTTGTGGTTTTTGCTTTACTTGAACTGGCAATTGTGGTTGGATATTTGCCAATAATCGCAGTTAAAAATCATGTATCTCAAAAATTTAACGGTTTTCGGCTTCAAGTCTTTTGCGGACAAGACCGCGCTCAATTTTCAACCCGGCGTCACGGCTATTGTCGGCCCAAACGGTTGCGGCAAATCCAACGTCTCCGACGCCATCCGCTGGGTGCTCGGCGAGCAGTCGGCCAAGGCGTTACGCGGTGGCGAAATGGCAGATGTAATCTTCAACGGCACGGACGGACGCAAACCGATGGGCATGGGCGAAGTCTCGCTCACGCTCGGCGGCGTGGACGGCGAAAATCTTCGCGCGGCGGGCGTCGAGGTCGCCTACGACGAAGTCACGCTCACGCGCCGGATTTTCCGCGACGGCGGCAGCGAATATTTTCTGAACAAAACTCCGTGCCGGCTCAAGGACATCCAGCAGCTTTTCATGGGCACGGGCGTCGGCCGCACGAGCTACAGCATTCTCGCGCAAGGTCACATCACGCAGATTCTTTCGAGCAAACCGGAAGACCGTCGGATGATTTTTGAGGAAGCCGCCGGCATCACGAAATTCAAATCGCAGAAAAAAGAATCGCTCCGCAAACTCGAATACACCGAGCAAAATCTTTTGCGCGTCGCCGACACGATCAAGGAAGTGAAACGCCAGATCGGTTCGCTTCAGCGTCAGGCCGGAAAAGCAAAACGCTACAAACAAATTTCACTGGAACTGCAACATCTCGAAACGCAGCTCGCGCGGCATCAGTTCGACGTGTTGCTCGCGGAAATTTCCGAAAAAAATTCCGCCGTCGAAAGTTTGAGGAACGAGATCGAGCAAGGCTCGAACGACGTTTTACGTTTTGAAAATGAGATTTCACAATTGCGCGAACGGCTTTCGGAATTGGAACACGAAGTCGCCGCGCAGCAGCAGCGCGGTTTGGAATTGAAAGGTGAAATTGACCGGCATGAAAGCAGGATTCAGTTCAACGAGGAACGATTGAACGAAATCGCGTCGCAAAATTCCAAGGCGCTCGCGGAGATTTCGCAGTCCGAAGAACGTCTTCGTGCCGCCGAGGAAGAATTGGCGAATGTGAAACAGCATTTGTCCCAGTCCGAAGCCGCGCTTGCCGAACACAAACTTGCGCTCGAGAAAAAACAATTCGCGCTGACGCAGGTTGAAAATGATTTGAAGCGTTTGCAGGAAGATTTGCGCGACGCGCAGTCCACCGCGTTTTCCGCCGCGCAGGATTTGACGCGCATCCGCAACGAAATCACCGCGCTCGATTTGCAGAAGCAGGGCAACACGATCCGCCTCGAGAAACTTTCCGCCGAAAAAGTGCAGCTTGAAGAAGAACGCACGCGGCTCGAATCGCGCCTGCACGAATTCACCGCGAGCGTCGAAGTCGAAAAACTGAACGTCGCGACGACGCGCGGCTCGGTCGAGCAGCGCCAAAATCGTCTGCGTGAATTGCAGAATGAATTGCAGCAGTCGTCAGTCGAGCAGGATCATTTCTTGCAGCAGCAGGCCGAGACACGCTCGCGCCTGACGGTTCTCGAACAGCTCGAAGGCTCGCACGAGGGTTTCGACGCGGGCACGGTCGCGGCGTTGCGGCAATCGCGCTCGGTCATCGGCTCCCTGGCGGATCGCATCCGCGTGCCGGAACAATTCGTCGTCGCCGTCGAAAACGCGCTCGGCCATCACCTGCAACTCGTTTTGACCGAGCAGCCGGAATCCGCACAGGAAATTCTCGCCGACTTGAGCGCAAACAAATCCGGCCGCGCCAGCGTTGCCGCACTTTCCATTGGAATTCCCGACGACAAGCAGCTTGTCTTCGGCGGGGAATTGTCGCCGGACGAAAATAAAACCGCCGCGACAAACGGATTGAAGCCCGGCCAGATTGTCCGTGCGCTCGACGTCATCCAAACCGAACCTTCCGTTGAAAAACTCTTGCGCGCGCTGCTGGGCCGCACATTTATCGCGTCCGATTTGCCGACGGCGACGGCCCAAATCCAGAACGGCCACGCGGGCTGCGATTTCGTCACCATCAAAGGCGATTTGTTGAGCCGTCACGGGATTTACACCGGCGGTTATCTGAACGGCCATGGCAATCCGAAGGCGCCTGCGTCAATCCTTGGACGCAAAAATCAAATCACGGAACTACAAAATGATTTGATGATGATACAAAATCGCGTTGCCGATGCCAGCCGTAAGCGTGGCGTGTTGCTGGGCGAGCAGACTGAACTTCAAGCCAGTTTACAACAGGCGCAAACGGAATTGCGCGAACAGGAAGTCGCGATTGCGACGCACGAAGGCGAATTCAACGCGCTGCAAAATTCCAACCGCCTGCTGCACCAGAAAATTGACACGGTCATTTTTGAAGTCCAGAGCCTCGCGGCGCAGGAGCAGGAAGGTTTGCAAAAACGCAACGCGCTGACGGCGCAGTTAAACGAATTGGAATCGCGCGAACGCGCCGCGCAGGAAGCTGTCGCCGCGCTCACCAACGAGCTGGAAAATTTGCGGCAGCAGCGCGACGTGGCGAACACGGCGCTGACCGAAAGCAAAATCGCGCTCGCGTCGGACGAGCAGCTTGCCGTGTCGTTCCGCCAGCAGCAGCAATCATTGGCCCAGCGCATCCGCGAACTCACGCAGGTCATCGAACAGCGAAAAGGCGAATGTTCGTCGTTCATCTCGCGCAAGGAACAGGCGGAGTCGGAGATTTTGGAATCGCGCTCGCAAATCGAAAAGATTTCCCACGACCGCGAGCTGGTGAACGCGCAGGCGGCGGAATTGCTTGGGCGGAAAAATTCGCAGGAAACGGAAATCGCGTCGCGCGACGAAAGCTTGCGTTCGCAGCGCAGCCGTTTGACCGAATTGCAGAACCAGCGCGGTGCAATTGAAGTGGAACTTGCGCAGAAGAACATGTCCGTGCAAAACCTGCGCGAGAAGATTCAGCAGAAATATCACGTCAATCTGGACGATGTCCGCAGCGAGTGCATCACGATTACCTATGCCGACGAAGGTCCCGCAAAAGTCCAGACATTGACGCCCGAAGAAATGGCGACGGCTGGCGCAGCGACGGATTGGAACGCTGTGGCACAGCAGATCGAGGCATTGCAAAAGCGGCTCGACGAAATCGGTCCGGTTAACCTTGTGGCCATTGAAGAATACGAGGAGACCGAGCAGCGTCATCAATTTCTCACGACGCAGCACGACGATCTGGTCAACGCCAAGACGCAGTTGCTCGAAGTCATCAACCGCATCAACACGCAAACGCGGGAAATGTTTTTGCAGACATTTGAAAAAATCCGCGACAATTTCCGGTTGATGTTCACGGACGTTTTCGGCGGCGGCAAAGCGGACTTGATTTTGTCGGATGAAAACGACGTGCTCGAAAGCGGCATTGAAATCGTAGCGCGTCCGCCGGGAAAACAATTGCAGAGCATTTCGCTTTTGTCCGGCGGCGAACAGACGATGGTCGCCGTGTCGCTGCTGTTCTCAATCTATCAGGTCAAGCCGAGTCCGTTCTGCGTGCTGGACGAATTGGACGCGCCGCTCGACGAGTCAAACATCAACCGTTTCGTGCGCGTGCTGCAACGCTTCATCGGGCAGTCGCAGTTCATCATCATCACGCACAATAAGCGCACCATCGGAATGGCCGACGTGCTTTATGGCGTGACAATGGAGGAACACGGCGTGAGCAAGATTGTCAGTGTAAAATTCCACAAGACTGACGAAGCGGAAACAAAAACCGCGACTGCGCCGCTGGTGAAACCGGAAGAAAACGTTTCAAAAACTTCAACGATCAGCGAGTAGCGTAGTTCGAGTGATGCTGAAGGCGTGTTCGCAGATTATTCATGCGACTCTGGACGATTCATCCAAAATATCTCGACGCCAAGGGAATCGTCGCGCTGTGGCGCGAGGCGTTGCTGGCGCAGAAAGTTTTGCAGGGCGCGACAAAGGGCTACAAGCATCACCCGCAACTACTCCGCTTTGCGAAGACGAAAAATCCGTCTGCGGCCTTGGCATCTTATTTAAAGGCCGTGCATGAGGAATCCGTGCGGCGAGATTATGATTTCGACGCGTCAAAAATCGGCACGCAACATTCCCGCAGGAAAATCACGGAGACGCAAGGCCAGTTGCTTTATGAATGGAGGCATTTGAAACGGAAATTGAAAAACCGCGACCCGAAGCGGTTGCGAGAATTCGCCTCGATAAAAACTCCCGTGCCGCATCCGCTGTTCAAAATCATTCCCGGCAAAGTGCGCGAGTGGGAAAAAGTTCAGTAGGACGACTTCAAATTCCATTCGTTTAAAAGTGGCTTGGGAATCTCCGAGAGAAAACGGGACGGCGACTGGAAGGCGTCGCTGCCGGAATTGCCGAAGCCGCCGCGAATGAGCGGGTAGCTCAAATATAATTCGTTCTTTGCGCGCGTGATGGCGACGTAAAACAACCTGCGTTCCTCCTCCTCGCCGTCGGTGCTGTCCATAGAGCGCGCGGACGGAAACATCCCGTCGCACAGCATGATGACGAACACGACCTCGAACTCCAATCCCTTCGCCTGATGGATGGTCGAGAGCCGGATTTTTTCCGCGTCGGACTTTGAATCCTGATCGTCTTCGGCCTCGACGTTCGTGAGCAGCGCGAGTTGCGTGAGAAATTCCTCGACGCTGCCGAACTGAAACGCGAACTCCGCCAGTTGTTGCAATTCCTCGATGCGCCGCTCGTAATTGTCGTAAGTTTCCTTCAGATAATCGTCGTAGCCTGCGTCAATCACGAGCCGCAGCATTTTCGCCGCGCTTTTGCGGACGGATTCGTTTTCGAGCTGTGAAATTGTCGCGGTGAATTGTGCCCAGTTCAAAACTGATTTTTTTGGAACGCGCGCGATGGAATCCTGCAACGCGACGGCGATTGGCGTGTTGGTTCTCGGCGTTTGAAATTCAAGCTGAAACGACTGCCACAGTTTGTCCGCGCCTTTCGCCCCGATGCCAGGCAATAGCAAAACCAATCGCTTGAACGAAATCTCGTCGCGCGGATTGCTGACGAATTTCAAATACGCCGTCGCGTCCTTGATGTGCGCCTGCTCGAAGAAGCGGATGCCGCTGGTGATGGAAAACGGAATCTGCCGCCGCGTCAGTTCCAACTGCAATTCGAGCGCGTGAAAATGCGAGCGATACAGCACGGCGACATGGTTCATGTTCACGCCCTCCTCGTGCAGTTCCAGGACGCGCTGCGCGATGAACGCCGATTGCTGCGCGGCGTCCGTGCACGCGACGAGGGCGGGCTTCAAGCCGGACTCGCGCGCGGGCGCGAGTTCCTTGGCGAACTGGTTCACGTTCGCCGAGATCGCTGCGTTCGCGACGTTCAGAATTTCCGGCGTGCTGCGGTAATTGGTTTCGATCTTGAACACCTTCGCGCCGGGATAACGCTTGGGAAAATCCAGGATGTTCGCGAAGTTCGCGCCGCGCCACGCGTAGATGCTCTGCGCGTCGTCGCCGACGACCGTGACGTTTTTGGTGCGCGCGGCGAGCAGGTCAATCAAATCGCCCTGCAACTTGTTCGTGTCCTGGTATTCGTCCACTAGGATGAACTGAAACCGCCGCTGATACTGTTCGCGCACCTCGGCGTTTTCCTGCATGAGCTTGAGCCAGAGCGCGAGCAGGTCGTCGAAGTCCATGCCATTCGTTGCGCGTTTGCGGGCGGTGTAACGCTTCTGCTGGTCGGCAATCGGCTCCACGAACTCGGAGAAATAGCTGAACTGCCCGTCCACCAGTTCCTCAATCGTCTTGTGCGTGTTTGCGGCGAGCGAAAAGATTTCGTTCAGCACATCCGGCTTGGGAAAATGCTTGTCCTTCTTGTCAATCTTCGCATCCGCCATGCAGGCCTTGATCAAATCCTTCGCGTCGTCGCGGTCGAGGATGGTGAAATCGCGTTGGTAGCCGAGCGCGTCCGAGTGCGCGCGCAAAATCCGCGCGCCGATGGAATGGAACGTGCCGCCCCAAAGCTCGCGCAATTCGCGGCCGATCAAATCCGAGACGCGTCGCATCATTTCGCCGGCGGCCTTGTTCGTGAACGTGAGCAGCAAAATGCGGTCCGGCGGAATCCCCTGCTCCAGCAGATACGCCACGCGATAGGTGAGCGTACGCGTCTTGCCTGAACCTGCGCCGGCGATGACCAGCGCCGGGCCGGGCGGCGCGGTGACGGCGGCCAGCTGCTGCGGATTGAGTTCGCGCGCGTAGTCAATCTGCAGATGGACTGCGGAGTGATACGGTTCGAGGACGTAGTCGCGCGACATGAAACTCAATTCAAACGGCAAACGGGCGGAGGCAAAAGGAAAAACTGCGGCGGCAAATCACTTTACAAGACGAAAGCGTGATACTTTCTCAGAAAACGGGTGGTGTTCTCTTCGTTTGCAATCACTTCGCGCAGCCTGCGGATGTTGTCCTCGATTTTGTCCATGTAGAAATTATCACCGGAGGGATACGGCTTGTTGAGGTAACGGAACACGCCGCCGAAATCACGGTCGAGCTTGAGCTTGACATATTTGTCCCAGAAATCCGGCGTTTTGCGCAACAAATCCTTGGCGCTGGAAAACATGCTCACGACGCTGGATTTGGGCGGTGCGTTGTTCGTGGCCTCGGCGAATTCATCGTAGAGAATCGGCAACTTTTCCACATAGTCGTCCGCCGCCATTTGCCCGAGCAGGTCTGCGGTGCCGAGCGCGTAGCCGACGATTTTTTCAAGTTCATCATGGAAGGGAATATTGGTCAGGGTAGCGTCGACACCGGTGCAGCGGATCATGTTTTGCACGGCCTTGATGTCATTGGTACTGTAGCCCTTCATTGCCAGAAGCCCGGCGGCAAAATCGGTGCTGCGCGATACGTGCGTGGCGGTGTATTTGGCGCCGGTGCCAACCATGTCGTCGCGCTTTTTCAAATAACCGGTGTCGTGCAGAAGTATGGCGAGCAGGCCAAGTTCAAAGAATTGCTGGGTGAGGGGAGGATTTACGTCAGCCTTCCACCGTCCATGAAGTATCCGCACCATGCACAGCGCACCTTGCAGCGTGTGTTCGAAGTCGTGGTATTCAGTATCTACCGCCTGATAATCGGCGTAGCCCCCGGTGAAGCATTCTGTCGCCCAAGAAAAAGCGCCCGGCACGAACAGGCGGTTGCCGTTCGGAAACATCGACTGATACGTCGCCTTGACTTCCCTCGCGACGGCAGCCGGGTCTTTTGTGGAAACAGTCTGATTCATCATGGCTGTCGTTCCAGCTTGAACTGTCTGAAGACTAACAGCTTTCAAAAATGAAGCAAGTCTGATATGCAACATTAATATATCTTAATCTGGATTAATCGCCGCCTGTGACAAAACTTGCGCCCACCACGCCGTTTTCGGCAACATCAATAATGCAAAAGACATTGCTAGCGTTTCTCGACGACATTTACGAAGACCTCGAACTGTGGTATCCTAAGCTCCGGCTGGAGGAGGCGGGCTATGCGCTCAAATCCGCCGCGCCGGAAATCAAGACCTACGCCGGCAAGCACGGCTATCCCGCCGCTTCGGACCTGCTCCTGAAAGACGCGCGCAGCCAGGACTTTTGCGGATTGCTCGTGCCGGGCGGGTTCATGCCGGACAAGTTGCGGCGCGACGCGAAGGTACTGTCGCTCACGCGCGAGTTTTTCGAGCAGGGCAAGTTGATCGCCTTCATCTGCCACGGCGGCTGGATTCCAATTTCCGCAAAAATCCTCAAGAGCAGACGCGTCACCGGCTCGCTCGGCATCAAGGACGACCTGGAAAACGCCGGCGGCATCTGGGTGAACGAGCCGGTCGTTGTGGACGGCAACCTGATCTCCAGCCGCACACCGCGCGACCTTGCGCCGTTCGGTGCGGCGATGGTGAAATTTCTTGACGCGAACGTTAAATGAACGATCTGGGCAAATTCCTCGTCGTCATCGGCCTTGGCATCGCCGTCGTCGGCGTGCTCATCGGATATGGCGTCGGCAAAGGCTGGCTCGGCCATTTGCCTGGGGACATCCATTACACGCGCGGCAATGCCTCCTTTTATTTTCCGATTGTCACCTGCCTGCTCGCCAGTGCGGTTTTGACGCTGTTGATGTGGCTGCTTAAAAAATAATTTCATCATTGAATTTTCCCCGGCAGTTCCTAAACTTTCGCCATGGACAGTTCGCATCCGTCACAACTCGCGCAATACATCCCGGTTCTCATCCTCCTTGCCGGCGCCATCGGCTTTGCCGTCAGCGTGCTGGCGCTTTCCGTCCTGCTCGGCAAGTTCGGCAAGACCACCAAGGCCAAGGACATGGCCTACGAATGCGGCGCCAACCCCATCGGCGAGGCTACCTCGCGCTTCTCCGTCAAGTTCTACCTCGTGGCGATGCTCTTCATCCTCTTCGACATCGAAGTCGTCTTCATGTATCCGTGGGCCGTGGTTTACCGCGACATGCTGGCCGAACACGCCACACGCAACATGATTCTCGCCTCCATGCTTTCGTTCCTTGGCATCCTGTTCGCAGGCTACATCTACGCGCTGAAGAAAAAAGCCTTCGACTGGAAATAATTGAGTTGGAGTTCAAGCTTCAGCTTGTCGGGACAATTTAACTGAAACGCAAACACACGCAAAAGCGTGAACTCCAACATGACCTCAATCAAATTCGGCACCT
>Ga0302140_10005497_pt1 | contig 16005 bp, 12 predicted proteins | sample I_Bog_E1_1_FD_202095 | JGI IMG/M metagenome (GOLD analysis project Ga0302140, IMG submission 202095) | Peat permafrost microbial communities from Stordalen Mire near Abisko, Sweden - I_Bog_E1_1 | ecosystem: Environmental > Terrestrial > Soil > Wetlands > Peat | place: Sweden: Abisko, Stordalen...
GAAGTTTCAGGTGGCGGCGAAGGCCCTGATGGGCGACTCGCAGTTGCGGAAGAACGTGCGCCATGCCACCAATGTCATCCAGGCCAAGCGCGCGCGCGTGGTGCAGGAGATGCCGGACTGGCAGGAACTGCGCGAGTCGGGCAAACAGATTCGTCAGCACACCATGCGGCATCTGGACTTCTACCTGGAGATGTTTGAGCGCAACTGCACGGCGGCTGGCGGAGTGGTTCACTGGGCGCGGAATGCAGAGGAAGCGCGGCAAATTGTTGTGGGCCTGGTGAAGGCGAGCGGGGCCAACGGCGTGTCTCCGACCGAGGTCATCAAGATCAAGTCGATGACGACGGAGGAGATTCAGCTCAACAAGGCGCTGGAGGCGGCCGGAATCCACGCCTATGAGACCGATCTGGCGGAGTTGATTATCCAGCTCGGGCACGATCAGCCATCGCACATTGTGGTGCCTGCGCTGCACAAGAACCGGTCGCAGATTCGCGAGATCTTCAAGCGCGAGATGAAGCTGCCGGGCGTCGATTTCTCGGAGTTGGGCGGGACACCGCAGGACCTGGCGGATGCGGCGCGCAAATTTCTGCGCGAGAAGTTTCTGCGGGTCCAGACCGCGGTGAGCGGCGCGAACTTCCTGGTCGCGGAGACGGGTGGAGTGTGCATCGTCGAGAGCGAGGGCAACGGCCGCATGTGCCTGACGCTGCCGGAGACGCTGATTTCGGTTGCCGGCATCGACAAGGTTGTGCCCACGTTTCAGGACCTGGAGGTGCTGCTGCAGTTGCTGCCGCGCAGCGCCACCGGCGAGCGGATGAATCCGTACAACTCCATCTGGACGGGCGTGGACAAGGCTCCCAGTGGCGGCGACGGGCCACGGGCGTTTCACGTGGTGCTGATGGACAATGCGCGCACGGAGATTCTGGCGGATGAGGAGTCGCGGCAGACGCTGCACTGCATCCGCTGCGGGGCCTGCCAGAATGCGTGCCCTGTGTATCAGCAGACCGGTGGCCACGCCTACGGCAGCGTCTACGCGGGGCCGATCGGGGCGATCCTGACGCCGCAGTTGATGGAGATGCACCACGCGCAGAGCCTGCCGTATGCCTCCAGCCTGTGCGGCGCGTGCTATGAAGTTTGCCCGGTGAAGATCAACATCCCGGAGGTGCTGATTCATCTGCGCAATAAGGTGGTGAAGCAACAATCGTCGGGCTTCAACATTCTCGCCAATCCCGAGGTGATGGCGCTGAAGGCCGTCGCCAAGGTCTTTCAGAGCGAGGCGGTCTTCCGGGTGTCGCAGAAGATGGGGCGGCTGGCGGAGTTGCCGCTGTCGCGCAAGGACGGCCAGGGCGTTGGCTGGATCGGCTGGCTGCCCGGGATGCTGGGGGGATGGACCCAGGTGCGCGACCTGCGCGTAATGCCGAAACAGACCTTCCGGGAGTGGTTTGAAGAACGGGCCAAGACCGCGCCGGGCCGCCGCTCCGGAGATAAGGCCGGCGAGGGGGGCAAGAATGGGCACTGAACTGGCTGCAGGGACTGCGCGGGAGGAAGTGCTGCGACGGATTCGCGTGGCGATTGCGGATACGCCCGCGATGGATGCCGCGGCGGTTCGCAGCGAATGGGAGTCGCTTCCACGAGACTACAAGCGGACGGCATCGCTGGACCGCGAAGCGATTCTGGAGTTGCTGGAGGACCGGTTGCGCGACTATGACGCCACCGTGGTCCGGGTAAAGGCCGGCGAAGTGAGCGCGGAGATTGCGCGGATGCTGACCGAGCGCGGCAAGCGCAAGCTCGTCGTTCCGGAGGGACTGCCAGAGGCGCTGGGCGAAGCACTGCCGGATGGCTTTGAATTTGGCGTGGACCATGGCCTGACGAATGCAGATCTGGACGGATTCGACGGCGTGGTGACGGCCTCCACCGTGGCCATCGCGGAGACAGGAACGATTGTGCTGCAGCGCGTTCCCGGGCAGGGGCGCCGGGCGCCGACCCTGGCGCCGGACTACCACCTGTGCGTGGTGCGGACGGCGGACGTGGTGGAGACGGTTCCGGAGGCGATGGCGCGGCTGGAGCCGACGGCCTCCCTGGCGACGACGTTTGTGTCCGGGCCTTCGGCGACGGCGGATATTGAAATGACACGGATCAAGGGAGTGCATGGGCCGCGGTTTCTGGACGTGATTCTGTCCGCGTAGCGGACGAAACCGTCAAAAGCTTTCAGGTCAACGCTAACCCAGAGTGGCATTTGGACGAGTTGTTTCAATACGGAGTATATTTCCGTAATTGAAGTTTTGAGGGGTTTGCTATGGGTACGAATGGAGCAGGTGCCGGCGCGCGGGCGACGGAGCGGGTTTGGGCGGCGCTGGACGGGTTCCGAATTGAGGTCCCTTCGTGGGGCTTTGCCAATACAGGGACGCGGTTTGGCAAGTTCTCGCAGCCTGGCGCAGCGACGACAACCGAGGAGAAGTTCGCCGATGCATCCGAGGTGAACAAGCTGACCGGTGCGAGCCCGACGGTGGCGCTGCATGTGCTGTGGGACCTGCCCAACGGCAAGGGCGATGTGCCGGAGATCAAGCGGCTGGAGAGCCGCTACGGAGTGAAGGCGGGATCGATCAACCCGAATCTCTTCCAGGCGCAGGAGTACAAGTTTGGCTCCATCTGCAACCCCAGCGCGGAGATTCGCGGCAATGCGCTGGCCCATCTGCTGGATTCCGTCGAGATTGGGCACGAGCTTGGGTCGAAAGACGTTTCGCTGTGGATTGCCGACGGATCGAATTATCCGGGCTCGCAGTCCATGCGCAAGCGGATCGAGTGGATGGAAGAGGTGCTGGCCTCCACCCACGCGGCTTTGAGCGCCGATCAGCGCATGCTGGTGGAGTACAAGCCGTTTGAGCCCGCCTTCTACCATACGGACATCGCGGACTGGGGCATGGCGCTGGAGTTGGCGCGCCGCGCGGGCCCCAAGGCCAAGGTGCTGGTCGACACGGGCCACCACCTGCAGGGAACGAATATCGAGCAGATTGTGACCTGGCTGCTGCACTGCGACGCGCTGGGCGGCTTCCATTTCAATGATCGCAAGTATGCGGACGACGATCTGACGCTGGGCTCGATTGACCCCTACCAGGTCTTCCGCATCTTCAGCGAGATCCAGACGGCGACCTCGCCGGCAGTGGCGGGCATCGCCTACATGATCGACCAGAGCCACAACCTGAAGGGCAAGATGGAGGCGATGGTGCAGACCGTGGTAATGGCGCAGGAGCTGTTTGCCAAGGCCGCGCTGATCGACCAGGAGAAGCTTGCCGTGCAGCAGCAGTCGTGCGATCTGGTGGCGGCGGAGGAGACCTTCCGCGGAGCCTTCTGGACGGACGTTCGGCCGATCGTGAAGGAGTGGCGCCAGGCGCGCAAACTCCCGGCCGAGCCGCTGGAGGAGTTGAAGAAGAGCGGCTATGTGGAGAAGATCGGCAAGGAACGCGGCGCGAAGAACGCGAATAGCGTTTCCAGCTACGCGTAGCGCTACAGGCGAATGACAGAATGAAGCGGAGTCGGGGGATTGCCGGCTCCGCTTTATTTTCCGGCGCGCCTGCGCCCTCAGTGACCGGCCTCACACGCCGCCGGCGCGAGTCTTGGTATCCTGACTGTACACATGGCGAAACCTATTGTTCTGACGATTCTTGACGGCTGGGGATACCGGGCCGACACGCACGGCAACGCGATTGCTCTGGCACGCAAGCCGGTGTACGACAGCTTGATGCGCGATTTCCCGAACACGCTGCTGCATGCGAGCGACCACTTTGTGGGCCTGCCCGATGGGCAGATGGGGAACTCCGAGGTTGGGCATCTGAACCTTGGCGCGGGCCGCATTGTGCTGATGGACATTATGCGCATCGACCTGGCAATTGAGACGGGCGCGTTCTACCAGGACCCGACTCTGCTGGCCGCGGTGGCGCACGCGCAGGCGCACGGAAGCGCGATCCACTTTATCGGGTTGCTGTCGGACGGAGGCGTGCATTCGCAGCAACGTCATCTGAACGCGCTGCTGCGGCTGTGCGCGCAGCAGAAGGTCCCCCGTGTCTTTGTGCATGCTTTCATGGACGGCCGCGACACCTCGCCGACCGGGGGGCTGGGGTACCTGGAGCAGTTGGACAAGACCTTCCGCGAGACCGGCGTGGGCAAACTGGCCAGCGTCAGCGGCCGCTACTACGCCATGGACCGGGACCTGCGCTGGGAGAAGGAGAAGCAGGCCTTCGACGCGCTGGTGACCGGGCATCCCGAGGGTGGCAGATATGCCGATGCGCTGGTGCGGGTGAAGGAGCTGTACAACAGTGGCGTGACCGACGAGTTCATCCCGCCGTTCACGGTGATCGACGCAGCCGGCCATGCCGTGGGCCCGATTCGCGACAACGATGTGGTGATCAATTTCAACTACCGCGCGGATCGCGCGCGGCAGATTACGCGGGTGCTGGCACGCAACTCCGGCCTGACGGCGAATGCAGGCGCCGACCTGCCGAAGGCGGCGGAACTCGACGCTGAGATTCCGAAGAGTCTCGTGCCAAGTGGCCTCCACTACGTCTGCATGACCCAGTACGACAAGAGCTACAAGCTGCCCATCGTGATTCCGGCGGAGTCGATGGACAATCTGCTGGCGCACCTGATGGCGCAGGCCAACCTGCGCAACCTGCGCGTGGCCGAGACGGAGAAGTATGCTCACGTGACCTACTTCTTCAACGGCGGCATCGAGAAGCCGTTTGGCGGCGAAGACCGCGCGCTGGTGCCTTCGCAGAAGGTGGCCACGTACGACCTGGCCCCGGAGATGTCCGCAGCAGGCATCGCGGACGCGGTGGTGAAGGCGGTCGCGGACACGGCCTTCGACGTCATCATCGTCAACTTTGCCAACGCGGATATGGTGGGCCACTCCGGCAAACTGGAGCCGACCATTCGCGCGGTGGAGACGGTGGATCGCGAGCTGGGGCGCGTCTATCAGGCAGTGAAGCAACGCGGTGGTTCGCTTCTCGTCACCGCAGATCACGGCAATGCCGAGATGCTGATCGATCCGGTGACGGGCGGACCGCATACGGCGCATACCACCAACCCGGTGCCTTTCATCCTGGTGACGGATGCGAAGACCGGGACGGTGAGTTTGCGGCCGGACGGAAGCCTGCGGGACATCTCGCCAACGGTGCTCGGGTTGCTCCAGATGGGCAAGCCGGCACAGATGACGGGCGGCGATCTGCGGATTGTGCGTCCCGCCGCCGTCTAGCTGCCGTTCCGGAGTTCCGCCTACATCGAACCCATGGGCATGGTGGTGCCGTCTGGCATCACCATGGCGTTCATGGTCTGCTTGCGCTGCGGCAGGCCGGGCCGGTTGCTGGCCGGCACGCTGGGCGCCATGGCGAACATCGTCTTCATGTTGCAGGCGAGCTTGCGCGCCTGGGCCATGGTACTGGATGACACCGTACCGGCGTAGCAGTTGATGGACGCATTCTTGGTGGTGACGCCAATGGGCAGCACATAGTGGTACGCCCCGGAGGGAAACTCCGGCGTGGCGCTGGTGATGCCGTTGCAGGCGTCCAGCTGCGACGTGGTGACGATGTTGCCGTTGATGTCGCGGCCACCGTAGATCGGGTAGCCGTCCAGCGCGATGCCGATGATGTGCGACGGGCCCGCGCCGGTGTCCACCTGTGAGGTGACGCAGTTGGGATTGCCGTGCGCGTGCCAGGTGCTGCCATTGCTGTGCGAGTTGCACTGGTCCAGGAAGTAAGCGGTCTGCATGGCGCCGTTGGTGTCGGTAAACGTGTAGGAGGCGTTGTCGGCGACGGCGGGCGTGCTGCCGTTCATCTCATACGGGTTGAACATGGCGGTGCCGGAGATGAGGTAGCCGATGGCCCCGAGGCCCGTGGATGTGGTGCTGGAGGCCTGGGCAGGGCAGATGTTGATCGTAGCGGATGAGCCCTTGAGCGTGGGGGCAATCGTGCTCGCGTAGGAGATCACCGTCAGCGCGGTATTGGTGCTGGAGGTGTAGGCGACGATGTTCTGGCCCGTGCTGGCGGGCGCCAGGTAGTAGGCGTTGGGGGTGTAGTCCGGCTTGCCGGTAGTGGTCAGCGTCATCTCGCAGGTGCTGGGAAAGGTCGCCGTAATGGTTGAGCCCCACGTCATTGACTTGTAAAAGGTTGTATAGGCGTTGGGTGTCCCGGTAGATGTGGATGTGGAACTTGACGAAGGTGTGCCGGCGCCGCAGCCCAGGGCCAGCGCGGTGGCGCACAGGGTGACAACTGCGTGGGACAACAGGGTCTTTCGGCGTGGCTGGGATGCAGCAGCGGCTGTTTCACTCATAGTCGTCCTCCGGAAACTCATTGCGCCGCGTCTCGTGGTGGGAGCATGGGCGATGATCGCACAGTCTGACGCGGGCCAAGGCCACGGAGATTACATGCGGCTGGATTATTTCGTCTTAGGCTGTGCTGCGGTATCCGGACCGGCCGGCGTAATGAGCGACGAGACGACGCCAGCGGCAATCAGGGCGAAGACGCAGCCCATCGCCAGCAAGGTGAGCGTGGGGTGCGCCGCGGGCGGCGGTGGCCCCTGAGCCTCAGGATGGTACGAGATGCCAGGGGCAACGGCCGCAAGGATTACCATGGCAATGTTCATCGGCGGACTCCTGCCTCGCGCTGGTTCGGGCTCAAAGTACAGCGGCCTGGATTAGGGAGGCTCCGATTAAGTGCTGCGAACCAAAATGGAAGCGTCATTCTGACCTGATTTTGGGTCAGAATCTCTGTCGTTGGATTGCCGCCAAAATAATGTTGGGACTCATTTTAACCTTCCTTAGAACTCGCGGCGGCCTTCCATGGCGCGGGTCATAGTCACCTCGTCGGCGTACTCAATGTCGGAGCCGGCGGGGACCCCGGTGGCGATGCGAGTGACGCGCAGCTCCGGCGCGACGCGGTGCATCTCCTGCGCCAGGTACGCGGCTGTGGCCTCGCCCTCGGTAGTGGGCGAGGTGGCAAGGATGACCTCGCGGACCTCGCGGCTCTCGTCGCCGGCAGGCGCGAGCCGGGTCAGCAGGTTGGCAATGCGGAGCTGCTCCGGTCCCACGCCGCCGATGGGCGAAAGCGTGCCGTGCAGCACATGGTAGACGCCGTTGTAGCTGCGCGTCTTCTCGATGGTGGCGATATTGGTGGGCTCTTCGACAACGCAGACAATATGCTGATCGCGGACGGCACTCGTGCAGTAGCCGCAGGGATCGACGTCGGTGATGTTGTTGCAGATGGAGCAGAGGCGCAGCTTCTCGCGCAGCAGCAGGATAGCTTCGGCGAGGGCGCGCGCATCGGCATCGCTGCCGCGCAGCACATGGAACGCCAGCCGCTGTGCGGACTTGGTGCCCACGCCGGGCAGCTTGCGCAGCTCGTCGATCAGGCGGGACATGGGCTCAGCAAATCGGTTCATGCGGCCTATTCCAATCCCGGTAGGTTCAGGCCGCCCAGCATACCGCTGACGGAGGACTTCATCGCCTCGTCGGCGCGGCGGCCGGCCTCGTTGACGGCGGCGGCGATGAGGTCTTCGAGCAGCTCGATGTCGCCGCTGGAGGCGCCGAGCGCGGTGGGTTCGATGGTCAGGCGCAGGACCTCCTTCTTGCCGTTCATCCGCACCTTGACCATGCCACCGCCGGTTTCGGCTTCCACGATGGTTGCGGCGAGCTTCTGCTCCACCTGCGCCTGCATCTCGCGCGCCTGCGACATCATCTCTTTCATCTTGCCAAGATCGGAGAGGTTCATGGGCAATCCTTAGAGGCGAAGTACAAATACTGAGACTCTGACTCTGCGAATCAGAATGACGGCTGTGAGAATGGTTCAGCCGTCTTCGCGTAGGTCGATGACAGTTTGGATCTCGGCGTCGAAGAGCTTCTGCGCCTGCTGCACCATGGGATGCTCGAGCGCCTTGGCATGGATAGAGCCGGTGCGCGCAGGGCGCCGCTTTTTGGCGGCTGCGGTGGCCGCGCCGGCCAGCACGGTGAGCCGGGAGACGCCCGCATCGCGAAGGGTGCTCCGGACGATCTTCTCGGCGTCTGCGTTCATCACCACGGGCAGCATGGTTTTCGAGAGCTCGGTCTGAACGCTGGCCTCGCCATCGGCGACTGTCCAGACAGCATCGGCCATGGCATCCGCCGCGGAAGACTGCCGCGCCGCGGCGAGTGCAGCGACCACGGCATCCTGCGGAGTGGCCTCGCCCGCGACCGCTGCCAGCGCGGGCAAGACATCCGGCACTGGCTGGGAAATCGGCGTCGGCGCAGCCGCAAGAGCCGGCACCAGTGTCGGCAGAGCTGGACGTGCCGCAGGCGCAACGGAGACAGCGGTCGCGCCGCGGGTCTCCGCGATGGGGTGCGCGGCCGCTGCGGCGACATGGATAGGCGCGCTGGCGGTGCCCTCCGGCCGACGGCGGAAGCGGTCCTGCTCGAAGGGCGAGAACGCAGGCTTGGCGGGTGCGGCGGCGGGCTGCTCCACGGCAACGGGCCGCGCTGCGGACGGCGCAGGCCGCGCGGCAGCCATGGCGCTGCGGGCTGCGCCGGACTGGCTCAGGGCTTCCTCAAGCGGCAGCAGGCGGCGCAGGTGCACCAGCTTCAGCAGGCCCAGCTCAAAGTGGAAGCGCTGCTCCTGCCGGTAGCCCAGCTCGTCGAAGGTGCGCAGCATCATCTGCAGGAAGCGCGTGAGCTCCTCCTCGCCAAAGAGCGCGGCGGTACGGGCGGCGCGGCGCTGCTCGTCGGGCGAGATCTGGAGGAGTTCGGCACCGAGCCCGTCGGCGGATTCGCCTTCGGCAGAGAGCCCGGCGACCTTGGCGATAAGCGCGTTGCGCAGGTAACGGACGCACTGCCGCGCAAGCTGCGCGGGCGAGTTGCCCGCATCCAGCAGTTGGTTGGCCACTGTCATCACTTCGGCGGAGCGGTTGCCATCCACGGCCTCCATCATGCGCTCAAAGACGGCGTTGGGCACGGAGCCCATCAGCTCGCGAATCTGCGCGGCGTCCAGGCGGGCATGGCCTTCGCCCCCGTCGGCGGAGAGCTCCGTGGGCGCACTGGCAATGGCCTGGTCCATGATGGAGAGCGCGTCGCGCATGGAGCCGTCGCCGGCCTCCGCCAGCAGGGAGAGCGCGGTGTCATCGGCGTAGACCCCCTCCGCGGCGGCGATGGAGCGAAGCTGCCCCAGGATGTCCACCAGCTTCACCGCGTGGAAGCTGAAGTGCTGGCAGCGCGAGCGGACGGTCTGCGGAATGTCCTCAGGCTGCGTGGTGGCCATCATAAAGACGATGTGGTCGGGCGGCTCCTCCAGCGTCTTCAGCAGCGCGTTGAAGGCGGCGTCCGTGATCTGGTGAGCCTCGTCCAGGATGTAGATCTTGTAGCGGTCGCGCGCGGGGCGGTAGCGCGCAGCATCGCGCAGCTCGCGAATCTCGTCGATGCCGCGGTTGGTGGCCGCGTCAATCTCGATCACGTCGACGGCGTTGCCAGCCTTGATCTCGGTGCAGCTCTCGCAGACCTCGCACGGCTCGGCGGTGGGGCGCACTGCCGAGCCAATCGCGCTGCGGCAGTTCAGCGCCATGGCCAGGATGCGCGCGATGGTGGTCTTGCCAATGCCGCGGTGGCCGCTGAAGATGTAGCCGTGCGCAATGCGGTTCTGGGTGAGCGCGTTCATCAGGGTCACGGTCACGTGGTCCTGTCCAACGACGTCGGCAAAACGCTGGGGACGATATTTGCGGGCTAATACCTGGTAGGCCATTGTGCAGTCAAAGTCGATTGTATCGCCTGCGGGGCGTTACGTTTTCCGGAGTGGAAATAGGACGCGGCTGCATTCGGCGTGATGGAGCGATGGGCGATAGTGGTTCACTTTGCGCGATATTCGCACCCATGGATTATTTCTCTTTGCAGTGGCAGCACAGTCGGGTAAGTTGGGAGGCATGTTCTTAAGACCCGGCCTCCTCCCAGTGTTGTTTCTGGCGGTCAGTGCGCGTGCGCAGACTGCAGCCAAACCCATCGAACCCAACGGACCAGCGCGTCCGGCCAATGCACAAAAGACCTATGTAGCCTTGCGAGCCGACTTGCCCGGGGCCGAGAGTGTGATGGTCAAAGATCTCTCGCTCGAACGCGAGGGTGGAGTCTTTCACTTTGAAGACGGCACGTTTTACTTTTATGCGCCTGTGGACGGTCATGTGACGGGTGCGGTGTTCGTGGGTAGAGGCCGGTTTGAGCTGACAGTGAAGGGCGCGAGCGAGCAGAAATCGCTGGCGCTGCTGACCAAGAGCACAGGCTTGACGCAGGACTTTACCTCGCTGGTGCTGCGCTTTACCGATGGCACCGCGGATGAGATTCGCAAGGCATCGGCTGGCGCGGGCACGGCACCGGATAGCCATGTTCTGAGTGCCGCAGAGGACCTGGCCAAGAACTATCGCAAGGACCTGAGCGACAACCTTGAACTGCGGATGTTGGCGGATGTGCTCGGCGGGCAGGGGCAGTTCTTTCTGGCATCTTTCCGCATGGGCAACATGCTCACCGGTCGGAATCTCCTCTTTATTGTCGACCCTGAGGGAACGTTTCATGCGTCACCGGACCAGGTAGAGCTGACGACGTGGAGCGATGTGGAGTTGCAGACGTGGGCAGCGTATCGAATGCAGCATGCGGAGGAGAGCGGCAAGAGGATACAGGTGACCGACGAGCGGCTGGATACGTCCATAGACCGTGGTGCAATGATGAAGGTCTCGGCGGAGACGACGATAAAAATCTTGCGCGATGGTGTGCGCGTCATTCACTTAAATTTGTATCCGACGCTGCGCGTCTCCGGCGTGTTCAGCGAGACCGGTGCACCGCTGGATTTTGTGCAGGAGGACAAGAAGCTCGATGCTGAATTCGGCGTGATTCTGCCGCAGGCCGCGAAAAAGGGCGACACGCTGCGGTTGCTGTCTGTCTACAGCGGCAACGACGCGCTGGTCGCGGAAGGGAATGAGACCTACTACCTTATGCCTGGCGCGCGGGATAGTTGGTATCCGAGTGGGGAGGGAGTCATGGGCGACTTCGCCAACTTCCATATGACTTTCCATATTCCCAGGAACCTGCAGATCATTGCTACGGGCAATCAGGAGAGCCTGACTCCGGACAGCGCCGGCATCACAAAGGCGGTATGGCAGACCTCCGCACCCATTCCCGTGGCCGGATTCAATCTGGGCGACTTCAAGGACCGCATGGAAAAGACGCCGAGGGGATTTGGGGTGAGCGCCTATGCCAGTGTTGGGAATGCTCAAAGTATGGAGACGGGAGTGCAGGCGCTGCCGAAAGAAGTCTCAGAGGGGATGGCAGCGATACAAATCTACTCCGATTATTTCGGCACGCTGCCTTACGACCACGTGGTGCTGACTCCGCAACCCGTATGCAACTACGGCCAGAGTTGGCCGATGCTGGTGTATTTGCCGGCCTGCGCCTTCTGGGATTCGACCGCATTGCAGGAGACCGGCTTGCTGGACTTTGATGCCAACTACTGGAAGGAAGTCACGCCACACGAGGTTTCACATCAGTGGTGGGGTAACCTGGTGGGCTTTAAAAGCTACCGCGATCAGTGGATGAGCGAGGGATTTGCGAATTTTTCGGTAGGCATCTTCCTGCTGAACACGTCGCCGAAGATGGATGACTACAGGGCGTTCTGGAAGGAGCAGCAGAACAACCTGCTTGAAAAGAATGCGCAGGGCAAGCGTCCGATCGATGTGGGAGCACTGACCATGGGTGCCCGTGTGGCGAATGAGAAAAACGGGAACGTCTACCAGAACCTGATCTACAGCAAGGGTGCGTACGTGCTGCATATGCTGGAGATGCAGTTCTGGACCCCACAAGAGCAGGGCGAACCGTTCAAGCGGGCGATGCAGCAGTTTGTTTCAGATTACTCCGGCAAGGCCGCGACCACCGAGGACTTCAAGGCATCGATGGAGAAGAGCATGCCCAAGGAACTGAACTTGCGGGGAGATGGCAAGCTGGACTGGTACTTCGATGAGTACGTCTATGGAACTGAACTTCCTCATTACACGGTGAACACCGATTTCTCGGTCGTCGATGGGGAGACCCTGGTCCACCTCAAGCTGGCGCAGAGCAATGTTTCGGACAAGTTCGTGATGCGAGTGCCCATCTATCTGCAGCTACAGAATGGGCAGACGAGGCGGCTGTTCATGGTGGTGATGCACGGGAACGGCACGATCGATCAGATGCTCAAGTTGGGTAAGTTACCTTCACCGGCCAAGGCAATGATGGTCAACTACAACGCGGATGTGCTGAGCGACAACTAGTGAGCGCGGCTCAGTTGGCGAGCTTGGCCGCTTTGCGTTTGGCGATGCGGGCGCGCCATTTGAGTTCATGATCGCTGAACATGGTGCCGCGGGAGAGTTGCACGCCGCAGTAGCAGTCCTGGTTGTCCTCGTCGGACTCGTGCAGGTTGTATCGGCAAAGCGCTGGGGACGATATTTGCAGGCTAATACAATCGCACCCGCACCAACCCGCCGCCGCCGTCGCGCCGCCTCCATCCCTTGACACCCCGGCGTACAATTGTATTTAGGTAGAGACAGAATCCACCAGCGTCAGGCTTGTGTCTCCCAAAGCTCCAAAGAAGCCACAAAGCCAGCATTTTGCGTGTCCTGGAAGCTATCCCGTTTGTTTTCAGGATTATGCAGCATGAAACGCCGTAAGTGGTTTGTTTGGAAGATTATGCACGAAAAATGGGGGGGGTAGGGGGTACGCAGTGAGGGCGCCAATTCTAGACCGCAGTCGCGACCAGACCTGTCCAGATTTCTACCATTCCGGGAGTTGTAGGAACGCGCAACTCCGGCTTGCGAAAAACAGGCGTCGACCTTCAATTTCCCGCGGCCTTCTTCTTTGCGATGCGGGCGCGGCGCCTGAGTTCGAGGTCGGAGAACATGGTGCCGCGGCAGGCCTGGGCGCCGCAGTAGCAGTCCTGGTCGTCCTCGTCGGAGTCGTGCAGGTTGTACTCGTAGGTCAGCTCTTCGCCGGCCACGATGTCGCGCATGGCGGAGACGAAGATGCGGCCATGCTCGTCCTGTTCGGTCTCGCAGTTGGGGTCGCAGCAGTGGTTGATGAACATGGCTGTGCCAAAGCCGTCGATCACGGTGTCCGGCCCGCAGGCGAACAAGTAGGTGACAAAACGGCCCTCGTAGCGCGCGTCGGCCTTGGCCTTGGACATGCGCGGGCCGTCGTATTCGCAGACCCGTGTGCCCTTTTTGATGGGGCGTGTGGTGTAGCAGCCGGCAGCATGGATGGAGGAGGAACGGACGATCAACCCTGGAAACATCATTATGGGCAAACTATAACAAACCAGCGCTGTGGATTCCTGTGCAGCCGCGGAGATGACACAATGTGCGGACAAAACGTCTAAACTACACGGATGGCGATGCGTATTCATCTCGGCGTGGCGGTAGCCCTGGCGGCCTGGGGCGCGGCCTTGTGCGGCGCCCAGAGCAAGCCGGCGAATGACAATCCGGCGCCGTGCACGGTGGCGCCGCAGCCCGATCCGTGTGGTACCAAGCCAGCGGCATCCGCCAAGCCCAACGCGGCAGAGAAGTTCCCATTCCCCGGCGAGCCTGCTTCGAGTCCCGCCACGGTGCCGAGCCTGACCGGAGTTCCCGACGCGCCGGATGCCTCCGACGCGCCAGCGCTTCCCGCGCTGGGACGGAAGAAGGACTTCCCGTTTCCTGGCGAAGCAGCCAAGCCTGACGCGAATACGCCCCCGGCGGGCAGCAGCTCCAGCAGCAGCTCGCCGGACGATGCCCCGCCAATCGACCCGGACAGCACTCCCGGCGCAACTCCGCCGTTGCAGGACAAAGGCAGCTCCGGCAGCCAGGCCACGCCGGGACGGCACCTGCTGCATCGCCTGAATCCGGTGGCGACCAAGCTACAGTCGGTGGATGAACGCGAGGCCGAAGATCTGAGCATTGCCCACTACTACACCCAGACCGGCGATGTGCAGGGCGCGTACCTGCGCAGCAAGGACGCCGTGACCCTGATCCCGGACGACCCCGACGCGCACTTTGCGCTGGCTGAGGCCGCGCTGAAGTTGAACAAGCGGGACGAAGCGATTGCGGAGTACAGCACTTGCTTGAAGCTGGATCCGTCAGACAAAGAGATCAAGGAGTCCCACAAGGAGCTGGCCCGGCTAAAGCCTTAGGGTTAGGCGGTTGAATTCAGGTCAAGCGATTGCGGACGATGGCAATTCCGGGAGCTTCGCGCTGACCGAACGGCTGCGACACGAGGGGTTCGGCAGCGGCGTTGGCCTGGGCCTCCATCTCGTCCACTTCCAGGTCGAGGTCCTCTTCCACGCGGAGGTACCGGCGCATGTAGCGCAGCGGTTCCTCGGCGACGGCCAGTTCGCGGAGGTGGTATCGCCATGCATCGTCGCGGCTGCTGCGGCGAGTGTAGCCCTTGCGGACCACGGTGCCGATGGTGCCGTCCTTCTTCCGCCGGGTAAAGGACTGGGTGGGCACCTGAAAGGTAATACGCTCCCCGGCCTTCCAGAAATTGGAGGCGAACTCGTGCGAGAAGAGCAGCGCATAATAGCGATGCTCGGCGCAGAGCGTCTCGACTGCCTGGCGCGTGGTCTCCCAGGGCAGGCCAATCCTGGCGATATACCACTTGCGAAACTCGAATCCGTTGGCCCGTGCCTGCGCAACGAGAAGGTGGAGCAGTTCAAACCGTGTCATATAGAGGCCAACCCGCGAGGTCAGAATAATGGAATTCGATGGAGCCGTCTGTGTTGTGGCGCACGCACGATGTTGACTCAAATTATCCAGCAAAATTGCGAATTATGGGTTACCGTAGCATCATATTGGTATCCCCCTGTAGTGCACTGAGATCTCGGGGAAGACAAGAGACAGCTTTGTTTTGCTTTTGGCGGCGCAAGCCGCAATGGAATACCTGCCTCAAAGAGCCCCAGGTTCTAAGGAGACTGCAGTCCATGGCAATAACTTGTCCAAAGTGCCGCGAATCGAATGTCCGGAGGTCGCGGAGGCGACTGTTTGATTTCGTGCTTACGAGTATCGGAATGATCCCCTTTCGCTGCAATGTCTGCGAACATCGGTTCTTCCGCTTTCGGAAGGATATCAAGGCGGGCTGATGTGCATTCTGCTGTCCACCGGCCAGTCCAGGGAACAGGTACAGTGATTGTGGTGGGTTTGGCGATTTGAGCGAAGCGCGGCAGCGGCAGGCAGAGTCGGATGGCGGCGGAGAACTGTGGTCCGTCCCCCGCATCCGGGCGATTGTGGCGGCCATGGCCATCCTTCTGTCGCTGGCCGCTATTCCGGCCGTCGCCGCACCACCCACCGGGAATGCCCAGGCGCAGCATAGCGACCCGTTGAATTTCGACCCGGTCGTTCGCGACGGTTACGAGCACTTCTACATCCTGGACTACGATGGCGCTATCTCCCGCTTCGAGCAGGTGCTGAAAGCGCATCCGCAGGAACCCATGGCGTATGGATACCTGCAGATGGCGATCGTCTTCCGCGAGCTGTACCACCAGGACCTGCTGGATACGACCTACTACGCGCACGACAGCTTTCTGACCTCCAAGCGGAATGTGCCGGTGCCGGCGGCGACGCGGCAGCGGATTGAGGACCTGACCAACACTGGAATCCGGCTGTGCGACGACCGCATCCGAGCCAATCCCAACGACAAGAACGCGTACTTTGCGCGCGGCTATGTGAAGGGCATCCATGCAGCCTTCATCACGCTGGTGGACCACAGCTTTGTGGCGGCGGCCTGGCAGGGGCACGCGGCGCGGGACGACTCCGAGCAGGCGCTGAAGATCGATCCGGACTATGCGGACGCGAAGATGGCGGTGGGCATCCAGCAGTTTGCGGTGGCCAGCCTGCCACGCTGGGTGCGCATGGTGGTCGGGATTGCCGGAGTGGGCGGCAACAAGGAGAAGGGGCTGAACCTGCTGCGCGAGTCCGCGGCGCACGGCGTGGTGACGGCGGTGGAGTCGCGCACCGTGCTGTCGC
>Ga0302140_10005499_pt1 | contig 16003 bp, 9 predicted proteins | sample I_Bog_E1_1_FD_202095 | JGI IMG/M metagenome (GOLD analysis project Ga0302140, IMG submission 202095) | Peat permafrost microbial communities from Stordalen Mire near Abisko, Sweden - I_Bog_E1_1 | ecosystem: Environmental > Terrestrial > Soil > Wetlands > Peat | place: Sweden: Abisko, Stordalen...
TCGTACTCGCGCGAATAACCGCGCAGTGTCTGCCCTATATGCCAGTCCCCGGTATGTAGCACACGAACCATTGCTCGATCACTCCCGCACCTATTAGGACACAACTACCCATCAACCCGCAGGTGCAGATTATTTATGCCGACAGCGCCGGCGTATTGATATCTAGTTCCAATGCCTCCATTCCCGCGAGAATAGCGGTGAATTCAGGGGGCTCCCGATAGAACATGTCGCGCATTGCGCGATAATCGCGTTCCAGTGTTGCAATCTGACTCGGAGGCGGACTCAATCGGAAAGAACCCGGCTTCGCCATATCGTAGTGCGCCCAGGAAGAGTAGTAGAACCGCTCCTTGAATTCGACCACCGATTTCAGCAAGTCCAGATCGGAAAGTGCGGCCTGCTTGACCGGGCTTCCTGACAACTTGAACAGATCGTAGTAATGGCGCGAGTATCGGACTGGAATTGTTCCAGGGCGATGAGCCTCCTGATGAAGGATCGTGGCCTTTTCCCAGAAGGTTCTCTCTGCATCGATGGCGACGACCTCACAAACTGGATCGTTGAAGGCGCCCGGAAATGATTGAGCGGCATACGCCTGAATGGTGTGGGCGCTGGACGGTATCCAGGACGCAAGCGGCCCAATCTCCAGCCGGACTGCGGGACGGATGTATTCAGCCGAAAACGCCGCCGGATAGATCACGTTCACTGTATGGGGATCGTCCTCGTCGATATTGGCGGCAATACCAGAAACCGCTGCGAAGAGCTGGCTCAGTTGACCGAGCAGCGTCCCCCTGATGTACTCAGCGGCCTTCGCATTCATCTCCTGGTTGTAACGGCTCTGCTTTGTCTTCGATTGGATGGCCTGGTAGGGATCGTTCCCCTCATTCTGGCCGTAGCCAAGAAGACGCCAGTCCAGGATCAGGTCAATGTCTTCCGAAAATCTGTCAATCAGCCCGAAGACCTTGGAAAGACTGGTGCCGCCTTTGAAAACCATCTGGTCCTTGAGGTTGGGTTCCGCAAAGAGGTGCTTGAGAATCCAGCAGACCCAGAAGTCCTTTTCGACAATGGCGGGATTCATTCCGAGCCGGGTTGCCGTCTCGCTGAATAGATCCCGCCTGTCAGCGCCCGGTCCGGTGGCGATCCTATCCATGAGGCTCCTGTTGAGTGATTTGCTGGATAACGCTGTAGACCCAACCCGTCGCTGTTTTGGTGTCTGCCAGCACCTTGGCGCGCAGCGATTCCGGCAACCATGTCCGAATCTTCGAAATGACCTCGGGAGTGATCCGCTCCTGGCCGAGCGACTTGAGCGCCTGAACGATCAGACCGCTCTCCTTGAGCTTAACCCCTGATTCCTTCAGGGCCGTATGCTCGAAAACCAGAGCCATATTACCGACCTGGTAAGCCCTGTCTGGCCCATCCGACAGGTAGACAGCGCGGGCGGGAACCTGGTTAGAGAGCCCGAGGAAATTCAGAGCGGTGGCTCCGCTGGGCTGAATTCGCCAACGGAATTTACGCGCCAAAGCCCGCGCAACCTGGTCAATATCGGGACTCAAGTTCTGATCGAGGAGCTTGCTGAAGCGCGGGTAGTCGTAGATGCCGCGGATGACCCGGCGAATCTCGCCCCGCTTCTCCAGCCGGTGGAGCGCGGAATCGACAGTGGGGCGGCCTCCGAGGTCCAAAAAGTCACGCGGAGAAAATGCCCATCCTCCTCCCGTTCCACGGATTCTGTATGTGGCCTTATTTTCAATTGTTTGGCGCATATAACTCCCGTACATTCTGCAAGAAAAAATACCATGTTTTTCTTGCAAATGCAAACAACGATCCGCATGGAACGGAGATTAATCTAACAAATTTGTCTATTTAATTGGCGCTAAGCGCTTGTGCGACATGGGCTTACCACATAGGCCCAAACGTGCTGGATAGGCGTTGCTCCAGGCTGGCCCGTACCGATTTGCTGGCATCTCAATCGTGCATAATGGAGAGTCAAGACGACAGAGCTTAGTCCGGTTGGGTCGTCCCAGCAACGATTCCAGAAGAAGGGGGACCTGGTTCGGTAAGAGGTGTCTTTACTGCCGTGCCGCTCGGTCCAATCTAGCTCGGATATGGGTTTGAGCGTGCTCAAACAGGTCAACTCTTTCGGCTTTTCGAATGCCAGCGTCGGCGGTCACTCTGCTCGCTCGATGATGTTTCTGGAGATGCGGATTCTCGTTCGTTCAATGCCCTTCGCTTCTGCGAGGAGCGATTTTACCAAGGCTATCGTCGATGAGAATGTCCTGGAGAAGCCCACACAGGGGAGTCGAGAGAAGAGCCTTCGCCATCTGACCGAGCTATACGGCTTGGACCCCTCCAAAGTGTTGTTCCGTGTTCTTTGGCAGTTGGGACATTCGGACTTGGATTCGTTACCCCAGCTCTGTCTAGTATGTGCGTACGCACGCGATGCACAACTGCGCCACAGCTTCGAGTTGATCCGCTCGCTGCAGCTAGGGGAGGCCCTTGAAAGAGCCTCCATGGAGGAGCATTTGGAAAGTGGCTTCCCAGGCCGCTTTAGCCCTGCGATGAAGAAATCAATGGCTCAGAACGTGAATACTACCTGGACATTTGGCGGGCTTCTTGCTGGCAAAACAAAGAAAAGCAGGCAAGTTCCTCAGCCAAGTCCGAGTTCAGCAGCTTATGCTATGTTCGTCGGCTACCTAACAGGTCTTCGCGCCGAACAGCTTCTGGACTCAGCATTTGCGTCTCTCGTCGCCTCGAACCGATCCCAACTCTTAACCGCGCTTCGGCTGGCATCCGCGAAAGGGCTGCTTTCGCTAAAGAATGCTGCGGGAATCGTGGAGTTCGATTTCTCCAATCTTCTAACCCCGGCAGAATTGGGACTACTCAATGAATCGCATTGATCAACTGATCGAAAACTACCGAAGCCACATCCAAATGCCGTTGCGCCCTGGGCTGGCCGCGCCCCAGCGTGTCTGGTTTGCTGTGTACCCCGCCGGGGAGGAGAGAAGGCTGATCAACCGAATCGACGAATTCGAGATGTTGACCAAAGCGGCCGGTCATCCTTGGGTCCGAATCGACCTGAAAGGCAAACTGTCCACGTGGATTGCTTCCGTCGATGAGGAAGAGCGGGCCGACTGGTTCAAGAATCCCGGCGACATTGACCTGTATGCCAAGAACGAATGGAGAGATGTCCTCACAGAGTTTTTCAATCATGAGGTCGCTCGCGCCAGAGCGCCGGAGCGCACCGTGTTTGCTTTGACCGGCCTGATGAACCTCTATGACTTTCTGCACGTTTCCGAGTTGATCGAAGGCATGTTGAAGGACTTTCCAGGACACCTTCTCGTCTTTTTCCCCGGTGAAAAAGAAGGCAATATTTATCGCTTCCTTGACGCCCGCACAGGTTGGAACTATTTGGCAGTCCCAATCCTTTCCGAAAGATGAACGAATTGGAAAACCTCAGGACATGAAAACCAGAGAAGTATTCCTTAAAGACCCGCTGACTTGGAGACTTGTAAACGAAGGCGTCTCCAGCAACAACATTGACGATCTGGATACGCTCAGATTTGAGTTGGATTCATTCGTTTGCGAGGGTGAATACCTCAACGGTATGCGGCTTATTCTTCAGGCGTATCGCGACAGCTTCGCTAGCCCCGAGCAGAAAGCAGCTTGGATAAGCGGTTTCTATGGGAGTGGAAAATCTCACCTCGCCAAGGTCCTGCGCTACCTTTGGATTGACTTTCAGTTCCCGGACGGAGCAACAGCACGTTCCATAGCCCACCTGCCGGCAGAAATCACCGACCTTCTCGCGGAGATCTCGACGCTTGGGAAGCGGCACGATGGGCTGCACATGGCGGGCGGTACCCTCAAAGCAGGGGCGGGCAGTGTGCGCCTGCGGGTCATGAGCATAATCTTCAAGTCGGTTGGTTTGCCTTCCACTTATCCACATGCCAAATTCGTGATGCACCTGAAGCGGGATGGCAAGTTCGAAGCCTTCAAGAAGGCCATTGAAGGCCAGGGCAAGAAATTCGACCAGGAACTCGGGCGCCTATACGCGTCCGGCGCAGTGGCGAAAGCATACATCCAATGCTACGACCACCTGAAGGACCCTTCACAGGTGGGGGCGCTGCTCCGGGCCGATTATCCTCCCCATCAGGATGATGTCAGCACGGATGAAATGCTCGACACCATTCGCGAAGCGATTGCGGGTAATGCCAAACTTCCATGCACCCTGGTTGTGCTCGACGAAATTCAGCAATTCATCGGTCAGGATGCTCAGATCGCCCTTGATGTCCAGGAAGTTACCGAGGCACTGAGCAAGAAAATGGATGGACGCTTGATGGTCATTGGAACCGGCCAAAGCGCCCTGAACGATGCTCCGAATCTCCAACGTCTGATGGGCCGCTTCAGCGTGAAGATTCATCTGAAAGACAACGATGTTGAGAAAGTGGTGCGCACGGTTGTCTTGCAGAAGCGTGACAACAAGAAGCCCGACATCAAACTGTTGGTTGCCAAAAACGAAGGCGAAATCACTCGCCAACTCAAGGCAACTAAGCTCGCAACACAATCGGATGACGATCTGGCCTATGTTCCGGATTTCCCGTTGCTGCCTGTGCGTCGCCGATTTTGGGAAAAGGTTCTGCATTCAGTGGACTCGACTGGCACAAATGCCCAGATGCGGACCCAACTCCGCGTCGTTCACGAAGCCTGCTGCGCTTGCGCCAATGCCGAACTCGGAGCTGTCGTGCCAGGCGACTTCCTCTACGACCAGATTGCCAACGACCTTGTTACCTCAGGAGAGATGCAGAAGCGTTTCCAGGAAATCATTGAACAGCAGAAAACCAAGCCGGATGGCGTGTTGCGAAGTCGGATCTGTGCTCTTGTGTTCTTGATTAACAAACTTCCTCGGGAACAGGGCACTGATCTTGGGGTCCGCGCAGAGCCGGAACACATGGCCGACTTGCTTAGTGAAAATCTGGTAACTGGGAGCACGGCGCTCCGTCAGCAACTCCCCGTCCTGCTTAATGCTTTGGAGCAGGACGGTGTTCTCATGAAGGTGGACACCGAATACCGTCTGCAAACCACCGAAGGAGCTGCTTGGGAAGCGGAGTTCCGCAAACGGCGGGCTGCCGCGGTCAACGATGAACCGCTAATTGCATCCCTGCGCTCTCAGCTTCTTACCAAGGCACTCAATGATGCACTTGGTGGTAGTCTTTCCGTTCTGCAAGGCGACGCCAAAGAGCGTCGCAAGGTCACCGTTCATTATGGCGAAGTAAAGCCCGAGCAGGCCGACGGCATCACGCTCTGGGTGCGCGATGGTTTCTCATCGACTCAAGCCTCTGTGCTCGCGGACATCCAAAAGCTCAGCACCGATGACCCAACTCTCCACTTGTTTCTTCCGAAGCTGCCTGGCGACGGATTGAAGAACGCTATCGCCTCCGCTCAGGCTGCCCAGGAAACGCTCAACTTCAAAGGCATTCCATCATCACAGGAGGGAAAGGAGTGCCGTCAATCGATGGTGACGAAGCACTACGGCCAGGAAGAGAGCGTCAAGGACTTCATCGACGAGATTATTAAGGGCGCGTGCCTTTTCCTGTCCGGTGGTCAGGAGCAGACACTCATTGTGCTCAGGGTCGGAGTCGAAGATGCCGCCAAACAGGTTCTCAATCGGCTGTACCCCAAGTTCAGCGACGGCGACTCCGCAAAGTGGCCCCAAGTTTTGAAGAAGGCAAAGGAGGGATCACCGAGCGCGTTGGATCAAGTGGGATTCGCAGGTGACCCTCAGACCCACCCGGTAGCCGCAGCGATCATAGGCTTCATTGGCTCTGGGAAGACAGGCTTGGATGTTCGCAAAAAGTTCAACGCTTCGCCCTATGGCTGGCCGCAGGATGGAATTGACGCCGTCTTGACAACACTGCTCGCCAGCAATCATCTCAGTGCCCGGATCAGTGGTACTCCACTTCTGTTGACCGAGGTTGACCTCAAGAAACTCGGTCAAGCCACGTTCCGCACCGAGAGCCCTGTTCTTGCCGCAGTCCAGAAACTTGCCATCCGTAAACTCTTCCAGGAGGCCGGCCTCGCCAAGTTCACTCCCGGCAATGAACCTGCCGATGCAGTTCGCTTCATCGAACACGCCAAAGCGGTTGCCGCACAGGCGGGCGGGGAAGCACCTGCACCCATGGCCCCCGCCGCGCCGGAGATGATTGCCCTGGAATCTCACTCCGGCAATGACCTGCTCATGGAACTGCACGATCAGCGGGATACCTTGCTGGCGAAGATCAAGACGTGGCAGGCTACTGGCAAGGAAATAGCCAAACGGCTCCCGGCGTTGAATCTGACCGAAAAGCTCGTGGTACAAGCTGCCGGTCTACCCGAACAAGCCGAATGGTTGGCCACCCTCACTTCGATCCGCGCCAATCGTTCGCTGCTGGATAATCCCGATCCGGTCTCCAACATTCTTAAAGCTGTGTCCAACGAGCTGCGGACGAAACTTGCCCAGGCGCACAAGACGCATGGAGATGGGTTCGTAACGCAGACGGCGCGGGTTGCAGGCCAGGCGGCATGGCAAAAGATCCCTGAGGAGAAACGTCGCGGTCTGCTCTCCAATGCTGGAGCGGTCGAGAGAACGGCCCCAATTGTTGCCTCGGATGAACAACTCCTCTCCGCGCTCCAGTCTTGTCCCCTGGCCACCTGGCACGCGCAGACCGATGCTTTGCCTGCCCAATTCGACAAGGCGCACGCCGCAGCCATCATCGAAGCGGAACCGAAGGCCAAGCGAGTCGCGCTTTCCGCCGCCACTATTCACGACCAAGCGGAACTTGACGCATGGTTGAGCAAATCGAAGACCGCCATTGAAGCCGCCCTGAAAGACGGCCCCGTGATTCTCTGAGGACTTGAACCACTATGCCGACATCTCTATCGAAAGCCAACCGCAAGCTGCTTGAAAATACCACTGCTGAGGCTCGCGTCCTGGCGGAGTCGGCTTGCAAGGCAGCGTTGGAGAATCTCGCTGTCCATGAGAGGGAATACCGGATTCACATGAGCGTTGAACAGCGTCTTCTGCGCAATCGTCTCCGCGCCCGTGGTCGGGCGCTGGGCGACAAACGCGATGAACGTACTGGCATCCAGGGCATTCACCACCTCATGGAATTGGCGGCGTACGAGCACTGGCACCGGCTGCTCTTCACCCGCTTCCTTACAGAGAATCATCTGCTCATCACCGATGAAGCCAATGGCTCCGTTCCCATTACGCTGGAGGACTGCGAGGAGCTGGCTCCCGAACTGAAGGCGCGTGATGGCTTTGATCTGGCCTGCCGGTTCGCCAGTCTTACGCTGCCCGGTGTCTTTCGGCGCGATGACCCTGTGTTGGACCTTCCAGTTGCGTTGAACGACCAGGTCGAGTTGCGCAAACTTCTCGGTACTCTCCCACCGGAGTGTTTCATTGCCGATGATGCCCTCGGCTGGACCTACCAGTTCTGGCAGGCTCAGCGGAAGAAGGAAGTCAACGACTCCGGCAAGAAGATCGGGGCGGATGAACTGGCGGCCGTCACTCAGCTATTCACCGAGGACTACATGGTGGAGTTTCTCCTCCACAACACTCTGGGCGCATGGTGGGCGGGAAAACTCGGGTCAATCCAGGCCGGCTCGGAAGAAGAGGCGCGGGTATACACGGCGCTTCCGACCCGCGACAGCGTTCCGGCGATTGCGTGGACGTATCTGCGATTCGTGCAGGATGAGACGGCCAAGACATGGCTTCCCGCAGCGGCGACGTTTGATGGTTGGCCGAAGACAGCAAACCTGATTCGGCTGCTTGACCCTTGTATGGGTAGCGGACATTTCCTGGTGTTTGCCCTGCCGCTGCTGGTTCGCTTGCGCATGGAAGAAGAGAATCTCAAGCCGCAGACGGCTGTCGTTGCGGTGCTCAACGACAATATCCATGGGCTGGAACTGGATGAGCGTTGTACACAGATTGCCGCCTTCAATGTGGCGCTAACAGCGTGGAAGTTGGCGGGGTATCAAACTCTGCCGCCGCTCCACCTTGCGTGCTCTGGACGTGCTCCGAGTGCGATAGAGGCTGATTGGTTGGCGCTCACTGGTGATGATGACCGGCTCCAGCGTGGCATGAAGCGACTATACAGCCTGTTCAAAGACGCTTCCATTCTAGGTAGTCTAATCAATCCGCGCACTGAAAGCGGAAGCCTTATAGCGGCCAATTTTCAAGAATTGCAGCCGTTGTTGGAAACGGCATTGGAGCATGAAGTGAAGGATGATAATTCGCATGAAATGGCTGTGACGGCACATGGCTTAGCTAAAGCTGCGAGCATTCTTTCAGGCTTATTTACTCTTGTCGCAACTAACGTTCCATATCTTGGGCAGAAAAAACAGGATTCAATTCTGAAGGAGTTCTGCGAGCGAAAACACCCTGAGGCTAAGGCTGACTTGGCTACTTGTTTTATGGATCGATGCCTTGAGCTTTGTTCTACTGGTGGTAGCACGGCCTTAGTAACTCCACACAACTGGCTGTTTCTTGGCGCGTATACTTCCTTGCGCAAGAAACTACTTTCCGAGGTCTCTTGGAATGTAGTTGCACGATTGGGAGCGCGAGCGTTTGAGACAATTAGTGGCGAAATCGTAAATGTCGCATTAGTTGGTATAAGCCAAAACAAGCCAGGTCGTGACGCAAAGTTTGCAGCTATTGACGTGGCGAAGGAAGTTGATCCAAGTTCAAAGGCGTTAGGTTTACATGTCGAACCTTTCCTGCACGCGATTCAAATAGACCAGTTGCAGAATCCGGATGCGCGAGTGGCGTTTGGAAAACGAGAAGGCACAAGTCTTTTGAGTGAGTTCGCTTTGGATTCTTCCGGTTGTTTGACAAGCGATGGTGAACGGTTTTATCGAACTTTCTGGCAGCAAGACCTTTCGGAGGACTGGGAATTTCTCCAATCCACGGTGAATGAAACCATATTGTATGGTGGAATAAGCTCAGTGATTTTTTGGCAAAAAGCCTCTGGTGAGTTGTTTCACTTGGCGAATGAGATGAAAGGAACCAACCATGCAGTCCAGAATTGGCGTAGAGGACAAGATGTCTGGGGCATGAAGGGTGTGGCTGTCAGCAGTATGGGATTGCTCGCCTCAGCAATCTATGATGGCTCTCATTTCGACAACAACACAGCCGTCCTTATTCCTCGCGACCCAGCACACCTCCCTGCACTCTGGTGCTTCTGCTCCTCCGCTGATTTTCATGAAGCTGTTCGCGAGATTGATCAGGCACTAAAAGTCACCAACGCCACCTTGGGCAAAATCCCCTTCGACCTTGCGCACTGGCAGCAGGTCGCGGCAGAGAAATACCCGAACGGCTTGCCAAAGCCCTTTTCCAGCGATCCAACCCAGTGGCTTTTCAACGGCAATCCGAAGGGTTCCGATCAGTCTCTCCACGTCGCAGTCGCCCGTCTACTCGGCTACAAATGGCCGCGTCAGACTGGCAGGAGCTTCCCTGATTGTCCGGCGCTTGGGCCCGACGGGCTTGAAGTCTTCGCCAACAGCGATGGTATCGTTTGCCTGCCGCCCGTCAATCGTGAGCAACCCGCCGCCAACCGTCTCCGCCAGCTTCTCGCCGCTGCCCTCGGCACCCTCGACGAACGCTCTCTGATCGCCGCCGCCGGACTCAAGGGAAGCAAATCCAAGACCCTCGAAGACTGGCTGCGCGACGAGTTCTTCGAGCAGCACGCCAAGCTCTTCCAAGACCGCCCGTTCATCTGGCATGTCTGGGATGGCCGTCTGGACGGGTTCCACGCTCTGGTCAACTATCACAAGCTGGACCACGCCAATCTACAAAAGTTAACTTATAGCTATTTGGGCAACTGGATTCAGCAGCAGGACATAGATGCCAAAGCCGACAAGCCCGGCGCTGCCGAGCGTCTGGGCGCTGCCCGCGCTCTGCAAGCGAAGCTTGCCGCCATCCTCGCAGGCGAGGCTCCGCTCGATATCTTTGTCCGCTGGAAGCCGATCAAAGATCAAGCCCAGGGCTGGAATCCCGACCTCAACGACGGTATCTTGCAAAACATTCGTCCCTTCCTGCTGGCTGGCGATGTGGGGAAGAAGGGAGCGGGCCTCTTCCGGGCCGTTCCCCTCAAACTCAAAGACAGCGACCGGGGCAATGAACCCAACCGGCCCAAGGAAGAGTATCCGTGGTTCTGGTGCGATGAAGAGCCGGGGACCGATCCGGTGGGCGGCAAGGAGTTCGTGGGCACTCGCTGGAACAACGCCCACTTGACACTGGAGAAGAAGGGAGGGGCAAAGGCGTGAACGTCCTCACGGCAATCCAGGAATCCTTCAGGGACGCGGCCAACTACAACAGCCACGAGCTGGCTGCACCGGCGGTCATCCTATGGCCGGACGAAGATCGCTTGTGGACCGAAGCGGTGGAAGCTCTGCGAGCCGGTTACCCGTTGCTTTGGACGCTGGGAGAATACGACCCCGGCAATGCGACTGGACCGGCTGTCTGGCTGCGGTATCAGTTGGAGACGCAACAGGGCGGGGATGTCCCCGTAATCTACCTTCCAGGCATCGGGCGCTCCGCCTTCCGCAGTGCGGACCTATGTCCAAAGTCGTTGACGCACCTGTTTGCGTTGCAGTTTCAAGGGCAGTTCTGGACCCAGAAGAACGGAAAAGACTGGACTCCCTTTGCTTTCCTGTCGAGTGTCCATGGTGGTCTCGGGTTGGAAGTTGCCGCCGACCAAGAGACGAAGAAGGCCATTCAGGAGTGCCTGCGTCCGTTGCTGAAGGTTGAAGTAGACGCATTAAAGGCTGGAAAACTGGAAGCCGCCGATTTTCGAGAGCTTGTCACGCCCGACCCTGCGCGGACACTGCTGCGCTGGATGAGCGATCCAGTTCGAGTCAAGCAGGAACAAGAGAAGGCCGGAGTTGCGTGGGCCAGCTTCTGTGCCGTCTGCCGGAAGAACTATCACTTCGACCCCGAAAAGGACGGCGCGATTACCGCAGCCGAAAAGCTGACGAGCGGTAAAGGTGCCTGGCCGATGGTCTGGCAGCGGTACAAGGATGCACCTCGCCTGTACCCAGGGGTAAAAGGTCTGCTTGAAGCCATCTCCCCATCAAGTCTCTTTGAAGCGCCGAGCGAACACAGGCCGCTCAGCAACAGGAAAGAAGAGGAACGTCTGGAAAATGATCTCCTCGCACTTGCGTCGGTCCCACACAGCGACGCACTTGCAAAAATCAAGGCTTTGGCCGATGAACACGCTCCACGCGCAAAGTGGGTGTGGGCCGCTCTGGGAGATTCGCCGCTGGCGCTGGCCATTGGTTACCTGAGAGAACTAGCAGAGACCGTTGAATCGACTGGGAACCCCGGCTCCTGGGAGGCGCTGACGGACTACTACAGCTCTAAAGGCTGGAAGGCCGACCGCAGTGTCCTGCGTGCTCTGAGCGCAGCAAGGACCAATGCCGCTGGGAAAGCAGTAACCGTCGCGATCCGGGCGGCGTACATTCCGTGGCTCGACAAGCTTTCTTCCTTCACCCAGGCGCAGGCGCCTACATATCCCACGAATGGGCCGAAGACGTGCCGCACGCTCGCAGAGGAAGAGGGCACCGTCTACCTTTTCGCCGACGGTCTGCGCATGGACATCGCGAGAAGTCTCGAAGAGAGACTCCTCAGCTCTGGGGCTTCGGTCGAGGTTGCCTTCAACTTTGACTGGGCGGCGCTGCCGACTGTGACGGCAACTGCCAAGCCGGCATGGATGCCGCTGGCGAAAAAGCTGGGTGGGCCATTGGAGGGAACGGGATTTCAGGCCAAAGAGCAGGGAAACGGCAAAGCACTCGTTCACGCGCGATTCAAGCAGCTTGTGGCTGAACTCGGAATCGCGTTCCTCGATTCGACCGAGCTTGGATCGGCAAGCGGTTGCGCCTGGACGGAGTACGGCTCTGTCGATACCTATGGCCATGAGCAAGGGGCAAAGCTGGCGTGGCGAGTGGACGAAGAACTGGCCGGTTTAGAGCAACGGATTGCCGAACTCCTAAAGGCCGGATGGGCTAGAGTGAAAGTAATCACGGATCACGGCTGGCTGATGATTCCAGGCGGGCTACCAAAGATTGAATTGCCGAAGCATCTCACGGCATCTCGCTGGAGCCGCTGCGCAATTCCCGGACCAGGCGCCCAGCACGGCTTGCCGATGACATCGTGGTTTTGGGATTCGTCCGAAGCTGTTGTCCTCGCGCCCGGCATATCGTGCTTCGCGGCCGGAATGGAATATGCTCACGGAGGGCTTACAGTGCAAGAGGCGCTAATTCCATCTATGACTGTCTGTTCCAAACATGTGGGGCCGGTCAAATCTGTCGTCTTGAAGGATCTGAAGTGGTCTGGATTGAGACTGAACGTGGTGTTGGAGGGTGCGCACGGTCTGATCGTTGATATCAGAAGCAAGGTCGCAGACGCCGCTAGCACTTTCGCAGCTAGCCCTACAAAAGCTGCGGGCGATGGTCAGAAGACCAGCATCCTGGTCGCCGATGACGGAGCGCTAGGCAGTGCCGCATCGCTCGTTGTCGTTGATGAGACCGGCCAGGCGATATTCAAACATCCAATCGTGATTGGAGAAAGCTAGTATGCAACTCGACGCGCTGGATCAGATCGCCGCCAAAGCATTCGAGGGGTACCTCGTTCGCAAGGACCTCGTTCGCCAATTCAAGGGGCAGTATCCGGTTCCTACGTATGTAGCAGAGTTCCTCCTGGGCAGGTACTGTGCCAGCGTAGACGAGACTGAAATCCAGGAGGGGCTCGCCATCGTCCAGCGGCAGTTGGCTAGTCGCACGGTTCGAGCGGGCGAAGAAGAGCTATTCAAAGCCCGCGCCAAGGAACAGGGCCGGGTGAAATTGATTGATCTGGTCAAGGCCAGGTTAGATGCCAAAAACGATTGCTTCGTAGCCGAACTCCCCAGCTTGCGACTCAATGATGTTCGCATTGCCGATGAGTTGGTCCACAATCATGACCGTATGCTCACTGGCGGCTTCTACGCAGAGGTCGATCTCACATACGACCCTAGTATTGCTGATGAGAAAAATGGCCGTCCATTCGGGATCGAATCTCTGCGCGAAATCCAGCTCTCGAAGAGCGACGTTCTGGAATCCCTTTACAAGGGGAGATCGCTCTTCACGTTCAAGGAATGGAGGGATGTTCTCCTTCGGAGCGTGGGGTTGGAGCCGTCGGTTCTAGGCGAGCGCACTTGCGACATCATGCTTCTTCGAATGGTCCCGTTCGTAGAAAACAACTACAACGCCGTCGAGCTTGGCCCACGTGGAACCGGCAAAAGTCATCTCTACCAGCAGGTGTCGCCCTACGCGCATCTCGTCTCAGGTGGCAAGGCCACTGTCGCAAAGATGTTCGTCAATAATGCCAACGGTCAGCGCGGCCTGGTCTGCCAATACGATGTGGTCTGCTTCGATGAAGTCTCTGGCATCTCCTTCGATCAGAAGGATGGGATCAACATCATGAAGGGGTATATGGAGTCCGGGGAGTTCAGCCGAGGTAAGGAGAGCATTCGCGGCTTTGGCGGCATGGTCATGGTGGGCAACTTCGAAGTTGATATAGAACACCAACAGCGCATTGGTCACTTGTTCGGGCCACTTCCACCAGAGATGCGCGATGACACAGCTTTCATGGACCGCATCCATTCCTACATCCCCGGCTGGGACGTGCCGAAAGTAAGCCGGGAACAATTGACCGAGCATTTCGGCTTGGTCAGCGACTTCTTGTCCTCGTGCTGGAACCACCTTCGGTCCCAGAGCCGTGTCAACAAGCTCCAGGGGCGCATTCTTTTCGGCGGAGCCTTGAGTGGCCGCGATACGACTGCCGTGCAGAAATCGATGAGCGGGCTTCTCAAGCTGATGTTTCCCAACCCTGAGGCTGAAATACCAGATGACGCGATTGAGTGGGCTGCGAAGCTCGCCTTGGAATGCCGCAGAAGGGTGAAGGAACAGCAAAAGCGTATTGGTGCGGCTGAATTCCGAAATACACATTTCAGCTTTACTCTGTTTCCAGATGGGATCGAGCAATTCGTCTCGACACCTGAGCTGCACAGTGAAAACAGCATCGGCAGCGATCCGCTCCCTGCCGGTCAAGTGTGGGCTTTATCTCCAGGTGGCGCGGACGAGAATCCAGGACTGTTTCGTATTGAAGTGACTGAGGGGCCGGGAAGTGGAATAAAGATTCTCAATCAAAGCCCTCCAGGGCCACTCAAAGAGAGCGTGCGCTGTGCCGAACAAAATCTCTATTCCAGAGCAAAGCAACTTGTCGGTGATCGTGATCCACGCGCCCACGAATTCACGATCCAATTCCGCGCCTTTGATGCATGCAAGAGCGCGGCGGCGACGGGAATACCGATTCTTCTCGCCATGAGTTCTGCCCTCGTTGAGCGTTCGCTCGAAGGTGGACTTGTCATTGTTGGCGGGCTCAATCTCGGGGGTTCCGTTGAACCGATCTACAACGCAGTAAGCATCATCGAACTGGCGGCAGACAAGGGTGCGCAGAAGATTCTCATGCCTGTCACTGTTCGCAAGCAGCTCATCGACCTGCCCGATGATCTGGCCACGAAGGTGACTGTTGTCTATTACGCGGATGCAAGGGATGCGCTCTTAAAGGCGCTCAGCGAATGATTTTGAACGGCGAGTGTGACAAGGTAGTGAGTTTGGGTTTACCGGACGGGATCGAAGACTCGTTACTTACCAACCACCAGCCGACGCTGGTGAAGACGGGCTGGCCACTCGTAAAGCAAACTCGGAACTTACCAGCTGATCCTGGCGGAAGGACACAACTCGGCTTCCAGAGCCTTGGGGCGGTCATTTCTTTTTCAAGCCCGTCGGGTGGGCAAATCATGGCGCTCCGGTCTTCCGGAGCGTCCTTCAGGGTGGGAAGACGGGCGCACGAAAAAATGGGGCCTGCCGAAGCAGACCCCGAATCTGTTCCTGACCTCAAGCCGCTTTCTTTGCCTTCGGCGGTATAGCTTTCGCTGCTGGCTTCGGCGCAAGCTTGGCTTTCTCCTTCGCGGCGAACTCGTGCTTGACTTTGAGGCTGATGGCGTCCACATCCACCTTGTACGCAGTGGCGGCATCGCGGAGTACCTGTGCGGCGGTCTGCCGGGTTGCCGCGAGTAGGATGGTGATCTCTACCAGCAAACCGCCCAACGCGCTCTCCTCGGCGCGGCGCAGGTAGGCCGTAAACAGCTTCCCGATAGAGTCGCTGTCCTTTGCCTTCTTGATCCCCCGTTGACGGGCGACGATCTCCAAACGGCGTTCGTCCAATGATGCCGCCAGCCGCTCGACCACGAAAAGCAGGTCGCGCTTCATCAACCGCACTGGAACCGCTGCGACGATGGCGGCAAGTGTGCGGAGTCCCGTCGCCTGGGCTAGTGCTTCCTCGCGTCGGCGCTTCTGCTCCTCAGCATTCGAATTTGAACCGTGAGCGCTGGACTGCTTCTTCGCGTGATGCACTGGGCAATCTGCCTGTGCGCAGACCGTGCGACTTTCGCCCCTCTCGCTGCCTTCAGAGACAATGGCCTCGGTGGTGTACTTGCACGTTTTGAACTCCGGGCGGGTGGCCTCTTCTTTCGTCTTGGGCTTCTCCTGCCGGACTTCGACATACCTGTTTCGCGGAAGCGTGGAGCTGCCTTCCTTCTGCTGACCATAGCCCGTGCTGATTTGTACCAGCTTCGGTTTCGCTGCGATGGACTGCCGGATATGCGCGTCCAACTTCGCGGCATAGCATTTCGGGTCAGAGCACGAATCCTTCTGCCCTGTTCCCATGTCCGCAAAGAGTAGCTTGTTATGCCCGGTGCGCTTCGGGCATTCGACGCAAGAACCAGCCTCCGGCACAAGCTGAGCATCTCTCTTAGAGAATGGCGCGGATGCGAGTTCCAAGAGGATGTTGTGCTCAATCCACTGTTGCAGATTCCGCACGGGTAACAGAGTGCGCTTCGACTTGTTGTTGGTTCCGTACTGCTCCTGAAAGCAAGCACTG
>Ga0302140_10005500_pt1 | contig 16001 bp, 16 predicted proteins | sample I_Bog_E1_1_FD_202095 | JGI IMG/M metagenome (GOLD analysis project Ga0302140, IMG submission 202095) | Peat permafrost microbial communities from Stordalen Mire near Abisko, Sweden - I_Bog_E1_1 | ecosystem: Environmental > Terrestrial > Soil > Wetlands > Peat | place: Sweden: Abisko, Stordalen...
TTTTAATTAATAAATTTTTTTCTTATATTTATTTAATAATAATTTAACTTAATCTTTTTCCTTTTTTTTATTCTCTTTTCTTTAAAACTTTTAATTTTAATATTTCTTATTAAATAAAGAATTTTATTTCAATTATATTTTAGTGTAATGGTTTGGACTATGGTTTGGGTCTTAGTCACGTAGCGAGCATGTGACCTCGATTAACTAGTGCTAACGGGTATATTATACGGATTTGGCATTTAGGGGAAAAGCTTTCGTCCCTTAGTTTATTCTTCTTATATAAAGAATTACTATTAACTTGAATAAGCTTATAGTCCGTGACATTTTAAGGCTTTAGATTACTTTTAAGAAACTTTTTAATATATAATATACTTTCTAAAATATAATATATTCTTATAATATAAATTATAATAATACCTTAAATAAAGACTTGAGTTATATAATAAACGACTAATTAGAATATAATAAAGAAGTAAGGAGAAAAGGTTAAAGAAGGAGAGTTATACATAAAAGTACGCCACGTAACTAGCTTATTACGTGTAATAGTAATATTATAGGAAACACTATTATATTTCTTAGAATATAATATAAGGTACTTTAAAAAGCTTTAAAGAATATAAAAAGTAGAGAAACTATAAACTTAATTATATATATATTCCCTAGTTCGTATTTTAGCTTATTAATAATAAGATAAAATAATAGAACGGAATATTATATTTTCTTAAAAGGCAAAGCTTTCTCCAACGAAATATGCGCAATTTGGTCACACGCTTTCTTAACCTCGCTTCTCAGCTAGTGTCTTTCTGAATCATTGTCCTCCCCCTTCCCCAGGCAGCGACGTGATCCCTATAAGGTTTATTAGAACGCCTGAAAGACGTGCTAACACAATGGAACAACTCACATCCTTCATCGTTTTCCTTGACGACCTGCGCCACGCTGCACTTGTTGGCATCGGCCATAGCCTGGGTTTTGAGACCAGCACAGTTAGGTCCGAAACATCCGCCATCCATGGCTTTCTGAAGTGCAGTGCCTTTCCATCCGAAGACGTAGTCACCATGCTGGCCATATCCCGTCCTTTAGTGTGCTTAGCCTAGACCTTTCTCATTATGATTTGAGGAAGATGACTCACGTATCTCCCTGGCTGAAGACAAAGGGTTGAGAACCATCTTCTGGCCAGAGGCTCTTGTCGTTAAATGGTGTTGTGTCCCAGACAATCTATAGTGAAGATAGATTAGATCTCCTCTCACGGAATATTGGCGCACCAATATGTGTCATTGGCCTTACCTCAAGCATTAACTGTGGGATTCTGACAGGGTGTGTCGATGGACAAGCTCCGACATCATTATCGAAAGTGGAAGGTCCGCTTGTGGGATAAGCAACATGGGTTTTGTGGTCAGGGCTGTCAAGATTCTTTCCGTCCCAGCAGCTACGAAGGTTTAGTTTCTGAGGTAGGTAAATTCATGAGTACTAACTCACGTTGGGAAATGCAAATTGGTGCCTAGGATTCTCGTCGTCAGCGATGCCGAGAAGAAACTTTCCAATGATGGTTCAAAGAATGCTACCTACGAATTCCGCTGCACATCTTTTGAGGGAACCCTTCCGTATCGACAGTGGGATCAGCGCAAGGGGCAAGGTTATCGCCCTTGAAGTTCGGTCCACTGTAGCATCGGAAGCAGCTCTGCATTTTCATCGAAGGGTTGGTGCCAGGCACGCGACGGGTGGGATCGCCAACAAGCATGCGAAATCCCTGAATATTGGCGTCAGTATTAAAATAATGTCATCTTCGAGGATTCTAGAAGACCTACAGGCTTGAAAGCTGTGACGACATTTTTGCCTGGCGATGTGTAGTAGACTGTAAGTCCACCGGCCTCCCCAGTGTTAAGTTTGTTAGGAATTTGCGGAACCCGCTTGTAGGTCCCATTGCGAGCTTTGAAGTACAAATTTGATGTCCAGTAGTTTGAGGTATCTTCCGCGAACGAGCATGTTGTGCAAGTGGCAATAGTGGAGATGTCAGTCCCTGGCATTGTAACGTTGAAAGCATTCTAGTCGAGATTAGACAGAGGGAAGTATGGAGAGTAGCATAGTACGCACTCCTCCGATCACCTTGAGAAAGTTAGTAATATACATGATTTTGGCCATCTTAATGCACATACCTGATGAACGTGAGGGGACGGGGCTTGTCCCGGATTCACGAGACTAGAGTAAGAAGTATCAGATCTCTTGTCTTTATGATCTTCAATAAGTCGGGTCTCACGGGTCAATGCGATCAATAACGATCTGGGAGCACGGAAAGCGTATAAGAGATCCACCTGCTCGTGCGCCGAGTCTTGGTGCAGCCTGAGCCAACGCCACAAGGGCAAGCAAGATAAAAATCATATTGAGATTCTGATCAAGTTGATTCGGTTTGGAAAATGTGGATCGAGATTCAAACAGCGAAATCGACGAAGGTTTTAATTCTTGCAGTATTTCAAAGAGCCAGAAACAACACAAATACTTCATCTTGATGCCGGTGTCCGTCGAAGTGCCGGCCTACAACTAGCGCAAGACGCGTCGATCACGCCAATTTGGGAATTGTCAATATCGCTTGGACCAATCCCAAATGGTCGAATTTTCCGGAACCCCTCTTTACCAGTCTTCTTTCTATAAATACCTGGGGTTGGCTCCGATTAATTTTTACCAGAAACTGCCGAAGCAAACCATAAGAGCCGAGGGCAGTCCTTGTCAAAGGAAAGCTTATTTCAACCGCCCAATCATCCTCTTGACACATGATTGATTAAATCAGAATGTGCCACCTATATTTTGATGGACGAAAAATTCTTGGTCGTGTGATCGTGTGGTAATTATTATAGAAATGCGAGGAAGAAGAAGCTGCTTAGAAAATGATGCGAATTGACGCAGACCTAAAGAGTACCTGGTTGCCCGTCAAAATGGCTTCGGAGCACTTTCTCGAGGTCGGTGCCGATGGATGCTGCATTCACGTTCTTTGTAGCGACGAGCTCGTGAGGTTGAGTGTGAGGATCAATTGAAAGCCGAAGCCCGGTTTAGAGGGACAAAGTGGCGAAGTTGTGGAGGTTGAGACATATTGTACGGGGATAAATTTGTGAGGTGAGGCTTGCATCGGTAAATAAGTGGAGTATATGGGTTCGCGGTATCCGGACAGTGGTTCATTCATATTCTTCTCGAGTGAAGGGTTGCTACGGGGAGGGGCCCAGTGAGTCGGGTGGTGAGACCATCCTGGATGTCGATTAGTAGAAGTGCCGTTCTTGGCTGTTCCTCTGAGGAAGACATTTCTGGTAGCTATAGCTGCGGGAGCGAGACTATGTAGGGGTTTGATATATACTGGAACCTCAACACGCCTTTATAGAAGATAGTTGAGATCAATTTGTCGGCGGCTTACGGAAGTTAATTTTAGGGGCGTGGTGTTCACGGAAGGGCGTTGTGATTTTTGCAGCTAAGCTTCGCTAAACTAATACCTCTCGTTGTTCCCGACGCATTTAACTAATAATTATAGGGGCTAATAAAGTGAAATTATAACTATTTTACCCTATTTGCTTTCGACTTTATATCAAGACGTTAAATATATGTTATAAGCCTAAAATAAGACTTTACCCTAAAAGTTATTAATAATAAATACTTTTAATTACTTTATAGTATTTATTATATATTATACTTAATTAGGCTAATTTAAACGCCAGGCATAGACTGCCTTGTATACTATATTCTATAATATAAAAATTATAAAAGAGTATTATTTCTTAGTAAATTGCCTTTATAATAAGTTCTTATATTATAGTGGCAAAATGGTCGGCAAGCAGGCGGCACGTTTGCATGCCCCGGCAACCTGTGCGCTAAAACTCAATAGTCGCAATGAAAGGCCTCTACAATGGCTTCGCAAATATCGTCTCTGTTTCTCTCCAACTAACACTGTGAAGTTATGGATTAGGAATCCAAACTGTCGTTTTGATTTCACGCTTTTGAAGCTTTATCTACTGACTCTAGCAAAATAAGATGATCGCGGGGAAATATCAAAGGAGCATCCGAGCAAACAAAGTTTCCACTTGTGACACTCCTTTAAATAGTAAATATACTCAAATTAAAACGATATCCTCTACCCAGCAATCTCTCCATATGTCACCCTCAGTAACATTGAGCGACCAAGTAATTCCTATGCGCTTAAAGACGCGAAGACCGTTGATTATCTTGTCTGGCACCAACTCCATGATCAAATAAGCAGTTGGGTAATGTAAGATCCAGAATTCTGATGATTTCGTCGTTTCGGACTTCCATGTATACTCTTCCAAAGGAAGTGGAAAGTCTAAATACACACCTTGAAGCTTAATTGTATTGAATCTGTGACCATTATGGGCAATAGCTCTCCTCGGTGTATATTGACGAATAACGGACTCAAATACAAGTCGATCAAGACGTTGTAAACGTCCTCTAATGGTGAGGGAGCCGCCGGTAACGCTTCCGAACGGGTCGTCTCCAGAAAGTTCTATGCAAAAGTCGAGAAGTTGCGAATGAGGTGTGACGAAACGTCGATGATGTTTGTCAACCCACTTGACGCTTCCATTAACGGCCATAAACGACCACGATGGTGCTATGTATTCTGTTGCGGCGCTTGGCTTGGCTTTCATATCCCCATCGTCAAATTCACGATACCACATCAGGCCGTAAGATATGTTATGTTGCCATAACCCCGCGAGATACGTGCCTCCACATCCATTATGGAAAGTAGCAAATGCCCTTGCCAATCCCGACAATGCAGGCAATTTATCTCCAGGATTCGTCAGGGACCGTCCCAAGTAGTCTTCCACGATCCTTCGCCACCTGTCTGCGACAATATTGCTGTATCCACTTGTTGCATTGTCCTCATTCATGTCTATTGACCACTGTGCACCCGCCTTATTCATTCTTGAATGTGGCTCCGTCTTATAGCCACTTTCGGTGACATGGTGGCATTGACACTCCCATTCAAGCTGGTCCCTGTTGAATATGAGGACTCTTGGAGATAGTATGCGTTCTTGAAGAGTCCAACCTCGGGTATAGAGAGGTTCGTCCTTAGCATTTATGAATCGATGTTCAGGACCAAGATATATCACGCAGTTTAAGTCTGGCCTAGACTCAGATACGAGTTGTAGCTTCAGGTCGTACAAATCGGGACGCTTAACCAGAATGCCGCTATGAATATTGGTGCCACTTGCTGCAGCGATTGTGAGGAAGGAGTTGCCATAGACTTCCGCCATTCGCGAAGACTCGCGAGCCCAGTCAGCTTTTGCAAAGTCATCGCTACCCTGTAAGATGCATAGGGCATCGACCCACAGGTACCGTAGTCCGAGCTTCCGAGTAATTATGATAGCGTCCTGGATTGTCTTGGGGAGGCTGGAGTATGCGATCTTATTCTTTCTTTCGTGTAGGTTAGCCGAAGTTGTTGTAACGAATGAGGAATCGATAGTGCCCCAGCAATAGCTGAGAGCCACGTAGCGCGTATCGGAAGACTTTGAATGGCCTGTAATCTCCGCCGGGACAAACAGATATAGATCCGTCTCTTCACTTTTGCACCCAAGGTCTAGTACCCGGGTTGGCAATTTTGCAGTCGCATTTTCCGAGCACTCCCTGTGTTTGAGCAAACAATCAGCTGACCAGGAGTTGGCCAAGTCGATCACATCCTGGTGGTTTGCAGTACGTGAAACTTTCTGGTACTCGAACTGGTTCGCATTTGGGATTTCTAGAACAAAACATTAGATTTTAACGATTCCTAATCGAAGGTTTACCTACTTCGGTCAATGCTTATTCTTATTCCGGGTTCTAGCTTTCGTTGAAATCCATATATTTGATAATGATAATCGAAATAGCAGCGTATCTGAATCCTATCTGTCCGGAAGTCTAAAGATAATTTCAATGGATTGAATTCGAGCATGGCCAGAGTACGTTGAACCTCGTCCTTCTCGGTCGAGGGAGTTGAGGTCCCGATGTTGGTAGACCTCATGGAATCAAGTTCGACTTGTAATTCGGAGGACAACCTGTCCCAGATGAGTGCACAAAAGGGACACTTGCTAGGGCCTCCATGAATGAGAAGGCTACCCCGTTGATGATGATCGAATAGTTCCGGGGATCTCAAATCGGCAAGTGCCATGGAGCTGCAAAGCTCGCACAACGGGGTGGATTCGTCGGCACTCATGAAGTGTATGTCGTCTGGAAGAAGAGAAGAGTTTCGGGGAAGGCTGGCCTGTTGGTGATGATCGAGTATGATTGTCATAGGGGTGTCAACACTGTCAAGCTCGTATAATGGGGTGAATGTGTCGGTACTTGAGAAGCGCATGTCGTCTGGAAGAGCAGAAGGAGGTCGTCTTTTCAGTTTTAAGGAACGGGATAGCCTCGAAAACATCGTGAGGCGATTCGCCTGAGTAAAATTTTCAACGTCGTCCAAGGAGAGACGGTTGCAGAGATACTTCGTGGTAATTTAAGGCTGAAGGAGTGGGCGCAGCGATGTTGGACGAACGCAAATTTGCAAGGATGTTTCTTACTCACCGAGAAGCGAGGTCATGGGTGATGCACGAAACAGCTGTCCAGAATCTACGCGATTCGCTTGAAGCTGCGAGCAACTGCCAATGTGGGCTCTAGGAACAATCCACACCCACGGCAGACGCGCTAAGACTTAACAAGGCTTGGCAATATGAACAGAGGGGCTTGCATGCGAGGAACGGATTGTAAGTACTTTGTCCGGTCAAGACCGGGGAATGCTGCCAAGTTGTGTATTGGGACTCAAAAATAGCTAGGAATAAACACCATGCTAGTAGACAAACAGCAAGTCGTACATTCAGGCAAATTTTCTCGGGCCAAGTCATCTGAAAGAGAAGAATATACTCTAGATCTAAGCGAAGATTTGGAGTTATTCGTACTTTTGCGAGTGGTTCGATTGTTTGTGAGAGGATAGCTCTCCACTGAGGCCTATGTGGTGTATGGAAGCTCCTGTACAGTGTTGTGGGTTGCGGCTGGGTTATTTTAATCTTACTAGTTGGAGAACCTCACACCTCGCGACCTCGTTCTGGGGAAAGGAATATGAGAGAGCCTGAGGTGTTGCTGCTGTTTCACAACAATTAATCGCCAATGCAGCACTGCTCTCTCCGCATACTTCTCTTGAGCACTGTTTAGGTTTATTGTCAGTAATTCCATACTATTAAACTTCTAATGCCTTGCTCGCAATTCCAATCTCTATTCCGAGGCTCTATACATCGATAGATAATACTTTCCCATCTTCCATTCTTAACATCATATCTAAATCTAACTAATCAAGACATACTACGCGCTTCTAAAACATGAATTCTAGGTAATCCAGAACGGCATCGTAGGAGCTGAACTCCCCGTGCAGACCTCATGCATGGCGCTTTCTATAACTGCCGATTGACTCCCAATTTGTGATCAAAAACCAAGCAATGAACACAAGAGCAGTGGATGGAAGTGTGAAAGCCCAATATATCCAGAACTTGTCCTGAATAACCCCTGGCTTATCCCATTGCAATGAGGGAACCGCGAAAAGAGCTGCAAAGAACGTCGCTGGCAAGAATGCCATTGTCATGGTGGCAACAGTCTTCATTGCGGAGCTGTCCTTCTTCATAGATTCAGCGAGCTGCTTGCTTGCATCTGCTAGTTTGATGTTTGCAATCGCGTCTTCGTGGGTCAACAAGCCGAAAAGCTAAAGCTTGTCAGCTTGAAGGGATTGTTTGAAAGAAGAAGTAGGTACGTACTACTGAAGACTGATTTCTGGCTCTTTCTTGGAGATACCTGATATAAGATTCTGCGGACTTAATTTGGCCCTGCAGTGTCGGAACGAGTAATTGGAGAGCCTTTGCGCTTGCGTCATGATTACGGCGACGAGAATCTCGAGCCAAGTGACTGCAATCAATTTTCTCGAACAAAAATACTAGGAGTGAACTTGCAATTTCTGCATGGCGAGAAGTATTGGCGAGATGGACAAGGGAGCCACCGACCAGTCCAGAAGATTCGGTTATGTGTAATATATCAAGAGGCTGTCTTATCAGCCGGTCTCTGACAACATGTGCTCTCGTATCTTCACGGCCTGCATTGCCGTGCGCTCTGGGCGATTCTGGTCCCCAAGCTCCATGTCCTGTGCTAGCTTCACCGCATAAGTCTGAGCTCCACTAAGATATACTCGTCAACGAACTGAATGATGTGAGCACTAGCAACAAATGCCAGCAGACCAGGCGTATAGAGGTAGTTCTTGTAAGACTGCAGGATGTTTCGAAATTGGCGGAACGTTTCTTCACCATTATGCAAGCCGGAGCTTCTCCTAGTGAGCAACATAGCCCTTGTTTTCAAGCTCCTCGGGTTGAAAGACCAGATTAAAACGTAGAGGACGGTTCCGAGGAAGAATGAAGAAGAGTCGCTACCAGAAGATTTAGGAGCTTTCAAAGCGATGAAAGCCATACGAGTTGCGACTGATTAGATAAAGTATATATGCTTCGATTTCAAACAGTTGAAAGATTTCCATGAAAAGGCCTCGGGAGATATTGAGAGTTTCGTTGTCTTCCCGCAAGATTCGGACAACCTGCAGCGAAGCCTCCACATCTTCCCCTTTCCCTGGAGGTGTTGTATGATCCAATGCAGCTCGCATATTTCTGTTGTGAATCCCGTCTAAGTCATATGACACCACTTCAGACGGAGAGGCAGAGATAGTAATCAAGTCGATTGGAGAGCTAGCTTGATTGAATTGCTGCTCTTGCCGAAACATTTCTGCCGTGAGGTCTGGAGCCCTTCCATCCTTGTGGGGTGCGCTAGTAGATATATGGGTGATTGTGCAGTAGGCAGGCCGAGGGAAGATGCCAGAAGAAGTGTAGTTATTGGCGGACGATAGGGAAATTCGGAGGATCCGTTAGTGTTTTGGAGATGTTGGCAAAGATTGGGGAGATGGGTCGGGTGATCCCGCACTGACCACCACGCCGCATGAGCGTCTTTTTGGCCACTGGGATTGGTTTATGAAAAAATCAATCAAGCACCACCATGTGTTATTGGCGACGACTTATATATTGCTCTCTTCTTGCAAATCCCAAGCTAGTCATACAAAAAAAAGTCTTGATCTTTCTTTGCCATTTCACTTGCAATCTTGGAATGCTTGTATATTTCTCATTCTCAGGCGCTGGGTCCCTTTCAAATCGTTCCCTCTTATCCAAAAAGAAAATCAGGCCATCTCCATCGCCATGTCACGATCCCAGCTCGCAGCCTTTTCTTTATCCGGGCCAAAGTCACATACTTGTGAGCAATGTCAGAAGCTGGTCATTGACATGTCAGGTAAGAGATACACAGATTTGCCCCTGTGTTGTTGTAGAGAGCCTGGAACAAATCATCTTGTTCATACGACCAACTGCTGACGAGGCATTACTAAGTTAAAGACAATTCGAAGCAAGCATTAAGATACGGAACGGTATTATTCCAGCTTTCGCTCTCTGAAATTAAAGCAAGAGCAGAAGGTGGTTGTTCATTTGAAAAGGCACTTATGCATCCGGATTTCCTTGGCTCTACTATTTCCGAATGTCTTCGAAGAGATGATGTTGGAGATCTTGCCCTAGGTATCGAGGTATTGTCATTTGATGAAAAGCATCAAGACCTCATCTGAATATCTTATTTTGCGATCTTTAAAAAAAGAAACGCTGCGAAGGTATATAAATTCGCAAGAGACACGGTTTAGAGCTTTTGGGGTTTACACTTCGCATGGTACGTTCCTCATTGCCTCTTAGACCAGATATGGACGTGAGTAATGCTGAGAGTTCGTGATTCTGACGCATATTTTACCTCCAATGAATTGATTCCAGGCCTGCTGAGTATATTCAACTTGGTGCAAAACCTCCATTGCCTTTTTATCCTTTCACTTTCTACATAATTCCCCCAAGTCGCTTACTTAGTAATGTCCTAGATAACGTTGCGGGAGATTTTGTTTCCACGAGGCCAGCCAATCAATACCAATGTCACGCAGTCCTCAGCTCAAGCGGGAGCCTGGGTATAACAATGTCTCCAAAATCACCAGGATGCAATAAACCGGCAGGGTATAGGCCAATCGGAATCATTCGCATCTTCGTGCAAAATAGAGTTCTTCGAGCTCGACTTGAACGCACGGAAAGTGACCAAACGGATTACTACGTCGCCCTGAGTTACTGCTGGGGTGGGCCACAGTATATGAGGACAGTGAAGCACAATGTTGAGAAGTACGAAGAAGATATGCCTACAAACAAGTTGCCAAGGACTGTTCAAGACGCTATCAAGACTTCCCACAGCCTCGGGATCAACTTCTTGTGGGTGGAATCAATGTGAATCATCCAAGACGACCAACTGGAAGTTCCACAACAGATTGCAGAGATGCAAAATATCTACAATAATGCTGTAGTGACTATTTTAGCTCTGAGAGCTTCTATTAGCGATGAGGGATTCCTGCGCAACAGAACAGTGTTAGAGGACGCGGGTGATTAGAATCTTAGGAGAAGTCGCTAGGCTTACTACCGTAACCAAATGTAGCATCAAAATGCAGGATTAGAGTTCCAATACTAGGGACATATATTTGCATGCAGGAATTCAACTACGCTCCCGAGCTAAACACCAAGGCATTGAAGCACATCAGGGTGGTCTCCCTGTTTTTCTTATTAGTCTTTACGAACATCCCAAAAATCGCTCATATGCACGCCATTATTACTATTTCCATGCGGGAGGATGCCTCTCATTTGCTCCTTATATGCACCTCTCTTTGATTTTGTTGTCAATAATTCGATATTCTCGGGAAAATAGAACTGGCATTGGCTCTTCCTCGCCTTTGTAAGAGGAGCAGCACATCTAGAAATCTGCAACCTGGCACGTGAAGTAGTCATTGCTGAGCATTCACAACAAAACTGGACTTTGCCCAGCCCGCTGTCGTCGCGGCTTATGTACACACATTGAGGTTTCTCGTAGTCATGTTCCATCATGGTCGTGTAGTTCCAGTTGAATAATCTGTTATAAACCCATTGATACCTCTACATAACCTACAATGCAAGCCGTCTTCCATCACCCCTCCCTCCCCTATGAAAACCCTCGCCATTCGACGAAGCCGTATATGTGCACATCCGTAACCTACAAGTCTTCCTTCCTTCTCCATCATTTCATACATCTCCCCTTCCCAATATCCCACCAACCAATCCCCTCCATTATTCCTTCTCCCTCCTTTCCTCAAAAGTCCCCACCAACGCACTCCACTCAACCTCCCGCTCCACTTCTTCCAAACCCTCAAGCCTCTTCCCTAACATCCGAACCACCTTTCTCAACTCACTCTCCTTCTCATTGAGATTCAGATGCACCACTCCTTCGTCATCTTCTGCTTCGGACAGGAGCTGGATCAGCATGTTGAGCGCTTGCCTGAACTTGGCCCGGGATATCTGGAGTGCTGAGGGTGTGGGTTTTGGTGGTGGTACTTGGGCGGTTGGAGCTGGGGAGGATAGATTTGCGGGTGTGATGGGCTGCTCTGGTGTTGTGTCTGGAGGAGCCTCGAGGTCTCGGTTGGAAGATGGAGGTGGTTCTTCGGGTTGTTTCTCTGATGGAGCTTCGGGCTCTGTTAGAGTTGGGTCTTCGAGTTTGGGCGTGATTTCGTTGGGCTCTTCTTCTTCCTCTTCAACAGTGTCTGCTGCGGTTGGCTCTTCGGTCTCCTCTTTCTTAGGTTCCTCTTCAACCTCGTCCTTTTCCACAGGTGCACTTTCTTCAATCCCTCTCTCCTCAACTTTTGGAACGTCAACGCTATTTTCTTCTGAACCTTCCGGCTCGACTGTCGCTGGCTCCTTGGGCTCGGATAGATGCTCCTTCTCCTCCTCATCCTCTTCAGCAATCTCAGGCTCCACTTTCTCCTCCCCTTTCTCTTCTTCAGGCTTCACCTCACCCTCCTCCTCCGCACCCTGCTTCAGCGGCACATCCTCAATCGGCTCCCCGGTCTCAACAGTGGTAGAAATAGAATCATCGTCCACCTCATCCTCCTTCTTCTCCAACTCAGTGGGAGCCAGATGCTGTGTCGATTCCTCACTCTTATGTTCTATTTCCGGCTTCTCCGATTCAGCTACTTTCTCTTCACCCTCTTCTTCACCCTTCTCTTCACTCTTCGCTTCAACCTTCTCTTCACCCTCCTTCACCACAGGTTCAACTTCCTTTTTCTCACTCTCAACCTCCTTCTCGTTCTCAGCTTCTTTCGCACCCTCAACATGCTCAGCGGCCGGCGCGTCCTCATCCTCACCAGAATCCTCACCGGTACTCGCCTCCTCCTCCTCCGTATCACCAAGCGACGTCTCGGCGTCACTCGGTATCACGACCGCCGAATCACGCTTGCTTTTGCCTTCTCCATCCTTGATCTCAGCTGGCTGGTGTTCGGTAACGGGTTCTGCCATATTGACCCGCAATAAGTCTGCCCAAAGCTGCGATTGGCGTTGATGCAATTGGTATTATTGACTCGAAAGGTGACTTTGAGAAAGGTGAAAGTGAAGAAAGGGATTGAATTGAATAAGTGAGGGTAGGTAAGGGATTGGGCACGAAATCACGCGCACGGAAAAGTCAAGTCAGGCCCGACGACGTGTTGCGTTGCGTGATTCACGACTGGCTGCATGCAGATGTGTCAACGAACGACTGGTGAGGCGAGCGTGGGGGATGGTGGATGGGGGATGGCTCGTTAGGTTCCGACTGGCTGGAAAGGGGAGCCAGTAACGAGTCAGCGGACGCGAGACGGCTGCATATCGCTGCATTCAGACATTTTGAGGGATGGGAATTTGTGGTTGGTTGAATCCAATTTCAACCTATCAAATTCCGAGACAGTCTGTGGTATGTAAAGACAAAGGGTAAAGAGGTATAAGAAGCTACTCCCCCACTTCACGGTCCTCATCCCAATGCACGTAGCTCGTGACGCTCCAATGCCACGTCGCGTGCCGGATGCGCTTGCCCCAAACATACAGCGGGATCCAGAAGATGAGCACTGCAGCTGAGATACCAGCCATTGCGCCGTATGCATTCAGATACCCGCTTTTTTCGATCCAGGGGTTGGTGTAGAAGGAGAGGAGGAAGCCGAATGCCGCTTTTCACTGTTAGCATGATTTCGTTATGATGAGGGGAGGGACGGCGTACATTTAAACGCCATAGTCGTCAGCGTGACTTCTCCGGCGATTGGTCTATACGCATCGATCGTATACACAAGCGCGACGTTCGTGCCTTGCACGATACTGAAGTTCAACAAAGCCAGTCCGACGGTAGGGCACATCCAGTGTAATTTATTCTGGATCCCGACGCCGTACAGAATTAAGCTGAGTGGCGTGGAGATGAGACTGAACATCATGGCTGGCAATCGCATCTCAGGCTCCCTGATGCCCCCGTTGCGCTTGGTGAAGAAGTCCGCTGTGCGATCGCCTAGGTACCCGCCACAGAATATGCCGACCAGCGCGCCAATGATGGCAGCGATGAAGCACAGGCCGGTCTCGTAGGCCTTCATGTTGTACGCTGTTGCGTAGGCGGAGGCGACGTTCGAGGTCACGGCTACGATGAAGCCGATTGTTACGGACTGCACGAGGGAGCACCAGAGGACGGGAGGCAAGAGGATGAGTGCGAAGGGTCGGATGAAGAGTCGCCAGAATGTCTCTTCGGTGTACGTTCCCGAAAAGAGCTTGAGGTTTTGGAGATAGGTTTTCTTGGGCGGGATGGAGGTCGTGGAATCGCTTAGTACGGCGGTGTCCTCGCGTTTCTCTGAGAGAGTGGGCTCGTGGTCTACGTCGATCTCGATGGGGCGGATGTACACGGTTTCCGGGAAGGTGAAGAAGGCTAAGATGAGAGTGAAGGCGATGAGAGCTATTGCTACGTCGTATATCACTCGCCATGGATGGTTGATTGTGATGAGACTGATGAGGTCAGTACTACTTCCGAGAGTCTGAAGGAGTTTCTTACCCTGCAATGATGATTCCACCAGACACACCCGAGACAAGAGCGCAGCTATACATTCTATTGATCTGTTAGAGAAGTCTCAAAGTCCAAGACAGAAAAGACTTACGCCATGACCAAACCTCTTTCATGCAAAAAGAAGATATCAGCAATAGAAAGCGGCGCCATCGTCTCAGCCGCTCCAGAGCCAAAGCCCATCAAAATTCTCGAAGCCAAGAAACTCCCATAGCTCGTCGTCTGCGAAGCCCAAATAGCACAAGCCAAATAGATCGTATAACTGATGATATAGATCGGCCGTCGTCCATACTTATTGACGAGCGGCATCCAGATCAAGTTTCCGGTTCCTTGCATGATAGCTGTAGTCGTGAAGAAGTAAGCCGTTTTGTTGATCGCGGGCCCGAGAGTGGCCCCCTTGGAACCCGGGAAGAAATCCATGGCTGTTTCGACGATGGCTATCGTCGGGCCGGCGGCAAGGAAGTTGCAGATCATCATGGCGAGACAAATGATGAAAGCTGAGTAGTATTTCTTCTTTTGAGACCTGTGTTATGTCAGCTGGTGGCCCGTGTTGAGATGAGATGAGAGATACCAATTCAAGGGATCGTTGGGGTCCTTGGACGGCGTTGGGATGAGAATGATTTGGCCGGTGTGCTCATGGCGATGGCGGACGCTGCCTAGTGTGTGGATGCGCTTCATGAGGTGCTGCTTCTGTTCTGTGGCATCGACATCGATCTGCACCGTCTTGGTAGGCTCCAGGTCAGAATTTTCAGCCTCCCTGGCGGGAAGACGTTCCGGGTCCAGGGACTTCGACATGGTTGGTACAATAATACAGAGATGAATAGATTAAATGGTTCGATGCTTTGCCTGATCTCGACCACGTCTTATAGCGAGGGAGGTCGGCACGATGTGTTAATCAGTGAGGTGTGGTTCGGGGCGAGGACGCGTTCTTCTTCAGCACGGCAGCCCGCCCGCACGCCCTGAACGTCCACTCCGGCAAGCTTGGGAATTTTCCGGGGTCCCCGCCAACCACTACCACTACCACTACCCGGCCCCTCTTCTCCACATCCCGAGCTGCGGGGACATGCACAGTTCTGTCGAAGAGGAAAGTAAGAGAGCTGCTCTTCAAGGTTGATGCTGCAGTCATCAGCAGAAAGAGAAGCAAGACCGCCGAGGGTTCGGCATCAGAAGTGTGTTTGATCCGGGGTGGGTGAAACATCCCGGTTGTGGAGTTAAGTGGGGTGTTGGATATTATTAGATTTCCACGCGTTCTTAGAAGAGAAGATATCTTTAGAAGTCTGAGTTTGATTGAAAGAAAACCATCTACATTCTCTTGTTCAATCTTGCAGATATGGCTACAACCCAGACAGAAGTTATCTACCGCGACTCCCCCACCTACGAACAGGCACGAGTCGGCAGAGTTTTCAACCACAGACGGCCAAACCGGTATCCTCACGGCGTCGTCGAAGCAACATGCGTCCAAAACATAATCTATGCGGTTCAATTGGCGAAAGCCAAGAAGCTCCGCGTCTCAGTACGATCCGGGGGCCACTCGTGGGCCGCGTGGTCTGTAAGGGACGACGCCATTTTAATCGATCTGGGAAAGTACAATTTCATCGAGTATGATGAAGATACAAAAATTGCAAAGGTGTCCCCTAGTACCACCGGAAGAGTACTCAATGAGTATCTATCTGGTAAGGGTAGGATGTTTGGAGGTGGACATTGTCCGGATGTTGGGCTAGGTGGGTTTCTGCTTCAAGGCGGGATGGGATGGAATTGCAAGGTAATATCTTGCTTCTGGACTTTTGTTACTGAGCTGACTATTACAGAATTGGGGCTGGGCTTGCGAGCAGATTACTGCGATTGATGTGGTTACTGCAGAGGGAACACCTTTGCATTGCAATGAGCAGGAAAACAGTGACCTGTTCTGGGCTGCAAGAGGTGCTGGTCCAGGTACACTCTCCCGTCTCCAGACATACACAGCGTACTTACAAACATCCTCAGGCTTCCCGGCTATTGTAACAGGATTCTACCTCGAAACCCGAGAAGCATTCAAAGCCATGAAG
>Ga0302140_10005505_pt1 | contig 15994 bp, 15 predicted proteins | sample I_Bog_E1_1_FD_202095 | JGI IMG/M metagenome (GOLD analysis project Ga0302140, IMG submission 202095) | Peat permafrost microbial communities from Stordalen Mire near Abisko, Sweden - I_Bog_E1_1 | ecosystem: Environmental > Terrestrial > Soil > Wetlands > Peat | place: Sweden: Abisko, Stordalen...
AGATACCCGAGCTTTACCGCCGCATCACCGAAGAAAAATACGACCTGGTATCCGGCTGGAAAGCCAAGCGGCACGACCCGCTCAGCAAAACCATCCCTACTAAAATCTATAACGCCGCTACCCGCCGCATGAGCGGTATACATAACCTGCACGACTTTAACTGCGGGCTGAAAGCCTATCGCAAAGCGGTGGTAAAAAACATCGAGGTTTATGGCGAAATGCACCGCTACATCCCGGTAATAGCCAAGTGGGCCGGTTTTGTAAAAATAGGGGAGCAAGTGGTTGAACACCGGCCCCGTAAATATGGCAAAACCAAGTTTGGCGTAAGCCGCTTTATCAATGGCCTGCTGGATTTAATGTCGATATTTTTTGTTGGCAAATTTGGGAAGCGCCCGATGCACTTTTTTGGCACCATGGGTACATTAAGCTTCTTTACGGGAACTGTAATCGCCATTTGGATGGTGGTAGATAAACTGGAGTCAATTGCTAAAAAAGAGCATTACAGGGACATCACCCAACAGCCTTTATTCTATTTCGCCCTGGTGGCGGTGATATTAGGCTCACAGCTTTTCCTAACCGGTTTTGTAGCTGAATTAGTGGCCCGAAGCGCCCCGGAGCGGAACAAATACCAGGTGGAGGAGATTGTTTGATGTTGGTTGACTAAGTTAATTAAGTTGATTGAAGTGACTGAATTATTTAAGTTTCCCGATACAAAAAAATGTGCTATAAGCAATTTTGCATCTGCGCCAGAGTTTATGCTTTCGCTAGCCAATTAACTCAATCATACACTCACTAAACCCATGTTCTTCTCCATCATCATACCTTTATACAATCGCCCGGACGAGATCAAAGAATTGCTGGAAACGCTGGTACAGCAAACCTATAAGCAGTTCGAGGTTTTGGTGATCGAGGATGGGTCGACAAAGGATGCAGCAGACATCATTCCCGGCTTTTCGGATAAGCTGGACATTAAATATTTTGTTAAGCCCAACTCGGGCCAGGGCTTTTCGCGCAACTTTGGGTTCGAAAAAGCAAAGGGTGATTATTTTGTCATATTTGATTCAGACTGCCTTATCCCCGAAGATTATCTGGAGATCGTAAATAATTCGCTCAGCAAAAACTACCTGGACGCTTACGGCGGCCCGGATGATGCCCATCACTCGTTCACACCTATACAAAAAGCCATCAGTTATGCCATGACATCGCCCTTTACCACCGGAGGCACGCGCGGCAGCAAAAAGGCAGTTGGTCAATTTCATCCCCGCAGCTTTAATATGGGCCTTTCCAGGCAGGTATGGGAAAAAGCGGGTGGCTATGTGATCACACGCCTGGGCGAGGACATTGAATTCGCTATCCGCATCCACTCGCTCGGGTTTAAGATCGGCTTAATACCCGAAGCAAAGGTTTACCACAAACGCCGCACTGATTTCTACCGGTTTTATAAACAGCTGCATTTTTTTGGCCGGGCACGCATCAATGTTTACAAATTTTTTCCGAAGGGGTTAAAACTAGTCCATTTTTTCCCGGCTGCCTTTACACTTTTCCTGGCTTTTTCAATTATTGCCAATATAATCCGCTGGCCAATAGCGCTGATTTGTAACATTGTAATAGCCGGTATTATATTGTTGATATTTTTTCATGCGTGGTGGAAAAACAAATCGCTTAAAATTGCATTTTTGAGCATTATAGCATCCTTTACATTACTGATTGCCTACGGCTTAGGGTTTATGCAGGACTTTTGCAAGAGGATAATATTGAAAATATCATAATATGTACCACCCTTTTTCGGTAACAGAAACCATAAGTAATGCATGGGGTATCACGAAAAAAAATTTCGCTGTAATTATTGTGTACATGCTTATCGCGTTGGTTATTTTCATGGGGTTCGGTTTCGTTGTGAAATTTATACTGATCGATCCTGTCCTTGATGTGGTAGCGGCAATCGTGTCGACAGTGGGCCTTAGTTTAATATTCCTGGGGTTTATCAAGTTGGTTTTCCGGTTGATTGACAAGGAATATTATGATTTCGATTTTATTGATATCGTTCCGAAATTCAAAATGCTGTACAGCTATGTTGTTCTGTTAGTTATCGTTAGCACATTGGCGGTGTTTGTGAGCAATAGCATCAAACAAATGGACGATAGCATGGTAAAGTATTTGCTGGGCATATTCTCGGGACTTTTTGTCGAGATTTTCTTCCTTTTCTATTTCCCGCTGTGCGCCTGCTTCATTGTCGATGATGATTCTGGCCCGTTTGAGTCGGTGGCACAAAGCTTTCATTTGATCAAAGGCAACTTCTGGAAATATTTTATTTTGTTCCTGTTCATTGAAGCGCTGGTACTTGTCGCTTCCTTTACCGTTGTCGGGCTTATTTTTGTGGTGCCTTTTGTCAATATCCTCCTGGTAGTGGCTTACCGCAAGCTGGTTTACAGCCACCAGGATGTTGACGACGATGTGTCAGAAACCATTTGAGTATGGGTTTAAAAGCATTATTAAGCAAACCCTTTGCCGCCCTGGTGAACCGCCAGCTAAATAAGCTCAGGTACAATGCCGTTGAACTGCAGCAAAAAACATTTGAATACCTGGTGACGGCGGCTAAGGACACAACCTTCGGGAAAGAACATCTTTTTAGCGCCATCAAATCATACGACGATTTTAAACAGAATGTGCCGGTATCGGATTATGAAGACCTGCGGACCTATATCGAACGCGTAACCGCAGGCGAACCGGACGTGCTGTGGCCGGGCAAGCCTGCTTACCTTGCAAAAACTTCAGGCACAACTTCAGGCGTAAAATATATCCCCATTTCAAAAGAAAGCATGCCCGAACACATCAAGGCTGCCCGAAATGCTTTGTTGAGCTATATTTACGAAACGGGTAATGCGGATTTTGTAGACGGAAAAATGATCTTTTTACAAGGCAGCCCCGTGCTGACTGAAAAAGCCGGTATTTCAACCGGGCGACTGTCGGGCATTGTGGCGCACCACGTGCCTGGTTATCTGCAAAAAAACCGCCTGCCAAGTTATAACGTAAACTGCATTGAAGACTGGGAGCAAAAGGTAGACGCCATAGTGGAAGAAACAAAAAACGAAGACATGCGGCTGATATCGGGCATCCCCCCCTGGTGCCAGATGTATTTCGACAGGCTTTCAGCTGTATCAGGTGGAAAAAAGATAAAGGATATTTTTCCAAACTTTAGGCTATACGTACATGGCGGGGTGAATTACGAACCTTACCGGGCCCGTATGGAGGAAACCATTGGGTTTGCCATCGATACCATTGAGACCTACCCTGCATCGGAAGGGTTTATTGCATTCCAGGATTTGCAGAAGGAAAAAGGGTTATTGCTGATGGTGGATTCAGGTATATTTTATGAGTTTATCGCAGCTGATGAGTTTTTTAACGAAAAGCCGACACGGATCAGCCTGAAAGACGTCGAATTAAATAAAAATTACGCACTGATATTGAACACCAGCGCCGGTTTGTGGGGCTACAGTTTGGGCGATACGGTAAAATTTGTTTCGAAGGATCCCTACAGGATTGTAGTAACCGGCCGTATAAAACATTACATATCGGCCTTTGGCGAACATGTGATAGGCGAGGAGGTGGAACAGGCATTGATGAGCGTTGCTAATGAAGAAGGTGTTGACGTGATTGAGTTTACCGTTGCCCCACAGGTGAGTCCGCCGAAGGGAGAACTCCCTTACCACGAATGGTTTATCGAGTTTGGCATGCAGCCGGAGGATTTAGCAGCGTTTGCGTTAAAGGTTGACCGGGCCCTGCAAAAGAAAAATATTTATTATTTCGACTTGATTACGGGTAACATTTTGCAGCCTTTGCACATCCAAAGCCTGAAAAAAGATACCTTTATAGATTATATGCGGTCGGAAGGAAAACTGGGGGGGCAGAATAAAGTGCCGAGGCTGGCAAACGACCGGAAAATTGCTGACGGCCTGGCTAATTATATTACTCCGCGAAATCTATGATAACGAAGCGAACGCTTATTATTCTTTTAACGTTAATTACTACCTCCACTTTGGCTTTTTGCCAGGATAAAAGGGAAGGCCTTAAAATAACCTGGCCGGAAACCTATACCTGGAAAGTCGGATCTGACCAGGAGAACGACTCGCAGCATTTGGTGGAAATGGTGCCTGCAGAACAAACCGTCGACAACTGGACGATAATGGTAACGATGCAGACGCTTAAAGGGATGGTAAATGTACCTGTCGCGACCATTCCGGAAGCACTGATGAGCCAGGCCCAAAAAACTGCACCTGAGGCGAAATTGACTATTTTTGAAAAAGATGAAAAAGCCAAAACGCCCTGGATACTTTTCAAGATCGAGTCGCCTTCGTTTACAAACGATCCACAGCCCGAGTCGCAGCTTTATTATGTTATCCAGGGACAAACGTCCCTGTTTATAAATTTTGTAGCGGTGAAACGGCGGGGTTTGACGGATGGTTTTGCAAGCGAATGGAAATTGGTATTTAAGTCGAGCGAATTGGTTTACGAATAATAAATTGACAACTCTTAAAAAAAACATAGCCATATTAGGCAGTACCGGCAGTATCGGTACGCAAACGCTGGACGTGATCAGGGGAAACAGCGGCTTGTTTAGCGCGTTTTTGCTGACGGCACATTCCAACGCTGATTTGTTGATTGAGCAGGCGTTTGAATTCTCGCCAGCCTACGTAGCGATCTGCGATCATTCCAAATACAATTATGTAAAGGAAGCTTTGGTTGGTACGGACGTCAAAGTTTTATCAGGGATTGAAGCCATTGTCGAAATCGTCACCCATCCGGATATAGATACGGTGGTTACCGCCATGGTCGGTTTTGCCGGCCTGGAACCCACTATAGCAGCTATAAAAGCTGGAAAAGAAATTGCGCTGGCAAATAAAGAAACGCTGGTCGTCGCCGGTGAACTGGTCACCACCCTCGCACAAACACACGGGGTAAAACTGCTGCCGGTCGACTCTGAACATTCGGCCATCTTTCAATGCCTGGCAGGGGAGGAACTGAACTCGATCGAAAAAATAATTCTTACGGCCTCCGGTGGCCCTTTCAGGGGAAAGTCTTCTGCGTTTCTAAACAATGTTACCCGCGAAGATGCGCTGAAACACCCCAACTGGGTGATGGGCGCCAAAATTACGATCGATTCCGCATCGCTGATGAATAAGGGCCTGGAGGTGATCGAGGCTAAATGGCTGTTTAACGTGGATGCGGACCAGGTCGAGGTAATCGTTCATCCGCAATCCATCATCCACTCCATGGTACAGTTCAGGGATGGCTCTATCAAGGCGCAGATGGGCTTGCCTGATATGAAATTGCCGATTCAGTATGCTTTGTCCTATCCGTCACGCCTGGCAAACAATTTCAAGCGTTTCAGCTTTATCAATTACCCGGAACTAACATTTGAAAAACCCGACCTGGAAACCTTCCGAAGCCTGGCTTTAGCGTTTTCGGCTTTGAAAACAGGCGGCAACATGCCTTGCATCATCAATGCGGCAAATGAAATCGCTGTGGCAGGCTTTTTAAACCATGAATTGGGGTTTTTAGGGATGAGCGAAGTGATCGAACAATGCATGCAACAAATCGCCTTCGTGGAGCGACCTGTTTTAGACGACTATTTGAATACTGACAAAGAAACACGCATCTTTGCGAAAAATTTAATAAAAAAAATGCCCCTGAAGGGCGCCACAGTTTTAACATAATTTTACTAAATGCATATAGTGATAATGGTGGGCCAGTTGATACTGGGCCTTTCGATTTTGGTGATCCTGCATGAATTCGGGCATTTTATAGCGGCCCGCGCCTTTGGGATCAAAGTGGAGAAGTTTTATCTTTTTTTTGATGCCTGGGGCATCAGCCTGTTTAAATTTAATTATAAAGGCGTTGAATATGGCATTGGCTGGCTTCCACTGGGAGGTTATGTAAAAATTGCCGGAATGATCGATGAGTCGATGGATACGGAGCAGCTGGCCGGCCCGCCGCAGCCATGGGAGTTCCGCTCAAAGCCGGCCTGGCAGCGTTTGATCGTGATGCTGGGTGGGATCACCGTAAATATTATCCTGGGGATTTTTATTTTTTGGATATTGACCATTAAATACGGAGAAGCCTATATGCCCAATTCCGAAGCGGTTTATGGCATTGTTCCGGGGCAAATCGGGATGAAAATTGGCCTGAAACCCGGGGATAAAGTGACGGAGATAAACGGCAAACCGGTGGTGCGCTTTGAAGAACTGACCAGTCCGCTGGTCATCATGGGCAATACTGATTTGACTGTTGAGCGCGGCGCGGAAATCCTGCACGTAAAGGTACCCGCAAATATATTAAACGATATTTCGGACCAGAAGATTGATGCGTTTATAGACCGCTCGCCGCGTATCAAGTTTGCAGTGGATCAAGTGAACCCGAAAACGGGAGCCCAACAGGCCGGTCTGCAAAAAGGCGACAGCATTGTGGCTATCAATTCAAACCCGGTTTTGTTTTTTGATCAATTGGAAACCCAGCTTCAGCAAAACAAAAACAAAAAAGTACAGGTAACCATAAAACGCGGCGAAAACTTAATTAATGCCTACGGAACAACCAACAAGGAAGGCCAACTAGGTTTTAAAGCTAAAGTGGATACATTTGCGCTAAAGCGACTTTCATTTAGCTTTTTTGGATCCTTACCGGTGGGTGCTAGCAAAGCATGGGGCAATTTTACCGATAATGCCAAAGGCATCGGAAAAATGATAAGAGGCGAAGTAAAAGTTAATAAGGCTTTAAGCGGGCCCGTAGCTATTGCCACACTTTTCGGACCCACTATAGATTGGGTTAAGTTTTGGAGCCTGGTGGGTTTTCTTTCGATGGTATTGGCGTTAACCAACTTGTTGCCTATACCCGCTCTGGACGGCGGCCACGCTTTATTCCTGATTATTGAAATGATCAAAGGCAAACCGCTAAGCGATAAATTTCTGGAACGTGCGCAAATCGTTGGCTTTGTGATATTGATAACGTTAATGGTTTTTGTTTTCGGCAATGATATTGTAAGGCAGGTTACGAAGAAGTGATTAGTCCACAGTCCATAGTCCATAGTCCAGGGATTAAGACTACAGTCTATGGCAACTTGCCAGGAATCAGCATAATCAAAAAAATCAGCTAAATCAGCGGTTCAGACTACTCAGCGTACGCAATTGCAGCAATACTCAGCTTTACCCCCTCAATTTTTAACAGCTGATTTCCGCAGGCTTCCAGGGTTGCGCCGGTGGTGGTCACATCGTCCACCAGCAGGATATGTTTGCCTGCTAAACTTTCGGGGTATTTAACTGTAAACACCTCCTGCATATTGCCATAACGGTCGAACCTCGACTTATGGGTTTGCGTTTCGGTGGCTGTCGGGCGTACCAGATTGCCCGTTTCAACTGCTGCGCCCAGCTGCGCCGCAATGCCCTGCGCAAAACATTCCGCCTGGTTATAGCCGCGCTGTTTCAGCCGCTTTTTGTGTAAAGGCACAGGAATAATCACGTCAACCGTTTTAAACACCTCGTTTTTAGCCAGTCGGCTGCCCGCCATTTCGCCCAGCAGGGTGCCAATCTCATTCATCCCCTTATATTTCAATCCGTGCACCAGGTTTTGCACTTTTCCGCCCTTTACAAAATAAAAAAGGGCATAAGCCGCCTCCAGCTTTATCCGGCCCCAAAACTGCCGCGCCACAATATTATCCGGCTGCAAATGAAAATCGGTGTAAGGCAAACTAAAGCGGCATTCCGTGCAGATCAGCTCCTCGCTGCCCACCAGGCTTTCGCCGCAGGCCGCGCAAAGCTGTGGGAACAGCAGCGAAACAAAATCAGCCAGGTAGCTTTCCTTCAATCTCATCAGCGTGAAGATAGCAAGGAATTTTTATTTTTGGCGCGTATCCGGCATAACCAATATTTGTTTTTTATGTGAAAATACCAAACAAGGCTGGGGAAGTGTTTCGCGGAAATGCTTTTTTTGTTTGTTTAATACAACGAGGTAAGCGGCTGGTTATCAATTACGCCAATCACTTTGCTAACCAGGTCATCCACATCAAAAGGCTTGCGTACAAAGTCGTTGGCTTTGCATTCTTTGGCAATCAGCTCGATATTATTTGCGGTTGAAAGGATGATCACCGGAAGGTGCTGCAGTGTTTCGTCGTGTTTGATGCGGAGGCATAGGCGGTGGCCGGGTTTGCTATTGATAAATTCGTCGATCAGGATAATGTCCGGGTCAAATTCCCGAAGGTGTTCAATTTTTTCCGGCTCGGGCATCCCCAGGCAATTAAAACCTGCTTCGTCCAGGATTAAAGAAACGATATCCCTGATATCCCGGTCATTCTCGATCACCAATACTTTTTTCTTCATTACCAACAGTCTATTTATCGGGAGTTCAAATATATAACTTAAAATTAAAATTCAAAATACCGCAACGTGTCTTTTATAATTCGCTGGCGCACAGCCGGTGCGTGTGCCATAACCAGAATGGTCTCCGCAAAGTTGTACCGATCCGCCCATTGGGGACGGCATGTCTTTATTGCCTATACTAAGCTTGTACCTGGTCCTTAATAGCCAGTTGCCCGCAAGCCGCATCGATATCTTTACCGCGGCTCCGGCGAATGTTGGTGGTAACACCCTGTTTGCGCAGGTAGTCGGCAAAGGCTTCTATCTTATCTTCGCCGGCATTGATATAGCTGGCAAAGGCAATGGGGTTATATTCGATGATGTTTACTTTGCAAGGCAAATGCTTGCAAAAACGGGCCAGCTCGGCGGCATCCTGAAGGGTATCGTTAAAACCGTCAAAAACAATGTACTCGTAGGTGACCGGGTTTTTGGTTTTAGCAAAATAGTATTTAAGGGCATCGGCGAGGGCCTTCAGCGAGTTTTGCTCGTTGATGGGCATAATGGTGTTCCGCTTTTCGTCGTTGGCCGCATGCAGCGACAGGGCCAGGTTAAACTTTACGTTATCGTCGCCCAGTTTTTTTATCATTTTGGCAATACCAGCGGTTGAAACAGTGATCCGTTTGGCCGCCATGTTCAAGCCATCTTCCGAAGTGATCTTTTCAACCGATTCCAGCACGTTTTTATAGTTCAGCAGGGGTTCGCCCATGCCCATGTACACGATGTTGGATAAGGGGATGCCGTAATTTTCCTTAGCCTGCCGGTCGATAAGCACCACCTGGTCGTAAATCTCGGCCGCGTCCAGGTTCCGTTTGCGCTCCATATAGCCGGTTGCACAAAATTTACAGGTTAAACTGCAGCCAACCTGCGAGGATACGCAGGCCGTCATCCGCTCGGGCGCCGGAATTAAAACGCCTTCAATCAGGTGCGTATCGTATAAAATAAAGGAATTTTTTATAGTTTTATCCGCGCTATACTGCGAATGGTGGATTTTAACATTGTTGATGACGAAATGCTCTTCCAGTTTGGCGCGCAGTTCTTTTGAAATATTACTCATCTCGTCGAAAGAAAAGCATGACTTTTTCCAAAGCCATTCGTACACCTGTTTTGCCCGGAAGCTTTTTTCTTCGCCCAAAAGGCTTACAAAATGCTGGTGCAACTGTTCAGGGTTAAGGCTACGGATATCAATTTTTTCTTTTGCGGCTTTCACACCGCAAAGGTACTAAATTTAAAAAACAATCTTTTTTAGGACATTATTTTTAAATTTAAAAACCATAACTTTAAGTTAAATGTTTTTAATGTTTGGATTGGTGTGTTTTGAAACGAGAAGTATAATAACTGTAAATGAAAAGTTTTAGAGCCGATTACGTTTTTCCTGTTTGTGCCGATCCAATAAAAAATGGAATTGTTACCGTTGATGATACCGGCAAGGTCATCACGGTGACCGATCAAAACACTCATGCGCCTGGTGTTCCCCCGGAACATTTGAGTGGCGTGATATGCCCGGGTTTTGTAAACACGCACTGCCACGTGGAGCTATCGCACCTTAAAGGCAAACTGGACAGGCATACCGGTCTCGTCAACTTTATAAAAGACGTTCAGAAAAACAGGATCAGCGACGATAAACTGGTGTTGGATGCTTCCTGCGCCGCCGACAACGAAATGTACGAGAATGGAATAGTGGCTGTCGGCGATATTTCGAACAACAATAGCAGCATCCCGGTAAAGGATGCCAGTAAATTGTACTACCATACTTTTGTGGAAACGTTTAGTTTCCAGCCCGCGCAAGCGGAAGCAGCATTCGGCAAAGCACTTGACCTGCTGAAGGAATTTAAACCGCGCCCGGGGTCGATAACGCCCCACGCGCCTTATTCGGTGTCGAAGGAGTTATTCAGGCTCATCAGGAATTATTGCGAAAACAACGACAACCTCATCAGCCTGCACAACCAGGAGTGCGACGACGAAAACAAATTCTACAGGTACAAACAAGGCAGCTTTGTTGACCTTTATGCGGCCTTTGGGATAGACATCGGGCATTTTAAACCGATGGCCCGCAATTCGCTGCAATCCGTTATTCCCCTTTTAAGCAACCGGCAGCGTATTTTACTGGTGCATAATACCTGCACCAACTTAAAAGACATTTACTTTATTAAACGCTTTGACCGGAAAATTTATTGGTGTTTTTGCCCCAATGCAAACCTGTATATCGAAGACAAGCTGCCGAAGGTGGAGCTTTTTGTTGGCCAGGGTTACGATATTTGCCTGGGGACTGACAGCCTGGCCTCTAACGACAAGTTGTGTATATTAAGTGAAATGAGGACGCTGCAGCAAAATTTCCCGGCGTTGAGCACCCCAAAGCTGGTGGAGTGGGCTACCCTTAACGGAGCGAAATTTTTGGGTATTGATGACGAGAAAGGAACGATTGAAGCCGGTAAAACCCCCGGTTTAAACCTGCTGACCGGTCTTGACGGATTTAAGCTAACGCCAGAGACCAAGGTGAAGCGGTTGATTTAGTCTGTTGTATTGTTGGAAGGTTGAAAGGATGAAATGTTGATTATGCCCGTTTTATCGCAAACAAGAAATAACTTTACAACATTTCGACCTTCCAACATTCCAACAATAAAATGAAAAAACACCTCAACATAACCGTAAAAGGCAAGGTGCACGGCGTATTTTACCGGGCCTCCACCAAAGCGGTAGCCGACCAGCTGGGCGTAAAAGGCGTCATATGGAATGAGCCTAACGGCGATGTTTTCATCGAAGCCGAAGGGGACAATATTTCGCTCGAAATGTTTTTGGATTGGTGCCGGGAAGGGCCTGAACATGCTGTTGTAAATCTTGTTGAAAGCAATGAAGGCGAATTAAAAAACTATCGTAATTTTGAGGTCGTAAGAAAAGGGTATTGAATGCCCTGCTGAACGTTTAATTTGATCAGGATCATTGTCAACCGCTAAAAAATTCGCCGGGCAAACCGCTATCTACGGTATAAGTACCATTGCCGGTCGTACACTAAACTTCTTTCTTACATCAGTTTATACACGCACCTATAGCCGTAGCATTTATGGCATTTTCGGCAGTATGTTCGCTTATGCTTCTATGTTGCAGGCTGTGCTCGCGTTTGGTATGGAAACTACTTTTTTCAGGTATCTGAACAAACACGAGGATAAAAAGCAGCAGGTTTACAATAACTCATTTGCGGCGGTATTCGTCACAACACTTGTTTTTTTGGCGCTCACGCTTACATTCCTCAACCCGCTGACACGCTGGTTAAAAATTGAGCAAACCACTTCCTTTAACGATTACCGTCTTTATGTTATCTATTTTATCGCATTCCTGGTCATTGATGCCTGGTGTGTAGTGCCTTTTGCAAAAGTGCGTGCTGACGGTCGCCCCGCCCGCTATGGGTTTATTAAATTGGCCAATATTTTCACATTCATAGGTTTAAATATCTTCTTTATCTATATCGTCCCGTTCGTTATCAGGCATCATTTTATTGGCGCGGCATGGTTAAGCGCTTGGTTCAGGCCCGGATGGCTTGGTTATATCTTTCTTTCAAACCTGATCGCAAGCGTACTTACGTTTTTACTTTTATTGCCCGAGGTGATCAAACTTCGGCCCGATCTTCATTTTAGCATATTCAAAAACATGCTTGTTTATAGTATGCCCATATTGGTGGCCAACCTGTCGTATATTATAAATGAGAACCTCGATAAACAGCTGCTTGGCAAAATGCTGCCTCCCGCCACCAGCAGTGAGCAGGTTGGCGTTTATGTGGCATGTGCTAAAATATCCGTATTCCTCAGCATTTTTGTACAGGCTTTCCGCCTTGGCGCCGAGCCTTTCTTTTTCAGCCATGCTAAAAGCAAGAACGCCGGGCAAACCTACGCCCGTATTATGGACTATTTCGTAATTGCCGTATGTTTGGCTTTTTTAGGCATTACGGCAAATATTGGCCTGTTAAAATACTTTATTGGCAGCAGCTATTGGGTGGGTCTGGACGTTATACCGCCATTGCTTTTTGGCTATGTAAGTTTGGGTGTTTACATGAATCTTTCGGTATGGTATAAATTATCCGATCAAACCCGTTATGGGCTATACATATCTGGCATCGGCGCTATCATTACTATTGTGTTACTGGTCTTGTATATCCCCAAATACAGTTATATGGCTGCGGCATGGATATCGGCATTATCTTACGCTGTAACGATGGTGCTGTCTTACATCTGGGGGCAAAAAAATTACCCCATTCCGTACCATTTAAAAAAGAATCTCGCTTATATCATTTCCTCCTGTATCCTCGTTTACCTGTCGTATTATTTATTTAAAAGTAATTTAATTATAGGAAATGCTTTATTGCTGATATTTGTGTCCGCGGCAATTTATTTGGAGTGGAAAGATTTTAAAACGATATTGACAAGGAAATGAACATCAGGATAATCAACCGTTCAAAAAATGCTTTGCCGGCTTATGAGACGCAGCATGCCGCCGGGATGGACCTTCGCGCCGACCTGGAAACGCCTGTAATACTGCAACCCATGGAGCGCAAATTGGTGCCGACCGGCCTGTTCATGGAATTGCCGGTGGGTTATGAAGCACAAATCCGCCCGCGCAGCGGCCTGGCTTTTAAACACGGCATCGGAATCGTCAATTCGCCGGGAACTATCGATGCTGACTACCGGGGCGAAATAAAAGTATTGCTGATCAATTTTTCCGATCAGCCCTTTGAGATCACTTCCGGCGACCGCATCGCACAAATGATGGTGTCGAAACACGAAAAAGCAAATTGGCTGCCTGTTGAAGAATTAACGGAAACAACCCGCGGCGCGGGCGGTTATGGACATACAGGGTTGGGATAGGAGATGAGAGTCGAAAGTCTTAAGTCGAAAGTCAAAAGTAAGATGGAAGTTTAAATAATCGTAAAAACCGAATATTGCGGAACGAGAGATGGAAATGAGTTTAAAATATAAAGACGCAAGCCGGAAGGTTAACGCCCGCGTTATGTGTTTTATCTTGGTTCTTGGTTCCTGTCTCCTGGATCTCCCATTAGCTTTCGCCCAGGACAACGCCGGCAAATCAATGTCCAACGCCGACAGCCTGGAGGTAAAAACGCTGTTTTTTAATGCGCTTCGCGAAAAAACGATCGAAAACCTACCCACTGCTATCGACTTGTTTAACCGGGTGCTACAGATCGATGCCGCAAATGATGCGGCGATGTACGAACTCGCTAACCTGAAAAAGTTACAAAACGACTATAATACCGCAGAGCAATTGCTTGAGAAAGCGGTAACCATCGCACCAAATAATACCTGGTACTGGACGGCTTTAGCCGATTGTTACGAAAAAAACAATGATATCGATAAACTGGAGAACGTTTTTGCGCAGCTGATTAGGCTGAATCCTGATAAGCCCGATAACTATTATGACCAGGCCAATGTTTACTATCACCAGAAAAAATACGACGAGGCGCTGCAGGTTTACGACCAGATTGAAAAAATAACCGGGCCTACCGACGACCTGATGGCCAACCGGCAAAAAATTTATCTCAAACAAAACCGGATCGACCTGGCTGCCGCCCAGCTGCAAAAGATGATCGATGCAAACCCCGCGCAGATAAAATATTACCTGTTCCTGTCCGAATTGTACAGCTCCAATGGTTCGCCGGAAAAAGCAATGAAAGTGTTGCAGGACGCAGAAAAGATCGATGGCAAAAATGGCCTCATTCACCTGGCATTAGCCGACATCTACCGCGATAAGAAAGATTATGAGTCGAGCTATAACGAACTTTCGATTGCCTTTGCTATTCCAGAGGTTGACGTTGATCAAAAAATAAAGATCGTGATGGGTTATCTACCCAAATTTCCCGACCCGGATGCGAAAGCGAGTGCGCTCGAGTTAAGCCGCATCATTACGGTTGCCCATCCGGACGAATCCAGGGCCTGGGCGCTTTATGGCGATATGCTGCTGCAAAACGGCAAAACGAATGACGCAAAGTCCATGTACCAAAAATCCATCGCGCTGAATAACCAGGTTTATGATGTGCAGGAGCAATTGGTGCGGATTGAAATTGGCCAAAATGATAATGACGATGCCATAAAGGACGGCGAAAACGCTTTATCTTTTTTTCCTAACCAGGCCTGGATGAATTACCTGGTGGGCGTCGCCTGGCTGCAAAAAAAGGATTACAACAAAGCCCTAAACTATCTGAAAAATGCGACCTCGCTGGAGTTAGACGACAAGGAACTACTTTCGCAAGGTTATTCAGCTTTAGGTGATTGCTATCATGCACTAAAGGATAACAGGAATTCGGATGCTGCTTACGACAAAGCTTTGAGCTATAATCCCGATAATGCTTTTACGCTGAACAATTATGCTTATTATTTATCGTTAAGGGGTGAGCAACTGGATAGGGCGGCCTCGATGTCGAAGCATTCAAATGATCTGCAGCCCAACAATGCTTCGTTTGAGGATACCTATGCATGGATATTGTTTAAACAGCGGGATTACGCGGGAGCAAAGCAGTGGATAGAAAAAGCGCTTACAGACGACAAAACCAATAGCGCCGTGAAGTCGGAACATTACGGCGATATTATGTTTTACCTTGGAAACGTGGATGCAGCGGTTGAAAATTGGAAAAAAGCAAAGGCAAATGGCGACCAGTCGCCGGTTTTAGATAGAAAAATTAATGAAAGAAAATACATCGAATAATTCGCTCACTATTTCCTATCACCCAAATGCCCTTTGTATCTTTACCCTGGCAGTTTGCTGCGGGTTGTTTTTATTCAGCTGCAAAGCCAAAAAGCCACTAGCGGTAAGAAAGCCAGTGGCCGACACTACAGCCGTTGTTAAAGCCGTCGACCCGAAGGTGCTCAAAATAAATGCGATAAAATCCGCGCAAACTATCTTTAACACCTTTTCCGGGAAGGCACGCACCAAGCTAACCATAAACGGCGAAACCAATGATGTTACCTTAAATATCAGGGTGCTGCGCGATAAGAAGATTTGGGTATCGATAACCGCTATAGCCGGTATTGAAGCAGCCAGGGCAATGATTACGCCCGATAGTATACTGATTATCAACCGGCTGCAGGATTTGTATGTAAAACAGCCATTCAGTTATATAAACAAGTACGCTGGCAGCCAGGTTAACTACAAAATGATCGAATCGGTATTTGTAGGAAATGCCGTTCCGGAGACTTTGAAGGAGAGTTCAGATATTCAACCCCAGGGCACGAACACTATATTAACAGGTAATCTGTCCGAATTGGTGTACAAACTGGTTTTGGGGGCCGACAATAAGCTAAACCAATTTTACCTGGGCAACCCCGATGGCAGCGAGTCGATGCAGGTAACTAACAGCGTTTTTGTTCAGGTAGGAACCCGGGTGCTGCCATCGCAAATAGATATGGCTTCGGCAGTGAAAAGTAAAAAAATACAGGTTAATTTGCACTATATTAAAGAGGACTTTGATTTGCCGCTTGAATTCCCTTTCAGTATACCTGCAAGGTATAGTCCAACTGAGTGAGATTTAAGTCTGAAGTCTTGAGCCAAAGTCTCAAGTCAAAAAAAAATTGCGATAATCAATAAATATAAAAAAA
>Ga0302140_10005506_pt1 | contig 15984 bp, 16 predicted proteins | sample I_Bog_E1_1_FD_202095 | JGI IMG/M metagenome (GOLD analysis project Ga0302140, IMG submission 202095) | Peat permafrost microbial communities from Stordalen Mire near Abisko, Sweden - I_Bog_E1_1 | ecosystem: Environmental > Terrestrial > Soil > Wetlands > Peat | place: Sweden: Abisko, Stordalen...
TACATACGCAGCATATACACTACGCCAAATATCATGGTTGAACCGGCCACAACCGCCAGCCATATGTTAACCTGGAAGACACCATTCAACAGCAAAAATTCGCCTATAAAACCATCCGTCAATGGTAGCGCCACTGTTCCGAGCACGATAATAAGAAATGCCAGGGCAAACTTGGGGGCGGTTTTGGCTATACCTCCCAAATCACTGATATTAACTGTATTTAACCTTCTGCTGATGATATCCCATATGAAGAATAAACCAACAATGTTAATACCATGGCTAAGCATTTGTATCATTGCACCCTGCACACCCTGCAATGACCAGCTAAATATACCTGCTGCAATTAAACCAACGTGCGCGATAGACGAGTATGCGGCAAGGCGTTTACCATTGTTTTGTGTGAACGCGATAATTGAGGCATACACAATACCTATAACCGACAGTATGAGAACCAAGCCGTATGATTGTAAAAAGCCTAAGGGCGCATTAGGAATTAACCAGCGTATCACGCCATAAATACCCATTTTAAGCATAATACCCGCAAGCATCATGGTGCCTGCAGCCGGGGCCTCGGTATAAGTATCCGGCTGCCATGTATGAAAAGGGAACAGCGGCATTTTAATTGCGAATGCCAGGAAGAAAGCCCAAAATATCCAGGCCTGCTGGTGAGGGACCAGGCTTAAATTATAAAAATCTGATATATCAAATGTTTTTGAAGGTGTTTGCAGGTACAGGTAAATAATACCAAGCAGCATAAACAAAGAGCCGGAAAAAGTATAAATAAAAAACTTTATCGTAATGCGGATCCTGTTTTCACCTCCCCAAAGCGCGCATATAAAATAAATAGGAATCAACGCGGCTTCCCAGCCAACATAAAATAAAAATCCGTCTAATGCTGTAAACACCACCAATAAACCAGCCTGCATAAATAATATCAGGGCGTAAAACGAGGCGGCATTTTTATATTGATGTTTGTAGGTCGACAAAATTATCAGCGGTACCAGGATGGTGGTCAGCAAAACCATAATCATACTTATACCATCAATACCCGCATTAAAATAAATACCAAGTTTGGGTATCCAGGGGGTATCAATTGCAAATTGTACAGTTGCATCTGGTACAAAGCGGGTAAGAAAAAACGCGGCCACCGCCAGTTCGGCAATAGAAAATGCCAAAGCCGCGTGCTTAGCTGCATTGTTCTTGAAAAATAATACAGCAACAGCCGCAATTACCGGTAAAAAAATTAAAATACTAACCGTCATTTTATTTTATGAACGCTAATCGTTCTTATACTTTAATTAAAATATACATTAATACGGAAATGATGCCTACAACCATCATAAATATATAGAAGCCAACATTGCCGGTTTGCAACAAACGTAAACCTTTGCTTGCCTCTATTGTTCCTTTTCCCAATCCGTTAACAATTCCGTCGATCCCCAAACGGTCGATGACCTTATAAAAAAACACCGATAATGCGTCGAGAGGTTTACGGATAATATTATCGTATAATTCATCGATGTAAAACTTGTGGTATGATATATCTATTAATGCCGGGCGGTCTTCCTCGTCTGAAACCGGAACTTCGCCATTTTTATTGTACTTAATATAAGCAAACCCTAAAGCCAGTAAAGCCGCGGCTACCGAAACTATCATTAAAATAATCTCGGTTTGTTGCGATGACTGGACTGTGGTTACCAGTGCCGCCGATTTTTCAAGAACAGGCGCTAAAAATCCTTCAAGCCAGTGGTGACCACCTAATGATTCCGGAATACCGATAAAACCGCCTACCACAGACAATACAGCCAATAAAATAAGTGGAATAGTCATTGATGGAGGCGATTCGTGCAGGTGATGTTCCTGTTCGTGAGTGCCCCTAAACTTGCCGTAAAATGTCAGATACAACATCCTGAACATGTAAAACGAAGTAAACATGGCCGTAATTACCCCAATTACCCACATAGAAGTGCTGTAGGTAAAAGTGTGGGCGAGTATCTCATCTTTTGAAAAGAAACCCGAAAATGGCGGGATTCCCGATATAGCGATTGTGCCAATGAGCATTGTCCAAAAAGTAATGGGTAACTTATTTTTAAGGCCTCCCATTTTTCTTATATCCTGTTCACCGCTAACCGCGTGAATAACAGAACCAGCGCCAAGGAATAATAACGCCTTGAAAAACGCATGGGTAAGTACATGGAAAAACGCGCCCGTATAAGCCCCAACACCGAGCCCTAAAAACATATAGCCTAATTGCGAAACCGTTGAATAGGCAAGTACTTTTTTAATATCCGTTTGTGTTAATGCAATAAGCGCTGCTAAAACAGCGGTCGCTAAACCTACAATGGCTATAACATGTTGCGTAACCGGGGCCATTGTAAATAAAATGTTTGAACGCACTATCATGTAAACACCGGCGGTAACCATGGTGGCGGCATGTATTAATGCAGAAACCGGCGTAGGGCCAGCCATAGCGTCCGGCAGCCAGGTAAAAAGCGGTATCTGTGCCGATTTTCCCACAGCGCCAACAAACAACAGCATCGTTATCAATTCAAAAGGCGCGTTTACAAAATTACCTTTACCAAGTTTACCAAAAATATCAGAAAATTCAACGCTTCCGAAACTGTTGATGATAAGGAATATCGCTATTATAAAACCGAGGTCGCCGATGCGGTTCATAATAAATGCTTTTTTTGCGGCATCTGCATAATCGGGGTTGGTGTACCAGAAACCAATTAACAGATAAGAACATAAACCTACACCTTCCCAGCCGATAAACATAATCAGGTAATTTGATCCCATTACCAGCAATAGCATAAAGAAGATAAACAAGTTAAGATAGGAGAAAAACTTGCCATAACCGGCATCGCCTTTCATATAACCTACAGAATATAAATGGATCAGGAAGCCAACCCCGGTAATAATCAACAGCATTAAAGCGCTTAACTGATCAATTAAAAATGCGAAAGAAATCTTAACACGCCCTGAAGAAAACCAATCAAACAGAGTAACATCAATTTTATGTCCGGTTGATTGCACCTGTAAAAAAGCGGCCAGGCTTAAACCAAATGAAACAAACACCAAAAAACTACCAATAAAACCGATCACATTTTTTGGCAACGTATTGCGCCCGACACCGTTAATAATAAAACCAGCTAACGGCAATAAAGGAATAAGCGAAACGTAATTATCCATGTTTTATAACTCTTACCCCCCGGCCTCCGCTAAAAGCGGAGAAGCAAGGTGGTCATTTTATTAAATTTATTTATGCCCTCTGCCCCTTTAGGGGGTCGGGGGCTTACCATTTCAACCTGTTCAGTACATTAATATCTATCGAATTTGTATTTCGATAAATCATTACAATTATAGCCAGCCCTACCGCTACTTCTGCCGCAGCAAGTGCCATAATGAAAAACACAAAAACCTGCCCGGAAGCATCGCCCCTGTAAACTGAGAACACCGTAAGCAGCAGATTTACCGAATTCAGCATCAGCTCAACCGACATAAAAATTACAATTGCATTCCGGCGCACCAATACACCGATAACTCCTATCGAAAAAATAACAGAACAAAATAAAATATAATGGTTAAGTGGTATAGCTTGAATATTGTGGCTTAAGGTTTCCATTATGCAGTTTTAGTTTCTTTTGTAGCCAATAAAACAGCGCCCACCATAGCCGACAACAGCAGGATAGACGATACTTCAAATGGCAGTAAATATTCATTAAACAATATTTTTCCTAAGTTTTTTACCAGGCCAAGGTTTGGGTCTTGCAGTACAACTGGTTGCGAGGCGCCAAATGCTTTCAACGCCGCAATAATGGTAACTAAAAAACAGCCCCCGCCAATAACACCGGCAAACTTAACAAAATTAGATTTGCGTGGCTCCGAATCCTTGTTGAGGTTTATCAGCATTAATGTATATAGAAATAACACTAAAATAGCCCCCATGTACACTATAAAATTAACGATAGCCAAAAACTGGGCATTCATTAAAATATAGTGAATGGTAAATGTAAAAAACGTAAGTATAAGGTACAGAATACTGTGTACAGGGTTTTTTGCAGTTATAACCAGTATTGAAAAAAATATGGACAAAAATGCGATGAAGTAAAATGTACTCATGGTTTATATTTACAAAATACCTTAGCCTTTTTATAAATTTGGGCAAAGGTATAAAACTTCTTTATTGATTTAATGGCTCTTCAACTAATTTGTCTTTACCATAAATAAAATCTTTTCTCAAATAATCCGATGGCACAATATCGCCATCCAGGTATATTGCTTCCTTGGGGCAAGCTTCTTCACAAAGGCCGCAAAAAATACAACGCAGCATATTTATTTCATATACTGCGGCATATTTTTCTTCACGATATAAATGTTCCTCACCTTTTTTACGCTCTGCGGCGATCATGGTGATAGCTTCAGCAGGGCATGATAACGCGCATAACCCGCATGCAGTGCAGCGTTCGCGGCCTTCTTCATCACGTTTTAGCGAATGCATCCCACGAAAATTTTCTGAAAATTCGCGCTTTTGTTCAGGATACTGTATAGTTACAGGTTTCCTGAAAAAATGACTCATTGTAATCGCAAGTCCCTGGGCAATAGTTGGCAAATAAATACGCTCCCAAAAATTGAGTGGCTTTTGTTCAAGAACTTTTTTCTTACTACTTAGTGCTTCCATTTATTTAAATTCCAATCTATTTAAAAAAAGTAATAACAACCCCTGTGATTACAATATTGGCAATTGCCAGCGGTATTAAAGATTTCCAGCCCAGGTCCATTAACTGATCGTAACGGAAACGGGGGATTGTCCATCTTACCCACATAAAAAAGAATATAAAGAAAAATATTTTCGCGAATAGGATTATAACTCCAAGAATAGCAACAAGATTTGGCGAACCTATCAAATCCATAAATGGAAAGTTATAACCACCGAAATAGAGGGTGGCCATTACTGCCGATGATACAAACATGTTGATGTACTCGGAGAAAAGGTAAAACCCCAGTTTCATTGATGAATATTCGGTGTGGTAACCGCCAACCAGTTCGGTTTCACATTCGGGCAGGTCAAACGGTGTTCTGTTGGTTTCCGCGAAAGCGCATATTATAAACAATAAGAAACCTAAAGGCTGCTTAAAGAAATTCCATGTAAACCAGCCGTGGTACCAAAAACCATGTTGTTGTTCAGCAATTTCTCGGAGGCTTAACGTACCGGTTACCATCAGCAATGCTATGATGGACAAGCCCATTGATATTTCATAACTTATGTTTTGAGATGCCGCGCGTATAGCGCCTAAAAGCGAATATTTATTATTGGATGCCCATCCGCCAATCATTACGCCATAAACACCAAGGGAAACAACACCCAGTATATACAACACGCCAACATTAATATCAGCCACCTGGAGATCAATCACTGTAGTGCCGAAAGTTAACTTTTGTCCCCAGGGAATTACAGCTGAACCTATGCAAGCTGTAAGTATAGATAATGACGGACCCGCGATAAATAAAAAAGCGCTGGCATTTGTCGGTATAATTTCTTCTTTCAGAAACATTTTAGCACCATCGGCAAAGGGCTGAAACAGCCCGTAAGGTCCGGCACGGTTAGGTCCAAGCCTATCCTGAAAAAACGCCGCTACTTTACGCTCCGCATAGGTGGAATATAAAGCTATTAATAAGCTGATAGCAAATATGATTACTACCAGTATAAATTTAATTATGATATCTGCTATTTCCATTATAAGCGTGTGTCACGTTCAAATTGAACTTCATTTGCCTCTTTTAACAAATGATTTGTTTTTACAACCGGTAAAGGTATAAATTCATAATGATTGGAACTGATAACTGATTTATTCGAAACTTTTTCCGGCCCTTCAATTTCCCAGTCAGCTGTGCTTTTTTGGTCAAAGCGGCATGTATTGCAAATAAACTCCTCAACTTCTCCGTTTTTATCTTTCCGGGCGGTTACCCGTATTACTTCGGCGCCTTTATACCAAAGTGTCACTTTACCGCAGCATTTATCACAATGGCGATGTGCCTGTACCGGCTTAGTAAACCAAACCCTGTTTTTAAAGCGGAAGGTTTTATCGGTTAAAGCGCCTACAGGGCATACATCAATTACGTTTCCCGAAAAATCGTTATCAACTGCATGATGGATATAAGTAGAAATTTCGGAATGGTCGCCCCTGTTTAATATGCCATGGAAACGGTGATCTGTAATCTGATCGGCAACAAAAACACAACGATAACATAAAATGCAACGGGTCATGTGTAACTGTATTTTATCGCCAATATCTATTTTTTCAAACGTGCGGCGGTCAAATTCATACCGTGTTTTTACCGCGCCGTGCTCAAAAGCCAGATCCTGTAAATGGCATTCACCAGCCTGGTCACATATCGGGCAATCCAGCGGATGGTTTATTAAAAGCATTTCTACAATGCCTTTACGGGCCTCAATAACTTCGGGTGAAGTAATATTTTGCACTTCCATCCCATCCATAACCGTAGTACGGCATGATGCTACCAACTTTGGCATCGGGCGGGGATCTTTATCAGAACCTTTGCTTACTTTTACCAAACAGGTGCGGCATTTACCGCCGCTGTCTTTAAGCTTGGAATAATAGCACATAGCAGGCGGAACAATATCGCCACCTATTTGCCTCGCGGCATTAAGGATTGTTGTTCCCGGCTCTACTTCTGTAGGTATTCCGTCTATTGTTACTTTTACTGACATTTTATATTTGCCAAAATTATGTTTTATTTTTTAGTGCTTCAGGGTTTCAATTTAAATTTAAAAAAACATCATCTAAAGCCAGCTCTAAACCTGGTAATATCGGTGTAGTAATTTTGTCGCCAAAAGTTAACGCCCTGCCGCCGGCGATGAATTTCCCTTTCTCTGTTAGAACATACCTCAATAAGCATTGCTCAATCGGATAAACTACCCAATATTCCTTAACGCCAAATACTTCATACAGATCATATTTTATTGGTAAATCTTTAGCGTTGTTTCCAGATGACAAAATTTCAACTACCAGATCTGGCGCTCCTAAACAACTTCGTTGATCAGCCAATTTACCTGGATCGCAAACGATACATACGTCCGGTTGGACTACAGTTTTGACTTTTTTGTCGCTCTTTTCATTCCGAACTAAACGAACGTCAAAAGGGGCTATAAAAACTTCACATGGTTTATCTAAAAGAAAGTTAGCAAGTGGTCTTAATAAATTTACTATAATCCGTTGATGATTAATGCTTGGCGCCGGACTCATTTTAAAGATTTTACCTTTAATTAACTCTAAACGCTCGTCAAACTTCCATAACAGATAGTCTGCATAGGTATAAGTTTTTGAGAAGTCTAAATCATCGATACTTTTCATGCACAAAAATATACAGATATTTTATAGTAAACCGTTAAAAACATCATCTAATGCTAATTTAAAGCCGGGCAATATTTCAGTAATAACGGTATCGCCGACTGTTAATACCCTGCCCTCAACCGCAAATTTCGCTTCATTATTCAATACATACCTTATTAAAGACAACTCATTGGGATAAACAACCCAATACTCTTTTACACCAAATTCTTCGTATAAATCGTATTTAATTTTTAGTTCCTTAGCATTATTTCCCGGTGATAATACTTCAACTACCAAATCAGGTGCACCCAGGCAACTTCGTTGATCGGCCATTTTGGTAAGGTCACAAATCACGCAGACATCAGGTTGAACCACCGTCTTAACCATTTTATCGCTTGTTTCACCGCGCACTAAGCGAACATCGAAAGGGGAAACATAGACCCTGCACGATTTATTTTTCAAAAAAAAATTTAATTCACTTGCAATATTAAGTGTTACAGTTTGATGTTTCCCACTGGGAGCCGGACTCATTTTAAAGACCTTCCCTTTGATCAGCTCCAAACGTTCCTCAAACCTCCACGAATAGTAATCCGCATAGGTATAGGTTTTTGAAAAGTCTAAATCATCTATACTGTTCATACACAAAGTTACTTCAAATAACTAAGCTGTTTCCAGCTTTGCCAAAGGGTCAGCATAATGCGCTAAACCGTAATTTCTTGTTACTGCTTCTGCCGCGTTGGTAACATGCCACTCAAATTCATCCCGGAAATGACGGATAGCGCTGGCTACAGGCCATGCGGCTGCGTCGCCGAGCGGACAAATGGTGTTCCCTTCTATCTTTTTCGATACATCAACAAGCAAGTCCATATCGCTCATTTTACCATGTCCATTTTCCAGGCGGTGTAATACTTTTTCCATCCACCCTGTACCTTCGCGACAAGGTGAACATTGCCCGCAGCTTTCGTGGTGATAAAAACGGGTAAAGTTCCAGGTATTGCGCACAATACACTGATCTTCATCAAACGCAATAAAACCTCCCGAACCCAGCATTGTCCCGCTCACAAAACCGCCATCGGCCAATGATTCGTAACTCATAAGGCGCGGCTGGTTGTTAATAGTTTTAAGAAACAAGTTGGCCGGAAGAATGGGAACAGATGAACCACCTGCCACAACGGCTTTTAAACGTTTGCCATTTGCAATTCCGCCGCAATATTCATCAGAATATAAAAACTCCTCTGCAGGCAAGCCCAAATCAATTTCGTAGACGCCAGGTTTTTTAACATTGCCCCCCGCTGAAATCAGTTTGGTGCCAGTGCTGCGGCCGACACCGATTTTCGCGTATTCTTCGCCGCCTTCATTGATAATAGGAACTACTGCCGCTATCGATTCAACATTGTTTACAACAGTAGGGCAACCGTATAACCCAGCAATGGCCGGGAACGGTGGCTTTATCCGCGGGTTCCCGCGTTTTCCTTCCAGCGATTCCAGTAACGCAGTTTCTTCACCGCATATATATGCGCCTCCACCGGGCTGTACATACAATTCAAGATCGTACCCGGTACCCAATATATTTTTTCCTAAAAATCCGGCGTTTTTTGCTTCGGCTATAGCCTTTTCAAGTATCCTGATTTGAGGCATCATCTCGCCGCGAACATATATATAAGATACTTTTGCGCCTAAAGCGAAACTTGAAGCTATCATTCCCTCAATTAATAAATGTGGAAGATAAGTCATCAGGTAGCGGTCTTTAAAAGTTCCGGGTTCAGATTCATCTGCGTTACAAACAAGATAGCGTGCAACACCCTCAGGTTTCGCCAGAAAACTCCACTTCATGCCGGTAGGGAAACCGGCGCCGCCACGTCCGCGTAACCCGGATTTTTTAACTTCTTCGACAATGGCCTCAGGCGACAAGGTCTTCAAAGCTTTTTCAACAGCAGCATACCCACCTTTTGAGCGGTAAACATCAAATGTGTTTATGCCTGGTACATTAATATGTTCTAAAAGTAGTTGGCGTCCCATTGCTTATTAATAAATCTTTTTTGTCAGCTTGTAATAATTAATATGTCGAATTAAACAACTTGCAAAAGCTACAACAACCAACAATTTCAAAATTAACGGATTATTTTCAAAACCACCATCAGTGAAATTCATCAAAGTAGCAACAATGGCTAACGTTAAATCTGATACAATTAAAGTCGTTCTGCTTAATAAAATCACTTACCCTTTGCTTTTAATTCTTCAATTAATTTATCAACAGAATTATTGGTTAAGTTTTCATAAAAAGTATATTCAGGGCCGATCTGCAAAACCGGGGCAAAGCCACAGGCGGCAAGGCATTCAACCCCCCGCCAGCTAAACAGCCCGTCGGGCGTTACTTCACCTTCCTTAACTCCAAGCTTTTCTTCAATATGTTCCATTATCTTTTCAGCGCCAACCAGGCAGCATGGCCCGGTACGGCAAACCTCCAGTACATATTTACCCTGCGGGCGTAAAAAATACATACTATAAAACGAAGCAACTTCAAATACTTCAATATCCTCTAAATGGAGGTAACCCGCTACTTTTTCCATTGCATCAGCGCTGAGCCAGCCATATTCGGCCTGTACAAGGTGCAAAATTGGCAACAAGGCCGATTTTTGTTTCACCGCCGGATAACGGCTTACAACGTCATCAAATTTACTGATCAGCTCCGGAGAAAACTCAACCGGCGCCTGGGTTTCTTCAACTCTAAGCATCTAATTCTCCGGCTATTACGTTTAAACTACTCATGTTAATAATCGCGTCTGATAATAACATTCCGCGGCTCATTGACGCATACATCTGATAGTTAATGAAACTTGGCCTGCGGAAATGTAAACGATATGGCGAACGTCCGCCATCGTTAACCAAATAAAAACCTAATTCGCCATTTGCGCCTTCAACAGCATGATAAACTTCAGTTGCCGGGGCCGGAATTTCTCCCATCACAATTTTAAAGTGATAAATGAGCGCCTCCATGTTATTATATACATCTTCTTTTGGCGGAAGATAAAAATCGGGTACATCAGCGTGGAAAATATCTGACGGTTCTTTTTCAATTTTAGCGAGCGCCTGCTCAATTAAGCGTACGCTCTGCCACATTTCTTCATTGCGCACGAGGAAACGGCTGAATACATCCCCATTTTCACCAACAGGCACCTCAAATTCAAAATCCTCATAGGAAGAATAAGGTTCCATAGCCCTTACATCGTAATCGACACCCGCGGCGCGAAGCAAGGGGCCGCTCCAGCTATAACTCAGCGCTGTTTCAGCTGATACACAAGCAACATCCCTGGTACGGTCTATAAATATGCGGTTACGATTAAACAAAGCTTCAAACTCTTTCAATTGCGCCTGGAAGGTTTTTAAAAACTTGTGGATTTTTTCAAAGGCAATATGATTAAAGTTCCTTTCAAAACCACCAATCCTGCCTATGTTTGTTGTTAAACGGGTTCCACAAATCTCTTCATAAATCTCATATATATGTTCTCTCGATTGGATGATGTAGGTAAACCCGGTTAAAGCGCCGGCATCAACAGCCAAAATAGAATTACAAATTAAATGGTCTGATATACGGGCAAGTTCCATAATGATCACACGCAGGTAATCAACCCGTTTTGGTGTTTTAATTCCCAAAAGTTTTTCAACTGTCATGTGCCAGCCCATGTTATTAATGGGAGATGAGCAATAGTTTAGCCGGTCGGTAAGCGGGGTTATCTGGTAAAACGGCCGGTGTTCGGCAATCTTTTCAAACGCCCTGTGTATATATCCTATGGTAGAAACACCGCTTACTATTCGTTCACCGTCAAGTTGGAGCACATTTTGGAATACGCCATGTGTTGCCGGGTGGGTTGGCCCGAGATTGAGCGTAGAAAGCTCGGTCTGCGGATCATTATCTGTATATACCGGATGATTTTGCATTTCCTTTATCTCCCAAAAAAATAGTCTTTTTTATCGACACGGTTAGGATCTTCCAGCGGATATTCTTTCCGCATCGGATAGGCTTCCAGGTCGTCAACATTTAGTATCCTGCGTAAATCAGGGTGCCCGTCAAATATTACCCCAAAAAAATCGAAAGTTTCGCGTTCCATCCAGTTAGCGCCATTCCATAAAACGGTAGCAGTAGGAATATGAACATCGTCGTCACTTAAAAATACCTTTAAGCGGAGGCGCACATTATTAACCAAACTATGTAAATGATAAATGACCCCGATGGGCTTTTCTAGTTCAGGATAATGTATAGCAGTAATATCTGTCAGGTAAACGAATTGAAGTACGGGCTCATTTTTTAACCAGGATAACACATTTATAATCTGTTCACGGTTTGTCTCTAAAGTTAATAAACCCGAAGGTTCTCCAACCAGCACAACCAGATCGTGAAACTTATCGCTTATTTTTTCTAAAACTTCGGCGTTTGTTAGTTTACCCATTACTGTATTCCGTATGAAGCTAATAATTGTTGGTACCTGGGTTCATTTCTGCGACGAAGTGTCTCTGTTCTTACCAGCTCCTGAATATGCATAAAGCCGTCGATTATGGCTTCCGGGCGCGGTGGGCATCCAGGTACGTAAACATCAACCGGTATAATTTCATCTATACCCTGTAAAACAGAATAAGTATCAAAAATTCCTCCGCTCGATGCACATGCGCCTACAGCCATAACCCAGCGCGGTTCGGCCATTTGCAGGTAAACCTGCCTTAATACGGGACCCATTTTTTTCGCGATGGTACCCATAACCATTAACAGATCGGCCTGCCGTGGAGAAAAGCTTAAGCGCTCTGCGCCAAACCTGGCCAAATCATAATGCGGGGCCATAGTGGCCATAAACTCTATTCCGCAGCAGGAGGTTGCAAAGGGTAACGGCCATAAAGAGAATGAACGACCCAAACCTATAGCTTTGTCTATCGACGTTGCAAAAAACCCTGCGCCTTCTACGCCCGGAGGGGCGTCAACTATTTGAATATCACTCATGATCCTGATCGAACAAAAACCTATCCATTTTAAGTAAAAAGTTTTATTTTTTATTTAAAACTTTGATTATTAACGAAGCTATTATACAAGAACAAATTTACAATAAATAAATTGTAACAGGCAGACTAAGCAAAACGTTGATGTATTTAGAATTATTCTAAACAACTTTGCTCAACACCTCACCTAAATCCTCTCCAACCGCGTGCCGCCATAGCTTTAGCGGTGGCGCAAGGAGACGACTTTGGATTTAGTTTATAAAATACTCTTTATACCCGAGCAAATATTAAAGTTCCACAATTTTCTCAACACCTTACTTTTTCAAGTCCTCTCCTTTTGAGAGGATTTAGGTGAGGCCTAATCCCAATCCAGCGCGCCCTTTTTTATTACGTAAATAAAACCCGCCAAAAGCGTAGCCATAAAAATAAACATTTCAATCATGCCATCTTTACCTAGCTCCCTGAAATTTATTGCCCAGGGGTACATAAATATAACCTCCACATCAAATAACACAAAAAGAATAGCAACCAAAAAGTATTTTATAGAAATAGGCGTGCGGGCGTTCCCGATTACTTCTATTCCCGACTCAAAAGGTGTTAATTTATCTTTGGTAGCACGCTTAGGCCCAATTTTATGGGTTACAAACATGGTGCCGACTGCAAATGCTGCAGCAACTAAAATTTGAAAGACGATCGGCAAAAAATTAACCGGCAAACTTTGTATTTCCATGCTGCAAATATACAAATGGTACCATAATAAAAAAGCCCCCAAATAATTTGGAGGCTCGTTATTTATAAAAATTTTATCTACTTGCTTTTGCCCTGGCTTTTCTTTGCAAAATAATATACTACCCGAGGGTCTGTAGGTTCTAAGTCCTTCGCCTTATTGAAAAAATCTAAAGCTTTCGCGTCATCTTTATCCTTATATTGAGCATAGTTGCCTAAGTATATATAGGCATCAGCTAAATTTGATTTAGTTTGGTCGTCAGGAGTCCCGCCTTTGTCGGTAATCAACTGGATATATAGCTCAAAATATGGCTTTGCTAGTCCTTTAATATTATTCCTGTCACCTTCCTCAAAATCCTTAACGTTAGCATGGAAAAAAGCAACCTGAATATTAGGTTTTGGCAGTTTACGCTCTACATAAGTAAATGCTGAATCAGCCAAAATCAACAACGTTGAATCAGGTTTTACAGTGTTGTCAGTTTGGGCTTTAATAACTTGTCCTTTATAAGCTTCATAATAACTAAAACCTTCCTTAAAATGATCTGTGAGTTTGGCTTTTGGAGACCTCGAAGAATATAAATGATAAGCATCACCAGCTTCCTTATATTTTTGCAAACCATAAAGCGATTGTGCAATCTCGCCAATTACATCCACCTGGGTTGTATCCAATGTTAATGCTTTTCTTAAAGACAATACCCCTAATGAATCCTGTTTGGATGCGATCTGTAACCTGCCCAAATACAAATAGTCGCGTGGGATAACGCGTTTTGGATCGGCTTCGTTAACCCATTTAGTCATCGCGTTTAAACCTGAGGGATAGTCTTTGTTTTCAAAAGCTGCATAGCCCAAATAACGGTAAACCCTTAAATTACTGTTTTTAGCGGCCGAAAGATCGGTTGTCACTTTTTGCAAATCAACATAATCTCTTGCGTCGATCAAAAAGTCGGCATAGCGCATTTGCGATTCCACAGAATAATCTGTCAACGTGATATATTTTTTATAATTATCAGCAGCCGCTGCTATTTTAACATCATGCTGCGATGGGTCCGAATATGCCCAGCGTAAATCTGTTTCGGCCCATTCACGGTAAGCAGGACCATAGTTAGGATCAATTGCCAATGCAGCCTGAAATTGAGTTTCCGAGTCTGTAAAATTATCGGCGAACCTCCACAAAACACCTTCAGCAACATCAGCCGCGGCAGATTTCGGGTCAATTGCCAATGCCGCAGAATAATTATTATAAGCATCCGTACTCTTTAACTGGGAGCGGTATGCATCACCGGTAGCTATGAGTATTTCGGCATCTTTGGGATTAACTAATTTTCCCTTATTTAATACAGCAATAGCTGCATCCGCATCTGCCGGAGCGATTGCCGGCCCGTTTGGACCGATGCTGCTTCCGCTCAGCGGAAATAAATAGGCCAGCCCGACATATAAAAAAGGCGTGCTATTTTTCTTGCCAGCCAAAGTTATTGCCTGGTTAAAATTTGTCAGGGCCGTAGCGTTGTCTTTTACCATGTGAGCAACAGCTCCCAACCCGGCGTAATTCAATGCGGAATTAGCATTTACAGCAATACCCTTGGTGAAGGCAGCTTTTGCCGAATCAAGGTAGTCCTGCTTAAGGTAAACCCAGCCCAGGTAAAAGAAATTTTCATCTTTGTCTGCCTGCGTAACGGTCAGGTTTTTCAGCATCGATTTGGCTTTCTGATATTGTTCGTCATCGATCGCTTTTTTCGCGTCGGCTAAACTTTGCGCAAAAGCTGATGAGCCTAAAAATACCAACGCCATCCCGGCTGCGGCTATTTTACTGATCATTTTCATCCTGATATTCATTCTAATAATTGTTCCTGTAAAGTTAATATTCGGCTATACTCAGTAAGCTGCCTTGCCCTTTTAATTTTTATATATTACACTATTAATGTGCAATATAATTATTTGTTTAATAATACATGCAAGATAAACCTGCAAATATTACAATTTTAATTATTGTTAAAATTTATTTTGCGCCGTACAATGTTTATTTCTCTTCCAGGCATGTTATCGGGCAAAAGGCCTGATTTTAGTATAATCCTTTGCCCCCGGTCACTCTTCATAAATTCTGCAAATTGCATACCTAAACCAAACTTTCCGGTACAATTTAATATATATAAATTCCTTGTCAGCGGATATTGTTTTAACGCCAGGGTAGTTTGTGAAGGTGAAAAATATTTTTTACAAAGCGTTTCATTCTTATCGTCACATACACTCAAAATTTTAACTTTCTCAACCGCTCCTGCGTAATCTGCATCCGGATCGTTAAGCCAGCTAAAATCTATTATACCGATGGCGTTAGCATGTTCGCTAACATATTTAATAACCTCTTTATTTGATTTAAGCGCGTAAATATTTTTTTGCTTAAAATCCTGATTACCCGAAAATTCTTTTAAATACCTAACCAAACCCGAATTCGGGTTATCAAAAACGATATCCTTATCCTGTTTAGTATAGCCATTCAGCATTTTTTTTATTTCGCTTACTTTTATTGTCGTATCTTTAGCAGCTGCGTTTACAATTATTGCCACCGCGTCGATCGCGAAACGGTCAACTATCGGTATTAAATTCCTGCTTTTTAAAACTTTGTACTCCTCCGCATTTAAGTCCCTTGAAATAATTATAATTCTCAGGCTATCCTCCAATAATAAATTGACCGCGTTATTTTCAGGCATATACAAAATCACAGGATGCGTCTTATAATACGTTGCTTTAAAAATATACGCCTCCTGTTCAACAATAGATTGAAAGGATTCATCTACGGCAAATTTCGCGCTATCGGAAGTAAACTTGACTAGATTGTCCTTTTTTTTATTTTGCTTACAGCTTACCAACAGCGTAAACAAAATAAATACCGATAAAAACAATTTTATATTATACTTCATCC